>Ga0187886_1000107_pt1 | contig 119307 bp, 85 predicted proteins | sample June2016WEW_20_1_FD_133001 | JGI IMG/M metagenome (GOLD analysis project Ga0187886, IMG submission 133001) | Peatland microbial communities from SPRUCE experiment site at the Marcell Experimental Forest, Minnesota, USA - June2016WEW_20_150 | ecosystem: Environmental > Terrestrial > Soil >...
GTATAATCGCCTGCATGGGTTTTTATTTTACCTGAAAAACCTTCTTTTTCAATAAATTTTTTTGTCATAGGTATAACATTAGGCAAATCAAAAACAGTTGCTTCAATTTCAGGTTTTTTAGAAACAAATTCCATAGAATAAGCACCGGAACCACCACCAATATCTAAAGTAGATTTTGTTTCGGACAAATCAATATTTGCTAACTGTTCTGGAGCCTGTTTTTTTGCTCTTTCATGCATTGCATTTATAAAAGGGAAGAGCCATTCTTCTCCTCGTTCATTAATTTCTGAAGTATGAGCTGATTTACCGGTTTTTACAACCTGCGTAAGGTTGTTCCATGTATTCCAGAGATGGTTTGAATGCATCAGACCTGCTAAATAATTTGTACTCCTTTTAGAAAGAAAAGTAAAACTTTCTGGGGTATTAAAGAATAAATGGTTCTGCTTTTCAAGAAAGCCTAATGATACCAAAGCATTTAGCAGACGTTCGCAAGCATGTTCATCTAAATGCAAATTGTTTGAAATTTGATTGTTTGTTGTACCAGATTCATCAAGATTTGTAAAAATATCAAGCTCAAAACCGCTTAATAATATTCTGCTTTTTTGAAAAGAAGCAGCAAATTCTCTAATTGTATTTGGATTCATAATAAAAAATTTAACATGTTATTTTATCAATCTAATTTTCCCATATTTCAAAAACTCTCATCATGCTACCTGTGCATGTAACAACAAGTTAATCCGACGTCGGGTCCGCAGGAGCTGTCTGTGCCATAGCCACTGGTGAAAGAGCAAACAAAAGCACCAAAGATTGAATTGAAATATTTCTTGGTCTCATGTGAATAGTTTTTTGGCCATTGACTTGATAAATGTAAGGAACAAATTTAAAGACATTACAATAGAAAATCTAATAAATACAAAATGTGTAAATTTGGTAACAATTTAATATATTTATGATTTCAAGTTTTTGTTTTGGAGAAGTGCTTTTTGATATTTTGTGATCTAAATAAAAACCAATAAGTTTAATTAAAAAGAAAAGCTATGAAAAAACTAGTATTCATTTTGTTAGCGGTTGTATTTCTAAGCACAACAGCTTTTGTTTTTGTACAACAGAACAGGAAAACAGAAGCTGCTAAACATCCCAGGATTGAGAATGCTATTAAAGAGCTTGAAAGTGCCATAGATTATTTGGAAAAAGCGCCGAATGATTTTGGAGGATATAAAGCACAGGCTATTGCTGACTCAAAAAAGGCAGTTATATCATTGAAACTCGCTTTGAATTATCGTGCCAAAGTAGATAACGCTAAGAGAAAGTAGACAATTTTTTGTTCTTGTTGCAGGATGAAAAAAATCCGGTAATCCTCTAAAACTCAAAATCCCTGAAGATCAGTGATCTACAGGGGTATGAGATTTGGAGTTGTGGTGCCACCAGCACCCAAATAGTCTTTATGCAGTTCCCTGATTATTTGATAAGATAACCATTTACGTATTTATTAAAAATATTCAAAAGAGTATAGTATAAGTACTCTCTTGAATCTAATAATGATTTCTTAAATGATTGAAATAGAAGATTCCTGAGAGAGCAAAATAATTGAAAAAAGCATCAACAAAAACGTCAATGAGGAGATTAAGATAAGATTGATATCACGAATACTCTGACAATTCACAGATTGACAATATGACATCGAGACAAGTTGAGTCCATGCATTTATCCCCTTTGATTTTTAGTCGCTATAATACTTTTCACAATTGAAATGGATATTATTTCCTGTAATTGAGCTGATTATATGTGCGAAAATTGATAAATTTGTCTTAATGAGAAGTGGGTTATGCAAGATTAATAATCAACACTGAAAATCCTCAGTTTTCCAACCGCTCATTTTTTCTGCGATTTCATATATTTTAGACAGAACTGAAGTTTTATTATGATATTCTGAAAATGAAAATTGTAACCGCCGATTTTAAGAAAACATTAATTACCGTAATCAGTTTCATCATCATTACAGTAATAGTTGTTATTTTATTGATTTCCCCAATCTCAAAATATTTGATTGAAAAGAATGACATGAAATACATAGGAAGGCAAATTAAAATGGGCCGGGTTTACGTAAATCTTTTTACCGGGTATGTTCATATTCGCAATCTGAAAATTTATGAGTCGAAAAGCCAGTCTGCCTTAGTTGAAAGCGACAGCGTTTTCTTTTCAGCAAAAGGGATAAGCGCAAATTTTGCCATGTTTAAAATGTTATCAAAAACTATCGAAATAAAGGACCTCACATTGGATCAGCCAAAGGGAATAATAATTCAAAACAAAACGGATTTTAATTTTAATGACCTGATAAAAAAATTCACTCCTGAAAAACCTGATTCAACTTCATCATCGGTTCATTTTAATATTCTGAATATAAAAATAAAAAACGGAGAGTTCTATTACCGTGAAAAAGTAATTCCAATAAATTATTTTATTAAAGAAGTTAACATTGAAAGTACTGGCAAGTATTGGAATGCAGACACAATCAGGGCAAAAATTTCTTTCCTGTCAGGAACGGATGCCGGTAGTTTAAAAGGTAATTTTACAGTAAATCTTAAAAGTCTGGATTATCGGATTGCCGTTATTGTTCATAAATATGATTTAAATTTTTTAGACCAATACCTCAAAAACTTAGTCAACTTTGGAACTTTCAACGCCACCCTTGATGCTGATATAAGTGCAACAGGAAATTTTAACGATCAGGAAAATTTAAATGCCAGGGGACTGCTGGCAATGAATGACTTTCATTTTGGAAAAAACACGAAGGATGATTATGCATCATTCGACAAATTGGTATTAAAAATAGATGAGTTGAGCCCCGGGAACCATAAATATCTTTTCGATTCATTATCGCTTAGCCATCCTTTTATCAAGTATGAGCTCTTTGATTATTTGGATAACCTGCAAATGATGTTTGGAAAATCCGGGGCCAACATTTCAGGAAGTAAGACAGAACCCGCACGGTTTAACCTGATTTTTATAATTGGAAATTACATAAAAGCGCTTGCGAAAAATTTTTTTCAAAGTGATTACAAGATTAATAAGCTGGCGATTTACAAAGGATGTTTCAGATTCAATGACTATTCTTCTAACGAAAAATTTTCAATAGAAGCAAATCCACTTTATGTCGTTGCTGATTCTGTTAATAAAAACAATAATTGGGTTAAGGTATCTTTGAAATCAGGTATTAAACCTTACGGTAATATCACAATAGCCCTGAATATAAATCCAAAAGTCAGCGGAGATTTTGATATGCAATATCATCTTCAGAGATTACCGGCTTCAACTTTTAACCCCTATTTTATTACCTATACTTCTTTCCCGTTAGACAGAGGTACAATAGAACTTACAGGCACATGGAAAGTAAGGAACGGAATTATTAAAAGCGATAATCACTTGCTGGTAATTGATCCACATGTACTCAGGCAACAAAGAAATATAAATACAAAATTGATTTCCTCACCTTTAATAATATTCTTAACTCGTCAACACGGAAACGTTATTGATTACCAAATTCCTATAACCGGCAATTTGAAGAATCCAACATTTCATTTGCACGAGGTTGTCTTTCATATTTTTGGAAAAATTTTTGTTAACCCAGCTTTAGTTCCATTCAGATTACTGGAGAAAAAATCAGAAAATGAACCTGATAAAACATTAACAATGGAGTGGGAAATACGACAAGTTTCACTTTTACAGCATCAGGAAAAATTTGCAAATAAAATGGTAGATTTTCTGGTAAAGAATCCGGATGCAACACTTGCTGTTTATCCAAATCAGTATGCTGAAAAAGAAAAAGAGTATATTAGTTTTTTTGAAGCCAAGAAGAAATATTTTTTGATATCCAGGAATATAAATGCTCTATTTCTCAGTAAAGATGATTCTCTGAAAGTTGAAAATTTGCCGGTAAAGGATTCTTTGTTTGTTAATTATTTAAACAAAGAGGTTCGTGATAGCATGCTGTTTACTATACAGGAAAAATGCAACAATTTTGTTGGCTCAGCTGTTATCAATGCCAAATTTGAACAATTAAACAAAAAAAGAGAAGACGTATTTCTGTTGCACTTTAAGAAAGCTGCTGTGGAAAACCGCGTAAAAATTTATTCCGGTGAAAACAACATACCTTACAATGGCTTTTCATTCTATAAAATAGTTTACAAAGGAGAACTTCCGAAGTCCTTAATCAAGGCATATCAGCAAATGAATTAATTTAACACCCTTCAAAACTCAAAACCCGCGGATTATTGATCTTGCTGAGTTCATTATTTTAAGAAGTGGTGCCAAAGTCCCCGGAAATATATTTGTACTATTAATATTCTGATAGATAAATAGTTAGAATATAATACAATTATGACAATTGCCCTAATTAGCTATTTATAAGCAATTTAAGGCATTGTTGCATTTCGATAATGCAGGCTATAAGGATATTGAAAGTGGCCGAGAATGGATAGAAATGGCTTTTAATGAAGTATTTGAGTCATTTTATATTGCTGATATATTGAATAATAAAACAATTGATAATAGTTGGGAAATTGGGAGGTTTAATCTTAAATACTATGGCAGCTCTGATTTTTGGCCGAAATAATTAGCTATTACGTTTATTAGGTGCAATTATGGCATTTGTAATTTCAATTATTATTTAAAAACATTATCATAATAATCTATATACTTAGATCACTGAAGCACAATAGTCAGTTTGTTTGATAATCAACCCATTTTCTAGTGTAAAAATAGATGTCACCCTTAGTTTTGCAATTCTTCCGGCAATAAAATTTCCTGTTGTAAATGCTGCTGTACCTTCCCATTCTTGTTCTAATACAACAAAATCATTTTCAGCAATACTTCTTAAAACATTTATTTTACGATCTGGAAATAAATTCAATAACTGTTCTACTGATTTACGATAGAATGAAAAATTACCTTGTCTCCCCTGTGGTGTACTTGCATTTGGTAATTCAATCCATTCTAACTTGTTTGAGTAGCAGGTATCTACCCATTCAAGTGTACATTTGTTGTAAAGTTCAATACACCATAATATTGCTTGTTTGTTTTCAGCTGCACTCATTATAAACTCCTTCTTTTTAATTTTTGGGTTTAGTAATTTGCTAAAAGATATTATTGCACTTTAAGCGGTTTCGTACAGTTTATGTCCTCCGGTCTACCAAAAACAATTAACAATACTGACCGCATTGACGGCAGTTAATTTTTTATATTGCGTGTCCTCCGGATACTTTAATTACTTGTCCTGTTATAAAAGAAGCTTGTTCAGAGACCAAAAACAATAAACAATCTGCAATATCTTTCGGATACCCTAATCGTCTTCCTGGGATTGTTGGCAATAAGTGTTTTTCTAAATTTTCATCAATCCATCCGGTTTGAATAGGTACCGGCGCAATCATATTCACTGTTATTCCGCATTGTCCAAGTTCAATTGCAAGACTTCTTGTGTATGCTTCAATTGCGGTTTTGCTTGCTCCATATGAAATCTGATTTGCAAACATTTGTGCACTGTCTGTATTAATATTTATAATTCTTCCAACTTTTTGTCCTGATGCAATAAACCTTTTTGAAAATTCACAGATAAGAAGTATTACTGCTTTTGTGTTTATACTAAAATGTCTATCTATCATAGATTCATCAGTTTTAAGAATTGTGTCAGGAAGTTCACAGTGTGCTGTGTTATTTATTAAAATATTTACAGTACCAAAATTAGTTTCTGCAAAGTTCATTATTGATTTTGCAGATTCTCCGTTTGACAAGTCAGCTTCAAAAATTTCAGCTTTACCACCATTTTCAATTATCTGTGTTTTTAGAGTTAATGCCTTTTCAAGTCGCCACACAGTTTTTTCTTTCAAAGCAGTTTCTTCAAAAGTTACTCCATTTTCCGGTGAGAATTTTGGATTTCCCAAATAATTGATGAGAACTGAAACTCCCTGTTCTGATAATTATAAAGCTATTTCTCTACCAATACCTGTGTTGGCCCCAGTTATTATTGCAATCTTTTCTTTTAAACCCAAATCGATCATTGTAACTCCTTTATCAATCTTGATTAAAGTCAAATAATAGTTCTAATAATCAGAATGTTTCCATATTAGTATTAAACTATAATTTAATTAATTCTTTGTCATATTCTTTAAGTAAACCTGAGAATTAAGAGGCACTTTTTTTGTGTAGAATTACCACCAACTCAATTTTGTTTCAAACACACTCTAATTACTACTTACACATTAAAGGTAGAAATAAAATATTAAAGATTAATCAAAGAATTTGTCAATGTTCCATATGATTGATTAGCAATATTTTTATAAATTTATATTTTATAAAAAGATTCATAATAGTTAGCTCATAAAAAATGTTATTACAATTTTTATACTCTTTATTCCTGGCCATTTTGGTTTGCTCAGGTCAAAGTAAAAATCAAACTAGTAAAATAAAAGGAGGGGAAAAAATGGAAATTAAAAGTTCAGCGTTTAAAGAAGGTTCGGTCATACCCGGAAAATATACATGTGACAATATTGATATTTCACCACCACTGGAATGGTCACAGGTTCCTGACGGCACAAAGACATTTGCCCTTATTTGTGATGATCCGGATGCACCTATGGGTACATGGGTACATTGGGTTCTTTTCAATCTTCCCGGAAATATACTGGTGCTTTCTGAGAATGTGCCAAAGCTGGAAATTCTGAAAAATGGAGCAAGACAAGGTAAAAATGATTTTGGAAAAATCGGGTATGGCGGACCATGTCCTCCTGGTGGAACCCACAGGTATTATTTCAAAATTTATGCATTAGATAAGAAACTTGATTCCAAACCTGGCATTACTAAAAAAGAACTGTTGAAAGCAATGGAAGGACATATATTGGCAGAAGGACAATTAATGGGAAGATATAAAAGATCTTAAAGGAAAATGTCTTAATATTTCTATCGGGAAAGAATGTGAAAGTCAAAGTTCTGAATAAATATTTAATTAATTATTCATAAAAGCTTGTGTATTTGTCTGATCATGAGTATGTTGTAAAATCCGTCACTCATCCCGTCACCCTATAAAATTCAAATCCCGCAGATCATTGATCTTGCGGGATTTGCATTTTCTTAACAATATTAATTCCCCTATTAAGGTTTTCTTTTTGGAAGTAGAAAATATCCGAAACCCAATGCTAAGAACAAGTAGAGCGCCACAACCAGCCAACCAATTGAATTTAACGCACCTGATAGTATGGCGATTAAAGTCACTGCAAATCCTATGGCATCATAAACGAATAAGGCCAGAATGATAGCCCATCTTGCTTCAGACTCCTGTGAGTTCCTGGCAAACCATGTGAGCATTAAATTGCCCATCATAGACGCACCATATTCCCTGGCTGCAAAAACACCTCCCGCTGCCAGAGTAGCCCCAAAGATGGAATATATGAAGTTCGGGACCAGCAATATGGGAATACCAAGACACAAGCACACAATTGCTTTAATAATCAATAACGTCTTTAATTTCATATCAGTACTCCTTTCTTTATTAAATTTTCAGATAGAGATATTTACCCAATTTAACTCAGAATTAATTATAAGAATAATTAACTCGTTATCAAATTTAAACAATGTTTAGACGTAAGTCAAATTTATTTTAAACTACTCATAAAGGTCTCGTTATCAATGGATATTGGCAATTTAAAATTCGATTGATTTTCAGGGATTTTTGAGATTTTATTTTTGGGCATAAAAGACGGGTTTATTGACCAAATTGGCCGGTAAGATTACACTTAACATTAATAACCAAACAACAAGTATTTAAGTCAGCCTTTTAGTAGTCATTATGATTCAGAGCCTATGGTTATGACCGTTAGCTACAACAAGAAATATATGATTTGGAATATTTAGGTATATATTTGATATCGTGAATGTTACAAAATCCATCAACAATACCGTCAACAGAAAATTTAAAAACCCTTACAGATAACTGATCTATAAGGGTTTATGTTTTGAGGATGTGGTGCTGCCAGCACTTAAAGAGTCTTTTTGCGGTTTTCTTATTACACTGGAAGCACTAAAAAACTTTTCTTTTAATTTCAATAGCCATTTCCCTGCACACCTCATGGCAACAGTAACAATGAATACATTTCGCTTCGTTTACCAAAACCTTGTTCTTTTTTTTGTTGTCAAAACGCAGAGTCTTAACCGGACAGATATCAATACATTTTGAGCAGCCGATGCATAGCTTGCTGTTAAATACAGGTCTTTTATTGAACCTTCTCAGGAACGGGATTTTCTTTTTAAAGTACTTAAATATTATACCCGCTTCACCGCCTTTATCAATCCGTTTAAAATCTCTGACAACAATGGTTGCAGGATCAGTTCCTTTGATAATTATATCGTCCATATTTTTCAGAAGGAAACCTCTTTCAAGAGCAATTTTGTTTGTTGGAATTTCAAGAGGATTATATCCCACAATGCGGCTGGCGATTATATCCAGTGCAAGCGGATTAACAGAGGCCAATAAGACATTGACCTTCTTTGGGTATCCGTTACCCGGACCAGGACCTTCCAAAGCAACAATTCCATCCATTATGTGAAAATGCGGTTTTATAGCCTCTTCAAGATCGACAAAAAATTTACCGAACTTATACCTGTCGGGATATTTTACATGCTGCATTGCCTTGTTGAAAGCAGGAACAAATCCGAAAATATTTTTCATAGCGCCTGAAAAAATCATGAGCTCATGGTTCTTCAGCTTTGAAAGTGAAATTATCAGATCGACTTTTGTGATAAGTGCCGTGATTTTTATTTCAGTGGTCCCGACTTTCCTGAAAATGGCAGCATCATTAAACCTGACCCATGTGGCACCGCATTTATTCACTACTTGTCTGATTCCGGATTTTTCACCTGTAAATTTCCGCGTATCAAAAGTCGGTGAATCTCCGACAAATACAGTCGCACCTCTGGATTGAAGATACCTTATAACAGCTTCAACTACAACAGGATGAGTTGTTATTGCCTTAACCGGATCATCATCGGAAAGAATATTGGGTTTCAACAGTATCTTTTTCCCGGCAGGATCCGGACCATCGCTTTCAGTATAGAGCCATGCAATATGTTTTGCTATCTCCTCAGGATTGTATTCAAAACACCTTCGTACAGCGACAATTGAACCCATAGTTTCTATTGTAAAAATTTGGTTGCAAATCTGTAATACAATGGCCGAGGTAAAATTGATATGGCAAACTTTATTGCCCTGTTCCGGAATCCCGGAATAACAATAACTTTATTTTTCTTTCTCAGGTTCCTGACAGATATTTTAACGACATTTTCAGGTTCCATCCACGGCAGGATTTCCCAGTTTTTACGTTCGGACAGTTTCATGCCTGCTCTTTTATGAAAATTAGTATTACGCATAAAACCCGGGCAAAGTACCTGTACTTTGATGCCTTTGTCTTTGACGCTTATATGCAAAGATTCCATGAAACTATTGATAAACAGTTTGGTTGCCGAATACATTGCATCCTGAGGAACAGGCATAAATGAAACCAGTGAAGACAAATTAATTATTGCCCCTTTACCATTCTTGGTCATATTTGGAAGAGCTGCAAGAATTAGTCGAACCGGAGTACTAATATGCACTTTTATCATGCTTTCCAGGCTCCGGATGTCATTCTGCCAGAAAGGCTTTCCGAAAAAAAATCCTGCATTATTTATGAGGACATCAATCTCTTTATTCTTTTTTATGATCTCCTCTATTCGTACAACATCATTTTCATTTGCGAAGTCCGCAAGGATGATTTCAACACTTACGTTGTTTTTTATTTTCAGTTCTTCTACATCAAGTGAGATTTTATCATCCGGATGTCCGGTAATAATAAGGTCATAGCCTTGTTGTGCAAAATGACGCGCAAAAGCAGCACCGAGTCCACTCGTAGCGCCACTGATAAAAGCAACTTTCTTATCCATGGAATAGAATTAAACCTTTTAAAAATACTAATTTTCAGAGGAAGAATATTCAAGGTTATAACAAATATTTAATTGACATTCATATAATTATTAAATATCTTTACATTATTGACTGGCATTTTTTCACGATAAGATCCTTCTCTTCTCAAAATATTCTTATCCATGATTCAAAGAGAAAAACTATATAGATTGCCATGGTCAAAGACAGATAATCCCGGTGGATGGATAGAAGTTACAGATACCTGCGATCTTCATTGTCCGGGTTGTTACCGGCATCAGCTTGAAGGAGATCGTCCTGTTGACACAATTAAAAAAGACATTGATGTGCTCATAAGACTCACCAATTGTGATTGTATCGCAATTACAGGTGGAGAGCCTCTTGGTTATCCTGATCTGATTGAGGTAATAAGTTACATCGCCTCAAAAAAGATTAAGCCAATGGTCTTTACCAATGGTCTTTTACTGACACCAGAACTGGCTAATGATTTAAAAAAGGCAGGTCTTTCTAAGATCCATTTTCACATTGACAGTGCTCAGGAAAGACCGGGGTGGACTGGCAAATCAGAAACTGAACTGAACGAACTGAGGCAACATTATGCAGATATCCTCTGGAATACCAAAAAAATACAGTGTGGCTTTCATGTAACCATTTCCCGATCCAATCTCGAATATATTCCGGAAATCCTGAAGTGGTGCCAGAAAAACATAATAAGAGTGCATCATATATCATTTCTGGCATACAGGGCTATAGCCAAAGATCCGATGTACCAGTTGGTAGCCAATGGGAAAATAATTGATCCCGAACAATCATTGGGGAGCAATCCTAAACCCGAAGAGATCAATATCACAACTGAAGAAATGTACCAGTATGTTCTTAAAGCAAATCCAAACCTGCGCCCGTCTGTCTACCTGAACGGAACATCTGTACATGAAACAAACAAGTTCCTAATTATAGTTAATACCGGCACTTCCAGGAACCATCTTGGGGTTCTGGGGCCGAAAACCATGGAAATGGCCCAGATGTTTTACCATCTCTTCAATGGAAGATATTTTGCATTCCTTGAAAATCCACGACCCGGGAAAAAACTATTCTTTATGTCTTTATTCGATAGTGAGATTAAAAAGGCATTTGTGAAATATCTTAAAGCTTCAGTAAGAAATCCCATCCGTTTATTTGATAAGGTCTATGCGCAAAGCATCCATTTGCAGCAGCCTATTGAAATCCTGGAAGGCATGATCAACCTTTGCGATGATTGTGTCAATATGATGGTCTACAACGGAAGGCTGATTAATTCATGCAGGTTAGATGAATACAGAATGTTTGGAGGACCAATAAACGTAATAAAACAAAAGGATTCTCAAAATTAAGCAGCAATGTTCCCTGACCGAAAACATATGTACAATTTTCCCTGGACAAGGAGTGATAATCCAGGAGCATGGATTGAGGTTACAGATATTTGCAATTTAGCGTGCCCTGGTTGCTTCAGACGGAATAATTTCGAAGGGCACAGAACACTGGCTGAAATAAAGAAAGAAATTCTGCAATGCCGTGAAATGACAAACTGCAGCAGGATATCCATTTCAGGAGGTGAGCCTTTATTATATCCGGATATCATTGAAGTAGTAAAATTCATTACTTCTCTAAAGCTTAAATGCATTATCCTGTCTAATGGAGAATTGCTTACACCCGATTTTATAGCAAAGCTCAGTGAAGCAGGCCTGTTTCAGTTCTTTCTGCATGTTGACAGCGGCCAGAACCGGCCAGGCTGGACAAACAAGACAGAAGCTGAGATGAACAATCTGCGACAATATTATGTCGACATGGTTCATGATACTGGAAAGATAAAATGCGGTTTTAATATGACTATCCGGCATTCAAACCTTAATGAAGTACCGGATATTGTACGATGGTATCGCGCAAATATTGACAGGGTCAGTCATCTCTCTTGCATTGCTTTCAGAGGAATCCCGAAGGATGTGGCTAATGTAATGTGCTTCAATGGGCAAAAAATCATACTTGATTCTTTGCCCGATGCGATTAAGCCAGACGAAGAAATTGATATTTCCTCTACCGATATACTTGAAAAGCTTAGTTCTGACCTGGATTATGTTTATCCTTCGGCATACCTTAAGGGCACTACGCGACCTGAGACTTTCAAATTAATCACTATCAATAATATAGGTTCTAGAAAACAAATCTACGGGGCTATTGGGGAAAAGACTATGAAGATGTATCAGGATCTTTATTATAAGCTCCATCATAAATATGATGCAACTGTTCCCGGATTTGGGAAAATGGTTTTTCTCATGGCATTTTTTGATAAGGAAATTCGAAAAGCATTTAGAAATTATTCAAGAGCTGTAATTAAGAATCCATCACGGCTTTTTGAAAAGATATTTGTTCAGAGTCTGGTTATTCAGCAACCTTTTGAGGTTATTGATGGCGAATTGAATTTATGTGATGGATGCATAAATCTTATGCCCTATAAAGGAGAAATGATTAATTCATGCCGCCTTGATGAATACAGGCTGCTGGGCGGCCCGATTAAATACAGCCAGGAGACAATCAGGCAGCCATCTCAGCAATAAAATAATACTCATGAATATGCTTCAGATTCAGGAAGTTGTCAGCAAATCGGATTTGAAAAAATTTATTCATCTGCCTGAAAAATTGCATAATAATCATATTAACTGGGTACCCCCGATCTATAAGGATGAATGGGATTATTTCAATCCGAAGAAGAACAGGGCTTTTTCATATTGTGATACGATTGTGATGCTTGCGCGACGTGACGGTAAGACAGTCGGAAGAATTATGGGCATTATTAACCATCGTTATAATGACGAAAAAAAAGAAAAGGTTGCCAGGTTTTCCTTTTTCGAGTGTATTAATGAAAGGGAGGTTTCTGACCTGCTTCTGAGTTACATAGAGAAATGGGCAACGGATAAAGGCATGACCAAAATAATTGGGCCCTTTGGTATGTGCTACCATGATCCGATCGGATTCATGACTGAAGGATTTAATGAGAGACCATCACTTACAGCCAATTACAATTTTGAGTATATAATCTCACTCCTGCAATCAGAGGGTTATAGTTGTGAGACTGACCTGGTTGTTTATAAGATCGATATTTCTAAAGAACTTCCCTCTGTATATGCGCGGATACAAAACAAGGCTTTACAAAATCCGAAACTCAGGATATTAAACTTTACAACCAGGAAAGAACTTCACAAGTATATTCATCCTGTTCTTGTGTTGATGAATGAAAGTTTTACAGAAATTTATGGCTATTCACAACTCGATGAAAATGAGATGCTGGATTTAGCGAATCATTTTATCCCTTTGCTCGATCCAAAACTCGTTGCAGTAGTAACCTATGAAGAGGAGGTTGCTGGTTTCATGATAACAATTCCCAGTATAAACGAAGGAATTATTGCTGCCAGAGGCCATCTTTTCCCTTTGGGCTTTTTAAAAATCCTGAAAGCCTCAAAAAATGCAAGTCAGCTGGATTTGTTAATAGGTGGAATAAAAGCAAAATACCGTGGGATGGGTATTGATGTATTAATAGCCGAACATATCATTAATATTGCCAAAAAGGCCGGTTTTAAATCTATCGACAGCCATCTGGAACTGGAATCCAACTGGAAGATGAGGGCAGAAAATGAAAAATTGGGTGGCACGGTCTATAAAAAGTACAGAATCTTTCAAAAGAACCTTAATTAAAAAAGTAAGTCGTCATCCCCACAGTCATCCGCAAAATACAAAATCCCGCAGATTATTGATCTTGCTGGATTTGCAATTTTAAAAAGTGGCGCCACCATCGCCCCGGGATACACAAACGGTAACTTCATTTTTGAGTGCCTCGAAGATTTCAGCTACAGCTTTATGGGTGAAGCCGGGACAAAGCAGCACCGAATCAATTTTTTCTTTTTGATGAAGATCTTTGCAGACCTTAATCGCTTCTTCCTGTGTTTTTACGATATAAGTATAAAGCTTGTATCTGCCCATCTCTATCAGATTATGATGTTTTACAGGATCTGCATCAGGTGCATGTGCAATAAATAACGCTTTGAAAGCCATTTTTACCTCCTCTTATACTGAGCAATAATTGTAATCAAGTCATTAACGTAGTGATAGTATTATGAAACCTTTTTAATTACTTGTCAGACGTGCAAAACGTCGATTCGACTCCGGGAAATCAACCCCCGATGCAATGGAAACCAGGATACCCATTCCGATTGCCAGGATGAGTGATAAAAAATTGGGCTGGAAAACCAGTACTGCTCTATTTGGTATAATCGTAAAGATGATTCCTAATAAGATATTAAGTATCGCTATCCATTGATATATCTTCATCCCTGCCCAATATGGCGTCTGAGCTTCACCACGGAATGATTCTTCCACAAACCGGCCTGTCCCGTTAAATATTAAATATATTCCGACAATGAAAGAAGAGGAGATTCCGATGTTGAATAACCTGATTAATACCAGGCCTGTTATAATATTGGTTCCAATTGAATAGAGCTGTGTCGGGTGCAGAGAAACACCGGACAGACCTGATATCTTATTTATACGGGAATTAGGATGTATAAAGCGAATGCCAATATTTTCGCTTGAAGGCTTCCCATGGCAACAGCCCTGAATGAGGCATTGGAGACGTCCTGTAGCCTGGATCCATGGTGCTGCCATTGCAAAGGATGCTAGCAAAATGAAAAAGTCAATTGAAAATATAAAATGAGCCAGTACGCATGCAATTATTCCTGCTGTAAGTCCTCCATAATAGCTATAGGATCTCAGTAATTTCGGAGATCCTTCAATTATCTGCGTCCAGAGTCCGGCTCCGATGATAACAAATATCAAAATTAAAAAACCGACAAGAGCATACTGCCGGCCAAGAAAAAAACCTGCCAGAAGGGCTCCTGCAAATCCTGCAGCTCCACCGTAAAAACCATGATTTATTATTCTTACCGGACCAATTCTCCATTCCCGCCAGCTGTTTGAAAGGCGTTCAGCCTGCAGCCGTATATAGTTCCAGATCTGATGCCTGTAAATAATTATTATGAACGTACAAAAACCTGTTGCAACATCGAGGAGAGAATGAGCGCTGGTTGTTATGCAGCTCACCGAGATCAGTGCTGCCAAGGCATACCATATCCACTTAAAGCGGACAAAACTTCTGCTGAAATATGTTGCAGCCACGAATGCCCAAATTACATGACAGGAAGGCAGCGCACCAGATTCGCCGTCGAGTGAACGTTCAAACAATATGAGACGGCCCAGGAATGAGTGAGGAATGAAATCTTTTTGTTTTACTACCATCGGAAATACAAGGTAAATTATCCCCACAATAATTATGGTAAACCATATATCAGTTATAAAACATCTTAACTGCTTCCTGGTTTTTATTACTAAAGGGACTGATAAAGAAAACAGGAAGGCGAATGAATAGAACACTTCTGAAAACTCCCATACTGGCAGATGTTCCTCAAAAGGAAGATTCGTACTGATTGCATCCCTTGGAGCTCCTATAAATATGAAAGCCTTGTAAATGATTAACCACGGTACAAAAACAAGAAAATATGATGATATTCTATCACTAAACGATGGCAAAATGCTGGAAGCAGAGGGAAGTGATAGGAAGGGTTTATAATCCTGTGTACCAAAAACTAACTGAGTTTTTTCATTTTCGGTATCTGCGACATATGCGACCAGCAGCAGAGTGAATATCGGACTTACCAGCCAGAATCCGGATGCCGACCGGGTAACTGCCGATAATCCAAAACTAATCAGTGCAGCACCTGAATAGATGGGATGTCTTATAAAGGTATAAATGCCATTTTTTACAAATTTCTTTGGCGGAAAAGCAACTCCATTGTCCGATCTCCAAAGATTCCATAGACCTGAGCAGATAAATATTGCTCCTGTAATTAAAAGTATATAATATCCAAAGAGTAAGTTATCCGGCAGTGGTAACGTTACAATATTCTTGGTGTACCTAGCCCAGAGAATGATAATAATAGGAATTAAGGCAGCAAACAGTAACCCATATAGAACCTTGCCTGTTATTTCCTTTGTTTTCCCCATTTTACAATTTCAAATAATGACCAGCCCTCTGCTAAGAAAACAGAATTTTCGGAAAGGATTGTTTTTGCCTTATACTTTATTTCTACTGCTTACTGGAGTCTGCTGTTAATGAATATTTTTAAAAATTCACATAAGAGTAAGAATTTAATTAAAATCTAAGTTCGGTAAGAAATCTTTCTTATCAAAAAATATTTTGCCAGGAAATACCTTTACATTATTGGTGGAGCATGCAACATAACTTTAAGGAGAAGCTAGCAAATAAGTTCGTTATAGTTATTTTTAATCGGGATCTTTATATTACATTTTCTTTGAGTTCAGGCATTAAAATAGACTGTTAGGTTGAATAAGTTGCTTTTCAAACTTTGACGCATGTGATTGATTTATTGCACGTTACAAAACATGTCATCAATTCCCTGCCTACCGGCAGGCAGGCGTCAACAGGAAATTTAAAAACCCCTGTAAATCATTGATCTACAATGGTTCTAATTTAATAAGGTAGTGATTTTCAAAACTATCATTATAGTGTTACCATTTTAAAAATACTGCTAAACCAGTTGCTATTTATACCATAGAGTGTTCTGGAGGAGGCTGATTACAAAGATTTTGATGAAAATTTTAACATTAAAATCCCTACCGATCCTGGACTTAAGACTCAATTTGACCATTTAATGTCTAATAGATTATATGTTGATTTTGATTGAATGGAATAATCCATTTGCAGGTTACCTGAAGGGCAAAGAAAAGTCCTGCAAAAGCTGTAAGTGGGAAAGCGACTGCAGAAATAATATTCACAGTTTTCTGTGATCTTGCTGGTTGATAAAACCTGTCCTTGTGAAAAGGTAACTTATGAGTTATAAAATTGTGTTAGCAACCGGTAATGATGACATGGTACATTATTATTTTTTATTTTCTATAAGCACCACAGCTTCATAGATGTAAATGTCAGCATTTTTCCATCCTTCCCATCCCAGACCGGCTTTGTCGCGTGAAGTATAACCCAGAAATTGTTCGAGAGTCCAGTGATTCCCTGTAGCAACTTGTGGCAGCATTGTGCCTGATCTGAAATCTTTCTTTATATATATACCATGTTTGCCTAGAACAATTTCGGAAATGTTATTGATCTTTTTTAATGGCCCCAGAACTGAAATTTCTATTTTGATCTTATTGAATTCTTCTTTTGAAAGTGGAGTAAAACGTGTGTCATTAAATGCTGATGCTATAGCCATCTGGTTCACAACTTCATAAAGTGGGTCAGTCGAAGTGAACTGGCCTATGCATCCACGCAGATTGTCATCGATATTCAGGGTAACAAAAGCACCCATGTTTTTCTTAAGATTCGGTAAGATAGTTGAAGGATCAATGGTTATCCTTTTATTTTCATAGAGCATCTTATGAATGCTGTTCCTGGCTATCGAGAAGAGCTGATTAATCTCTTCTTTTGTAAATGACACTTCTGAATCCATTCCCTGATGACTGGTGTTTTTCGGATCCTTATCAGAAAGATAGAATCTACCTACTGTATAAAGCTCACTGTCTGTAGATCCGGTCTGGGAAAAAGCTTTCATTGTGATAAGAATTGTTATGGTAATAAAAACTAACCTGCACATGATTTATGCATAATTTTTGATAAAGTTATGCCAAAAAAATATAAGATTGTTTTTCTCAGCCGTTAAAAACATTATTTAAATAATTTAAGTACAATAAATATACAATATGCAAAAGTCGGAACTCTTGACCATTTTAAACCGGTCTAATTACATTTAACATAAACAATGGAACATCAAATAATTAATTCAGGATTTTGGTAATCAATTTATATCGGACAATTATGGTCAACAAAATCCATCAACAGTTCCATCAACAGAAAATTTAAAAATCCTTACAGATAACTGATCTATAATGGTTTATGTTTTGAGGATGTGGTGCTGAGTGAGAGCGAGAAAATATACAAGTTAAATTAATATCTTCGAATGTCGGAAAAAAACAAGTCAGAACAAATTCAAAAAATGGGAACCATCTTCAAAAAGATATTCAGCCTGTTCTTCTTCCTCCAGGCTTTCACGTCTCAATCATTCCTGTTCTCGCAGGTGTCTGCCAAAGATCAGGTTACTGATACAGTCCAATGCCGTGATGAGATTGGACAGAGTTATGCTCTTTATCGGCCGGCACAATATGATAATAAAAAGAGCTGGCCGGTCATCCTTATTTTTGATCCTTCGGCAAGGGGAAGAACAGGCGTTAGTACCTTCATTGAGGCAGGCAGAAAATATGGATTCATCCTTGCCTGTTCAAACAATTCGCGCAATGGACCGCCTGGAGATAACTTCACTGCTGCTGCTGCAATGCTTAAGGATGTTGAAGAACGATTCACTGTAGATCAGAGACGGATCTACACTGCAGGTTTTTCCGGAGGATCACGTTTTGCAATGGCCTTTGCTGTAAAAGAAAAGAGGATCTCCGGTGTTATCGGGTGTGGGGCAGGCCTGCCTAATGACAGGAATTATCTCCCGTCAGGAAATTCCGACTTCTTATATTACGGACTGGCCGGCACCCGCGATATGAATTATCTTGAAATGCACGACCTGCCTGGCTTCTTCAGCAACCAGACCAGGGTGATATCATATCTCAGGACATTCTCCGGGGGTCATCAATGGCCCGGTTCCGATTTGATCACTGAAGCTGTGGAATGGTTTGTCCTTCAGACAATGAACAGGAAAATAATACAGGCCGATCAGACATTTCTTTCATATATTGAAAACAAAACACAAAACCTGATCAATTCGCAGTTATCCGCCGGAAACCAGGCTGATGCAATAATGTACATGAGGTTTGCCGCAAGAGACTTCCAGGGAACTCCTTTTGCCTCCCGGATGACACAGTTGTTGAATGATTCCGAAAAATCGGCTGAATATCATATGGCAACCCGCAAATGGAATAAAATGGCTGCAACTGAACAGGAGAGAAAAGAAAAATATCTGAACTACCTGAGTGAGATCGTTAATTCAGGTTCATTACCCGACAGTGCATCAGCCTGGTGGAAAAATGAGACCAGAGCACTTATAAGGCTTCGTGATAAAGGCAGTCCTGAAAACAACCAGATGGCATCAAGAGTCCTGAATTTCATTTCTATCCTCTGCTCTGAGCAGGGGACATCATATTACAGGAACAGGCTTTATGCACAGGCAGCCTTCCTGTTTGAGATCTGCACATTGTCGGACAGTGAAAACCAGAATAATTATTATAATCTTGCCAGGTCCCTGGCCGGATCAGGTAAATCAAAGGAGTCGGTTGATGCACTTTCTGTAGCCATGAACCATGGTTTTAATTCACGAAAAACGGTCGAGTCCGATCCTGCCTTCGGGAAGATCAGGGATGACACCCGCTATAAAGCCCTGATACTTAAAATGAAATAGAAGATCTTAGAATATACTTTCCTGAAATCCGTCACCACTTCCGTCACCCCCTGAAACCTAAAACCCCTGCAAATCATTGATCTACAGGGGTCTGGATTTTGAGGCAGTGGTGCCTCCAGCCCCCAAAGAGTCTTTATGCAGTTTGCTGATTGGCCGATTAGACGACTGTTTGCGTATATATTTAATACAGCCATAAATACTGCACAATTAAAGCTATTTTCATATATTTTGACGATTCTATGTGATTGATTCAGAAGATGCTAGTGAGAGTAAAATGTCAGAAAAAAGCGTCAACGAAAACGTCAGCAAGGAAATTATTATGGATGTTTGTTACAAATCTAAGTTACTATATAGCTTAACTTACTTTCGGGATACATGTAGTAGTTCCAGGGTTTCCAATCTCGCTATAATATCTTCCTGAGTCTTCTGATCCTGGAAGGTGTTCGGTAACTCTTAACGAATAAGTTTTTGGAGTTTCTTCTTTTGTTCTGCCCATCTAAGTTTGGCTTCTGTTGACGTTACTGTTGGGGAATTCTCAGCATAATCGACCCATCTCCTGAAATCTTCATTGCTTATGGGTTCGCCAAACAGGGAATACGAATTCAAATCCGGTTCTTTCAAAATCCTTATTAAATGCTTATGCTCTAAATCCTTCAAAGCCTTTAAGGAGTTGATTCCTGTAAGTTCAATTGTTAATATTTGCAAAGTATTTAAATTTCCCATTTCACAAATGTGTCATATTATACAAATATAATCTACATTACCATAATAACAAAACCCAGAATATTTGGTTTCACCTGTAATGAATGAAAGTTTCCGGAGAATTTTAGAATTACCTTTATAAAAATTGAGGGACTGCCAGAATTAATATAATCATGAGATACTATCTTTATAAACATCTTTCAAAATAATTTATTAGTTTTCTCTATCATGAATTTTCTGAATAAATCTTAAATATGCATCTATGAAGGATTTTGATATAATTAAGCTTATTTGTGAAGAAAATAGTAAATTTTCAGCTAAAGTGCATGGATTCAATCAATACAAATAGCCTTAATAAAAACTTTAAAACAGAATATAATAAAGGGGTTTACCGGCTGTCATTGAAGAAATGGAGAGAACCACCATACTTCTCCCAGGCTTTTTTTGATGAAAATAAAAAAATCATAGTACTTTCTTCTATGACTGACAGGGGATTCAAGCCGCTTGCAGAAGGATTAAACGAATATGGATATAATTTTTCTGCTGATACATTTCAAAGGATTAACCTTTCTATGATAAGCGCTGCTTCAGATATTCTGAAAAGGAAAATCAGGTTAAATGAATATGATGATTTATTTTCTAAGGAAACCTCTCCTTCAAATCAGAAAAACCTTGATAAACTTAATACACTTTTAAGATTAGTTTTGCCGGACATCAATGCCGGCCATGAACCGGATATTGAGGTATTGGTAGTAAAAGCCGGAGTTGATATTAAAACAGCGAGAAACATTATTAAACAAATTATGGGGAAGTTTAATAATGTGGATAACCGTAAGAAAAATAAATAAGAATTATTAACTGAAAATGTTATCCGCACAATATAACGATTCTTCCAGGTTAGTTGTCCCATGCCATAATTCTCTACTGTTTTTGGGATGAGATAATAAAATAATCCACAAATTCGTCACCATTTTTATAAGATCACTCCATAGAATATTATAAATTAACATCTTAGCAAAAAGAGTTCGAGTGCTGAGTGCACCATTCAATTTACTTTGTTAATATTTTATTCCTGTTTTTGAAGGGTAAACTTTAATAAAACTGTATATAAAATTCTATATGGCCTGCCCTCTCACAACTTTCCTGTTACGGTCATGCATTGCTTTTTTCTCACGGCACCTGCTTTGTGTACAGGTTAGTGTTTAATTTCAAATTTTAAAAATACAATAACATCTTTTGATGGTTAAAACTTAAATTTGCATGATTTCAGATCCAAAATTGTCAATAAAGCAATTTTTGTTGAATAAAAGATTAAGTTGTTAAGAGTTGAGAATAGGTTATAATATTCATTTATTGGATGGTGAAAAGTATATGGATGAACAATTTCGGTACCAAATGGCAAAAAAAGGATACAGCGTTAAAGCAAATGATGGGCAGAACGGTAAATGAAAAAGATTGAATATAAATGGATCGCTCTTTCGTGTACTAGTCTTGGAGCGCTTTTTTCAGTTTTAAGCGGGAGTACATTGATCATAGCATTACCTGTTATTATGAAAGATTTGCATGCCACTATGAATATAATTATGTGGACTGTGATGATTTATATGCTTATACTGACAATCCTTGTACCTTCTATTGGAAGGGTCGCAGATATGATTGGCAGAAAAAAGCTTTTCATATGGGGTTTCATTGTTTTTACCATCGGTTCAGTTTTATGTGGACTTTCCACTTCCGGGTGGCAATTGCTTTTGTTCAGGTTTGTACAATCAGTTGGAGGTGCATTGCTTGTAGCAAACAGTACTCCTATTGTTACAGATGCATTTCCTAAAAAAGAACTTGGTATGGCATTGGGTATAAATGGTATGGTAATAAGTGTGGCAAGTGTAATTGGACCAATTTTGGGAGGAGCATTTATTCATATGGGCTGGAGGTATATATTTTTTATAAACATTCCTATTGGGCTTATTGGTACAATATGGGCAGGAATTCAGCTTAAGGAACTGGATGTGCTCCCTGAAAAGCAGAAATTTGACTGGAGTGGGGCAATAACCTTTACATCAGGAATGACATCATTATTGTTAGCACTGACATTCGGAGCTTTTTATGGATGGACTAAAATATACGTGGCAATCTTGTTTGTGGCTGCTTTATTATTTTTGGTTTTATTTCTGTTTGTCGAAAATAAAGTCAGGCAACCTATGCTTGACCTGAATCTTTTCAAGACAAGGATACTTGCATTTGCATTCAGCAGTAATCTTCTCAATGGGATTGCCCGTGGAGCAGTAGTATTCTTACTTGTATTTTATTTTCAAGGGATAAAATCAATTGATCCGGTCATGTCAGGAATTCTGCTTGCACCATTTGCTCTGTCAATGATGATTATGGCTCCTATTAGCGGATGGCTTTCAGACAGGTATGGCTCCAGGGAGCTGAGTTCTATAGGACTTTTTATTTCAGCAATCGGTTTGCTCGGAATGGTAAGGATATCTGCAAGTACATCTGTTTTGGAGTTATCTGCATGGATGTTCATATCCGGATTGGGTTCAGGTATGTTTTTTTCTCCAAATACAAGTGCCATTATGGGGGCTGTGCCAGTAGAACGGCGTGGAATTGCAGCCGGAGTAAGGACGATGATGAACAATACAGGAAATGTAATCAGTATTGCTCTTTCAATGGCTATCATTTCATCAAGTATAGACTTCAAGGCAATGCAAGGGCTATTTTCAGGGACGCAAGTGGGCTCAGAAGGTATAGCTGTGAACCATTTTATTTCAGGCTTGAAGATGGCTTTTACAATATCATTTTTTATTAGTATGCTGGCAGCATTTATATCTTATTTAAGAGGCCCACAACCTAAATGGGAGACAAAAACTGTGTCGCAGCCTAATGGATTGTCAAAATAATATTGTTTAAAATTGATGAATTGATAGTAAAATTGTAATACTAACTAGTTTCTAATAAAAAATAGGAGAAATATAAAATGAAACTGAATTCACCATTTGTAATTACAATTAGCCGCCAGTTAGGAAGCGGAGGGGCATATATAGGACAGAAGCTGGCAAAAAACTTGAATATTTTTTATGCGGACCGTGAAATCATCTCTCAGGCTGCCAAACAATTTTCGTTATTAGAGGAGGATTTGGAATCACGTGATGAAAAAATAAGCTCATTTTGGCAATCATTTTTGCAATCATATGCATTTACTAATCCAGTTGCATATGAACCGCCCCAAATTATCCCAACAGATAGCGCATTATTTAAAGCTGAAAAAGAAATAATAGAACATATTGCAAAAGAGCATTCATCTATTATCATAGGACGATGCGGCTCTTATATCCTTCGAGAATATCCAAACCATATTAGTATATTTTTACACGGTGATGTAACTTTCCGAAAAGGTCGTGTCCGAAAGATTTATAATGTTTCCGAAGAAGCCGCCAGGAAAATGATTGCCCAAAGCGATAAAGAAAGAGCTCTTTATTATCAAACCTTTGCTGATAAGGAATGGCCAGATGCAAGACAATATGATATTTCTTTAGATACAAGTAAAATAGGTCTGGATAAAAGTGTAGAGTTAATTATGAAATACCTGGAATAGCTTAAATGCTTTATTAATATCATCCCACCATAAATATATCACCTAAAAACTAGGATGAGACAATTTAAAAGATCTCAAAAGCACACAATTTCATCATCAAATCCATCAACGATCGTAAATTATAAGTTTACAGAGCATTGATTATTAATGTTTTGCAATTAAAGGTTCAGGTGCTATAAGCCCCCAGAGAGTCTTTTTGCAGTTTGCTGATTAGCCAATTAGACGGCAGTTTGTGTATATATTCAATGCAGCCATATATACAACCATCTTTTAAAACTCTCGATCAAACTATCTCTTTTCATATTCCATTAAGCAAAGAATTTTAGCTTAACTTACTGTCCGGATAAAAGTAGCAGTTCCACTTTGCTACTCATTCAAAAGTACATTATGCGGTTGAGCAAATTGTGCCAACAAAAATCATCTGCTTTTATGTTAGTGTATTCTTTCATTTAATATAGAAATCAAATGTTATTTTAGTCCATGTTTCCATTCCTTCATAAAATTCAGCTAAATTGGGTTTATCTATCCAATCTGCCGTCATTTTATCCGTTTCATTAATATATACCTCTTTATTTGATACATGGATGTTATACAAAAGTCCAATATGAACGCTGCCAACCGAAATTGTATCATCATTTATAAAGCCAATAAATTCAATATCCTCTATCAAACATCCATTTAGTAATTTGACTTCTTCATATAATTCTCTTTTTAATTCATCAATTAAATATTGTTCTTTAGATCCCATAGAGTCGTTAGGGTTCATATGACCTCCTACTCCTAAAGAGAATTTATTGTGTAATCTTTTTTCTGTCTGCCTGGATGTCCTCTTGAATAAATAAAATGATTCTTTATTGGAGATAATTGCATACGGAATAATTTGTTTAAAAGAAGGGTCTTCTTCTAATTCACTTCTTTTAAGAAACAGACCATTTTGTACGATCCTTTTTAATACTTCACTATTTTCCTTTATTAAACCTTTTTTTTTATAGGTCACTAATTTCCAAAACTCGTCTGTTGGAAAAGCAAATACTAACTCCTCCATATTATTCATTTTGTCCATCATTACACAAGGCATACACCGATTAGCGTAAAGACCAATTAAAAACAAACCTATTTCAACAAATGCATTAAACTCACAATTTTTTAATGCCTTTCCCCTTTTTTTTACAGAAATATTATTTTAAGGTTGTTGGTTAAACAGCCATACTCCTTCTGATTGGAGGATGAGGATCATAATCTTCTACAACAAAATCATCAATAGTTAGTTGATCAAAGGGGTTTTTTGTAATGTGTAATTTAGGTAAAGGTTTGGGTTCTCTTGACAATTGTTCAAGAATTGCAGTTACATGATCATATTTTTCTTCATTGCCGTCACCAGGAGCATTTTTATTAATCCAATCAACAACTTCTAAATATTCTTCTCTTGCAGAAACATTTCTTATTCTTTTTTGTAGTTCCTTGAAATTATCTCTGTGCCATTGAGTTCTCTTCCCAATACCAGCATAAAAATGTGAATCTCCAAAAGTATGGATAAATGTTTTTGGAACCATCCCTGCTTCTTGAGCAATTACCTGGGTAAGAGCAGCATAACTGGCTATATTGAAAGGAACACCCAGAAATTGATCACAACTTCTCTGGTATAGCTGCAATTCCAACTCGCCTTCTTCATTAGCAGTTGCCTGATATAAAACATGACATGGAGGTAAAGACATTTTTGGAGTGTCTCCGGGATTCCATGAATCAACAATATGTTTTTTCCCGGTGGGTTTCTTTCTCAGACCATCTATCAATTTTCCCAGTTGATCTATTTCAATAAACTTCTCTTTGTCATGATCAAAATATTCCCATCTTCTCCATTGTTTCCCATAAATTGGTCCGGCATCGCCCCATCTTTCTGCAAACTCAGGATCTTCTTTTATTCTCTGACCATATTCTTCCATAGATTTGTCCCAATCAGGAGAATACTTTGCAAGGCCTTCAGGAATAATTCCTTCTTTTTGCATTCCGGGAAGATTGCCTTGAAAAGCATCAGGTCGCCATATAGGGGCGTTATTGTCTTCAAGGTATTTAATATTTGTATCTCCTCTTAAGAACCATATTGTTTCATGAAACATAGATCTTGTAGCCATCTTTTTAGTAGTTAATAAGGGATACCCTTCTCTAAGATCATATTCGTTCTGATACCCAAATAAAGAGATAATCCCGGAACCTTTGCTTCCTCCTTTAAAATTTGAACGATTAGAAGTTAAGATTGCTTTTGAATGATCTAAATATTGTTGCGCCATTTCTTATTCAGTTTAAAATCAATACTATTCCATAAGGATAATTACAGTCTGGTTATTTTTTTAAAAGTAGTTATTATTCCTGTTTGTTATCAGACTCCAATGTTTACTTAATAGAAAAATTATTAACAAAAGACGTTAATCGTTGTTCTTAAATCACCCCCCGTGTCGGCTTCCCTCTAATTCGATCCAGTCAAAATTAGAGATAATAGACTTAATGGTCTTTCATTAAGCTGATAACGTGCACATTGTAAAATCCGTCACTGCTTCCCTGCCTACCGTCAGGCAGGCGTCAACAAGAAATTTAAAGACCTCTGCAAATCATTGATCTACAGGGACCTGCGTTTTGAGGATGTGGTGCCACCAGCCCCCAAAGAGTCTTTATTCAGTTTGCTGATAAGCCGATTAGACGCCCGTTTACGTATATATTTAATGCAGTGTAAACGGTAAATACTGCACAATTAACGCTATTTTCATATATATTGTTTAATCTATGTGGTTGATTCAGAAGATGCTACTGAAAGTAAAATGATAGAAAAAAGCGTCAACGAAAACGTCAACAAGGAAAAACTTGAAGTTTAAATCAAACAAATTATAAGTTTTAATATTTTATTTCTATTATTCCGTATATTTACGGAATAATTGGAATATAATAATGAATTTTCAGGAGTTTAGAAATAAATGGTTTGATCTGGGATGCATTAGTACTAATCAGATCTATACATGGCGACCAAACTTTGACAAGAACAATGTAAGTAATTGGTCGAAGAAGGGTTTAATTATAAAACTCCGTAATGGATTTTACATATTTCCTGAATATAAGACAAAATCAGGTTTCGCCTTTTATATAGCTAACAGAATATATCGCCCATCATATATTAGCCTTCACTCAGCTCTGGCATTTTATGGAATGATACCTGAGTCTGTAGTACAAATTACGAGCGTAACTTCTATGAAAACAGCTACTTTTTCAAATGCTGTTGGAGAGTTTTCATATAAGACTGTAAGACCTGATCTGATGTTTGGTTATGATATTAAGCCCCTGACAGAAGGACATTCATTCCTTTTGGCAAAACCGGAAAAAGCCCTTATTGATTTACTTTATCTCTATCCATTCTATAATACGAAATCTGAAATAGAGGAATTACGACTGGACATGGATTTTATTCATAATGCTCTTAATATAAGTCTATTAAAAGAGTATTCAAGACAGATTAATTGCAATGCACTTGAAAAGAGGCTGAAACTGATCTTTTATTGATTTCCCACAAATAACTTATGTGATATGTTAAATATAGATCAAATAGCGAATTTCTTTCCGCTAAATCTTCGGGAGAATCCGATCTATCGTAAGTACATGCTGAAAGAATATTTGCAGTTGGTGATCCTTGATTTTTTATCAACAACTAAATACATAAGAAAAATCGTCTTTATCGGGGGAACAAACCTGAGATTGATTAAAGGGATTGACCGGTTTTCAGAAGACCTGGATTTCGACTGTAAACAGATGTCGAAACAAGAGTTTATGGAAATGACTGATTCCATTCTTGAATTTCTTTTGAAATCAGGGATGAAAGCTGAGATACAGGACAAAGCAAACGATAAATTGAAAGCTTTCAGTCGAAATTTCTATTTTCCTTCATTGCTTTTCGACTTAGGTTTGTCGGGATATAAAGAGGAGCGGTTCCTGATAAAAGTAGAAAGTCAGGATCAACACATAGAATATCAGCATGATATGGTCAATATAAAAGGTTGTGGGTTATATTTTCCATTTCCGTCACCAGCTGATGATGTCTTATGCGCAATGAAACTTACTGCTTTACTGTCAAGACAAAAAGGGAGAGATTTCTATGATGCAATGTTTCTATTGGGTCAAACCTCCCCGGCCTACTCTTTCCTTTCCTCGAGATACGGGATTCAAAACTTGTCTGATTTGAAAAATGCGATTTCAGAGCTATTGCCAAAAGTTGATTTGAAACATAAGTCAAAAGATTTTGAACACTTGCTTTTTTCAAAAGGGAATAGCCAGAGAATTCTCGCTTTCGGAGAATTCATCAAACAACTCAAATGAATTTTCTAAATAAATCTTAAATATTCATCTATGAAGGATTTTGAAACAATAAAGCTTATTTGTGAAGAAAACAGTAAAATTTCCGAAAAAGTAATTGACGAATTTTTACTTTACTATGCTGCAGAACGTAATAATCTGGAACATGAAATGAACCAGAAATTTGCAGCTTACAAGCACATAACTCATAAACTAAAGAAAGAATGGATAAATAGATTGAAGTCACAATACATTGTACACAAGGTTTTCAAAAAAGATGGACTTATCAAAAGTTACCTGAACCATACTGCCTTGAAAAAGCTTGATATAAAGGAAAGGAATTGGCTTGAGTTTCAGGCAGAACACCCATGGAGATTTAGTTTCAGTGTAATCAAAAGCTGTCCGGCTGATAGTTTTTATATTATGGAAGATGTATTTTCAGACCAGGAGTTTCTTTTATATTCACCTGGCGTGACAAAAACACTTGAAGATCAATCAGTAATTCTATGGCTCAACCTTATTTCTTATAACGGTGCATGCTGGCAGAGTTTTGGCCCCATTGGAGCTTACAAGTCATTTGAACCAGATGATATTTTCTTTTTCGCTACTGAACTTAAACCTGAAATTGTTGATGACCAGGAGCTTCTGGCAAACCTGGAATACAATCCCATACCCTATATGATGCTCTTATCAGGTGCCAATTATCCCCTTACTTATAATAAAAAAGATCAGTTAGTACAAGTGATAGCAGAATATGATCTGGATACGATCAACACAAAAAGCCTCACTAAAAGCTTTAAAACAGAATATAATAAAGGGGTTTATCGGCTATCATTGAAAAACTGGAGTGAGCCACCGCACTTCTCTCAGGCTTTTTTTGATGAAAATAAAAAAATCATATTGCTTTCTTCAATGACTGACAGAGGGTTTACGGCACTTACAGAAGGTTTAAACGAATATGGGTATAGTTTTTCTGCCGATCCATTTCTGCGGGTTAACCTTTCCATGATAAGCACAGCTTCGGACATTCTTAAACGGAAAATCAGGTTAATTGAATATGAGGATTTATTTTCACTTGAAACCTCTCCGTCTGATCAGGAAAATCTTGATAAATTAAATACATTTTTAGGATTAGTTATGCCTGACATCAATGCCGGCCGTGAACCGGATATTAAGGCATTAGCAGTAAAAGCCGGAGTTGATATTAAGACAGCGAGAAACATTATTAAACAAATAATGGGGAAGTTTAATGATATGGATAACCGTATGAAAAATACATAAGAATTATTAACAGAAAGCGTTATCTATATAATTTAATGATTATTCTAGGTTACTTGTCCCATCCCACATTTCTTCGGCATTTTAGGGATGGAATAATCTAAAAGTCTCAAAACCTGTAATATTTATCATCAAATCCGTCAACAACCCAAAACATCCTTTTTATGGCAGGTTTATTATTAATGTTTTACACATAAAAGTTCATGTGCTATATACACTCAGTCAGCATCTTTTCTATTTAACAATATATATTCAAACATGTATATGAAACCTGGAAGATAGTGTAAAAAGGGCTACTCCACTGAGGCAAGAACCTGATGTGCTGGTTCAAGTCCTGCTCCGGGTACCAAACAGGACAAGAGGTCATTTTCGACCTCTTTCTTTTTTTGGGAAGTTCCCAAAACCTTACTGACATTTAGGATGACTTTTATGGGTAAAGTGAATGAGATGGTTGTAACTCTGCCTTCTCTGCCTTTAAAAGTAACTTTATAACATGTTATTTGCTTTAAGCTATTGCCTACAAAAATATTACCGGCAGATGCCGTCTGTAAAAATGAAATGTAAGGTTAAACACAAGTAAGACATTCATTATTTAAAATAATGTCTCCGCACATGGTTAGAAATTTTCCTATGTATTCAACAACTCCGGTTTTGCTTAAATTAAATTTGACTTTTGTCTGGTCAGTGTTTAATTTTGATGTACAATTCTCATAATGATGAAAAGTACAACCCAATCATTATTCCTTCAACAACATCAATATAAACCTAAATTTTTCAGCTATGAAAAAGTTATTTTATCTGTTTTTGTTATCCGGGATCCTTGTTTCATATAGCAAAGATTCTCCAAGAGTGCTTCTTTATATAGAAGATAATTCAATGCAGCTGCAGTACATGCTCATTCATGAGGTGGGGAAAATGAGAGAAATACTTGAGCATTCTGGTTTTCAGGTATCCATTGCAACTATATCCGGTGAAATCTTAAAGACAGATTCGATGACTGTCAAGCCTGATCTTAAGCTAAGCAAAGTAAACATAAAGGATTATGCAGGTTTTATAATGCCTTGTATGGCGACCAATGACACTATTGTAACTGCAGAAGAAAAAAACTTCGTTAAAACGGTTATAAGTCAGGGCAAGCCAATAGCAGCTCAGCTGGGTGCAATATGGATATTGGCAAAAGCCGGTGTTCTGAATGGTAAAAAATATGCACTATTTGATGATCCGAAAAATGAATCGGCCTTTAAGAATGGGATTTATAGCGGGAAGGGCGTAGTTAAGGACGGAAATGTAATTACTTCTGGAACATGTCCGTGGATGGCCAAAGAGACCGGCAACAAAGATGGAACTGCAGAACTTACAAATACTTTGGTCGCGGTCATCAAAGACAAAAAATAGAGAGATTAAAAAATATAATCATCAATGGGATTACGAAATTAATGACTTCCTGAATATGTCAGCATTTTCGTATTCAGGAGTGGTAAGATCAACTATGCTTCAGGCTGTCAAGGATTTCAAATTAAAAACCTAAAAGCTGGTAGCAACTTTTGAAGGTCAGGGGTACCAAACAGAACAAGAGGTTATTTTCGATCTCTTTTATATTTTCATTAACCATTATTGATTCTTTAAATACTCCCAATGTTTCAAAAATATCATCCCATCCCAAGTTTCTTAAGCAAATATGGGATGGGACAACTCAAAAGTCATAAAATACACCGATTTTATCATCGATTCCATCATCAATAGTTTATATGGGTCATATGGATCCTTGATTTCTAATACTTTGCAATTAAGGGTTCAAGTGCTACTTCGACCAAATTTCCAATTTCTATTATTACAATGTATCTTCATACTTGAGGATAACTTGAGTTAAAATGTTAAAGAAATAGTGTATTACCATGCAACTCTTACCAGTTTATTAATTTACTTTTGCCCAATGGATCAAAATCTTAGATTTTCAGGACACGAAACCTTTATTTGTAAACAATTCTGGTTAAAAAAAGGGTTTGATTTCGCCATAAAGAGAAAGAGTTTTAATGATCCTGAAGCTGTTAGTGACCTAGGGGTAGGTAAAAACATGGTTTCAGCAATTAATTATTGGACTAAAGCATTTGGCATAATTGACGACTTCTCAAAACCTACTGAACTTGGCAAATTCCTTTTTGGGAAAAAACCAAAAGATGAATTTTTGGAAGATATTGGCTCACTTTGGCTTCTGCATTACAGTCTTATTTCACTTGGGAGGGCATCTATATATAACTTGGTCTTTAATGACTTCATTAGAGAGAGGATAGAATTTACAAAAGATCAGCTCAATAATTACCTTAAAAGGAAGTGTTATGAAGTTTCAGACAATCTTTACAATGAGGGGTCAATTTCAAAGGATATCAACGTATTCATCCGTAATTATTTAAAGCCTAAAAGAGATGGAATTAAAATAGAAATTGAGGAAGATTATTCATCGTTATTACTTGATTTAGAACTTATTTCTTCAAAAAGGGTAAATAATAATGAATATTTTTCTTTTGAAATCAGAGAGAGAGAAAGTATACCATTTGAAATTGCACTTTTTGTCATTTTGGATAATTTAACTGATAGTTCCATCCATTTTAATAGTCTATTACTAGATAATAATTCTCCAGGCCGAGTGTTTTGCTTAAACCAAGAAGGACTTTATAATAAAATTAACCAAATTACGCATCATTATAAAGGCATATCTTTTTCTCGAACAGCTGGGAATGAAGTATTACAAATAAATACTAACTTGAATAAGTGGGAGGTACTCCGTGAATACTACAAATAAAGTATTATATAATCCATCCGTCAATATAAAAAGAGATCTTAGGAAAGACCTTAGTTATATCCCTACACCAAATAGTGAATTGGTTTATGAAGAGCTAGTTAAGCAATATTGTAATGGGACTCATTCATTTACTATAATAGGAGCTTATGGAACTGGCAAATCATCATTCCTTCTTGCATTAGAAAAAGTCCTAAATAATAAGCAAAGCTATTTTTCAGAAAAAAGTAAGGTAAAGTTTAAAATCCCTTTTGAGGTAATTCCATTTGTTGGAGATTTTAAATCTATTATATCAGGTTTTGCGGTAGGGCTGGGTTTAAAAAATGAAGGAGATATTAAAGGATCTGATTTATTATCAGAAATTGATGAGATTTATCAGTCAGTCAATAAATCTGGGAAAGGATTAGCTATTTATATAGATGAATTTGGGAAATTCCTTGAATATGCAGCTAAGAATAATCCAGAAACTGAATTATATTTTATTCAGCAGCTGGCTGAGTTAGCCAATGATGAAAATAAAGATATTCTACTAATAACAATACTCCACCAAGGCTTTAACAGCTATTCAAGAGGTTTGTCAAAATCACAACAACAGGAATGGGACAAGGTAAGAGGACGCCTCGCTGAATTGACATTTAATGAACCTGTTGAACAACTACTTTATCTAGCTTCTCAAAAACTTGAAGATAATCGGCTTAAGATTCCATTGTCTTTTAATACTCTGTTTGCATCAATTGAAAACTCAAAAGCTTTCCCTTTAAAAGATTATTTAAGCATCGAAATAGCAAGAAAGTTATACCCATTTGATGTTTTATCAGCATCTGTACTAACTCTTGCATTACAAAGATATGGACAAAACCAACGATCACTTTTTTCATTTCTGGATTCAAATGCATATTTAAGTATAAGAAGCTTTAATAATAAGAAGGACCAGTATTATAATCTTGCTTCTGTATATGATTACTTAATATTTAATTATTTCTCTTTGCTCTCCTCAAAGTACAATCCAGATTATGGACATTGGATAGCTATTAAGAACTCGATTGAAAGGGTTGAAGGCATCTTTAAAACAAATATCACTGACACATTAAAAATCATTAAATCAATTGGACTTCTTCAAATTTTCTCTCATAAAGGGGCAACCATTAATAAAGATTTTCTTGAATTTTATTCAAAATATTGCCTCAAAATTGAAAATCCAGAAGAATTAATTAAGTTGCTTGAAGATCATAAGATTATCTTATTCTCTTCTTACAACCAAAAGTATAAATTATTTGAGGGGACTGATTTAAATATAGAGCTGGCAATTGATGAAGCTGGAAACTTAATTCAAAAAATAGGGAATATTGTAGATTATCTTTATAAGTCTTTTGATTTCCCCTACTTAATGGCTAAAGAGGCTTATTATAATTCGGGAACTCCAAGATTTTTTGGTTTCAATTTAAGCACTGAACCCACCATAACAGTGCCTGAAAATGAAGTGGATGGCTTTATAAATCTCATTTTTTCAGAAAATTATTCAGAAGATGATTTACATGAGTTTTCTTCAAAAAGTGAAGAGCCAATAATTTTTGGTTGGTATAAGAATACAAATGAAATTAAAAAATTACTGTTTGAAATCGAAAAAGTAAAAAAGGCTATTGATATAAACAAAAATGACATATTCGCTTTAAAAGAATTCGCTAGCATTTTAGAACATCAGAAAAACCTTTTGAATTATTTTATTCTTGATAATCTTTATGCAAATAATCATATTATATGGTCATTTAAAGGCAAAAGAATAAAAATCAAAAATCAAAAGGAATTTAATAAGGCACTTAGCAATATTGTTTCTGAAGTGTATTATTATACACCTATACTTAAAAATGAACTTATAAATAAGACTAAAATAAGTTCAGCTATTTCATCTGCAAGAAAAAATTTCCTGGAACGGTTAATTAATCAATCTAAAACCTTAAACCTAGGCTTTAATGAAGATGAATTTCCTCCTGAGAAAACTATTTACATAACCTTATTAAAGAAAACAGGTATTCATAATGAGAAGGACGGAAGATGCAGTCTTAGTAGCCCATCCGATAAATCATTTAAACCAATTTGGAATATCGGAATTGAGTTTATTCAGAAATCAAAACTTGGTAGGAGGAAGATTAGTGATCTGATAGATATTTTTAAGTCCCGGCCATTTAAACTTAAAAATGGATTTATTGACTTTTGGTTACCTGTTTTTCTTTATCTGAACAAGGATCAATTCGCTTTATATGAAGATGATGTCTTTATTCCACAACTAAGCGTGGAAACACTTGAATTAATCTCAAAAAAACCTGGTCATTATGAAATTAAGGCTTTTGATATAGCAGGTAAGAGGTTAGATCTCTTTAACAAATACAGGATTTTTTTAAATCAGATAGAGGAAAATACACCCACTAATGAAAGCTTTATAGAAACCTTTAAACCCTTTGTCATATTTTATAAATCCCTTGGATTTTATAACCGTAACACATCAAATATTAGTAAAAAAGCTATAGTCTTAAGAGAAGCTATTGCTAATGCTAAAGATCCTGAAAAAATCTTTTTTGAAGATTTACCAAAAGCGATGGGTTATTCTACAAATGAGCTTATTAATAATGATTTAAAGCTTGAAGATTTTGTTCTACAATTAAAGTCTTGTATTCAAGAAATTAATGGAGCTTATGATAATTTAATAAATAGGCTTGAAAATTTCATCTTAATAAAGGTAATCGGACAACAATTGAATTTCCCCGAGTACAAAGAAATGTTGATTAAACGATTTAGTAAGATTAAAAAACATTTATTAGATACAAAACAAAAAGCCTTGTATCAACGGATCAAATCACCTTTGGATGAAAGAAAATCATGGTTGAACTCACTATCCTATGCCATTATCAACAAGTCACTTGAGGACCTAAATGATGAAGAGGAGTCATTATTATATGACAAATTGCTTGAAAAGGTTCATGAACTTGATAATCTTTGTGAATTAAGCAGTGCAGATATTGATGAGACAACTGAAGAAATCTTTAAAATTGAAATTACCTCATTTGTTAAAGGCCTTGAAAAAATATTAATTCGCTTACCAAAACAAAATACTACTGAAATTTTAAAGTTAAAGAAAGATATAAATAAGGTACTCCAGGGAAATTCAAAAGACTTGAAGATAGCCCTATTAACAAAATTATTACAAGAGCAATTGAAACATGAGTAATAAATTGAGACATATATTAGGAATATCTGGAGGTAAAGACAGTGCTGCTCTTGCAATCTATCTTCATAACAAGTACCCAGAAATTGAATTTGAATATTATTTCTGCGATACCGGAAAAGAACTGGAAGAGACATATACATTGATTAATGAGTTAGAAGCCTATCTTGGTAAAAATATCATTAAGCTTAGAGCCGCAATTAATAGTCATAAAAAACCCTTTGATCACTTCTTAAGTAAATATGATGGTTTTTTACCGTCTGCAAATGCTAGATGGTGCACCAAAAATCTAAAGCTTGAGCCTTTTGAAAAGTTTGTTGGAAAATCCCCAGCTATATCTTATATTGCTATTCGAGGTGATGAGGATAGGGAAGGCTATATATCAACTAAACCTAATATACAATCCATATTCCCATTTAGAAGAAACATATGGAGTTTAGAAGTACTATCCCAATTCTTACACAATGATAATATTAAGAAAATAGCAGAGATTTACCAAAAAAAAGCTCCTAAAGGAAAACTAGACAGGATGCTAGAAGTAGTTTTTGAACCAAAATCAGAAAAACTAACTTTTTCAAATAAGCTCAATTCATTGCTTGATTTGGGAGTAATAACTTTTAATCATGTTGTATTTGAATTTTTGCGACAGACGAATTATCCTCTATCACTTACTGAAGCTTTTCCATTAGTAGATAATGATGATATTTTGGTTAAAAAAGATATATTTAATTTGTTTAAAACATTTGGAGTATCGATACCAATATATTATAACGAAGTTGAGTTTGAAGTTAATGGGCAAAAGGGGAAATATGCTAGAAGTCGTTCGGGATGTTATTTCTGTTTTTTTCAACAAAAAATTGAGTGGGTATGGTTGTATGAACAACATCCAGACTTATATAAAAAAGCTTTGAGCTATGAGAAAAATGGGTATAAATGGGATGAAGATGAAAGCTTGGCTGAGATTATTAAGCCAGAAAGATTAATTAAGATAAAGGAGGATTATTTAAAAAGATCAAAATATAACAATAAGGCCATTAAATCAGATAAACTTGTTGATATCCTTGATAGTCCTACAGGAATTAGTTGTGTTAACTGTTTTATATAATTATGGAATTTAAAGCATTTACTTTCTCCATTAAAAGTTTAATTGATCTTTATGAAAAAGATGAATTAATACTTGACCCTCCATATCAAAGGAATTTCATTTGGTCAAAAGCTGATCAAGAACAATTAATTGATTCAATACTAAATAATTACCCTTTGCCTAACTTATTCTTTTTAAAGAAAGAAGAAAAGTTAGAAGTTGTTGATGGACAACAAAGAATTAGAACAATAATAAATTATCATAAAGGATTATTAATCCCAAAAAATAAGAATCAAAGAAAGGAAAATATAAAATATGATAAATTCTTAAACTATATCTTGTTAAGAATTGAAATAACTTCCTTAGAAGAAGGAAAAGATTTCATTGAAGATTTTTATACAAGAGTGAACAAAACAGGGTTAAAATTAAATAAACCAGAGCTGAATAAAGCAGAATATTTTTATACTGAATTTTTAGCCCTTAATCAGGAATTGGCTAGTTGTGAACAAATAAATGAATTAGACATATTTACAGACGCTACCACGAAGAGAATGAATGATATTGATTTCATTTCTGAATTAGTCGCTCTACTAAATTTTGGTATTTATGATAAAAAAGATAAAGTAGAAGAATTATATGATACTGATATTACACCTGAAATTAAAGAGAATCTTAAAAACGACTTCATTGAAATTCTTGATATTTTTATAGTCTTAAACACCGTCTCTTCTATTAAAAAAAGCAGATATAAGCAAAGAAATGATTTTTTTACTCTATTTGGCTTTATTAAAGATTTACGAGATCGACTGACGATTGAAGATTTTATATATATCTATAATATTTTAATTCTTATCCAGGATGACATTTCGCCTTCAAATGAATTTTGTCCTCCTTTTAGAGAATATGCCTTGAATTGTGTATCTCAATCCAACTCAAAACCTGCTAGAAGTAAAAGACTTAAATTCCTTCATGATTTATTTCTTAATAAGTCAATGAAGCCTAGTTTTGAACAAGCTGAAGTCATGAAATATTATGAGATAAATGCATATAAACTTCAACCATTAAGTTCTGATTTTAACTCAATACCATTAGAACCGATAAGAGGACTTAAATAAATCAGATCTAATGGATATTCGACTCTCAAATAAAATTAGATGGTTCTCGGACAGTAAGAAACTAAAGCTTTCTGTGAGAAGAGAGGATAATATTTTTACGATGAAAGGATATGATTATGAAATCCGATATCTTGATAACATAATAGGAAGTTCTGGTGGAAATTCAAATGTTTTTATGCTATGTGATCCAAATGATCGAGAGAATGAATCAGAATATTTTGCGGTAAAAATATGTAACACACCTATTGAAAACTCATCTAATGATTATAGAAAAAGATTTATTAGAGAAATAATTGCTTTAAATAAGGTAAAGAAAAAATCAAAAAACAAATTCATAATTGAATACTTTGACAATGGTAATTTTCTTTTAAAGAATCTTACCTTCCCATTTTATATAATGGAAAAGGGTGATCAAAACTTAACTACTTATATTCAAGAAAGCGAGCTTGATGTTTCTGAAAAAATTGCTCTCTGTTATTACATCATTCAAGGTTTTTGTGATTTGCATGCATTAGAAATATACCATAGGGACGTTAAGAGTGGTAATTTTCTAATGTTGGAAAATGTTTGTAAAATTGGGGATCTTGGCTTAGCCGATTTCAGGGATATGGATAACAAGCTTCTAATTGATGAAGTAGGGAAGAAAATTGGAGCATTTGGCTGGGAATCTCCTGAAGTCATGAATAAACTTTTAACAGAGAGAACCAATTCAGAATTTGATTGCAAAATTGATTACTCCTCTGATATTTTTCAACTTGGTAAATTATTTTGGTTCATTCTCCAGGGAAATCTTCCAATAGGATTAGTAAATAAAGACGATTTTCTAACTGATGATCTTGAACTTTTTGAATTAATTTGTAAAATGCTTGAGCATAAAAAGGGAGCAGATAGAAGACCTCTTAATGTGAACGAGGTAAAAGAACTATTTAAGCCATTTGCTAAGAAATACTCTGTGATTTAAGAATATTTTATTAATCACCTAATCCTTGCATCATTTCTTCCATACCACCAAAATTGAGTATGAACTCAGAATAGTAGGATTCAAACAGATCTTTTAGATATGAACTAATTTCTATCGGTTCCTCATTATTTTCATTTTCTTTTGAGATCCGGTATTTCCTATTCTTTGTGATCGTATAAAGAAATAGTGTATGAAAATAGACTGAGGCGATATACTTTCTGTCGGCCAATTCTAGCTGAGTTTCAGCTACATTTCTATATTTTGCTTTAAAATTTTTAAGGACAGTACTATCCATGTTAATAAAAATACTTTCTAATTCATCACCCTTTACGATTGGACACATTACGGTTTCCCATTCCATTACTTCATTTGTTGCTTCACTAAATTTATCCCAAGAAATGCAACCTTCCTTTTCTTCTTTATAAACTAACTTAAAAGGTGGCAAACCGATATTTTGGTCATCTGTTTTACTCTCTTTTTTCGAATCTTGCTTTGGCTGCTCAGGATCAGTAATCTTTACCCAAAAAATCTCTTCAAGATTTTCACCAGTTCCATTTAAGGTAACCTTTATTTGAATTTCATCCCCTACTTTACAATTCTTTTTTGGATTTAAAGCAATTTTTATTGTCCCATCTCTAGGACTTGATTTCGCAACATTAAAAACATCATCAATATTCTTAACTTCTCCTTGTCTATCTCCCCCAAATGTTTCATTCTGTTTAAAATTTAACAAAGCAATTTTTATTTCACCTGGTTCTTCAACACGATCAAAGTATTGATTTTCCACATCTGTATCGAATTTTATAGTTTTTTCTCCGCCCAATGGAATTTTTGCTACCTCAAGTTTGCTATCATTTTTGGAGTGTAATTTGAAAATTGTTGGAAACCGCTGAGATATAAATGGTTCTTTTTCAGGCTTCTGGGTCACCTTGTCCTTTTCATTTTTCTTTGTCCTATCTTTCTTCTGTTCAAGTTTAAAAGTTTGGTTAAGTAGCTTCATCAATTCAGAATTCAGAGGCAAGTTTTTGGTGAAGGATCTTAATAATTCTTGAGTATCACTTGATCCAATTGCAATAGAGTCTTTTCTTCTTTTTTCAATTTCTGCTAATCTGCCACTTGAAGCACCTAATTTATCTCCCAAATATTTTCTTAACGCCCGAGTTTCATCACCATCCTTTAGTCTATCCCTTGAAGCCATAAAAAGTTCCTTCCTAAAATTGTACTTCATCTTTGTACAATCTACATGTATAAGTAAATGGCTTTTTAGGAGACTTAATTTTAAGGTGCGAGTAATAAATTCATTAGTGTAATGACCGTGAACTTGCCCATTAATCGAAAAAAGTACTGACATATTGTTTTTAAAGAACCTATCTCTAATTATCTCTTTACTGTTTTTTACATCATTATCTTTAATTTTGGATTTAAAGACATAACACACAACTTTCATCTCACCAAACAATTCATCTTTGAACTCTTCGGAGAAACAATCGTCTTTTTCGACATATTCATTTTCAGCTTTTTCAAGTCTTCGTTTAAGCCCATATAAATCTAACTCAAGGACTTTATTGTTTGGGTATCTTTCTTTTTTATCGACAGTATAAATTGGCAAGGAGGGTTCAAATAAGAATTCATTAATACTTTGATTTAGATCTTGAGCAAATCCAGAATAGCCTGAAGGAAATTGATAAGAGTATAATTTAATTATAGTACCTGTCGTAAATTTACGATTATATAATCTCAAGTCGAGTTCATCTATTGGGAATGATGGAATTTTACTATTTATTTTTAAATATTCATACCATGTATTCTTTTTCGTTAATTCTTCCTCCTTTGATAATGGATGTTCTCTAATTAAAGTATAACCGAACTCCCCTTCATTATATCTCTTTGAACCAATTAATTGAAAACGTTTCTTCCCACAAAAAACTATTCCACCACTTCCACCCATATTATATTTACCTTGAACAAAATGGATTTCATTTTTATTCCCTCTGAGTAAAGAAAGAAAAGTATCTTCAAATATGTGAGGATATTGTCCTTCTCCATTGTCATATACAATTACAGAAGTGTCTTTTGGTGGACCATCTGCAATAATCTGTATATTTTCTGCTTGTACCCTTCTAAAAGTCGGCAAATCCCATTCTTTATAATTTGGGAAGAATACTTTTAATGCTTCATCCATACTTTTGGGTGCTTCAGCACTTCTAGGATCAATGTTTTCTTCATAACATCTTTTCGTTAATATTGCATCGATAGAATTTGTAAGCTTTTCTATGAGAGCCGCAATAGGATTCGATTGCTGGTTCTCTATCACACCAAAATTGCTATAATTCTTTCCTAAGGGGTACCAATTTTCTTGTATAAATACTTCAGGATTTTCACTAATAATTTTCTCTACATCATGTTCAGTTGGCGCAAAGTAAAGTTTTTTAAATAATTCTCTTGTTTCCAGATTGTTCATAATTAGATCATTTGTTAAAACTAAAGGTATTTTTTCGTTTACTTGATTTTTGATAAAACATGGATTCTACATTTCTTAATTTCTCTTTAATTGCTCTAAACATCTTATTAACATCATTTTCCGAGTATTCATAATTATTTGTGTTGGAGCATTTAGAGAGTGTTTCCAGCCTATCCAGAATTATTTGAACTCTTTTGGATGCTACTGTTTCAAATCGTTCTCTTTTAGTTTTCTGTTTATTTATCATAAATAATAATTTTTACTAACCTTAAAATTAAGGTTTTAATTTCAATTAGAGGGTATTAATACATAAATTAATTACTATATATTATAAAATATAGTATAATATATAGCTTATTATATATAATTTCTTAATTAGAATGGAATGATGACCGCTTATTAATGAGGCTTAGGTACCTTATTTAGGGTTTGCTGAGAAAGTCTTTTTACGCATATATAATGTTAATAATCAACGATATATGTTAATATCTTTAGCTTGAATAAATAGTAAAAATGCAAATTAAAACATAAATTCCGTTAAAAATATTTGCATTTATGATAAAATATAATTCTGATCGACAGTTGACAATTGAAGAGTTTAAAACTCCTTTTCAAACTTCATTACTAGCTGATAATCGGTGGGTTAAGCTCAGCAAGGTAGTTCCGTGGGATAAATTTGCTTCAGTTTATATGTCCATGATGACTGTTGATTTTGGACGTCCGGGTATTTCTCCACGGATTGTTCTTGGGGCATTAATCATAAAGCACCTTGAAAAATTAGATGACAGAGGTGTCATCGCTGCAATACAGGAAAACCCCTATATGCAGTTTTTTATAGGATTGAAGGAATTTACTACACAGCCCGTGTTTGATCCTTCACTATTTGTAGAGATCAGGAAACGGGCCGGGAATAAAGTTTTCGATTCTCTCAATGTTGAATTGATAAAATCTGTTAGTAAAAAAGAGGATAAAAAACACAACCGGAAAGGAACTGATAAAACCAACAATACCCCAAAAAATAGAGGAAAGATGCAGGCAGATGCCACCGTTGCTGATCAGTATATTACCTACCCAACCGACAATGGAATTTTAAACCAAAGTCGCAAACAATGCGAAAAATTTATCGACAAGCTCTATGATCTGAGTGGTAAAGAAGGCGAAAAACCCAGGACCTACCGGCGAAAAATAGATAAGGCATATTTGGATTACTCAAAGAAAAAAAAGAAAAGAGAGGCCACACATCGGAAGATGACACGAAAATTATTGGAATGCGTTAACCGTGATATCAAGCAGGTAAACAATATGTTGGATGTTTTTGAATCGAAAGGCTCCCGTTCCCCACTAAAACATTCCGAGCAACGGATGTTTTGGGTTATCAACACGGCCTATGGCCAACAGAAATTTATGTACGATACAAAAACACATAGTTGCACCGATAGAATTGTAAGCATATTCCAACCTCATGTAAGACCAATCCCAAGAGGCAAGACGAAGGCTCAGATAGAGTTTGGCTCAAAATTAGGGATCAGTCTTGATAAAGGTTTTGCAAGAATAAATACACTCAGTTGGGATGCTTATCATGAAGGAGGTGATTTGATTAAACAAGTTGAATCTTACAAGGAATTACATGGGCATTATCCGGAACTGGTTCAAGTAGACAAGATTTATGCCACAAGAGAAAATCGAATGTGGTTAGCGGGAAATAATATCAGAATAACAGCAGTACCACTTGGACGTAGAAAAGGCAAAGAGACAGAGACTTATTATCAGAAACAAAAACGCAGACACGAGGCAGCCGAAAGAAATCATATAGAGGGTAAGTTTGGACAAGGGAAAAATGGTTACAACCTCAATGAGATCAGGGCGAGACTAAAGAATACTTCAGAGAGTTGGGTAGCATGTATCTTTTTTATAATGAACTTGATACTCTATGAGAAGGGATATATTTTTGGCTCAATTTTGGAAAAGGTCACTAAATTGGGTGTCATAATTATGAAATATGTCGAGCAAATCATGATCAAAATCTTTCCTGAAAAAAGTTACCAGTTCAAAAAAATGGAGGTAGGATATTAAAACCTACTTTATCAGCAAACCCTATTTAGGTAAAGTTGATTACTAAATGAGACAATTAGACTACTAACTTTAAGAAATTATTATATTTTCCGTTATTAGGTAATGTATTTGATTATTTGTATCTAATTCAGGTATCAGCTCAGGTAAAATCAAAATTCTGAATTATGCGGCTTGAAACATATTGGTAACTAGTACGTTATAAAATCTATCACCACTTCCCTGCCTACCGGCAGGCAGGCGTCAACAAGAAATTTAAAGACCCCTGCAAATCATTGATCTACAGGGATCTGCGATTTGGGGATGTGGTGCCACCAACATTTTTTTGATTTGATTTAATTGTGCTTATTCTATCGGTTTGAAAAAAAGGACTACTATAATATAACAATTATTTGTTTGTACATGGTTTATAAATAGCATCTGTAGCGAAATCGACAATTAATGCTGGCCAAAATATCAAAATATCACCAATTAAAGCACCGACATGAACTTCCCTCGTGGGTTGTCCAGCGGCAGGTTTAGTCTTCTGGCAGTCTGTTGTTGCCGCACCACAGAAGATAATTGCACAAGAAGGCAGAACAGTGATTAATAAGAACATTAATCCTAATAACATAATTTTAATTTTCTTCATAGCAAAAAAGATTTAATTAAAAAATGAAAAAATGTTTAGAACTTTTTTATTATAGTAGTCCCTGATATTTGGTCATGCCATATTTGTTTTTTGTCGTTTAATAAAATACTTAAACCCTCCAAAGGAATAAATCTGCTTAATGTTCTTACCAAAATTTTAATTACAGATGGTCTATTTAAGGACTTAATATCAACGACTTTTGTTTTTGTAATTAGTTTACCTATTGTAGTTGAGGCTAATAATTCAAAAATAAAATAATATGAAAAATATAATATAAACGTAATTAATCTGTTATTTTGAACGCTATATTCTTTAAATGCAGGAAGATAATTCTTTAATATTATTATTACAATAATTGCAATGATTGAGATTGCTAACATATCAATTAAGAAATTAATAAATCGTGTAGAAGTTTTGATTTCATCCCTTTTCATAACTATAAGAAGACTTTAATTTAATTAAAATTACGAAATATTTTTACAAGTCAAGGAAGTACGTCATAAATTTGGTAAATAATGACTTATTCAGTAGTGGGCAAGATAGACTTTGGGATAATCGTGTACAAATAAATTAAGGCCTCATTGGGGGGCTTAAATTGTTATTTGCCCAACCAGATGTTTCTTATCTGAATCATCCTTTTTCAAGGAAGAAATCGTAGACTGTATTTCAGTAAGCTAGAGTGGATACCCGTTTAAACACACGTAAAGTACTGACAACGTGTATGTTGAAAATTCGTCATCAAAACCGTCAACAAGAAATTTAAAGACCCTTGCAGATCGTTGATCTTCAAGGGTCTATGTTTTGAGGATGTGGTGCCACCAGGAATCGAACCGGGGACACATGGATTTTCAGTCCATTGCTCTACCGACTGAGCTATGGCACCTCCTTTTCGGATTGCAAATATATATTTCAAATTTCAGTAAGCAAAACTTTATCCTGAAAAAATCCATATTTAAAACAATGTTTATGGTTATTCTATAATAGGATTGCAATAAGTGTTTAGAAAAGAATGATTTATAAAATTACTTATGAAATTCTTTCAGTATCTTTTCAATCATTTCTGGATACTTCTTCAGATTTTCAATATATTTTCTGCTCTTCATCTTTTTTATCTTTGATTCGATGAAAACTGATTGCTCTATTGTTTCACAAGGAACTAATAAAAACAGATCCCAATCGGAAACCTTAGAAGTATATGATTTCCTGCCAAAATAACCAGTATTATGAAGTTTAAGTCTCTCCTCAATATCAGAAGTATATCCAACATAATACCGATTGATAGATTTACTATACAATATATAGCAGAAGAATTTCATGATTCTAGGCGATGCCACAACGTTATTATTTTGCTTTGAATATAAATGGGACCCTGTTGATTCTCCTTTCATTGCTCTACCTCCCGATAGGTATCGGGATGAGCTATGGCACCTCCTTTTCGGATTGCAAATATATATTTCAAATCTGAGTAACCAAATACTTTGGTAAAAAAATTTCTATTTGGAATCATTTTAATGATGTGGTACATTTACATCCTAACAAATAACATAAGATGGATCTCCTCCTTAACTCACTCGACAATGGTATCAGGCTCGTTCATTACAGGATACCCGGATTAGTTGCTCACTGCGGACTTATTATCAATACCGGATCCCGTGACGAGACAATAGCGGAACATGGAATCGCCCACTTTATTGAACATATGCTGTTTAAGGGGACAAAAAAAAGAAAAGCATATCATATCCTAAGCCGGCTGGAAGATGTTGGCGGTGAGCTAAATGCCTATACAACTAAAGAGGAAACTGCAATACATGCCTCGTTTCTTAAGGAGGATTATGAGAGAGCAATTGAATTAATAAGCGATATAACCTTCCATTCCGTTTTCCCGGAAAAAGAGATTGAAAAAGAAAAAGATGTTGTAATTGAAGAGATAAATTCATATCTCGATAATCCTTCGGAGCTGATTTATGACGATTTTGAAGAGCTGATCTTCTCAAACCAGCCGATAGGCCGTAACATCCTAGGCACCCCTGAATCGGTAAAATCGTTTTCACAAAAGAAGATATCTGATTTTATTTCAAAAAATTACAATTCCCGACAGATGGTTTTTTGTTCCGTAGGCAATATCACTGATGAAAAAATACTGAAGCTTTTTAAAATGCACTTTTCTGACATTGATACGAAAAGAAGAGTTGCAAGAACAAACAGGAACTGGCTATATAAACCTGCCTCTGTAACAAAGAAAATGGATACATATCAGAATCACTGCATAATGGGGAATATCGCGTATGATCTCAAAGACAAACGAAGGATGGGGATGTTCCTCCTGAATAATATTTTAGGGGGGCAGGGGCTCAATTCAAGATTGAACTTATCTCTGCGTGAAAAAAACGGTCTCGCTTATAATGTTGAATCGAGTTATAATCCATATTATGATACAGGTATCTTTTCAATATATTTTGGTACTGATAGTCAGTATCTTAATAAAAGCATCTCGATAGCAATGGCTGAGCTTAAAAAGCTTCGTACTTCAAAACTTGGCACTATACAGTTAAGCAAGGCAAAAAACCAGATAAAAGGCTATCTGGCAAGAGGATATGAGAATCACGAAAGTCTTATGTTAAGTCTTGGTAAAAGCCTACTTATATTTAATAAGATTGACAGTATTGAAGATCTATGTAAAAAGATCGATGCCGTAACAGCTTCTGAATTGCTTGAAACTGCGAATGACATATTTGATCCGTCGAAAATGTCCACTTTAATATACAAATAGGTATTGGGTGTGCGGTCTGACCTGAGTGATGTACAAAAAGACGAAGTGACGCAGTGACTGAGAGACGGAGAGACAAAGAGCCGGTTAACGAAAAACGCGAAACGAAAAACGCGAAAAAATGAATAAAAAGCTTGAACAATATATTGAGCAATATTCATCACCTGAAGATCCTGTCCTTGAAGATCTTTACCGGCAGACGCATCTCAGGGTTGTAAATCCGAATATGTCAACAGGCCATCTTCAGGGGAAATTCCTTGAGCTCATTTCTTATATGATCCGACCGGAGAATATCCTCGAGATCGGAACTTTCACAGGTTATTCAGCAATATGCCTCTCAAAAGGGCTTAAACCGGGTGGTAAACTGATAACCATTGAATTGAATGATGAACTGGGTGCCTTCAGTTATGCATATTTCTGCAGAGCTGGCGTAGATACAAAAATCACACGGCTGTCAGGAAATGCATTGGAGATTATACCAGGCTTAAACAGGATATTTGACCTGGTTTTCATTGATGGAGACAAGAGGGAATATATTGAATATTACAAACTCGTTATCGGTAAAGTCAAACCCGGAGGATTCATTCTTGTGGATAATGTTCTATGGGGAGGGAAAGTTCTTGAAAAAGAAACAACTGATCCACAAACCAGGGGAATAATTGAATTCAATGAAATGATAAAAAAGGAGACTATCATCGAAGATGTCATAATACCTCTTCGCGATGGATTGATGCTGATTCGTAAAAAGGGAAAATAAGTGGTACAGTTTTTGCGTTATTATGAAATATAAAATTTTGTGAACCGGGCCAATAAAATTAAATATATTATGACGAAAAAAATTATGTTATTTGCATTGCTTATAACAGGTATTATTCCTGTCAGGGCACAGGCAAACAAAGCAGATCAGCTTCAAGCACTGCAAAAGAATCAACCTGCCTCTCAGAATGTTACAACAACAGGCACACTAAAGTCATCAAGTCGTTTGTTTGGAACAAAAGATGACCTTACAAGTGTCATTCTGATTATTCCGGCAGATTCTATAGTTACTATTCTTGATTCAGACAGTACTTATTTTCATGTTATTTTTGAAGAAAATGAGGGTTATATCTTTAAGCGTCATGTCTTAATCAATAATACTCCCGTTAGTACATCTCAGACCATTCAGTCGCAACAGCAAGTACAGGAAGTTCAGCCTTCGCAGGAGCAACAGGACGACAGGTTCTCATACCTCGAAAACAAATATGGCTCGAACATGGCAGCCAGGCTCATGGCCGGAAAGATCTGGAAAGGAATTAATTCAGAAATGGTAAAAGACAGCTGGGGCACTGCTGAAAAGATAAACAGAGTCATCACCGGGAATGTTATAAAGGAAGAATGGATCTTCAAAAACACATGGCTTTATTTTGAGAATAACACATTGCTTGAATGGGGTCCGGTCAGAAAGTAATTTTCCCCCCATTGGATATCTGCCATGTTATTTTCTCTGCTGCTATTTGCAGATAAAAAAAAATTCTTATTTTTGCCCGTGCATTTGCGGGAGTAGCTCAGTTGGTAGAGCACGACCTTGCCAAGGTCGGGGTCGCGGGTTCGAGTCCCGTCTCCCGCTCACAACAGGAGGCTGTTTTCACAGCCTCTCTAATTTTAACACAATTCAATCAGATTTGTGCACATTAATCTATCCAACATAAAGTAAATTATTTTAACTTTCGCACGCATGCATCAGTATTTAAAACTTTCCCTTAATCAATTAACCATGAAAAAATCCTTTTCACTGATTATGATTTTAATGATCATTGTCCTTTTCTCGTTCAAACCTCAAAACAAAGAGACTGTGCTATCAATACCATTTGAAAAATACACATTGTCAAATGGCTTGACTGTTGTTCTCAATGTGGATAAATCAGATCCTATTGCAGCTCTGGCAATATACTATCATGTTGGATCAAGCCGTGAAGTTCCCGGCAAGACCGGTTTTGCACATCTTTTTGAGCACATGATGTTTCAGAAGTCAGAAAATGTCGGAGAAGATCAGTATTTTAAAAATATTCAGGGAGCAGGCGGGACATTAAATGGCAGTACAACTCAGGACAGGACCAATTATTTCGAGGTCATCCCGAAAAATGCACTTGAAATGGCTATGTGGATGGAATCTGACAGGATGGGATACCTGACCAACACTGTCACCAAAGCTGCTCTGGCAAATCAACAGAATGTTGTACAGAACGAGAAGCGCGAAAGTGTTGATAACGCTGCTTACGGATTCAATCAGGAAATCATTGCAAAAAATCTTTATCCGAAAAGTCATCCCTACAGTTGGACAGTTATTGGAAAGATGGAAGACCTTACCGGCGCTACAGTTGAAGATGTAAGAGCTTTCCATAAGAAATTCTATGCACCGAATAATGCTACTCTTGTCATATCCGGAGATATAAACAAAGAGGAAGTTAAGGCTCTTGTAATTAAATATTTCGGCGAGATACCTTCCGGTGCAAACATTAAAAAGAGAGGCCCTATGCTTGTTTCACTAGGATCAACAGTAAAACTTTATCATGAAGATAATTTTGCGAAAGCGCCTCAGCTTACTATGGTATTTCCGTCAACTGAGAGGTACTCGAAAGATTCGTATGCTCTAAATTTTCTTGCTGACTTGCTGGCAGGTACCAAAAAGTCTCCATTGTATTCTGTACTGGTAAAAGAGAAAAAACTTACATCGAGAGTTATGGCAAGAAATGGTTCACAGGAGCTCGCAGGAAGTTTTATAATCTCTGTGACAGCTAACCCGGATGTAAATCTTACTGAAGTTGAGAAAGCAGTATTTGAAGGGTTTGAAAAATTTGAGAAAGATGGTTTCACGGATGAAGATCTAATAAGGATTAAAACCGGTTATGAAACCCGGTTTTATAATAGCTTCGCCAGCGTTCAGGGTAAAGCCTTCCAGTTTGCAGAATACACCATGAACACCGGGGATCCGGAATATTATAAAAAGGACCTTGCAGCTCTTCAGTCCGTTACCATGGCTGATGTGAAATCTGCTTATAATAAATATATTAAGGGTAAGAATTTTGTAGAAACAAGTTTAGTACCAAAAGGGCAACTTAACCTGATAGTTGAAGGCTCAAAGAATTCAGGTATTATTGAGGAAGATATCACGAAGGCTGCAGAGGTCAAAGCTGATACAACTAAGGAAGAACCTGTTGCTAAAACGCCCACTAAATTAGACAGATCTGTTAAGCCCGTTATCGGACCAGATCCTGAAGTAACTATCCCAACTCCCTGGAAAGAATCTCTTTCCAACGGAATGAAAGTTTGGGGCATAGTACAAAATGAATTGCCTCTTGTTCAATATTCAATAATTATTGATGGCGGCCATATTCTTGATAAGGTTGAAAAAACCGGAGTTGCCAATCTGGTAGCATCAATGATGAATGAAGGTACTAAAACCAAAACCCCTGAAGAGCTCGAAGAAGCAATCGGGTTGCTGGGAGCTTCAATAAGAGTAACTTCCTCCAATGAAGATATCTCGGTAGAGGTAAGTTCAATGGCAAAGAACTTTGAGAAGACCATTGCTATTGTTCAGGAGATTCTTCTTGAGCCCAGATGGGATTCTGAAGCGTTTGAGCTGGCGAAAAGCCGTATAATAAACAATCTCAAACGCAATGCTGCCAGTCCCGATTATCTTGCTTCAAGTACACTTAATAAACTTATGTTCGGCGATAATATTCTTGCAACAGATGCTACTGGCACTGAGGCCTCAGTTAAAACAATTACAATTGATGATCTCAAAGAATATTATAATAAATACTTCTCCCCTTCAATCGCCAGATTCCTTGTTGTGGGAGATGTAGATGTGGCCAGAGTTAAGAAAGCACTTACTGATCTTAACCTGAAATGGAAACCAAAGATTGTAGTTATACCTGAGATTAAAGTTCCCGGACCACCTGACAAATCTCAGATCTATTTTGTTGATGTTCCCGGAGCAAAGCAATCTGTCATCTCAATCGGTGCTCCATCTCTTTCCAGAACAAATCCTGATTTCTACCCGGCTACTGTTGCCAACTATAAACTCGGAGGATCATTCAATGGTATATTTAATCTGATTCTCAGGGAAGACAAAGGATTTACCTACGGAGCCAGATCGAACTTCAATGGTGCAAAAAATTATGGATCATTTATAGCATCTTCGAGGGTTCGAACAAATTCGACCCTCGAGTCTGTTTCAATTTTCAAAACAGAGATGGATAAATATCGTAAAAATATTCCCCAGGAGTACATCGACTTTACAAAATCTTCGCTTTTAAAAAATAATGCTCTTAGATTTGAAACATTGGGAAACCTGGTTGCCATGCTTAATACAATGACTTCCTTCAATCTTCCTGTCGATTTTATAAAGCGGGAAGAAAAGTTTATTGAAGGTCTCACAGTCGAAAAACAGTTGGAACTTGTGAATAAGTACATTGACCCTTCAAGAATGTACTATGTTGTTGTTGGAGATGCCAAAACTCAACTTGATGACCTTGAGAAAGTTGGTTTAGGAAAACCAATCCTTGTAAAATAATTTCATAGTTTAAAAAGAAAGAGGCAGTTTCAATTAATAATAATTTGTTATAAATTTGCCGCACTAAAAACCGCCCGGATGGTGGAATGGTAGACACGCAGGACTTAAAATCCTGTGGCCATTACGGCTGTGCGGGTTCAAGTCCCGCTCCGGGTACAAAAAGCCTCGATTTATCGGGGCTTTTCGCATTTAGTAGGTGCTAATCAGGTGCTAATAAATATTTTTGTAGAAACTCAAAATTGACTTATTTTTAATGATGAAAGTCAATATGAGTAAAACGGAATTTAAAGAGTTACTTGAAGAGTATATTTCAAATCTCGAAAAGGATTATGATTCTAATCAAAAAGAGAACCGTAATCATCCTATTTTTTCTTTGATTCAGAACACGTACCAAAAGCTTAAAGACAAATATTATTATAGGAAGTTAGGCTTTACCCTCACGTTTTTCTTATTCTGTATTATCTATTTAGCTATCACAATAGTCTTTCCTTCACTCCCTCTGGCTTTCTTCATAGTATCTCCTTTTTTGATTCTACTAATTTTATATTTAGTTGTAACTAAACTCATTAAAACACCAGATTTAGTTGATATTACAAGTCTTGGAGATAGAATATTATTAGTAAGAGAAAAGATAAAAAACTTTGATTTTGATTACTTTGTAGTCAAAGAAATGATTATTGACATTGATAAGATTTACCATTTAGAAAGATTAGCTTACTTAAAAAAGTACTATGAATTAATGAAACCTACATTTGATGGCAACAAAAATAAAAACACAAATTATGAATCAAATCCAGTTGAAAGATTGATTGCAATAGATCAAATTATTGAAACTACCAAAATTCCTATTCAAAATGAAGAAAGAGCGTTACTGCTTTCAAGCATCCTCAGGATTAGTGATTCAGATTTCCCCAATGTAAAAACTTCGTTGAATGTCATAAACAAAATAAAAAACAAAGAAGAGTTAAAGGATAGCGAGATTAAAAAAATTGATATAATAAAAGAGTCTTTAAGAAATACAATTACAATACTTCAAGTTGCTACTAAAAATACCGAAAATTTGTTTAGTACATTAGATAAAACCACTTAAAAACAAAGTCTTTTCAGACCTGAATTTGACTTAAATAGATAAGATATTGTCATTTTTTTGTACTGGTCTTAAAAACAGTACAACATGGAAAATATCATTATTGTTAATCCTAATGACTTTTGGGATAAGCATCGTGAAATAACCAAGCAAGTTATAAGGGAAGAACTAGATAAAGAAAACCCATGTAAAGAAAATGGAGAGGATATCCTAGTTATAGAGGATGTTTGTAAACTCCTTAATAAATCCAAACAAACTATCTACAATTGGATGGAGGCCGATATAATTAAAGGCCATCACATTAATGAAAGTCTTTTCTTTTTCCGAAGCGAAATAATAGATCTTCTTAAAAGCGGTATTAAAGAATATAAGAAGAGGTGATGCAACTTGCTTATAATCAGTATAGCAAAAGTATCTATGTGATACTTTTAAAATATGCACTAGATACTAATAAGGTATTTATTTAAACCTAAATAGATACTTTTCAGGTATGCAGAAGTTGTGTGAAAAGTATCAATTTACTGTTTAAAAGTTACTCGTATGAAATATATCCCTTTAAATAAATTCCCGGAGTATGACGAAAATCCATTCATGGAGAATGCTCTTCAAGAGATAAACAGACATTCAATTAAAAAAAAGGTATTTGTTAGAGGGAATAAATCAGTATTAAACCAAGTAATCAACGATAATGGAGAGATTGTAGCCCATAGTGCATTTTTGCGAACAATAGAAGTGGACGAAAGCCAATTTGTAAAGGTCTACTTAAGTCGGTTTGCTGCTTTCTATGATTTAAATAAGGCTGCAATGAAGGTATTCGGCTATATCCTTACAAAATGTGTAATACTTAACAAGGACATATTATATATAGACTTTGGTGAAGCAAAGGACTTTACTGGCTATTCTGCCAATAATATAATTCGTGCCGATTTGTCTTGTCTGGTAGAACAGGGAATTATTGCCAGGTCAACAAATCCTTATAAATACTATATGAATCCATTAGTGGTATTCAATGGCGATAGGATAACGTTTGCGGATTCTTATATCAAGAAGAAAAAAAAGATTACTGATTCAAATAAAAACCAATTATCAATTTGGTCAGAGGAACTATAAATTATTACTAGAATGAATATGAACTGTAACGAAGCCAAAAGAATTGATATAATTAGTTTTCTAGCAAGAAATGGGATTAATCCTGATTATACCCAAGGGGTTAATCATTGGTATAAATCTCCTCTCAGGAATGAAAAGAACCCTTTCTTTAAGGTAAATTCTTTTAAAAATCTTTGGTTTGATTTTGGAATAGGAGAAGGTGGGGATATCATTAAACTTACAAGTATGCTTTTTAAGGTTGATAGTTCGAATGCGTTAAAGATTCTATCTAATAATCATTATTCAAGTCATCAAAAAGTTTTAAATAGTGAAGATTCAAAAGTGTTAATCACAAATGTTAAAGAAATATCAAATATTCAACTCATTAACTACTTAGAATCACGAAAACTAAAACTTCAATTGGCAAAAGAGTATTGTAAAGAAGTTTCGTTTAAACTCAATGATAAGAATTTTTACGCAATAGGCATTCCTGCCATGTTTTCTATTAAAATGTTTGTCGAGGAGGTGCTTGTCAACCGGTTCTTTGTTCCCAATCAGAACAGTATAGAATGCCATCCTGGCAATCTCTTCAAGAGCGATTGCATTGTAAACTGCCTCATCTGCATCTTTGCCCCGTCAAAAAGGGCCATGACAATTCAACAGCTTCGAAGGCATGGTCAACGGGCTGGCATCCTGAAGCGTTTCAATTATTACCTTACCTGTATTGGCTTTATAGTCATCGTTTATTTCCTTCCTTGTTAGTCTTCTTGAAACCGGAACAGCCCCGTAAAAGTGATCGGCATGAGTTGTCCCGAAAGGAGGAATAGCCTTCCCAACCTGTGCCCAGGATGTTGCATAAGTTGAATGAGTATGAACAATTCCTCCAATTTCAGGATACTTATTATAAAGAATAAGATGTGTCGGTGTATCAGTTGAGGGTCTGTTCTTTCCCTCAATTACCTTTCCATCAGGATCAACAACAACCATATCTTCCGGTTTCATTCTCTCATACTTTACTCCTGAAGGCTTAATTACAATTAGTCCCGAGGATATGTCTTTCCCGCTCACGTTTCCCCAAGTAAGTATTACTAGGCCATTGCTCACCATATCGAGATTGGCTTTGTAAACGATTAATTTAAGTTCATCTAGCATTGACATAAATAATTGAACCTGTTATACTTTAAAAAATACCTCAATTCACATCAAGGTTGAAATAGAACCCGTTGTTCACAAGGATTTTATATCTCTCCTTTATGAACTGAAAGTAGAAGGCTCCTCTTTTAGATGTTTCCTTTTCCTCCTCATCGAGTTTCTCAAAAATATTCATTGAGATAAACTTTTCCCTGAAGTTTCTCTTGTCTATGCTTCTCTGATAGATAGCCTCATAGAGGTCCAAAAGCTGGACGAGTGTGAAATTATGCAGAAGCAGCTCAAAACCCACTGGTTCTATCTTGATCTGGATCTGGAGCTCACTCAGTGCCATTTTAACCATTTCGTTATTGTCAAAAATCAACTTTGGAAGACTTTTAAGCGATTGCCAGTGAGCACCATTAACCCTGGCAAGGTCTTTATCAATATCCTTTATCTTGATGAGGGCCCAGTATGCACCCTATATTACCCTTGCACCAGGATCCCTGTCAATGTCGCCAAAGCAATGAAGCTGTTTCATATAGACATTTTTAAGTCCCGTGAGGCTCATCAGGACTCTTGAAGCGGCATTGTCGAGGCTCTCTCCAGGACTGACGAATCCGCCGGCAAGCGACCACTTGTCTTTTGCCGACTCGAAGTTTCGCTCGATCAGCAGCAGCTTGATCTCCTTCTCGCTGATATCATATCCAAAGATGATGCAGTCGACAGCTACCAAGTGCTTGCTTTGACGCGAATAAAGCTTTATAGAAGTCATGATTAAGTTGCTCCTCAGATCTTACTGGGATACAGCTCCTGAGAGATGATAAAATATCTCGTTCCATCTAAGCTCTTTTCTGAATTCAGCCAGATCGCATTTGTCGTTAATATGAACAAATTCGATACCGAGCATACCTGCAAAATCATCAAGGTATTCAGAATCTATAGCTGTGCTGAAACCTGTATGGTGAGCGCCTCCTGCAAAGATCCAAGCTGCTGCGCCTGTCTTAAGGTCGGGCATCGGAGTCCACAAAACGCTTGCAACCGGAAGTTTTGGCATATCAGGACACTTCACCACCTCAAGATCGTTTACAATCATTCTGAACCTGTTCCCAAGATCGATTACCGTTGCGGCTACTGCCTTACCCGGAGCTGTTTTGAATACAAGTCTTGCAGGATCGGCTTTGCCTCCAATTGATAGCTGGTGAATTTCAAGCGATGGCTTCCCGATAGCAATTGTCGGGCATACTTCTAGCATATGTGCACCGAGAATTCTCATCCCTTTCGGATCAAAATGATAGGTATAATCCTCCATGAATGATGTTCCGCCTTTCAGACCCTGTGACATCACTTTCATTGAACGAACCAGTGCAGCAGTTTTCCAGTCGCCCTCAGCTCCGAATCCATATCCTTTTTCCATCAGCCGTTGTACTGCAATACCCGGAAGCTGTTTCAGTCCATGCAGATCCTCGAAGGTAGTGGTGAAAGCCTTGAAATTACCTGCTTCAAGGAATGCTTCCATCCCGAGCTCAATTCTTGCAGCTTCTTTAAGCGTTTCAGAGTTTGCAACTGCTTTGGTCATTTTATATTCAGAACCATACCGGGCAACAAGTTTTTTGATTGCTCCGGCCGAAACATCATTAACCACTTTAACCAGGTCTCCTATCCCGTATCCGTAAACCGAATACCCCATTTTTATCTGTGCAGTTACCTTATTGCCTTCAGTTACTGCCACGTCGCGCATATTGTCTCCAAAACGTGCGAGCTTCATATTGAAGCTGTCATCGAGAGCAGCTGCTGCCCTTATCCAAACGGCTATGCGGTCGACAGCCTCGGCATCCTGGTAATGACCGACAACAACCTTCCTGTTAAGCCTGAGCCTTGTGCCAATAAATCCGAATTCGCGGTCGCCATGCGCTGACTGGTTCAGGTTCATAAAATCCATGTCTATTGTATTCCAGGGTATATCGCGGTTAAGCTGCGTATGAAAATGAAGAAATGGCTTATTAAGGGCCATAAGACCCCTTATCCACATTTTAGCCGGAGAAAAGGTATGCATCCAAGCAATAAGTCCAATACATTTCTTCGAATTGTTTGCCTCTGAGCAAAGCTCAAATACTGATTCAGGAGTTGTGAGAACCGGTTTGAATACAATTTTCTGAGAGATCACCGGTGACTTATCGAGTGAAGCTGCAATTTTTGCAGAATCGGCAGCCACCTGTTTGAGTGTCTCAGGACCATAGAGATGCTGGCTTCCAGTTACAAACCATATCTCCCTGCTTTTAAGTTTTTCCATTTTATAATATCGTTAAGTTAAGATTAATCTCTACCAGAAATAAATATAGAATGCGACACAAACTCCGACAACAACAAGCGAAGTGATTATATCAACAACACTCCAGCTCTCGCGTGTTTCTTTTATCTGGTCAGGAGTTTGCGAGAAATAGGTCAATCCCTGTAATTGCTGTTCTCCGGCTTTCGGAGTAAACATACTGATGACTACCATTAAAGCCATTGTAAAGAAGAACAGAAATATACAGAAATGGAGCCAGTTGATCTTGAGGATGGCAAAAATACCAGTATGAAGTGAAGGGTCAGTAACCAGTTTCTGAGTTACCTGATCGAAGTGGCTGCCCGGATCGAAAACCATAAGGACAAGCCTGAAAAGACCTATTAAAGCACCGATCAATAATCCCCATTCACCTGCTTTTGGTGTGATCTTGCGGTTAAATACTCCTAAGATGAACACAGCAGCAATTGCAGGAGCAATCAGTGACTGAACATTTTGCAGATATTCATAAAGCACCGATCCGATACTTTTCATAATAGGGATCCAGACTAAGCCTAATATGACTACTGAAACAGTTGCTATACGGCCAACCACCACCAGTTTATGTTCACTGGCATCGGGACGATGGTGCTTATAAAAGTCGATAGTAAACAGAGTCGCTGAAGAATTAAAGTGCGCAGCAAGGGAAGTCATAAGGGCAGCTATAAAACCAACAACTACGATACCTTTGACGCCCATTGGCAACAGGGTGCTCACAAGGCTGCCGTAAGCTTCATTATTATCAGTAAAAAGAAGAATACCCTTGGCTCTTAATGCCGCTGCTATAATACCCGGAATTAAAAAAATGAATACAGGCAGAACCTTCAGGAAGCCTGCAAAAATAGTTCCTTTCCGGGCTTGTTTCAGGTCTTTTGCTGCCAACGCTCTCTGAACGATATGCTGATCGGTACACCAGTACCAGAAACCAATAATAGCAGCACCAAAAAATACACTGAATCCTGGGAATTTATCATACCATATATCGCCTTTGGGATGAAAGAGATGCATGTTGGTCATGCCGTTGCTGCTTGCATATTTTACAGTTTCGTGCCAGCCGTCGATAAGAGTTCCGTTTCCAACTTTTAACAGCGCTAAGATCAGAATTGTGAAAGCACCTAAAATGAGGATAGGAGCCTGTATGACTGAAATGGTCATGATGCCCTTCATACCTCCTAAAACAGTAAATATTCCGGTTAAAAGCACCAGTCCCACCGCTCCATACCAGAAATTGATACCCATTACCGATTGAAGGAAAATACCTCCGGTAAAGGCAGTTACAGAAACTTTTGTCAGTACATAGCTTACCAGCGTGATAATAGAAAGAGTAGAACTTGTGTTCTTGTTATAACGGTTCATCAGGAATTCAGGCATGGTAAACACCTTGCTGTGGGAATAAAAAGGGACGAAGACCCAGCCCAGAACGAGGATCATCCAACCCTGCATCTCCCAGTGAGCCATTGCCATTCCGCTTTCTGCTCCAGCTCCGGAGAGCCCTACAAGGTGTTCAGAACCAATATTTGCAGCAAAAATTGCCGCGCCCACGGCAAGCCAGGTTTCACTGCGGCCTGAAAGAAAATAATCACTTGTGTCATCTTTTTTGTGCTTAACCACCCATAATACAACCCCAACAAGGCACGAAAAGAACATAATCAGGATGATCCAGTCTAATGTTGCCATATTTTTGTTTTTATATTTAATTCGTATTCCAGCTTATTCAAAGAATCTCTAAATTATAAATTAGATAAAAAAATAAATTATGTTGTTTGTTCGAAAATAAATCAGAGATATGTTCATTCCTCAGCATTATCAGAAGTTTTTCTCAGTGTTAATGAGATTTTAAACTAGCATATCAATCACTTTAGTCTCCTGTTTTTAAATCTAAGTATGATTCACGTCAGGCACAACTCTATTTCTTCAGTTTTGCCTTAAGCATCGTAAGCGAGTGAGCAGGAAATGAATAGGTAATTATACTTCCTTTAGCATTAAGGTCAGGTTTAGTAATAGTTTTCACGTTCTCAATCCCAAAATCATTCATTGCCTTGATATCAGGTCCGTTAATTTCAAAGACTTTTATCGTTCCAACAAATTCACCTGTTTGAGAAATAATATCAGTTTTTATTACCTGATCCTTATGCCTATTTACAACACAAATTGTTACCTCTCCTTCCTTATAAGTAGCTGAGACATCCAAGTATGGTACATTAGGCTGATTTGTTTTAGTTTCTCCCGTCCCAATATTAAATTCTTCAGTACTATATGTCGGACAGTCGACAAACACATCTAATACAGTACCTTGCATATTATTGGCAAATAATTCGAACGGGTAGTAAATAGTTTGTTTGAACATACCTTTTTCTTCCGTAAATACAGGAGCAATTACATTTACAAGTTGAGCTATATTTGCCATTTTAACAATATTGGCATTACGTATGAAAACGTTAAGAAATCCTCCAATAACCAAGGCATCTTCGAGATTATAATGTTCTTCAAGTGCTCTCGTTCCTTTAGATAATTCAGTCGTTCTTGCTCTATACCAGACATTATATTCATCCCATGCTATATAAATAGGAGGCCTTCCCTGCCGGTTAGCATTTTGCATTGCTTCATCTATCATTCCTTTTACAAGTTTTGTTCTTTGCTCCATTATTAGCGGGGTTGAAAGGAAATTGTAATAATTATTTTCAACATTACCAACATAAATATGGAGTGCTATATAATCTATTACATCTTTAAGTTCAGATAATACTGTTCTATTCCAGTAATCCGGATCAGCTTCAGGCCTGTAATTTGACGAACCTGCTGCGATTAGTTTAATTTCGGGTGAAGTAAGTCTCATAAGTTTTGCAGCTTCCATGGCTTTTTTGCAGTAATCTACTGCATTCAGATGGCCCATTTGCCAAGAGCCATCCATTTCATTTCCAAGGCTCCAGTATTTTATGTTGAATGGTTCCTTAAAACCATGTTTTTTTCTTAGTTCAGCGTAGTATGGCCCATCTTTAACATTACAATATTCCACCCATCTTTGTGCCTCTTCAATCGTACCTGTTCCCATATTAACTGTAAAATATGGTTCACTTCCGATAGATCTGCAGAACTTAATAAATTCATTTGTACCAAAATCGTTGGTCTCAAGTCTGGTCCAGGCAAGCTCCATTCGTGGAACACGTTCACTCGTGGGGCCAACACCATCGAGCCAATGATAATTTGAAACAAAATTCCCACCAGGGTATCGTATCAGAGAGACATTAAGTCCCTTTATCGCTTTCAGTACATCTTTCCTAAATCCATCCGAGTCAGAAAGTGGCGAACCTGGTTCATAAATACCGCCATAAACACATCGTCCCAAATGTTCTACAAAGCTTCCATAAATGTTTTTGTCTACTTCACCGATTTTCCGGTCCGTATCAAATTTGATTCTTGCATTTTGTCCGTAAAGCCGCATAAATGCATGAGCCATTAACAACAATAAAATAACTGAAAGTGTTTTAATTTTTATTTTTTTCATAACTGGATAGATTTAATTGCTCCTATTATCTATTGAATGTTTTACTAACAACCAAAAATGAGAGGATTTCATAAATAAAATCCTCTCATTAATCACACTAACTTAATTAACCCAACTATGCAAATATTCAGCAAAAAATGAATGTTAAGAGGCTGCCAAAATATCCTTACATTTAGTATGGTACATCTAACATTTGGACTAATAATTATTAATAATGAGCCTCCATATGCATTCTCAGTCCTTTTCATTCCGTTTTATGCAATAAATCCCTCAGAATTTAATAATTGTGAATTAATAAGTTACTTACGAAAGTATTTTGATAAATTGATTCTGTAATTTATTAATTTCCAAAAAGGATTATTATTATTTTTTAAAAAGTAGCGGAGCAAATTCATTAAGGCATCTTCTCCATGTAAGCCATTCGTGAGCAGTACCTGGTGATTCGTAATAGACATGTTTGATCCCTGCTTTAAGAAGAGCCATATGGAAACCATTGACACTTTTATACATATTCACAGCCTCATCTGTTCCAATTCCAATCCAAAGTAGTTTGACTTTCTTATTAAAAGCTGTTGAGTCAGAAAGGAGTCCGTTGTAATCGTTTTTAATATCAAGTCCTGTCGAACCAAAACGTCCTGCTCCGCTGAATCCACCTATGTAGGCAAATTTATCAAGATTCCCGAAAGTTATCTGAATGGTCTGCATCCCACCCATTGATAATCCAGCCATGGCTCGATGATCACGGTCGGTGATAGTGCGATAGGTAGCATCAATCCTGGGTATAATCTCTTTAATCATTACATCTTCATAGGCACTGAATGCAGACATTGCTGATCTGCCATCTGTCTGCGTAAGTGGTTCAGATTCAATTGCTCTAATAGCATAACCACAATCCATGACTATAATCATTGGTTTAGCCTTGCCATCTGCTATAAGATTGTCCATAATAAAGTTGGCTTTCCCCTGTATTGTCCATCCACCTTCATCTTCGCCTCCGCCATGTTGGAGATATAGAACAGGATATCGTTCATTAACTTTCTTATCATAATCCGGTGGCAAATATATGTACTGTTGACGCCACTTTCCAGTGACGTTAGAATAGTACCAGTTAATGCGAATCTGTCCCTGAGGAACATTTTTGGGTAGATAGAAATCAACACCAGCTTCAGAAATTTCAACTGCACTGGCCATTCTGTTATTGCCAAAAAATGACATGCTAGCAGGATCGGCAACAGAAACACTATCAATATATAATGAATAGTAATGAAAACCTGGTACCTGTGGATCTGTTGTCAAAGTCCATACTCCCTGATTATCACGTACCATATCATAAGTTTTGACATCATTAGGAGGAGTAGGAATTTGAATCTGCACTTTTTTTGCATAAGGAGCTTTAATCTGAAAAACAACCCGTAAATCCTTGGTTATCTGTGGATAAAGAGCTCCCCTTGTATTTGAGGTTGCAGGTTTTGAATTATCAGTATTTTGTGCCCTGCCAGACAAACCGGAAAGAAGCACAATCAAGGCAGTAATCAGTACTATCCGGCCGGTATAAATTTCAGAATTGCTGATCGGAGAAGTTTTGAATTTAAATATCGATTTTCCCATTTGAAGATTTATTTAAGTTTATATTTCAACTTGTTTTATCGGAATCCAACTTTTTTATTTGATGCTGTTTGATATTGATAGATTCATTATTTTGTAAAGAGAAGCGGTGCAAACTGATAGAGTGATCTGCGCCATGTCAACCATTCATGATGCATTTAATCCTTACCTGAACAACAAAGGCGCCAATACATGCAAATTATCTCGCCAGACAGGCCAGGTGTGACCACCAGGTCGTTCATAATAGGTGTATTTAATACCAGTTTTGTCGAAAATCTTCAACATATTCTGACAATTCTGGTAAGCAATATCCTCTTTGCCTCCTATTGCAATCCAGAATAACTTCAGGTTTTTGTTAATTGTTGAAGAATTTTTTTCTACGAAAGTTGAATATCCATTGATTGCATCTTGCTGGTTAGCAAACCACCCTGAACTGAGTACACCGAGATAACCAAATATATCGGTGTGATAAAGTCCTGCATGAAGCGTTTGTAAACCACCCATGGAAAGACCTGCAAGTGACCTGTTTTTACTATCATTCAGAACACGATATTTCTTTTCAACAAATGGGATAAGGTTCTCCAATAGCTCTTTTGTGAATAAATCATATGCATAATTTTTGCTGCCCGGAAGCAGAACATTACTATCAAGCATTACTACCAGCATGGGTATAGCTTTCCCTTCTGCAAGAAGATTATCAAGAATTATATCTGTTCTTCCCTGTGTTGCCCAACCTCTCTCATCTTCACCACCTCCATGTATAATATAAAGCACTGGATATTTCTTCTTTAGGTTCTGGTTATATCCGGGAGGAGTATAAATAACCAGAGGACGTATAAGATCAAGAGATTTTGACTTGTAATATCTGTAGATAACTTTCCCATGGGGAACATCCTGCATCGAATGAATAAGCGGTGTTTCTCCCGGTATATCAACAAGACTGCTTTTAAATCGCTCATTTGGAAATATCAAAGTGTTGTTCGGATCATTTACCTGGATACCATCCACATAAAAACTGTACGGATAAATATCAGGGACGACCGGACCTACAATAAAACTCCAGAGTCCCGATGTGTCTTTCACCATAAGCTGCCGTTCTTTTAAAAACTGTGCACTCAGTTCAACTTTATCGGCATCAGGTGCCAGATAACGAAATATTATTGTTTTATCACTCCTTATTTCAGGTGAAACAATAATTCGTCTTCCGGGCTGGCCGGTTACTTGAATGGAGACCGTACATAAAATACAAAATACAAATATTCTGGCAGTGGATAATTTGCGCATTGGAATGGTTTTGTTATTTAGTTGATCCTTATTAATACGTGTTTTTCATTATCTCGTCAGCGTTGGATATTTACCGGAGCCAAAATAAGTGTCTGGTAAATCCAGCGAAAAATTAAATTCAATATTTCTTGTCTCTTTAACCTTCTCCACTTCCTCATATTATATGCTGCAGCTGCCAGTAATGTATTGATTTGGTCGCCCGCAGTGCCACTGAGGTAATTTCTTATCATCCTGTGATCGTATTTCAGGTGTGATATAAGTCCCTCTATTCCAGCCCTTGACCGGCATCGCTCTTCTCGTTTCTTTTTCAAATAGTAACTTTCTCCCTTAAGCATCTTCGGCATTACTATGTCCACTCCAGGTATTCCTCCTTTTACTCGGTAACCCTTGTCAACGATCGCTTTCTTAATTTTCCCTCCTGTAAGTTCCTTTACCTGTTCCAGTTGTGGACTTAAAGTATGTCCATCGTATGCATTTCCATCAATTGCCATTGCTCCAACAATAATCCCTGATCCCCTGGTATATGCGAATGAACTTTTGTTCCCAAACTCATACTGTTTATGCTCTTTACCTTTTGATATACAAAGTACTTCCGGCTCATGTATACTGTATACCTTATTCTTGTCATCTTTCTGCTGTGTCAGTACCCTATATAAAACATCAAATTCCTCCATGTACGACTTCGGTATCGGGTTAAATCGATTAACCAGATCCTGATAGATTTTGAATGCGATCCTGTGAAGCTTCTTCTGGGCCTTGATGTTTCTTCATGTTCTTTGGTTTCCTCGCAAATCGAAGCTGTTGCTTTAATTTCCTGATTTCAAAAGTATAGGTCCGTTTAAGCTTTATATCTTCTTTCTTTGCAATCCTTTTACAATGTTCTATCACTTTTCCCGTAAGCTTTCGATCCGTAGGGAAGGTGATGTTCTTCTCCTGAACTGTTGTATCTACCCTTACCTCTTTTACTTCTTTGCGGATAAAGTCCTTATCAAACAAATCAATACTCTATTTGAAGATCTTTTTCATCCCCTCCTCGCCGATGCGCTTGCGAAAATGTACAAAATCGCTCGGGTCAAACGGATATTCATATTGAAAGTAAATCTCCCCGCAAAAGTGCTGACTATATGGACTGTCGATATACCTCTCCATAACAGTCTCATCACCAAGATTATATATCTGTTTAAGAAGCAGAAGCCCAACTATTGTCCTGATTGGAATGGAAGGCCTCCCTACTTCTCCATACAGCGGGGCAAACTCCTTTTCCAGATAATCCCAGTCAATCTCTTTCGCCAGTAAACAAAGTTCATGCTGAGGGTTTATGAACCTGGCAAGTATAGTTTTGAACATCTCTAACTGGGGTTGTACTGGTAATTTCTTTAACATGATTTACAGGGTTTTGATCAAATTTAATCAAAACCTAAGCAAAAAACAAGACTTCAAAGAACATAAGTTATTAACAGTCAGATTGTTAATAATTATTAAGGATCAACTTATTAATGTTGCTGCTAAACAAATGATGATAGATTTATAGTTCATTGAGATTACCTCCTTTGAAAATGTTTCTATTTATATAAGTTTAAAAAACGGTTAATCTTTAAACAGAAGCAGTGCAAGTTCATGCAGGCTACGACGCCAGGTCTGGAACTCGTGACGCGTATTCTCAGAAATAAATGAGACGGCATTGATGCCGGTATTTTTTAGCGCGACGGCGGCTTTCCTGACGCCATCGGGATTTTCGAAACTGCCGCAGCTCATGAAGATAAGTTTTACCTTCGACTTGTCTTTGATATCGGCGGGTGCATAAATGCCACCGCTGAGAAGTGCATAGTGTGAGAACACATCAGGTCGGGCAAGTGTAATCGTCTTGGTTTCCATACCGCCCATCGAGAGACCGGCCATTGCACGATGAGGCTGATCTGCTAGTGTGCGGAAGTTGGTATCGACATAAGGAATCAATTCGTCGACGAGAACCGTCTGAAACGGTTCGATCTTGAAATTTGCCATACCGCCGATCTTCACATCGTTAGTCATACCATAGGTCATTACAATGATGAAGGGTTTGATCTTACCTTCGGCGATCATGTTATCCATGATCAGATTGGCATGACCCTGGTTACTCCATGCTGTTTCATCCTCGCCCCAGCCATGTTGGAGGTATAGCACCGGATAGCGTTTCGATTTTTCCTTGTCGTAACTTGGAGGTGTGTAGACAAATGCTCTGCGTGAGGTGTTTGTGCTTTTAGAGGGGAAAAGAATCTGCTGCACTTTACCGTGGGGAACGTCCTTCAGAGCATAAAAGTCCTGGTCATGAGCAGGTATTTCGATGCCGCTTTCCCAACGGGTGGAACCATAGAAGTTTAAAGTGCCGGGATCGTTAAATACCCCACCGTCAATCGTCAGGTGGTAGTAATGGAAGCCTTCTTCCATCGGACCAGCCGTAGTGCCCATCCACGATCCATCCTCTGCTTTCGTGAGGGGAGTTCCTCCTCTGGTACCTCCAAGTCCCAGGCTCACAACAACGCTTTGTGCCTGGGGTGCCTCGATGCGGAATCGTGAATAACCTTGCGAGTTGACCTGCGGGTATTCTTGTCCCGGTTGATTTAGGGTCGAAGGCTTGAAATCGTCAATAATCTTTGGCTGGTCTGTCTGCGCTAAACACAGAGAACCTGATAAAATAAATAGTAAAACTAAACCAATTAAATACTGTCTCATAATTTTTCTTTTTTAGTTTTTGAATAAAAGCTGAGCAAATTCACGCAAACTCCTTCTCCATGATTGCCATTCGTGAGCCGTGAGGGGTGAAACATAAGAGGCACTTTTAATTCCTGCCTGCTGAAGTACATCAGCGGCGTTTTTAACACTGTTGGAGTCTGGTTCACGGCTACCATAGCTCATATATACGAGTTTGACCTTGGATTTATCGGTAATCTCAGCCGGGGCGATAGTTCCACCGCTGAAGAGGCCTATATATGCGAATTTATCCAGATGAGCCAGTGTGACTGCCTTGGTACACATGCCACCCATCGAAAGTCCTGACATAGCTCGATGTGCTTGATCGGCCAGGGTACGGAAGTTGTTGTCAACCCAGGGGATCATATCGTTTAGCATAACATCAGCATATGTGTCAAATGAGAAACGGGGACGTGAGGCTGCACCAGGAGCACCGGCAGGAGCACCAGCAGGGGCACCTGCTACCGGAGCACCTGCAGGAGGAGCGGCTGGACGGGGACCCATTGGAAATTGAGGACCAACTGCACTGGTCTCCATAACAACAATAAATGGTTTGACTTTCCCTTCTGCGATCAGGTTGTCAAGTATTAAATTGGTTCTTCCCATTTCAATCCACACTCTTTCATCCTCTCCACCACCATGTTGAAGATAAAGTACCGGGTAACGTGTTTTGGTGTTTTTCTCATAATCGGGGGGCGTGTAAATAAAGATATGACGCCATGATTTGGCCACCTTGGAATAGTAATTCATAACCAGCACATTGCCATGAGGTACATCTTTTAACTCATAAAAACTGCCATCCGGATCGGGAACTTCAAAGCCATTACACATATGGCCATAGCCGATGAATGCATTAGTAGCCGGATCAAGAACGATAGTGCCATCAACAATCATCCAGTAGTTGTGATAACCTTTATCCTGGGGTTCACTGGTATAAGTCCAGACTCCATCATCGCCTTTGACCATATCAAACGGAACATTGACGATGGAAACCTGCACTTTCTGGGCATTGGGAGCAAAAAAGCGGAAGGTAACACGTGAATCGGCTTCAATACGCGGAAACTTGGCACCGTAAAGATTGTAAGGCGAAGCATGTGCTGTATCAGCACTAAAAACGTTTGAACTCTGACCCGATTGGGCCAAACAGATTCCACTGACTGACATGACAATCAGTAAAAGAAATAATAATGATTTTTTCATATCTCACTGGTTTAAAGGTTAATTAATCTAAAAATTAATAAATTGTGATTAAGTATATAAATTAGTTGATCCTTATTAATACGTGTTTTTCATTATCTCGTCAGCGTTGGATATTTAACTCCAGGATTATTTTCATATCCAGGTGGGGTATATATTACAAGTGGCCTGAAGCTTTTCATTGTTTTTGAATAGTAGTCACAATTTGTCATAGATCCATGTGGAACATCCTGCAAAGAATAGTAGATCATAGGTGTTTCTCCAGCAACATCCACCAGGCTGTTCTTAAACCTTTCGTTTGGAAAGTAGACCGGATCATTCGGGTCCATAACCTGAATGCCGTCAACCAGGAAACAATAGGGATATATGTCCGACTTTAGAGGTCCGAGTGTGATACTCCATAAGCCGGATTCATCTTTTGTCATCAGCTTTGGTTCTGTAATAAATTGTGAACTGAACTTCACAATTTTAGCTTCAGGGGCCCGGAACCGGAATGTTACCATATTGTCCTTGCTGACTTCGGGCGACTTAATATTCTGCGGCATGGACTGACGTCCTGCCGGCTGTGAGGCACTGCTTAATGCAATCGCCAGCAGAATTGATGATAAAAATATCTTATACATATAAGGGTAAATGATTAATAATATTCCAGTCTAAATCAATAATGTCGATAGATCTCTAAAAAGTTTTTCATATTTACTTAAAAAGCAGCTGTGCCGTTTCATTGAGGTATTTCTTGCAGTTCATCCATGTATGGCCACCTGTTGTGATAAATGTCTGATGATTTATCTTTTTCTGGTCAAGTACCTGTAAATATTCCTGGAAAACGCCAAAAAGGCCGTCTTCTTTGCCGCATCCAAGCCAGAAGAGCTTTACCCTGCTGTTGGTAAGTTCGGGGTTGGCAAAAGCTACTGCGTTGTTTCTGTCGAACTCTTCCTTAAGCATTCCTGGAGCATATCCGAAAACCCAGGCAAACAGATCAGGATTTCCCATCCCTAAATACAGAGAGGTACCTCCTCCTCCTGAAAAGCCGGCGATCGCCCTATTCTTACTTCCATTCATTACCCTGTAGTTTTTTTCAACAAATGGCAGAATATAGTTTTTGAAATCTTTCTGAAATTCCTGGAGATTCTCCCACGTCCTCAAAGAGCCTGACTCACGGCTTATTACCGGGAATGCCCTTCCATATGGCATTACTATAATCATGGATTTAGCTTTTCCCTGGGCAATAAGATTGTCGAGAATTATATTGGCACGTCCGACTTTCGTCCATGTTTCTTCATTATCCGTGGTCCCGTGCAACAAATAAAAAACAGGATATTTTTCATTTACTGATTGTTCATATCCGGGTGGTGTGTAAATCACAATGGGTCTGGTCCCCAGTTCTTTAGAATAATAGTGCCTGTAAGCAACTGTGCCATGAGGAACATTCTGAACAGTATAAACCTGTGGGGTTTCTGCAGGTATCTCAATAAGGCTGTTTTTAAATCCCTCATTAGGGAAGATCCAGGGGTTTTTGGGATCAGCAACCTGGATCCCGTCAACCACAAAGCAATAGGGATAGATATCAGGATCAACCGGACCAAGAGTAATGCTCCATAGTCCTTTATCGTCCTTTGTCATTTCCTGCAGTCCGTTTATAAACTGCGTGCTTAATTTCACCTCCTTTGCATTGGGCGCAAAAAAACGAAATGTAACTTTCCTGTCTTTCTGAATATCAGGGGAAATAAAATTTTGCAGATTTGGCTGGCAGGATGTTTTTAATGGTACTGAAATCAATAATAAAAGGATCAGTAATTTTAATAAACTAGTTTTATTCATAATATATTCTTATTAAATTTAATTAATACACATTCTTATCAATATCAAATATATTTTATCAGTTTACATCGAACTCATATAATGTAATGCTGAGCGGATTAACTTTAAAGGTGCCTGGCGTATTTTCCGACCTGTCATTCACGATAATGATTCTGGGTTGTTCACCAGGGCGGTTTGCAGCTCTTATTGATGGTGATTGGATCCAATAAGAATCATATCCGTCTTTCAAGGAAACAGCGCTAAAGCTGATATCAATCTCCTGATTGTCAAATGTTGGATTTATTATTGAGAAGGTCAGCTTCTTTCTGTCTGAGCTAAAAGCAGCCATAACATCAAGCGGATAGGTATCGCTTCCTGATGATTTCTCAGGTTTATCTACAAGAACCACTCCTTTTAATTCTTTCTGAGGTAAGTTTCCTGTTATTGTCAGGGGAATTGTTCCGAAGTGTTCGCGGTAAAGCTTAAAGAACAGACCAATTGAGCTGTAAACAACTTCATTTGCATTCCATGCAATATTTGAAGTGAAGCCAGTGAATCCGCTCATTGTATAAACATCCGTATTACGGAATATCTCATGCATAGTTTCAGCAACGACTAAGGTTCCATCAAATCCTCTGCCGCCAGATGACCACTCATCCAAAAAGTAGGTAATATTCTTTTCTTTCAATCCCGGGTAGATCTTCTGATATTCATGCATAGCTTCGGCAGCCCCTTTAATCCTGTTAGCGGTTTTACGGACGCGTTCAGGAAGAGAATCCTTCGCAGCTACAAATTTCTGCTGAATTGTATCGTAGGCATATCCGAAATAAGGATAGGCATGCTCCGCGATATAGTCCATATCGTTCAGGTTGTTAGAAAATAGTTGACCGTTCCAGTCTTCAAGTGAACCATATTTGTAAGGTACTTTATACTTAGGCAACAGTCTGTGATGCCTGTTTGTCGTATTAATCTCATAAAGTGTTGCACCGCATGCCACAATTTTTATTGTCGGATCAACCTTACGCATAGCATCAGCAAACATCTTATGTTTGATAACATAATGATTTATATCCATATGTCCCACCTGCCACTGTCCATACATTTCATTTCCAATGCCCCATATTTTTACATTATACGGTTCGGGATGACCGTTTGCAGCCCTTATTTTACCCATTGATGTATCTTTCGAACCGTTGACATATTCAACCCATTGTGCTGCAGAGAACGCATCGCCAAGACCAATATTAACTACTATATAAGGGTCGATACCCAGCAATTTGACCATTGTCATATATTCATCAGTGCCAACATCATTTGTTTCAATAGTAGGTATCCGGGAATAATCATAGCGTGGTGCTCTTTTATCGGGATCGCCGATACCATCACGCCAGTCATAACCAGCAAGGATATTGCCACCCGGCCAGCGATAGATGCCTGAATTCAAAGCTTTTAGTAGTGCTATAAGGTCTGACCTGAATCCCTGAACGTTATCAGAAGGCATAAGAGAAACTGCTCCTATTGAAAATGAACCCGTACCTATGCCTGTAATTTCGAACCTTGCTTTATCAGTTGTTGTTCCTGCAGTAAAATTGAAAGGGTATTTCCTGAAATCTTTAGTCAGATGCGGGATAGCAACCGAAAGCTTCTCTCCGGGATTTGTTCCCCAGATGAGCGTTACATTAACCTTAGCACCAGGATTGCCGGCAAGGATTACACGACCAGTGTACTTTCGTCCATCACCAAGCCCTATGCCTGTTTGCTGTATGCCACGGACTTCGGATCTGTCGAGGACGACCCTGACTGACTGTTCTCCAACATAGGGATTTTCTTTATCCATGATTATTACTTGATCATGGCCAATGGGTCTCCATCGGTTAAAACCACCTCTTTGTCTTATTCTTGTGGTATCACTGTTAACAGGTAAGAAAAATTTTCTGTCGCTAAGCATTTCTGCCCAGACACCTTTATCAAACATATTTCCCAGGAGTTCAGTGAACATACCATAGGCATAGCGATGAATGGGCGTGCCTGTCTTGTCAGCATGAACCACAGCTACAATTTTTTCAGATGATTTATTTATTGTGGCTTCCTGATTATTGCATGAATATCCTGCAAATAATATAAGTATTATAAATATTTTTTGAGATTTTATTCCGGCAAAGTTCTTTCTTGATTTCTTTTTCATCTCTCTCAATTTTAATGCAGAAACATAAATAGAATAAATTTCCTTTAAACTATTTTCTGATTTAATGCCTTACTTCTGAATTTTCAGAAATATTTGATTACTTTCAAAAAACTACAGATAGTAAAAAACTATAAATAACCGTTTATAAATAATTCAGATTATTAATCCTTCAATCTATATCCATTACGAATAAAGTAATACTAAGGGGAGATACTTTAAAAGTCCTGGGTACAGTTTGCAACCTGCTGCTCACTACAGTGATTTCTGGCTGTTGCCCTGGGCGATTACCTGCCCTTAACGACGGAGCGTGGATCTGATATGATTCACATCCTTCTTTGAGGGCAACACCATTGAAACTGATATCAATTTCCTGGTCAGCAAAGGTTGGGTTTATAATTGAGAGAGTCAGTTTCTTTCTGTCAGCAGTAAGTGCGGCCATTACATCCAGAGGATATGTATCATTGCCAGAAGATACAGTTGGCTTATCGACAAGAACAGTACCTTTTACTTCTTTCTGAGGTGTGTTACCGGTTATGGTCAACGGAAGTGTTCCGAAATGCTGACGATACAGCTTAAAAAACAGGCCAATAGGGCTAAAAACTGCAAAATTAGCATTCCATGCAATATTTGAGGAAAAGGCTGTATAACCACCCATTGTAATGACGTCTGTATTACGGAACATTTCATGCATACCTTCAGCGGCATCCAGTGTGCTCTCTACGCCACCACTGAATGCTCCTGTCCACTCATCAATAAAGAAGGTTATATTCTTCTCTTTCAGTTTAGGCATACGTTTTACATATTCATGCATAGCCTCTGCAGCTCCTTTGATCCTGTTTGGAACCCTGCGGACACGTTCAGCTAGTGAATCCTTAACCGGAACAAACTTCTGGAGATTAGTATCATATGCTGCACCCACTTCAGGATAAACATGCTCAGCCAGATAATCAAAATAGTTGGAGTCTTCTTCAAGTAACTTTCCGGACCAGTCTTCTAATGAACCATACTGATATGGAACTTTCTCAACTGGTTTAAGTCTGTGATGCCTGTTGGTTGAATTAATTTCGAACACTGTAGCACCCGAAGCTACAATCTTGATTGATGGATCAACCTTACGCATTGCGTCAGCAAACATTCTGTGTTTGATAACATACTGATCAATACTCATATGTCCCAGCTGCCATTGTCCATACACTTCATTTCCTATACCCCAAATTTTCACATTATAAGGTTCCGGGTGACCATTTGCTGCCCTTAATTTCCCCATCGGAGAGTCTTTTGATCCATTGGCATATTCAACCCATTGAGCAGCAGACCTGGCTTCCCCAAAACCAATATTGACAACTATGTATGGATCTAATTTCAGCAAATCACATAACACCAGATATTCGTCGGTTCCAACATCATTTGTTTCAGTAGTGTTCCATGCGTAGTCATAGCGCGTCGGTCTCTTGTCTCTGTCTCCAACACCATCTCGCCAATCGTATCCAGCAACAAAGTTACCTCCTGGCCATCGATAAATCTTTGAATCAAGTTGTTTTAGTAAATTGATAATGTCCGCCCTGTATCCTTTGATATTGTCAGCAGGCATAAGCGATGCAGCACCAATTGAAAAGGTGCCCTTTCCTGTTCCTGTAATTTCAAAGCGACCTTTCTCAGTTGTTCCTCCAGCAGTAAATTTCAAAGGGTATTTTTTGAAGTTTTTAGTAAGCGACTGCAAAGTCACGGACTGTTTGTCCTGAGGATTTGTTCCCCAGACAAGATTAACGGTTACCCTTACCCCCGGATCTCCAGAAAGAAATAGATAGCCTGTATAGTCTCGGTTAGCAGCAACTCCTACTCCATTCTGTTTGATACCGTGAGCTGTTGATGGGTCAAGGTTAACTTTTACAGATTGTTCTCCTACAAAAGGGTTTCCCTTATCCATGATTATTACTTCATCCGGTCCTACAGGCCTCCAGCGTTGAAAAAAAGGTTTTGTGTTTTTTGGAATAAGTGAATCACTTGAATTGACAGGATAGAAGAATTTACGGTCGCTTAGCATTTCGGACCAGATACCTTTTTCAAACATATTGAACAGGAGTTCAGTGAACATACCATAGGTATATGGATGAATCGGCGTGCCTACCTGATCTGCATGAACTACAGCAACTGGTTTTACTGATACTAGTTGCTCAGTTGTGTTTAGATTCTTACAAGAATGCACTGATATCAGTATAATCGCTAATATGATAGCAGCAGAACACATTTTTATGTTAAATATTCTTAAATACTTTTTCATATATTTTGAAATTAAAGAAATTGAATCGTATTGAAATAACGATATGCCCCCCATGGGGCTTATCGGAGTAAAATCTGAATGCTAAATTGTTATTATTATTGTATTACGCCTGTTTTTTAGAATAAATTCTTTAACTATCATACTCTCAAACTATTAAATAGTTTTTAATAGCCATAATTCTGAGTAAGGTTCGGGTTATTATCTACTTCTAACTGTGGTATTGGGAGTCTTTCTGACTTACCATTCACAAAATTGTTGAAATCAGGATCACGAACCAGAAGTGCGGCCCATTCAGTAGGGTCATTCCAAGGTTTCCAACGTTTCAGATCGATCCATCTTACAGTTTCACCGCATAGCTCAAGAGATCTCTCAACCTTAAGTCTATTGAGAAAAAGAGTTTTGTCTGTACAAACATTAGCGTAAATACTGCTTTCGAGAGGAAGAAGGTTTACTTCTTTACGTTGTCTAACCCTGTTGACACACTGGATTGCCAATGCAGGGGGTGTTGTATTAAGCTGAGCTAAACACTCTGCATAACATAAAAGTACATCGGCATATCTTATAGTTCTGTAATTGATAGGTGAATAGTTATTTTCATAAGTTCTCCAATAGTCATTCTGATATTTTCTCCAGTAGTTTGAAGTAACAGTATTTGAGCCCCACTTTAGAACAGACCAGTCTTGTCCATAGATTTTTTCACCCGGGAAATCTGTTTGAAGATTGGGATAGAAAAAATTGTCTCTCAATCTTATATCAAGACCTCCTGTAGCATTTGGTTCCTTATAATATTCGTCAAGGATCCATCTTCTGGGCTGAGCATCGCACCATCCAATTCCTTTTATGCCAAAGTACTGAGCTCTTGCGCAACCTACATTTGAACTGGGAATGTCGTTAGAGATACCATAAAGACCTGCAAAAACCTGGTTAACATCTGAAAATTGAATTTCAAAAACAGACTCCTTGTTGTTTTCTGTTGTGTGCTTGAAATTATCCCTGTAATTATCCATTAAACCATAATTTATTGCACCATCACCTTCAATAAGCCAGTAGAATGCATCTTTTGCAGCCTGCCAGTTACCCATTTGCATATTTACTTTACCAAGATAAGCAAGAGCCGCTCCTTTTGTAGCACGACCTAAATCTGTACTTGCCCTGGTTGCCGGTAAATCAGCAGCAGCCTCAGTGAAATCTTCTATGCACTGGGTAAAGACCTCTGTAAGAGTATTTTGTTTTGGAGCATCACCAGCATTCGAAGGATTAAGAACCAGAGGGACGTTTTCATAGAGGATTGCAAGGTAAAAGTAATAGAAACCTCTCAGAAATTTTGCCTGAGCTATTATATCTTTCTTCTTGCTTTCGTCAGTGAAGGTAATATTCGGAACGTTGGCAATAACCAGATTTGCACGCAAAATGGCTTTGTAATGATACTTCCATATTTGACTATTTTCGTTATAGTCATTATAGTCGCTATAAATAAAACGGGTATATTCTGCCAGATCGAGTGCGGGACTATTACTCCAGCCTTCATCCGAAGTCAGGTCATTACGAAAAAACATGTTTAATTGCCATGTACCACCTGCATAGAATGCGTGATAAACGGCATTCAGCCCCAGTGTTGCATCATTTTCTGTTTTCCAGAAGACCTGAGAAGTAGGTGTGTTGGGATTTGCCACATCGAGTAAATCTTTACTGCAGGAATAAAGAAAGCCTACTATTATGAATAATGTTAGTTTAAGTAGTTTTTTCATATTTCATATTATTAGAAAGTAACATTTACTGAGAATATTATTGTCTTGGGATTTGGATAGGCATAGTTGTCAAGCCCTTTTTCCCAGATACTTGATCCGATAAAGTCAGGGTCCAAACCTTTATATTTGGTTAAGACTAAAAGATTCTGTCCAGTCACTGAAACACGCAGGCCATCGAAATTACTAAAGAACTTAAGTGATTTCAGGTTATAGCCAAGAGTTATCTGGCTGAGCTTATAAAATGATGCCTTTTCCAACCATCTGGTCTGATCGTACCTTCCATTCCTGGTATCTCCGTAAAGAGGCCTGGGGTTAGCAGAACTGGTGTTCGTAGGTGTCCAGTAGTCATATCCCTTTCGGGCAGCCATTTCATCCATTAACTGATCAGTTATGTAAAATAAACTATTAAATGCATCCTGTCCAAAAGAGCCATACGTGTTCATTGAGAGATCAAAATTCTTATATTCGGCATTAAGGTTAACACCAAGTTCAAACTTTGGCCAGGGGTTACCACAGATTACTCGGTCGGTACTTGTTATCTGACCATCATCATTGGCGTCAATATATTTTTCATCCCCGGGTTTTGCGTTTGGCTGTATTACTACGCCTTTTGAATTTTTCCATGAATTTATTTCATCCTGGGTCTGGAAAATTCCGGCCTCTTGAACCAGGTAAAACATTCCAAGAGGCTTTTCGATCTCAGTTATTGTCGTTGTAGTATAATAAGTTGTCTTGCCGTAACCGAAATCTAAAACCTTATTCCTAAGACGGGTATAGTTAACGGTAGCAGAATATTTGAAGTCTCCTACATTTTCTTTCCATGTTGCCGTCAATTCAATGCCCCTGTTTTCAAGGCTGGCAGCATTTACATAAGGGCTCCCTCCGTCATTACCGGTGCTATAGAGAATTGGAAGAGCAGTAAGAACATCCTTGGTGGTAGAGATAAAGTAATCACCTGAAAGTTGCAGTCTGCTTTTGAGAACTGCTAAGTCAAATCCGAAGTTTTTCTGAATTTTTGTCTCCCAGTGAATATCTGAATTCACGAGTTTTACTACGGTCATTCCGGTTTCAGTATGTTGATCAGATCCAAACACTGCAATAGGGAACGTATTAAGTGTGGATACATAATCCCAATAACCAATATTTGCATTACCAAGCGTTCCATAGTTGGCTCTCAGTTTAAGGTCGTTAATCCAGCCTACATGGAAGAACTTTTCATTGCTCAACCTCCATCCAACTGAGATTGATGGGAAATTATCCCATTCGTTAGCCTTAGAAAATCTTGATGATCCATCACGTCTCAGAGTTAAACTTAAAAGGTACCTGTTATCATAAGAATAGTTTAGCCTTCCCAGATAAGATATAAGTACAGCTTCGCCAATAGACCCTTGAACTGTTGCGTTAGTAGTAATATTATTCAGCGTTGTATAATAATAATCCCCGATTTTTACAAGATTTTTACCTGCGGCAGTGATAATCTCATTATAATCATTCTGATAAGTAGTACCTATAATAGCATCAATATTATGCTTTCCGAATGTTCCTTTATAATTCAGGGTGTTTTCCAGCAAAGTTGTAATTGCATTTGATTTCGATTCGGTTACTGAAGAAGCTTCAGAAGGTTGGTTAAGTTGTGTTAAACCTGATTTTACTAAAGCTTTATAATTATTTGTGTTTGCTTCAAGACCGGCATTTAACCTGTAGGTCAGCGATTTCAAAATTTTCACATCAGTGTATACATTACCCAGGATCCTCATGTTTTTATTTGTTGATGGATGCAGATCCTCATCGCCTATAGGGTTACGGCCAAAAGAGCGGGTTGAAGTTTCCCGTCCATAACCATAACCACCAGGTTGATGTGTAGAATCACGTACAGCAATTGTTGGGATCATCCTGTAAGCATTGTAGATAGTAGCGCCATCATTTTCATTAATAAAGGTATTACTAACTACAAGATTTTCTCCGATCTTAAAGATACCTTTTATACCTTCAGTATTAACCCTGAAATTCATACGGTTCATACTCTGTCCGTGAGCAGTTCCTGAATCATCCAGGTAATTCATAGAAACAAGATAATTGCCACCTGTGTTTCCTCCTGAGAGAGTTAAGTTATAATCCTGTAAAACTCCTGTATGAAAAACCTCCTTCAGCCAGTCGGTATCAATACCTGCCGGATGCTGTTGTCTCTGAGTCACTCCTGATATTCCATCAGCTATAGCATTATCGTAAGCCGCGTCATATAGCTTAATCCATTCATCTCTACGTGCCTGAGCAATTAATGGCAGTTCCTGAAGACTTACCTTGCTTGAGAAATCTATCTTCATCGCCCCGCTCGAACCTTTTTTTGTGGTTATAATGATCACCCCGTTTGCTGCTCTTGAACCATAAATGGCTGCTGCGGACGCATCCTTCAGGATCTGAATTGATTCAATGTCATAAGCGTTAAAGTCCCTGGTGGCTGTGGTGGGCACGCCATCAATTACATAAAGTGGAGTCTGAAGCGAGAAGGATCCAATCCCCCTGATTTCAATGCTCGGTTCACTACCTATAGCTCCTGAGTTTCTTACAAATACACCGGAGGCAAGTCCCTGTAAAGCTTTACCGACTGAAATGACTGGAGCGTTCTTTAGTTCATCAGATTTAATAACAGATACTGCACCTGTAAGGTCAGCTTTCTTTGTTGTACCGTAACCAATAACTACTACCTCTTCAAGTCCAATATTTGCTTCTGCCATTACGATATCCAGCTTTGACTTCCCATTTAATGGAATTTCCTGCGTCGTCATTCCAAGAAAAGAAAATACAATGGTAGCGTCTTTTGGTACATTCTTCAAGGTGTAGTTTCCTGCATCATCTGTAATAGTACCAGTGGTGGCTCCCTTTACAGCCACTGTAACACCGGCCACAGATGAACCATTTGCGCCGGTCACTTTGCCATCTACTTGCTGAATGTTCTGAGCATTAAGAATTAATGAACTCATTAATATTACAAATAGAAAAGCAAATCTCTTAAAAGAAAGATAAGACATTCTTAAAATGCCTGGTTTCTTCCTAACATAAACACTCTTCATTTTCATAGATTTGATTTAAAGGTTTAAAAACATTTAATTTTGTGTATTTTTACACTTTTGGATTTTATTATTTTCAAATTCTCTATTGGTTTATTTCTTCTTTTTTTTAATATGAAACTTGATTTGCAGGTTATTACTAAATACTTACTATAAACAATCTCAGTATAAAATTATGAACTATGGCCGATGCTATTAATAATTATCAATCAATTGCTTTTAAATATCGATTAGAAACAGACAGATTTCAGGCTTTTTATCCGAATTGAACGAAAATTAAAAGTATTGACTAAATTATAAACTGTTTTTTGTTATGCATTTTAATAATTTGGAAAAATAAAAGTTTCCAATAAATGATATGCGACATCTAATAATATTCCTATTTATATTCTTTTGGTCATTTTCTTTAAATGCGAAGCAATTCTATTTTCGTCATTACAGGAATGAGGATGGTCTGTCAAACAATACTGTGATGGTATCTATTCAGGACAGAAGAGGCTTTATATGGTTTGGAACAAAAGAAGGACTGAACAGGTTTGACGGATATCAATTCAAGACTTACCTTAATAATCCTAACAATCCCAATAGTCTGATAAATAACATAATAATATCACTTTGTGAAGATAAAGACGGAATTATTTGGATTGGTACGATAAATGGTATCTGTTATTTTAATCCTGATAATGATTATTTTGGAACAATTCAGAATGAAGATATTAAAATCACAGGACTTATTCTTGATATTAAGAATGACTTTAGCAATAATATATGGATTACGACCAGGCAAGGTGTGTACAGATATAATAAGCTTGAAAACAATATCTTCTTTTATTCTGCCACTGATTATTTTCAGCCGGGTTCTATTTGTGTAACATTATCAGGCGATATATGGATAGCATCTTCTAACGGCAATATTTATAAATATGATCCCAGAACAAATAGCTATATTAAATATAAAGTATTGAATGATAATGAGCTGTTATCTTCAACTCAACTTGTGAAAATTGTCGAAACAGAAGATAACGAATTGCTGGTTTCAACTGACAATGCAGGTCTGAGACAATTTAATCCGAGCACCGGAAAGGTGGTTACATTATTTGACAAGGATAATGAAGGGAAAGATATTATCATACTGGCAATTTTAAAAAAGAGTGAAAACGAATATTGGATTGGCTCAGAGTCGGGAATCCATATTTTTGATCTCAAAGAAGGTTTCCGTGGAACTATTCAGAAATCGACTACAAATCCATTTTCTATTACAAATAACTCTATCCGTTCAATTATTAAAGACAGGGAAGGTGGCATTTGGATCGGTACTTTTTATGGCGGAATAAATTATCTGCCCCAGGATAATAAACCTTTTGAAAAATTTTATCCCACTAGCCTTCCCGGTTCCTTAACAGGAAATGTTGTCCGGGAGATTTGTGTAGATTCATATGGGAATATATGGGTTGGAACTGAAGATGCAGGGTTGAATAAGTTCAATCCAAGGAACGGCATTTTTACCGGATTTACACCTGCTAGTTCTTCAAAAAGGGTTCCCAGTACAAACATACAGGGATTAATGGTAGACGGTAATAATTTATGGATAGGTACATACGACAAAGGAATATTTATCCTCAATATCCAATCGGAAAAAATTATAAAACATTTTGAACTTAGGCTGGATAACATAGGACTTAAAACAAATTCAATTATCACGTTTCTAAAGACGAAGGATGGAACAATTTATGTGGGAAGTGCTACCGGATTGTATCAATTCAATCGTGAGACAGAAACGTTTACGTACCTTAACAATGTGGCTTCGGGTTGCTGGGTGCATTCTCTTCATGAAAATAACAATGGGACTATATGGATTGGCACCTATGGCAATGGGCTATTAAAATATGACCGGTTCAGCAATACAACTAAACGCTTTTCTTATATCAGGAATGATCCCTACAGCCTCAACTCAGATTATATAACCTCTATTTATGAAGATAATCATAATCAGATTTGGATTACCACCGAAGGGAACGGTTTTTGCTTACTGGATAGTAAAACTGAAAAATTCACAAGGTTCGTTCCGGGGAAAGAACTTAAATGGGGAATTTATTGTTCAATACTTGAAGATGGTAATGGGATTCTCTGGATAACATCGACAAGAGGATTATTAAGTTTTGATCCTTCTACCAAACGAATAATAATGTATACAAAAGATGATGGTTTGCTTGATAATCATTTTAGTTACAATTCCGCATATCTCGATAATACAGGAACAATGTATTTTGGAACGGTTAGTGGTTTAATTGCATTTAATCCTATTAAGATCAGGGAAAATACTTATAACACTTCGGTCTACATTACCGGATTTCAGGTAGCAGGATCGGAGTTTTTAACAAACCCAACCAATTCAGAATCTGCAAAGTCTATTCTTGAGACTAATAAAATATCCCTTGCTTATAATAAATCTTCCTTTAGTATTGATTTTGTTGCCCCCAGCTTTACCAATCCGAAAATGACGAAATACAAATATATCCTTGAAGGATCTGATAAAAACTGGGTGTTATTGCCAAATAACAGGAAAGTATATTATACCAATTTGGCACCGGGGGATTACAGATTCAAGGTAATGGCGTCTATCGGAGATAATTTATGGAGTGAAAAGGGGGCTTTTCTTGAAATTAAAATTTTTCCACCAATATGGTTGTCTGTTCCCGTTTATTTAATATACCTGGTAATCTTCCTGTCTGTTGTTATATTCACAATACATTTCTTCGCAAAAAGAAACAGGTTAGAGCATCAGCGAAAGATAGACAGACTTGAAAGTGAAAAGGAGATGGAGATACTTAATGCAAAAATCAGCTTTTTTACAAATATTACACATGAGATACGCACACCACTGACTTTAATAAAAGGACCATTGGAAAGAATTTTTCAATCCGGTATAAATTCAGATACAATCGAAGAGAACCTCTCAATAATCAACAAAAATACCGACAGGTTATTGGAACTTACAAACCAATTGCTTGATTTCCGTAAAGCCGAGAAGGAGATTTTTAAACTGAATTTCGTACATACAGATATTTGTGAGTTAATTGAATCGACTTTCAATCTCTTTTTACCTGGAAGTCTCGAAAAAAACATCTCTTTTCAGATGCATTCCCAGGTAAAACAGTATCCTTTGGCTGTTGACAGGGAGACATTGATCAAGATAATCAGTAACCTGTTATCGAATGCCCTTAAATTTGCAGATACAAGCGTAGATCTCTATCTTGAACCTGATACTCCTGATAACAGGAGTTTACGGATTCGGGTAAACAGTGATGGGAGACTAATACCTCCTGATTATAGTGAGAAAATATTTGAGCCATTCTTCCAGTTGACACCTGAACAATCTGGTAAATCTCGTAAAGGGACAGGTCTTGGATTGGCACTGGCGCGTTCTCTTGCAGAACTTCACCAGGGTAAACTTTTTCTTGATAAGGAGGTTAATCATTTAAACTCCTTTGTTCTGGAACTTCCGAAAACTCAGGAAGAATCATTTGTGCTGAATCAGAATTTGCCTGAAAACGGATTAAAAGAAGAACGCCATGAGTATGAGATCTTTGGAAATATGAATTGCTCCCGACCAAATATCCTTCTTGTGGAAGATGAAAAGGAGATGGGAATATTTATTTCAAAAGAACTGTCACATGAATACAATATAATATTGGCATCAAATGGTGCGGAAGCAATCAAAGTGCTAAGTAATTATGTGATCAATCTGGTTGTCAGCGATGTTATTATGCCTGTGATGGACGGATATGAATTATGTAGTCAAATAAAGAATAATATTGAATTCAGCCATATACCGTTAATTCTTCTTACTGCTACGATAAACCTTAATGCCCGTATTGAGGGACTCGATGCTGGGGCAGATGCATATATTGAAAAACCGTTCTCTACAAACCTGCTTCTGGCACAGATTTCAAATCTTCTAAAAAATAGGGATCTGGAACGACAGAACTTTTTAGAATCTCCACTTGCTCATATTAAGACACTAACTATGAATAAAACGGATGAGGAATTTATGAAAAAACTACATTCAAATATAATGACAAAGATGACAGAACCAGATTTTCATATAGAAACGATAGCAAATATGATGGGTATAAGTATCTCAACCTTATATAGAAAAGTTAAAGCACTAACTGATCTTAATACAGTTGAATACATTCGATTTTACAAATTAAAAAAAGCTGCAAAACTGTTATCTCAAGGAGAGTATCGGATAGATGAAATATCCTATCTTGTTGGATTTTCTTCACCTTCATATTTTGCAACAAGCTTTCACAAGCAGTTTGGCATTTCTCCCTCAGAGTTCCTAAAACAAACTAAAAATAATCAATAACAGTATTTTAAATTATTATTGATAAATTTTGTTTGTTGCAACCCGGGTTAGGGTTTAATTATAATCTCATTAGTCTAACAGATTCCTTTATCTTTCAGATCCAATCTCACTGGAATTACAGAAATCCTACTTTCTTTCTCGAAACCAAGATGATACTGCTAAAGCTATTTATCGTTTAGTTTCTATTGGTATAATTGATTCTTATACTATCGAATATCAGAATAAACTATATAATATAACCTTTACAAAAAAGAAGAAAGAGGATTATTATTCATCTTTAGAAGCACTTATTGCCCGCTATACCTCGAAAAATGTTGCTAAAAAGAAATAGAGAAGCTAAACGAAGAAGCAAAAATTGTCAACTAACAGAAAAGTATATTATAATGAAATAAAAGTTAGAACGGCTACTGCGATTAGTAAATGTCTAGAATATCTTACTGATTTCATCTATGAAAAAATAAAAGAAAAACGTTTGCTAGCGATTGAAGATATGGTAAGCTTGTGCCAAACCTCTATTAATATTCAAAACCACTGTTACAAAACCAATATATAAAAGATGAAATTTACTACTACTTCAATGCTAAGAACGCAATTTAACTTTCCCCAGTGTTGCTATTTGCTGTTCCAACAAAACACCGCTAACGATAGTGTCATTCACAAAAACAGCGGTCCCGGAAAACTCTGGTTCGGTGATCCTGATATTTTGAACTTTCTGACAATTAACCTGGCTAATTGAAAAAAGTAAAAACGATAAAATTAATGAATTACATTTCATGATCTTAAAGTTAAGATTTATTTTTCTTGGCGTTATATTTTACTTCCGCTGAATCTTACTGAGGCGGAATGAAACTATCTTCCTCTGGGAAAGGGTAAAGTTTCGGTTTTTTAATCCCTGCGTTTTTATTGAAACGTTTTTTGAATCCTTCTTTTGTGTGTTCTACGCTTTCCGCTGGTAAACCAGAGGTCTTCTTTAAAAACTTAGATTTTATCATGGCTCTTGAATTAAGGTTTTTATTATTTCTTTATTTTCAATGTCTCTTTTTAGTGCAGCCTTTAACCTGGTTAAATGTATCTCGGTCTGTTCTTTTTCTACCTGGCATTTTTTTAAACATCCTGAAGGTCCTAATTTCTTGCCTCATGGCTTTTTGTTCTTCCGGGAACCGGACCAGGGCATCAACAATAAGTTTATCAATAAGCTTGTTCAGTGATGAGAGATTGAACTTTTTCAATCCTGAACTGAGTAGCTTTTCAGTCTCATCGTTATAGCGATATGTGAATTTTTTTCTATCTCCCATTGCCGTCATAATTTAGTATCGAGGATCTTCTGGATCTGCAGTTGCAGTAAATAAATGCCGTTAAAATGTGTGCCAGACAGCTGCTGATCCTGAACCGGCCGGCCAGATCCCTCACTAAAGATGCCGTAATTATATTATTTATCAAATGACAATCCTTTATCTATAATTTTTCAATGATTTGTTTCCTTTAAGGAATAATTACGGGATATTCTTTATTTATTAATGATTTTATCAAATCTTCGATAGCTGTGTTAGTTATGTACAAAAGCCGGACATGCTGCTTTTACATGACTCATCCAAGTTAAGAAAGTATCTTTTTAAGAAGTACTAATAATTCATTTTTTACAGTTTCAAAATCAGGCAATTCTCCAGTTATCTGATGTGCCAGACTATTTTTCCAGGCGGCTTTAAGATGCTTGTCGTTTTCGGAGTTTATCAATTGCTCTATTCCACTAAATGAATGTCCTTTAAATGCAAGTTTCTTATGAAATGCATCAACTATAGGCTTATATTCTAATTCCGGAAAGTGTTTTGAAAGATACCAGATATCGTAAAAATCGCGTGGGGCGGTATAAGACCGTTGGATTAATGAACGTATCTTTTCAGCCAGCCCTTCTTCAATACTATAGCAAGGGACCCGTAAAGCATTTTCTGTAAGTTTATCCGAAAAAGAATGGACTACATCTCGTTTTGATACAGGGAACAATATCAATTCATATAGAATTATTTCAATTTTTACTTTGGTCTGCCAGCGTTGTGGTGGAGGCGGAGGATCGTTGCGCGGATGATCGGAACCCCAGAATTTGATTATTGCTTCGTATCCTGTAAGCTTATCTTTAAATTTTAATTCTTTCAAAGATTCGATGTGTGTGGGCATCTCAACCCTTTGTTTTAAAAGGGCCGAGATGTTATCCAAATGTTTCCTGGTAAGTATGAAATCCTTATCAATTGAAGTAAAGTCAAGATCTTAAGAAAATCGATAATCCGGAATGTAGCATTTTTTCAAACAGGTACCTCCTTTGAAAATCAGCTTTTGTCTAAGTTCAGGTATCGAAAAAATAGCATCAATGAAGTGCCCTAATGCCCAATCTTTATCGATAGTGCTTTTAACTACTCCTTTTTGTGCTGCGATAGTGACTATTTCTTTTTGTAAAATCATTAGTATTGCTTGTTACAAATATCCAGAATTTCATTGCGACTAATATTTAACCGTAACCGCCAGTCATTTACAAATTCTCCATTGTCGGTTCCTGCCGGGTCAAATACATTGTACTTTTTATTTATTTGCTGCTTAGCGTACCTGATGAAGTTTTTTAAGCCTTTCTTATCAAGTAGCTCAGCAAAAAAGCCCATGCGCTTGGTTGCAGCAATGTTGTTGATAGCTGTACTATAGGTTATCATTTTTTCGCTATTGAGTTTTGCCTGGTTGAAAGCACGGATAAGCTCGGCATAGCCTCCGGAATGCTCGGGTAGGTCAAAACAGTCCACAATGGTCTTTTCGATATCGGTAATCCAATATTTTCTATTGCCCTGTCCCTGTGTAAGTAATCCGATAATTTTGGAAGGAGCTACTTTGACGAACTTATATGAAGTCCCGAATACTGTTTTATTCCTCTTAGGCTTTGAGGTTTGAATAAACACATTATTGGGAAACTGTTCGGTAAGCCCATAAGCATTCAGTGCAGACCAATAGGCAATAGCCCCGGAATTGCCAATAAAGCATCCTATTATTTTTTCGTCTGTGAAATTTGCACGACAGTATTTACCTCGTTCAATCCTGGAGAGTATTTTTTTATGAACTAAATTTTCTACCAGTTCATTAATGTCAATAAATTGCTGGCTAAATTGCTTTTTAAGTTCATCCAATGTGAAAATATCCAGTTCGTAATCGTCTAATGACAGCATAAAATCAATTTGTTGCTGATTTAGATTCTTTGATATGTATGTACTTCTTGCCATTACTTACTATTGTATGATAAACCCTAATAATTGGGGTTTATAGTCTGTTAAAAAGTAATGCTAATTTATAAACAAAATTTAAATTTACAAACAGTAGTAGTCATTTTGATAAAAAGAGTGAATCAAGCTCCTTTATTGTGTAAAAACCAGTTACCCTGATCATTGTTGGACAGTTTAAATTGACCACGATAAGTCCGAGTTAAGTATTTGTTGTTTTACTATGTATGTAAATTGAAACATTCCCGGCGAAATGTGGTCAATAAGCCAGGCTTTTACAGTATATTAGCAATTGAGGTTATTGAAGTTGGAGTTTATAATCGATAATTATTGCGATATTATGTATAATTATGCTATAAAGTTTCACTGGTGAGAAAAAAAACAAAGCGAAATTAGTTTTGAGAAATAATCTCTTTTGATTTATGGGCCAGACTTAATACGTTCCATGTATTGTCCATGACTTGGCTTTTGAAAGCATCTGTAATCTTTAAGTATTTTCTCAAATCCTTTTCCTTTTTAGGAGCTCCCATATCCTGTAATGCTTTTATGTTTACCCCTAACATGATGCTATTTGTAATAAAGGTTTTTCTGGCCGTGTGGTATGTAATAGCTTCATATAGTGGAAGAGATTCTTCCGTTGTTTCACTTCCTATTACAGTTTTTTTTATCACCCGCCTATTAAATCCAGTATTTGGCAATTGCTTTAAAGCAATAGTTTTGCAACATTCCTTAATGTATTCGTTGATATTTTGAATAGACATTTTGGGAAGAGGATTTTCATCCCTCTCATATTTTTTAAGTATTTCGAGAGCAAAGTTGTTTAGAGGCAAGGTTTTAACATAACCTGTTTTGACTTGTGTTTTAGTTAACAGCTTATTGTTTATATGTTCACGTTTCAATGAAACCACATCGCTGTAACGAAGCCCGATAAAGGAAGCAAAGCAATATAAATCACGAACTTTTTTTAATCGATTTGTATCAAAGTTATAATCCAATAATACTAGTAGTTCATCCATACTCAAAAAAACAACCTCTTTTTCAGGTTCTTCAACTTTTAGTTTATCATAAATTTTATCATGATAATAGTTCCGTTCTTCAGCCCAATGAAGAAATGTTGATAGGACTCTTGTAATCTTGGCATAATATCCAAGTTGTTTCTTTTCAGTTAAGAACGTGAATTTCTTAAGTTTATCAATAAAGTTAACATTAATATTCTCCCAGGTTAAAGTATACTTTGTAGCTACTTGAAATCGAATTATGAAGTTTTTTACAGTAGTATATCCTTTTATCGTACGTTCAGCTTTATCCGATTTGTTTGATTCAATAAAATCGCTGAAAACATCCATTACTGAAGTTGATTTAAGCACAGTGGATACTTCAGGAATATTGAGAAGATTTGTCAACTCAAACTCTGAAGGATTCCTTCTTTCCTTTGTAACCTTATTGAATAATAATTTGGCCTGGGATTCAACCTCATCGATAAATGAGTTCATTTTTGAGTTATCATCATAGTCTTTTTCTGATAGAGAAGTAAGCCTTAACCGCTGGTTTCTTTTATTCCAATCACGAATTCGCACTTTCCCCAACTTCATTCTATAGGACTTATATTCGCTTGTGATTTGAGCCAGGAGAGAAACCTTTCCTTGTTTATCAAGCTTTTCTGATTTAAGATAAAATACGATTTGTGCCATAATTGAGTGTTTTATACCTCTTTAAGTAAATAAAAAGTAGGTGCTAATTAGGTGCTAATAATTACTCAAATGTAATAAAATGAAGTCGAATAAACAAAACGTATTTATTTAATGTGCTGTATATCAGATATAATACTATAATGAAGTCAAATGCAATAAAATAGATTGAAGTCCCGCTCCGGGTACAAAAACAGAGCGAGAGTGAGAGTGTGAGAGAGCACTCTCGTTCTGTTTTCTCAAACCTCAATCTCACACTCACACTTTTTCTTCCTTCCGTGAGAGTGAACACTTCACTCTCTTTTTTTCACTCCCGCTATTTAATCCGTTACTTTAGTGATGATGGGTTCTTACAATCACACTTACTCCTTTCTCCTAACCTCACGTTCTCCGGTTCATTGATTTTCTTCGCTTCCTAAAACTCACTAATTTTTAGAATTAGTTGTACAGGCGCAGTAAAAAAAGGGTAGTAACATCATCTTTAGTTATTTCATTATTGCCCATCAGAACAGAACGCCTTGCTAACTCAACTGGGCAACCCATTCCAGCGGTTCGTGCCGGCCAATCTTCAAATGTATTTTCACCGGCATTTTCTCAGGCAGGTGCAGATCGCAGTTGGCCTTGCCTTTCTGGAGCGCAGCCGTTAAAACTCCGGCAGGTGCCGAGATTTCCTCTATTCCATGCCGGACAATCAATGTGATGTCTTGCTTTCTCACCGAGGTGATCGTTACGTCCACGGTCCGCGCTTCCATGTCCCAGGCCAGTTTGTCGATCCTCGCGAAGGTACGGGCAAGCATCCCGTTAATCGATCCCTTTAACAGCGAGGGAGGAAGTGCGGGAAGCAGCTCAATCACACCGGGGCGCGAGTAGGCAAGCATTTCCATCATGATTGCGGGAATCCCGCCCTGTGCATCCGGCTGGGGCGCAATGTAGGGGTCATGAGAACTCCTAAGCGTTGTACCGATGTAGCCCTGCTCAATCAGTTGCCGCAGCTCGGTATCCACCATGAAGTTGTCTTTGAGCCGTGCCCCAACCAAAGCGCGATGGCAGCGACCATGAGCCGCCAGCCTCTCCGGCACGCGCCTCCTGTCGGCCATCATCGCTGCCAGGGCAAGCTGCGGCGTACGGTCCGGATCAATTTCGTCGCCTGGCCAGGCCCCATAAAGATGAGAAATATGCCGATGGCTGTAACGCTCTTGCAGCGTGGGCCAAGCCCATTCCTTCATGGTGCCGTCCGGTTCGAGCATGTAGGGCGGAAACTTCGCCAGCATCGCCTTCCATTTCGACACGCTGTCGGCGTCGGTGCCCAGGATCTCCGAAGCCTGGATCAAATTGGCCAGCACTTCCCTGCACACCGCGATGTCCATGCTGGCGTTGATCACCATCATGCCCGAAGGGCCCGTGTTCCCGGGATTGTTCTCCGGCGAGAAGGATGGGGCGAAGATGTATTTCCCATCTTTGTCGGTGACCGTCAGGAAATCCTCGTAAAACAGCGCCAGCTCTTTATATGCTGGCACCATGCGATTGCGGAGGAATTCCAGGTCCCCCGTTACCAGGTAGTGATCCCAGAACGGGCGTAAACACCAGCCACCAGCGGAAATCCAATAGGGATGAGGCCATATCTCCCCGGACGAAGCGCTGTTGGAGTAATGGAACGCAACGCCGATCCCTTTGTCTGGCATGAGGGAATAATGTGTGCCGCGCATCCCGTAGATATTCTTTGCGTTAACCCGGAAGTCCGGGGCTAAGCTCTCCATCCAATTGAAGTAGGCATCCATGCCTTCCCGGTGATCGCCCTGCACGCCGGGCGCTATCTGCAGGTTGATATTGGCATTGACCTCGTACGACATGGTGGGATACTTGCCGCTGGTGAGGATGAACCAATATCGTCCCATTTCGAATATCTTCTCCAGCAAGGCGGGCGAATAGTCCGGCCTCGACCTCTGATTGGCCAGAAGTTCCTCAGAAGACAATCCATATTGAGAGGCACCGCCGAAATCGACGGTGACGCGGTTGAGGGCCTCAGACTGGACCTTGCGGTGCCGCTCCACCATTGCCTGATAGTCGGGCGTGAGTTGTTCCACCGCCAGCCGCAGAGCTTCAACCTTGTCCTCGCTATAGTCGGCGAACCATTCGATGCGAGTGAGAAGCATCACTGACGACGCATTCTCGATGACCAGAGTGCCATCTTCCATCCGGGCTGAGCCGCCGTTGCGAACCACACGGATCACCCCGGCGTAGCCGCTGTTGTCTGTGGAAGGATCCAAACGGCACTTGTAAATAAGTCGTTGCTCGTTAAAGTCGTGCTGAATTTCGCTTTCCCCGCTACGAGCAATCCCTCGGTTCATTCCCTGGAACGCCGCATCGGGGCGCATTCTACTCACGTTATCCAACAGTGCGATTCGGGCATTCACCGATTGTCCTTTCGGGGCGGTGAGCAATTGGACCACGACGTTGTCGGGCCGGGACGTGAAAGTCTGACGAAGCCATTCACCGCGCTCATCGTTCCAATAGATCTTTGCCTCACTGCTCTCGAAATCGACAGTGCGGAGATAGTCCTTGACCAATGCGGTTTTCGGAAAATCGAGACTCATCCGAAAAGCCGGGATTGTGAAGTGCCCAAATGTATTCATCTTTATGGGGCCCTTCTCCATTTCCTTGTAAGCGAATTCAATAGCTTCGCGGTATTTCCCGTCCATTACCATTTGCCGCACTTGTGGGAATATGTCCGCGGCCTTTGGAGCTTCGAGGGGCCTTTTCCATGGCATAAGCAGACTTTCATGATGGAAGAGAATCTGTTCCGAGTACGGATCGCACGTCATCTCGATATTCATCGCCCCATTGCCGGAGGTGAGACCCTCGTTGACTGTCGCGCCGGGCGCGATACTGCAAAAGCCCCGCCGCGGTACAATGTTCCGCTTGAGCCTTTCCGCAAGAGACATTGGCGAGACCTGTACAGCAGGTGACTGATACGATTCCGCGAATACCGGCGGTCCTGGCAAATACTTATCCGCCCGCGCGCGACGAAGATACTCGGCGGAACGGATCTCCTCCTGTGTCGCTCCTGATGGACCTGAAATCTGGTTGGGAATCTCGGATGGCTTTAGGGGACTTTCTTCGGCTGTCGTGAACAGCGAGTACGACTTTAGAGAACTAAATAGACCGGCAGCAACCGCGCCTGTCTTAACAAAATTTCTGCGCTTCATAATTACCTCTTTATGTTTATTTTGAATTTATTAATTGGATACAATGTTTTGACCACAACTATATTATGACTTAGAAGAAAACAAAATTCAAAGGATGTAATAAAATTACACAATAAAACTAATTTAATTTTAGGAGAAAAAAAAGTTGAAATTCAAAAAAACCATCAATCTCCATGGTGATTTAACTTTCTTTAAATATTCCCCGTAATCAGATCCAATTCTGCTAAATATGAAAAATAGAAAATGGAAATGGTTAATTGATTGATGAGATGATCACAAGGTGAGCCTAAATTCAGGTAGTTTTATATCTGTCTGGTCCTGAAATAGGTGACACTTTTTTTAAACAACCTAATTTATTCCAAATCAGACATCTTTACAATTAGAAATCTAATACTTCAATCTTTCATATAAAACAAGCTCAAAATGATGGTTGCAACTTTTAACCGCTGGGGGTACAAAAAGCCTCGATTTATCGGGGCTTTTCGCATTTAGTAGGTGCTAATCAGGTGCTAATAAATATTTTTGTAGAAACTCAAAATTGACTTATTTTTGATGATGAATGTCAATATGAGTAAAATGTAATTTAAAGAGTTACTGGAAGAGTATATTTCAAATCTCGAAAAGGATCATGATACTAATCAAAAAGAGAACAGTAATCATCCTGTTTTTTCTTTGATTCAGAACACGTACCAAAAGTTTAAAAACAAATAATCTTATAGGAAGTTAGGCTTTGCCCTCACGTTTTTCTTATTCTGTATTATATATTTAGCTATCACAATAGTCTTTCTTTCACTCCCTCTGGCTTTCTTCATAGTATTTTCTTTTTTGATTCTACCGTTTTTTCATTTAGTTGTAACTAAACTCATTAAAACGCCAGATTTAGTTGATATTACAAGTTTAGGAGATAGAATATTACTAGTAAGAGTAAAGATAAAAAACTTTGATTTTGATTACTTGGTGGTGGACAGTTTTAATATATTTACAAATAAAAAGATAATCAATGAATAAATTTAATCAAAGTACTGAATCAATATTATTTGTTTTTCAAACTATCAGGAAAATTGGTTTAATAGCAATCATCTTCAGCACTATTATTGTGAGCGCAACAGGCAAATCAAATAACATTACCGGTAATACTGATAAAAAAACACTCCAATCACAGTTCACTACAAACCCAATTAAAGTTGACGGAATTGCTGAAGCAGCATGGGAAAATGCTAAACCCTCACATATAGAGATATCCATGAACAGTGCTCTTACAGCTCCTGACACCAGTTGCATTACCTACGGAGATGTCCGGTCATTATGGGACGGGGCCCTGCTGTATCTGCTTATTAATGTTTCGGATAAGGATGTTACAGCAGCAGGAAAAAGACCAACAGATAAGGATGGGGTTGAGATATATCTTGACTTTTACAATGATAAATTTCCCAAATATGAAGAAGACGACGGAATCATTCGCATCAGCTGTGAAGGGGAACTTACTGGCAGTGGCGTATATACCAATCGTCTGAAAGCCTATGCTTCAGCTTTACATTTTGACGCGCAAAAGCTTAAAACAGGATATACTGTTGAACTTGCAATCAGTACCGGCGGAATTCCAATGAAAAACGGTTCTCTGATAGGAATGGATTTTGCCATAAATGATGCAGTATCTCCTGATAACAGAGTTAAATATCATATTTTCTGGAATAACGGATATAACAAAGGAATAGATGATAACTCCGGTTGGGGTGAGGTAATGCTGACAGGTTATGATGGGAATTCTCATATGGCGCTTGTTACTTTTTTATTGAGTACTAACATTAAGAAAGCCGAATCTATAACCAGGGGTATATGGGTCAGCGAACACCAACTAGATAAAGTGATTGCTGAAGCTAAAAAAGGTTTATCGGCAACCAACCAGAAAAAAATCGATGAATCTAACAACCTGCTTGACCATGCCATTTATGGCCTGCGCAGAAACGGGAAATTCCCTGATCCATACAATCTTCCTGAGATAAAGTACCTGCCTGATCCATTCACATTTTTAAATGGTACAAAAGTAAAATCAATTGCTGATTGGTCCTCCCGCTGCGATGAAATAAAAGACCTTGTTCAATATTATGAATATGGCTATTTGCCTAAACCACCTCAAGCAGTAACAGCCTCCATAGATGGTACAAATCTCACTATCGTAGTTAATGACAAAGGTAAAACCGCATCGTTCAAAGCGAAGCTCACAGTACCTACTTTGGCTCAATGTGGAAAGTCTGGCCCTTATCCGGTAGTTGTTTGTATTGATTTCTGGGCATCAGCACCAAGCCCTATTTATCTTAATGCGGGTTATGCTGTACTCAGCATGATCTATTCAAGTGTCGCCAGTGATAATTATGACCATACCGGGGCGTTTTATTCATTGTATCCTTACGACATAAAAACAGGAAATGATGCCGGGACTCTTCTGGCCTGGGCATGGGGTGCCAGTCGTAGTGTTGATGCACTTTCTTACCTTATGAACAATAATTCTGTGTTTAAGTACGCTTTTGATTTGGATAAACTGGTAGTTACGGGTTTCTCACGTTGCGGAAAAGCAACACTTTTAGCTGGTCTTCTGGATGAACGCTTTAAAATTACCAATCCTGGTGCATCCGGAGCCGGAGGTGCAGCTTCATATAGGTATGATTCCTTTGGAAACACTCCGGCACGTACAGCACCTTTTGGCAACGTTTATGCATGGGGCGTCTCCACAGGCTGTGAAGTACTGGGCGACAGAATAAGACATCAGGGATGGAATTCAAATGAGATGCTTGCACGTTTTCTGAATCCTGGCCGCATGTATAAAACAACAACGTTTGGATACGGCGAGCGTTTGCCGTATGACCACCATGAAATACTCGCTGCAATCGCACCGCGCGCAGTTATCATTACAGCAGCAGACAATGATTACGCAAACGGGGCTGAAGGTGATTGCATAAGTATGGAAGCAGCCAGATCGGTTTTCCGGTTCCTTGGTGTTGATCAGAACCTTGCTTTAAACCTTCGGAGATCTGATAAAAACGATCCTAAGGCAAATGCAATGAGCCATAGCCTTGATAATAATCAGATCAAGAACCTGGTAGATTTTTCAAATATGGTGTTTTATGGTTCACCCATTCAGGAAGAACAGAAGGAAAAATTCTACACAAATCCATACTTACCAACATTTGATAAATACTACGACGGAGTAGGAGCAATGATGCCCTGGCTTAAATCTATGCCTCAGACATCCCTGTCAAAGTAAGTTAAGTTGTTCAGGAATAAATAATGAGGGTTGCATAATTTTATGCGACCTTCATATTATTTTGAAACTACAGGATATGTTGTGAATGAAGTAGTTCCAGACAGTAAACCTTTAGAGACAGCATTCACGACAACGTTACCTGGCTTGAAGGTTGAGCGAATAGCAACCCGCATCAAACCTCCTTCAGCCTGAAGTTGTTTATTCCCGGGGGAATTGTAATCTAATGGTTTTGATTTGTCCAGATAAAAATCATAAGATCCTCTGTAATTTCCTTCGCCGGAAACCTCAAAGACAATATCGTTGGCTGCATCAGGGCACCAGTTGCCATCCTTGTCTGCAATTTTAGCAGTAATAATAGCAGCATCAGAACCATTTGCAGATAGTTTAAATTCAGAACCATCCGGTCTGGTCAACTCAGGTTCAACAGATAACATGATCTGGTAAGGCGTTCCGGATGTAACCCGTTGATCAGAGCAGACTTCTTTGCCTTCTTTATCCATTCCAACAACTTTTAATGTTCCTTTTTCCCATTTTATTCCCTTCCAGGTACATCTTTTTGTAAGAGAGTCTGGGGTCCTGACACCCAGATTTTTTCCATTCAGGAATAAAGTAACCTGAGGACAATTACTCCAGGCGTCTACAATTTGCACACCTGATAAATTCCAGCTGCTTTGTAATACAACGCCTGGTTTAGTCGAGTAATCAATCCAAAGAGCATTTTTATAAATATTGTATTTTAATTTAGGGAACCTGTTCCCGTCCATCGCAGACGACCCTAAATGATTTCTGATGAGCCTTGCCATTTAAGTAGACAGTATATCCTTCACCTTGTGTTTCGGCAAGCATCCAGTCTATCCATCCGCAAGCCTTATTTTTTATATCAGAATTATAATCATCGATAAACCAGTTTACAAATTGCTTTTCATTCGCATAATCGTCCCTGGCGATATTAAAACTTTTGCGGCCACCCCAGAATTCACCATAAACCTCGAAATTTACAGAAGGAGAACCAGCGACTTTCCTGTAAGCATTGGTATATCCCACCATTATAAGTTTGTCTGAAGGCCATTTTTCAGGATAGTTATCACGATTGGATACTATTCTGGGTTGTAAAGAATCCCATTGATTAACAAGCGATTGGGTGTAAGCAGGTAAATATTTATCCCCATCCCTGGCAATTCCGTTATTTGACTCCCAGACTGTAATGGAAGGATGATTTCTGAAAGATATGATCAAATCTCTGTCGTACTCTTTTTTGTAAGTATTAGCTGGTTCATTTTTTAGAGACCATTCATTGTCACCACTGTTTTGCATTACCAGTATTCCATAAGCATCACAGGCTGACACCATAACTTCAGTTGCCGGGACATGACCGACACGTAAAGCATTTCCACCAGCATTGGCTATAAGCTTTATATCTTTCCACTGAATTTCTTCCGGAATTGCAGAACCTAAAGCAGGATAGGCATTTCTATGACCAAATCCTCTTAAGATGTGTTTTTTCCCATTGACATAACAATAGTCCCCATCCCAGGTAATAGTCCGTACTCCTGTCTTTGATTCGTAAGTATCTATAATTTTACCTTTAACAGTAACTGTTGTCACAATCTTATATAGATTGGGTTTGCCATAAGGACTGTTATTGGGATACCATAAATCAGGGTTAACGATATCACCTGAAAGGTCAAATAGGGCAGTTGATCCGGCAGCAATCGTTTTATCTGACTTAAGCACAAGAACAATATTGTTTTTGCTGTCAATAACAGAATTAATTAAAGTAACCTTACTACTGAATGAATTTTCGTTTTCAACATTAGTCTGAATCCTGATCGTGGCCCGATCTGCATTTGCAGAGATAGTTGCTACATATGTGCCCCATTTCTTCAATGGAGAATAAGCATTTAAGGGTACGTGCAGTTTATTTGTAACATGAAGATAGACAGGAGATACAATTCCTCCCCAACCCATTCCAAAGCCCTCATAAACGCCGAATCCCGGCCATTTATAAAAACTGCTATCCGCATTTGACACCTTCACTGCCAAGACGTTTTCCTCTCCGTATTTGAGGTCATCGGTAATATCCAGGACAAAAGGTAAAAAGCCGCCCACATGAGTAACATTACCAGGTTGAGTTACACTGGTATTTCCGGGTTTAAAAATGCCATTAACATAAACAGCAGCACCCACATTGATGCCCTGAAATTCCAGAAATACTTTTTTCCCTGCAAATTCAACAGGTATATAAATATGTTTTCTGTACCAGGTTGTTCCTCTCCACATATGCATATCACTTGAATTGATATAAGTGTCCATGTCATTGAAACAATGCGGAATACCTACATTCTCCCAACTTTCATCATCGTAATTTAAGGCCGTATATTTTGAGTCCGGATCATCCTGATTTTTTGAGAGCACTTTAACGAATTTCCAGGATGAATCACCTAAATTCATTGTTATTCTAGGGGAGCTTTTATCCAGGGCAGTAGAATCACTGCCTCCTTTTTTATTATTTTCTGTATTTTGACATTGAAGAAATTGTAGTACAAAAAAGGCAGCCAATAATATAACCCCTGTTTTGGTTATTTTACGAAAAAATTCAGAATGTGCTTTCATAATTATTATGATTTAATTTAATTGATATATTCAATAAAAGAAAAATAGCTTCATTTTCCAATACAGAACCTTCGCTTACTTTAACACCATAGATCTCTTGTATTCTTGTTGCGCCTTTAGTAAAACCCGATTCATCAGAAGAATCAATACTTAAATAATAAGTCACACCCTGATTTGAACCTGTTTAGCACAACTTAGCATTAAGGTTGATAATAAAATAATCAATAAATAATTCTTTTTCATGTAATCTATATTTTGTATTTACCCCTTTTGAATAATTTTAGTATCCAAACCTATTACTTGATTATCATCATTCTTTATTGAGTCTGTTAAAGCTTTTATTTGTTTCATAAAATGTTTATTCTTTGGTAATAAGTCAGTCTAATAAGAGTGTGCCGTAGATTAACCGGCACACTTTACTATCAAATACAGTTTATCTCGATTGTTGCTTCCTGTAAACCTTCTGCCGTAGCTTTTAATCGAATTTTACCTGCATTTCCTTTTGGTCTGAGAATGGTAAGGCACTTACCATGCCATGTTTTCTTCTGAGGCTGCTGGAAACTCGACATGTCTCTTGGACTTCCGCTGCCTACTCCTGCGATCTCACCGTTGCCGTTCACTTCAAAGTTCACCAGAATATCGTCGGCGTTGTTGATCAGGATTCCCTCACTATCCAGTATTTCAACCATTACATAGGAAAGGTCGTTCCTATCAGTTTTTATCTCAGTGCGATCAGTAACCAATCTTATCGAAGCAGGTTTCCCAACAGTTTTTATTGTCTCGGAGGCGATTTCTGTGCCAATATTATCGTAACAGCGTGCAGTTAATGCCCCAGCCTCATAGGGCACATCAAAAGTGGCCGTTATTGAATTTTCGCCATCCACTGCCTGTTCGCCAATGATTTTACCATTGAGCTCCAGTTTCACCAATTTGCTGCGGGTATAAACATGTACCTGCAGTTTTTCATTTTCATGACCGGCCCAGCTCCAGCTCTTCAGCTCATCTGGCCAGCCCCAGGGACTGACATTCTCTTTCATACCGGCAGGTATTGGCCTGTGTACAAGCATCTCAATCTTGCTCTGACGCCATACGACAAGCTGGTGGTAATATCTAGGCTTGATATTGCCGATAAGGTCAATATCTCCCTGGAAATCATTAAACACGGGCCATGGGTCCATGCTGAAAAAACCATCTGCACCCCCAGGTCCTCTTTCTGGCTTATTAGGAACATCCGGAACCAGTCGTGACAATCCAACACCAGCCTCACCAAGGTAATCCATAACTACCCAGGCAAAGTTGCCGATCACATAGGGATGTTTTTCTACCATTTGCCAGTTCGCCAGCGAATAAAGTGGCATGAATTCGGTGGCGACCATTACACGTTTGGGATATTTCTCATGATCTGCTTCATACCTGCTGTACATATAATTATACCCGACAACATCAAGCAAGCCAATATGAGATGCCGACTCATCCCACCTGCTTTTACGACCCATCATGGCATCAAAATCGTTAAAAGCCTCAGTAACGGCACGCGTAGTGTCCAAGCTGCGGATTTCACCAGTAAGCAGGGTAGCTATCCTTAAGCCTGCTGTATCAAGGGCTTCATTTATTTCATTTCCGATGCTCCACATGATCACTGCAGGATGGTTCCGGTCGCGAAATACAATGGATCTCAAATCTTTTTTCCAATTGGTTTTGAAATAATTGGCATAGTCATCTTTGTTTTTCGTTATTTCCCACATGTCAAAAGCCTCATCAATAACTAGCATGCCTATCCGATCGCAAACATCAAGCAGATAGGGTGACGGTGGGTTATGGCTGCAGCGTATGGCATTGTAACCATATTTCTTTAATAGCTCAATTTTGCGCTCTTCAGCACGGTCGATTGCTACAGAACCCAGGGGGCCATTGTCGTGGTGATAGCAACCCCCTTTCAGTTCAATATTTTTGCCATTCAGCGTAAAGCCTGTTTGGGCATTGAACTTTAAGGAACGAATCCCAAAAGAGGTGGTAAGATTATCAGTTACCTTATTCTGGTTTAAAATCGTCACTTTTACCTTATAAAGATAGGGTGTTTCAATCGACCAGAGTGACGGGTTATCAACAGTAATATTTTGTTTTATTTCTGTTGATTCACCTGAATTAAGTGAAATGTTGTTTTTCGTAGTCCCTACAACCTGACCCGAAGGGTTAATGATCTGGGTTTGTAAAGTAATAGTATTGTTATTTCCTGAATTTAAAACTGTCGATAATATTACAATCCCGGCTGATTTGTCGGTAATAACAGGAGTGGTAATATAAACTCCCCATACACCTATATGCTCGGGTTCAACCATTGTAAGCCACGTATGGCGGTATATCCCCGATCCTGAGTACCAACGAGAGTTTTTACCTTCATTTTTCACCTGTACGGCAACGACATTTGGTTTTCCTGCCGGGTTCAAATAAGATGTGATATTATAATAGAACGAGGTATAACCATAAGGATGGTTGCCAACATGTTTGCCGTTGATCCAAACGTCAGAGTTCATGTATATACCATCAAAGTTCAGGTATACAATTTTTTCTTCGTTGGCTTTATCAATAGTAAATGTTTTCCTGTACCATGCTGTACCTCCAACGGTATAGCCTGTTGACATTTTACCGATGGAACCTTTCGTAAACGGACCAATGACACTGTCACTCTGATTAGGCAGGTCCTCGATACTCCAATCGTGCGGCAGGTCAAGTGTTCTCCATCCGGAGTCATTAAAACCTGAGTTTTCGACACCCGAAGGATTTGCTTTAATGAATCGCCATCCCCCATCAAAAGACAAGGTTGGAGGCTTTTCATTTACGCCAGATTTTTTACATCCTGAGTTCCCAATTATTAACAATAATAAAATTAAAATAATTCCTTGGGGCATCAGATTTTTCATATTTATAGCTTTTGATTCTGAAGAAAGATACGTTTAAAATTTCAAGAAATCAAAGAGATTTATAGATATACATATTTGCCTAAAATGAAGATTGCACTTTGCAAGCCCTTCATTATTACAATTAAAAATTAAATATAACGTAGAAATGAGGTTTTCAATCTGTCAAATGTAATCTGGCTTGCCCACAAACGGCACAAATCGTTTTTCCTGAAAATTGTTATGAAAACTACAATTTGAAATTGAAGATTTAGTGAATTTGAAGTTTGAAATCCAAAGGAAAGTAATCTCCTTATTGATGAAATTTTGTAACTTCATATCGACTTATTACTTTGACAATTATGATAATTTTTAAAAAATACTTAAGATTATGTTGACAGGATTAGTAATTCTATTAGGATTTCTAGTGATTGCTTTCTTAATTTTAAAAATTAACCCAAAACCAAAAATAATTGCCCTGGAAAGGAGGGTCGTCTCAGTAGATGAGATAGATAAAATGGCGCTCAAAGCTGTTGGACAGATGACAATTGAAGAGAAGGTGCAGATGATGTCCCCTAGGTTGAAAAGTATGCTTAAATTTGGACTTGAGATGTTGGGTGATGGGGGCAAATATAATCATCATTCCTATCAGGCAGGTGGCAATAAAAGGCTCGGAATTCCAACTATAAGGTTCTTTGACGGTCCAAGGGGTTTGGTATGTGGACAGGCCACATGTTTTCCGGTATCAATGAGTAGAGCTGCTTCATTTGATCCAGAGCTGGAATTCAGGATAGGAAAAGCCATTAGTGAGGAAATAAGGGCCAGCAAGGGAAACTATTTTGGAGGTGTGTGTATCAATCTATTGCGTCATCCGGCAGGAGGAAGAGCTCAGGAAGAATATGGTGAAGATTCTTATCTGACTGGTCAAATGGGATCCTCTCTGATGAAAGGAGTTCAGACCAATAATGTAATGGCATGCATAAAACATTATGCTTTAAATAACCAGGAAAATACAAGATTTAAGGTAAATGTAAATGTTGATGAGCGGGTGCTCCGTGAGGTCTATCTGGCTCATTTTAAAAAATGTGTTGAGGATGGTGCAGCAAGTCTGATGGGTGCATACAACAAGTTCCGTGGTGAACAGGCCTGCGCGAGTTCTTATCTTCTCACCAAAGTATTAAGAGAAGACTGGGGATTTAAAGGTTTTACTGTCAGCGATTTTGGATGGGGAGTCCGTAACACACAAGAATCAGCGACAGCAGGTCTTGCCATCGAGATGCCTGCAGTAACATTCTATGGAAAAAAACTGGTCAAAGCGGTAAATGATGGAAGAGTGACTGAACATTTCATTGATGAAAGCGCTTTTCAAATTGCAAGGACTGTTTTAAAATTTGAAACCGCTCCTGATCCTCTTACAGAATATCCAAAATCTCTGCTCGGATACAAGGAACATATATCTCTTGCCCTTGAAACAGCTGAAAAATCGATTGTGCTGATGCAAAATTTCCACTCTGTGCTGCCCTTTGATAAAACCAAAATAAAGAAAGTCCTTGTAGTAGGTAAACTTGCCAGGACCAAAAATATAGGTGATCATGGTTCCAGTCGGGTAAGACCAGAATATGTCGTAACACCGTTGAAAGGTCTGACCAGCCAATATGGTTCAACAATAGACTTTTTATATGATAACGGAAATAACATCTCCACATTAAAGAATAAAATAACAAAAGCTGATGCTGTTATATATGTGGTTGGTTATAATCATGATGATGAGGGAGAATTTGTTCCGATCAGCTGGTGGAGTTCCGGTGGTGACAGAAAAAGTATCCGGCTTCACGAAGACGAAAGCAGAATGCTCCGGGAAATAGGCTCTTTGAATCAAAACTCAGTCGCAGTGCTGACAGGTGGAAGTGCAATTATTATTGAAGAATGGAAAGAAAAGGTAAATGGCATTATTCATGCCTTCTATCCAGGCATGGAAGGAGGAACAGCTATCGCTAAAGTTTTGTTCGGCGACGTTAATCCAGGTGGAAAGTTACCTTTTACTGTGGCCAAAGATGAGAGTCAATATCCTGATTTTGATATAATGGCTACTGAAGTAAAATACGACAGGTATCACGGCTATATCAGGTTAGATCATGAAGGAAATAAAGCTGCTTTTCCTTTCGGATTCGGCCTATCATATACTGAGTTCACCCAGGATAGTATGATTGTTAAAGTTGAAGATGAACAAATTGTCTCTTCTATTAATGTTACAAATATCGGATCAAGAAAGGGTGACCAGGTTGTGCAACTCTATATTGGCTTTGATAATTCTGAAGTTGAAAGAGAGCATAAATTGCTGGAAGGCTTTCAACGAGTATCACTGAATCCAGGAGAGAGTAAAAGAATCATTATTAAATGTCCTTTTGAAAAAATAAAATACTATAACCCCGGAACAAATTCCTGGATACTGGAAAAGATGGAATATCAGGTTTATATGGGATCCAGCAGTAATGAAAAAGATTTAATTAAAAATTCTTTTATTCTGACTTAGAAATAATAAAAATCTGAATTTGGGAAAAGTTATTGATCAAAAAGACTCAGACTTTTGTTTGAGAACCATACATTATTTCGACCGGTTGCAACTTTTATTCGTTGGAGGTACCAAAACAGAGCGAGAGTTTTTCTGCAAAGAGGTAACCAAGGATCTACTTCTTGGCACCATACCAAAAAATTTCTTAATTCCCCCTACTTATTACTTGTATCGGCCCAAGCAAACCTGAGGTCTTTAATGGTGAATCTGATCTGTAAAACTGCATTGTTGTATATGTTATCTTATCCCCGACTGTTGGTTGCTGATCACCAATTAAGCGATTAACCCATAGGTTGGTGACTTTTATTTCAACAGTGTTTTCTCCTTGCTTCAGTCCTTCAGTGATGTCAACCCTAAACGGAGTTTTCCAAACTATTCCCATTGACTTACCATTGATGATAACTTCTGCCAGCTCCTTCACGCTTCCAAGATCTAACCAGAGCCGTGTGCCCTCTTTAAACCACTCAGCCTTCGCAATAATAGCTTTTGTATATGTTGCAGTACCAGAAAAAAACATAATACCGGGATCACCGTTTTCATTCCATGGTTCAAGCTTTTCAAAAGTTGTATTTGCCGGGGCTCCCCGCTTTTTCTGGAAACTAATGTCCCATGGTCCTTCAATTGTTGCTACTTGCTTTTCCTTTGGTAAGACAACAGTCCTGCTCTTTTGACTGGTTTTGTTCCGGAATACAACAAATACAGCATCATTGGCTTCAAGGTTAAGAGGGACCCTGGTCACTCCTTTTTCTATTAAATAGGATGCTTGTTCAGTTTTTGCTGTCTCAGGATGCCATATCTCTGCAGTTTTACCTGTTATTCTGAAACCAGCCACCAATTCCTCTTTTCTGCTGTTACGGTTGTTAACCCAGTAGAAATCTATATCACCAAGTTGACGATGAACAAACAACAGGTTTGTATTATCCTGAGGTTTTGCATATGTGAAATCAGGGATTATATTCAATGTATTCAAGATATTTACCAGAGGTTGCCCTGCAAAAATCTTTCCCTTGCCCATAGTATTTTGACCTTTTTCAGCAGGCCAGAGTTCATTTACTAATTTATTGAACTCACCCTGGTTGTCGCTGTAGCTTGGTGTATCTACCGGCTTTTCTCCCACCACAATTGCTCCTTGCTTCACCATTTCACTTATCTTATGCAAAACAGGAAGGGACATATAGCGGCTGTTAGGATCCAGCACCAGAATTTTATAGCTCATGCCGCTTGGTGTAGTTATGAAACCATTATTTACTGAAAGAAGGTTAACAAGTGCATCGGCATTTACAAAATCATAATTATAGCCTTCAGGGATAGCGGGTAGCTTTTCACCAAATAGAGCTGTAATATTATTGTCTTCGCCATAGAAATATACTATATCGGCAATAAATCTGCCCTGTTGTAGCATGTATGAGCTTCTCGCAAGATAGTCTATCCATGGACCAGCTTGTTCAGCCCATGTCTCATGACGGGTAAACCATTGTCCGTAAGGACCAAGTCCCAGACCCGGAATTTTATCATTCACCGGCTGATGCACCGAAGTGTGTATAACGAAACGGTTAAGTCCATTGGCCAGCTCCATATCGGCAGTTGGTTTCAAACTCCCGGGCGACCATGCCCAGGCTGACCCGATAGCGGTCATTGATTCAGCTGCAACAAGGTTCTGCCCATAAATATGAGCTACAGAGGCAGATTCCCGAACATCCGCTTTATAGCGTGTCGCCACCTCTGTTCCAGGATCAAGTCCACGGGGAGTCCACGTGGCACTCATTGGAACTGCGGCTTTACGTTTTACTTCCATTCCGTCTCCAATAAAGGCACGTCCGCTTTCATGGGATTCGCTATAACGAAGCATGCCTCTTTCTTTAAGGATTTCGGTAAGCTGATCATAATGGTTTTCGGTAAGCAGATCTGCAAGGGTCTTTCTAAAGTCCCACAGGAAACGATCACTCTCTTTCGAATCCACAACAATGTTTCCGATCAGCACTGGAATCCATGGTAACATATTATAACCACGCCGTCTGGAAAATTCAGCCATCATGTTATCAGTCCAGTTTTGAGTACCTGCTTCCCAACTGTCGGTGATCATGTATTGCAGCCCTTTTTTGCCCATCAGTCCTCCGGTGGCATCCTTATATTGATCGAGGTAATTGTTGAAATATGCTTTTACATATGAGGCATTTAGTTTGTCCACTTCCAGTCCTGTCGCTTCAGGTGAGGCAGGTGAGTTCTTATGCCCTGTGAGAGAATATCCCAAACGAACAATGATCCAATTACCTTTCGGGGGAGTCCACTCAATAGTACCGTCGGGATTCATTTTAGAAGTCAGGTTGATCACTTCATCTTTTTTTACAACCTCGTTTGCTTTAACTTCAGGTGTTGGAGCAGAATAAAGGTCTGTAGCTGTGGCAAATGCAGCTTTTTCTTCAAAACGGTTTATACGGGCAATGGGGAAAAGTTCCAGCTCTGCAATTTCTGTGCCTTTCGGTTCCTCTGGCATTACCCCAGCATCGAATCCGAAAGCAGCCCCAATATTAAAAGCCGGCTTAGGCATGGGTGTTCTCCAGGTAAACCGGAAATACTTTGCTGTGACGGGATTGAAAGTCAAGGTATTTTGTTGTACACCTCCTAAAGTGATATCAACTACTTTTTTGAAATCCCGACCATTATCACTGGCTTCCAGTGCACGAGGGTTCTGGTCAGCGCCAAAGCCGAATTGTCCGGCGTAACCTCCGCCTACGATAGAAAGTGCCTGCATGCACTGAGGTTGAGCGAATTCAAACATAATCCAGGCATTCTCTCCTGGTTTTGTATAGGGTAAAAAAGTTGAGGTTGTCAGATCACCATCTGTAAGGGCAGCAAGATTAAATTTTCCACCGCTTGAAGTCACTTTAGGTTTCAATTCAGCTAATGATAAATCAGAATCAGGAAGACGGAAAGCCACCACGGCTGCATCTGCATAATATTGTGGAGGTGCAACTTGCTGTGCCCCTGTTAAAGAAAATGCTTCCCTCAGGGCAAGGTTTTGAAAAGGACCTGTTGTGGAGGGAAGTTTGGGAAGCATTCCTTTAAACAGCTTACCTCCTTCAACCCTGGTTTCACTCCAGACGAATTTTTTCATGGCCTGATCGAGTCTTACCCACGGGCCGCCACTCTCACTCCAGCCAGGGGAACCGGCAATTGCCATTTCGAGCTCCAGTGAATCGGCAAGGTGTGTAGTGAATCTGAATGCATCTTTCCATTCAGGGGTCATGTACACTAACCGTTTTTTAACTATCTGTGGTGTCATAAGAGCAGCATCAAAATTCTGGAACCCCCCTATTCCGACACGATGCATCCATTCGAGATCGGAACGTATTCCCTCTTTGGTTATATTGCCATTCATCCAGTGCCACCAAACCCTTGGCCGGGCACTGTTTGGAGGATTTATAAATCCTGACTCGAGTTTTGAACCTATATTTTTATCAGAAACACCACAATGTGTTAATAATATTAAAATCAGCACATAAAGAATAACATTTTTCATAGCCTGTTTAATAAGTTATCCAATAATCAGTTTATAAATTTAACATTTTTATTTTTAATACAGTAGTACCCTCATCTTGTTGCAACTTTCGTCCGTTCGGGGTACGGAGAAACCTCACAGAAATGTTAGGCTTTTTCATTCTCCAAAACGATTTTTTCGGAAAAGATACAATCAGGTAATCAACTTCCTGGAAGCGCCGTCTCAATTCATATAATATTCCAGAAGGATCTCCATCAGCAGAATTTCTTTCTCTATGTAATTCTTATACTGGTCGCCATGGACTTCACGTTTTAAAAAGACGATCCTGGCACAGTTTTTTATATTGAATTTAAAAGATAAATTTGTATAATTACTTTTAAAAGCAAGGAAGCTATTTTAATAAACCAAAAACGTTATTATCAATTTTTTACTGCGCCGGGGAGTGGTCAGATTTAATGACCTATGCATTCATTTAGATTATTTAAAAATCTAAAATATGAAGAAATATCTTCTTTTTCTCATTTTCTTTACTTCTTTGTTTACAAAGGTTGAAGCAAAAATTTCCCCAGCCAAGTTAAGATGTGAATATCTGGAGAATCCTCAGGTTGTAGATGTGCAGTATCCTCGTCTTTCCTGGGTTAACATTGCATCTGAAGGTGATCGTGGGCAGATTCAGACTGCCTGGGAAATAAGGGTTGCAGGGAGAAAAGAAAAACTGCTTAATGGTCTGGCTGATTTATGGAATAGTAGTAAAGTAGTTTCCAATCAATCTACTAATATCCGTTATGATGGCAAAACCTTATCATCCCGGCAGGATTGCTGGTGGCAGGTAAGAACATGGGATAAAAATGGCATTGTATCAGTATGGAGTGAACCTGCCTTCTGGAGCATGGGATTGCTGAAACCGGGAGAATGGAATGCCTTGTGGATTGGAGCTCCCTGGCAGGGAGAAGAGGCATTACCCAAACCTGCAAGGACAGAGCAAGGAGAAGTACCAGGTAAACAAGATTTACCTCCTCCTGCACCTCTGCTTCGAAAATCATTTACTATTAACAAGAAAATAGCTTCAGCTCGTGCATATGTTACCGGACTTGGCTATTTCGAACTTTATCTGAATGGAAAGAAGGTGAGTGAAGATGTTTTAGTACCTAACCTCACTGCTTATGGGAAACGTCCGGGGTTGGAAAAAAATTATATTTCTATACCAGACAATTTCAGAGAATACAGGGTAATGTATTTATCCTATGATATTAAAGATATGTTGATAAAAGGAGAAAATGTAATAGGAGCAATATTAGGCAATGGATTCTACAATGCTCCCATTAACTGGACACAGTCTTATGGAACTCCAAGATTTACAGGTCAGTTCTACATCAACTATACCGACGGTATGAAGGATGTGATAGCCAGCGATCAGAGTTGGAAAGCATCAAAAAGTCCGATCGTTATGGACCTGGTATATGGCGGCGAACATTATGACGCACGTTTGGAGCAACCAGGTTGGTGCAGTGGTGGCTTTGATGATTCAGGGTGGGAACAGGTTGGCATCAGGAAGTTACCTGAGGGCAAAATGAAGGCACACATGTCTCCTACTGACAGAGTAATGGAAAAACTGGCACCCGTAAAAATAGAATCCTTGGGAGAGGGGAAATACAGGGTTGATTTTGGACAGGAAATATCAGGCTGGCTGCACCTGCTAAATGTAACAGGGGAAGCAGGACGAAAAATTAATATTAAATACATATGTGAATCACCCGTAGGAGACAATTCATATACCTTAAAAGGGGGAGGCCCGGAATCGTATGCTGCGCGATTTACATGGTTTGTTTTCAGGAAAGTAGAGATTTATAACTGGCCCGGAGAATTAAAACCGGAACAGGTAAGGGCCGAGGCAGTATACACAAACATTGAGAACACCGGAAAATTTGAATCTTCAGATACTTTATTTAACAAGATTAATCAGATATGGGTGCGTAGCCAGAAAGATAATATGCACGGAGGAATAGCCAGTGACTGTCCTCACCGTGAGCGTTCGCCGTATACTGGTGATGGGCAAGTCGCGTGCCTTACCGTAATGCACAATTTTGATGCGCGTGCATTTTACACAAAATGGATTCAGGATATTCTCGGTGCCCAGAATCCGCAAACAGGTTATGTCCCGAATGGAGCTCCATGGCAACCCGGATGTGGAGGAGGAGTAGCCTGGGGTGCTGCAATAAATATCATGCCATGGGAATTCTATCTGCATTATGGAGATATCGATATACTGAAGAATAATTACGAAGGGATGAAAGGATACATCCGATATATGCTTTCATGGACAAACAAAGAGGGGATTATGTTCTCACAGGCTCCTGCCACTGCAAATCCCAATAAATGGTTGAACCTTGGTGACTGGGCTGCCCCGGGCAAATTGCCTCCTGATGATTTGGTCCATACTTTTTATCTTTGGAGATGTGCGGATATTACAACAAAAACTGCTCAGGTTCTTGGTTATACAGATGAAGCAAAGAATTATGCCGATCTTGCTGAGAAAACAAAAAAAGCCTTCCAAAATAAATTCTATGATAAAGAAAAAGGAACATATGGATCTCATGGTGGAAACATCTTCGCATTAAAAATGGGCGTTCCGGAAGACCAGAAACCAAGTGTCATTGCTGCTCTTAAATCGGATATCGCTGCCAATGGTGGTCATTTGGATACAGGAATATTTGGTACCCAGTTCTTTTTTGAAGTTCTTGCTGAAAATAGGATGCAGGACCTCGCTTATGAGGCTATGAATAAGAAAACACAGCCTTCCTATGGGTGGTGGATCGAACAGGGTGCTACTACAACGTGGGAGCAATGGGATGGAAGTGGTTCACACAACCATCCCATGTTCGGTGGAGCCATCGTATGGTTCTATCGTGAACTTGCCGGCATGAATACTGATCCGTTGCAACCTGGTTATCAGAATATTATTTATAAACCTCAGCCTGCCGGAGATGTTAGATTTGCTTCCTATTCAAACGAAACGTCCAATGGAACGGCAGCCATAAGTTGGAAAAAGAATGCCGATATATTCAAATTGGATATAAAAGTTCCGGTTGGAAGTACAGCTACTGTTTATGTTCCAGCATTAAATGTAAAGAACGTAACTGAAAGCGGAAAGAAAATAAATGCTAAAAGTGGTGTGAGTTTTCAAAAGATGGAGAACGGATATGCTATTTTTACCGTTAACTCCGGCAATTATTCATTTGATTCTCAACTTTAATATTCAGATCATGCAAAACAATTTTATTTTTTCACCTAATCGACGAATCTGACCAATAAGAGTTTTATTAAGCTTAATTGTTTAATTGTAGTTTAAATTGAAACTTAAATAGAAATTATGAGAAGACTCTGTTTTTTAATTACTGCAGCCCTGATTTTGGCAGAAGTTGTAGCTGCCGGTCAGGATTCTTCTTCAAAAAGTAAAGTAATTACCAAAACCGACATTGAAAAGGCAGGTAGCTCAATCCCGGTTTCAGCTATCGGAGAACCGGTTGGCTCGGTCAAACTCTATACTCCACGCTGGGTTGAAGCAACCGATGCCACGCCTGCATACGCTGTTGTTGAAGGTTCAATTTTCCCGGTAGATCCTAATGGCTGGCCCATTAATTTCCGGGTGCTTCTTCCAGCAAGCTGGTCGCACCGTGCCATGCAAGCTGGTGGTGGAGGCATGAATGGATCGATCACTGTCAGGGAAGGTAAAAATCCGATGATCAATAAGGGATTTGTGATGTATGGCAGTGACTCAGGCCACCAGGGAGGAATGGGTGGCGGTGGTACAGTTCTGGCTTCCGGTCCTGCAGGAGCTAAACCTGATGACTGGGCTCTCAACAAAGAGGCCATCCGCAATCTTGGTTATATGCAAATGAAGAAGACTCACGATGCCGCAATGGTAATAATTGAAAGAATTTATGGAGAACGGCCCCGATTCAACTATTATGTTGGAGGTTCACAGGGTGGACGCGAAGGGCTTATGGTTGCACAAAGATACCCTGCTGATTATAACGGCATAATATCCGATGTTCCGATAGTCAGCTTTTCAACACTTATGCTCGCCCCTGAATTGATAAGGATACAGGAAAAACCATTGGCAAACTGGGTGACACCTGCCAAGGTTAATGCAATCAGGGCTGAGTTCCTGAGACAATGTGACAAACTTGACGGATTGTCTGATGGGATAATCAATAACTATATGGCGTCACGTGCTATCTTTGATGTAACAGACGGTTCTGGCCCTGTTGATCCATGGGCAGCCCTGCGTGAGGCAAACAGTAAGGATCCAAAACCTGAAGATAATTCAACATCGGCAAGGCTCACCAATGAACAGATTAAGACACTTGAATTTGTCTATAGTCTGTATAAGTTCCCATCTCCACTTGCAAATGGTGTTAAATCGTTCGGTATGTGGCTTCCGACTACCGATCCTGAATCTTTTGGGACGGTTACCCCTAATCGGTACAAAGGACAGGAAGGTGCACGTGAGAACGCTCCGGTACATTCATCCCTGGGAGTTCTTGGAGTAACCGGGTTCCTGATGCAGAATCTATCAGCTAATCCACTGGACTATGCCGAAGGAAAAGCCATGAATGAACGCCGGAAACAGATATCCGAATGGCTCGATGCCACAGATCCAGATCTTAGTGCATTTTATAAACATGGAGGGAAAATAATACTTACGGTCGGCACACAGGATTTTATAGCCTCTTCCGGTGCACAGCTTGATTACTATCAGTCATTGATAAATAAGATGGGACAGAAGAAACTGGATAAGTTTGCGCGGTTGTATGTTGTTCCACAGGCAGGCCACGGATTATCAGGCAAGAGTTATAAGATGAACGGGGATGGCGAAACGGTTGAAGTAAAAAACATTCCATCACCAAACTCCAATGACAAAATGGATATGATAATATCATGGGTTGAAGAAGGCAGCGCTCCTGCGAAAACACTTGTTGTCAGCCCCGATGGGCGAATTGGAGTAAAACCCGAAGGTAAAGGATATATTCTTTGCTCATATCCGAACTATCCAAGGTATGTGGGAGGACCGCAAGATCAGGTATCTTCGTATATCAGCTCATCGAAATAAGTCAATGCAAATGTCAATCATTCAACAGATTCCGAATCAACAGAAGCAGTTTGCCATATTGCTTCTGTTTAACAGCATTCAACAATTTACCTATGCAATTACTACTAAAGACAAGTATTATATATAAAATCTGTTGATTGGTTGCAACATTTTCCTTGCTTATTTCTATATATCGTTCTTTCCCCTTCTGGAAAGAACTGCTTACTAAGTCACCTGAGCAACCCAATCCAGCGGCTTGTACCGATTGAGCTTCAAATGGATTTCCACCGGTTCTTTCTCCGGCAAGTACAGTTCACAGTCTGCATTGCCCCTCTTGAACGCTCCTAAAACTCCGGCAGGTGCCGAGATATCCTTTATTCCATGCCTGGCAATCAATGTGATGTCTTGCTTTCTCACCGATGTGATCGTTAAGTCCACGGTCCGAGCTTCCATGTCCCAGACCAGTTTGTCGATCCTCGCAAAGGTACGGGCAAGCATCCCGTTAATCGATCCTTTTACCAGTGAGGGAGGAAGAGCAGGAAGCAACTCTATCACACCGGGGCGCGAGTAGGCCAGCATTTCCATCATGATTGCAGGAATTCCGCCCTGCGCATCAGGTACAGGCACGCCATAAGTCTCGCGCGAACACCTCAGTACGGTGCTGACATAGCCCTGTTCAATCAATTGCCTCAGTTGGATATCCACGATGATGTTGTCTTTGAGCCGGGCCCCGATCAAAGCACGATGGCAGCGGGCATAAGCAGCTAAAGTTTCACCCGGGACTGCAGTGGACATCGTATCAAATGTGCGCCTCCGGTTGGCTATCTCCGCAGCCCGGGCCAGTTGCGACGTGCGATCCGGATCAATTTCATCGCCCGGCCAGGCGCCGTAGAGATGAGAGACATGCCGATGGCTGTAATGCTCTTCCAACGTTGGCCAGGCCCATTCCTTCAGGGTGCCGTCAGATTCGACCAGATAAGGCGGTAACTTTGCCAGCATTGCTTTCCATTTCGTCAGATTGTCAGTATCGCTGCCCAGAAGCTCACAAGCCTTGATTAAATTGGTCAGCACTTCCCGGCAAACCGCGATGTCCATGCTGGCATTGATTAACACGGGTCCGGACGGGTCCGTGCTGCGGGACATGTTCTCCGGCGAGATGGATGGGACAAAGATAAAATTCCCGTCTTTGTCAGTGACAGTCAGGAAATCCTCGTAGAACTGCGCCAATTCTTTATAGGCCGGCACCACCCGGTTGCGGAGAAATTCCACATCCCCGGTGACCAGATAATGGTCCCAGAACAGGCGTACACACCAGCCTCCGGCGGAAATCCAGTAGGGCCAAACTCCGATGTCGGAGCCTGGTGTATAATAGAAATTGATGCCGAATCCCTTATCTGGAAAGAGGGGATACGAAGTGCCTCCGAATCCGAAAATGTTCCTGGCATTGCTACGGCAATCCGGGGCGATTTCCTCCATCCATTTGAAGTAAGCCTCCATACCTTCCCGCAGGTCGCCCTGCACGGCGCCTGCTGTTTGCAGGTTAATGGTGGAGTTGATCCCGGCTGCGATGCTTGGATACTTGCCGCTGTTCAGGATGAACCAATGGCGTCCCATTTCGAAGATCTTCTCCAGCAAGGCGGGCGAAAAGTCCGGTCTTGAATGCTGGTCGGACAGAAGCTCCTCAGAAGACATTCCATATTGCAGGTCCCCACCGAAATCCACTGTGACGCGGTTGAGAATTTCCGACTGGACCTTTTGATGCCGCTCAAGTAGTGCCGGATAGTCGGGCGTGAGTCCTTCCACCGCCTTCCGGAGAGCTTCGACTTTGTCCTCGCTGAATTCAGGAAAATATTCAATTCGTGTAAGCAGTATTACAGAGGATGCATTCTCAATAACCATAGTGCTTCCATCCATCCTGGCCGAGCCACCGTTGCGAACAACGCGGGTCATTCCGGCATAGCCGCTGTTGTCCACGGAGGGATCTAAACGGCATTTGTAAATCAGCCGCTGCTCGTTGCAATCCTGCCGAACGTCGCCGGCTTCGACACCCTTTGGGGCGAGTTTTTTTTGGACAGATGCCAGTTGGGTGAATGCTGCCATGTCCGGATCGGTTGTTCCAATTCCCCGGCGGGCTCCCCAGTCCATTCCGGAAGCAAAGCTCCACTCGGTGAACTTCTGCAAAGAGATTCGGACATTCATCTTCTTACCTTCCGGAGCAGCTAGCCATTGGACGACGACGTTGTCGGGACGTGAAGTGAAAGCTTGACGAAGCCACTCGCCGTGTTCGTCAGTCCAGATGACCTTTATCTCGCTGTTCTCGAAGTTGATAGTGCGCAGATAGTTCCTGACCGACGCGGTTTTAGGAAGATCGAGCTTCATCAGGAATGCCGGGATGGTGAGGTGCGGCTCGGTGTCCTGCTTGATCGGGCCTTCATTCATGTGCTGAATAGCGAGAGCAATGGCTTCTCTGTTTTTCCCATCCAGCACCATTTGCCGTACTTGCGGAAAAATGTCCGCGACATTAGGTGCCTCCAGGGGCCTCTTCCAGGGCATAAGCAGGCTTTCGTGGTGAAAAAGGATTTGTTCTGAGTAGGGATCGCCCATCAACTCTATATTCATCGCACCATTGCCAGAGGTGAGCGCCTCACTAACCAGGAACCCGGGGGCGATGCTGCAAAATCCCCGCCGTGGCACAATCTTCCTCCTGACCCGCTCTTCCAGCGGCATCGGTGGGAAAGGATACGACCTCCCGGCTGCCGGCGGCTTTGGCAGGAATGGCTCCCCTTGCACGCGGTTAAGATATCCAGCTGGACGATTGTCCTTCAACGGCGCGCCTGTTTTCGGGGATTCCTCTTCAGTCGCGGTGATCAATGGTGATATCTCCAGAGAACCCATCAGGCCGGCAACGGCCGCACTTGTTTTAACAAATTTTCTGCGTTTCATATATATATTTTTTTGATTTTTTCTTGTTGATTACACCCAATTAACCCAATCCAACGGGTTTCGCTGGCCTATTTTCAAATGAACTTCCACCGGTTTTCCTTCCGGCAAGTGCAAATCGCAGGTAGCTTTGTCGGATTCGGGCTTCGCTGCCAAAACTCCTGAAGAGGCGGAAATATCTTCTATACCATACCGGGCAATTAAAGTTACATCCTGCTTTCTCACGGAGGTGAGGGTTAAGTCCACGGTCCGGGTATCCATGTTCCAGGCCAGTTTGTCCAGTCTCGCAAATGTGCGAAGAAGCATTCCATTAGTGGAACCCATAACCAGGGAGGGAGGTAGGCCCGGAAGCACTTCAATGACACCGGGGCTCGAGTAGGCCTGCATTTCCATCATAATCGCGGGAATCCCGCCCTGTGCATCCGGCATGGGGAAGGCGTAGGGGTCATGAGAACACCTGAGCGTGGTGCCCACGAAGCCTTGTTCAATCAGTTGCCGCAGTTCGCTGTCCACCATGTAGCAATCTTTGAGCCGCGCCCCGACCAAAGCACGATGGCATATACCATGAGCGGCCATTCGCTCCGGGACATGGTGCCGGTCGGCGATCATCGCCGCCTTTGCCAGTTGCGGCGTCCGGTCCGGATCAATTTCGTCGCCCGGCCAGGCACCGTAGAGATGAGAGATATGCCGTTGATTATAACGCTCTCCCAGTGAGGCCCAGTCCCATTCCTTAAAGGTACCATCCGGTTCGAGCAGGTAGGGCGGCAGCTTGGCCAGCATCGCCTTCCATTTCAGCACACCGTCCGCCTCAATGCCCAGTAGCTCGCAAGCCTCGACCAGATTGACAAGGACTTCCCGGCACACTGAAATGTCCATGCTGGAGTTAATCACCAACATGCATCCGGGGTTCAGGTTGCCTGGATTGTTCTCCGGAGAGAAGGATGGGACGAAGATATAATTCCCATCTTTGTCGGTAACCGTCAGGAAGTCCTCGTAAAACATGGCCAGATCCTTATAAGCCGGTACCACTCGCTTGCGGAGGAAATCCATGTCGCCAGTTACAAGATAATGGTCCCAGAACGGGCGCACACACCAGCCACCGGCGCTAAGCCAGTATGGATGTGGCCATGTCTCCCCGGTATTACCAGCGTAGTCTAACATAGTAGAAACGCCCGAATCTTTGGTCGGCGTGAGGGCATAATGAGTGCCGCGCATGCCGTAAATATTCTTTGTATTGGTCCTGAAGTCCGGGACCAGGCTCTCCATCCAGTTGAAGTAGGCATCCATGCCTTCCTTATGATCGCCCTGCACGCCCGGAGCAATCTGCAGGTTGATATTGGCATTGGTTTCAGCCGACATGCTGCAATACTTGCCGCTGGTGAGGATGAACCAGTAGCGGCACATCTCGAAAAACGTCTTGAGAAAAGCGCCGGAATAGCCCGGGCTGGACCTCTGGTCAGACAGAAGTTCCTCGGATGACATGCCATATTTGGAGGCGTCGCCGAAATCCACGGTGACGCGGTTTAGCATCTCGGACTGGACCTTGCGGGCCCGCTCCAGCAGCACCGGATAGTCCGGGGTAAGTCCTTCCAGCGACTGCCGGACAGCTTCCACCTTGTCCTCGCTGTAATCGGGTAAATATTCAATGCGTGTGAGCAGCATCACAGACGACGCATTCTCTACCACCACCGTTTCGCCGTCCATGCGGGCCGAGCCGCCGTCGCAGACCACGCGGGTCACGCTGGCAAAGCCCCTGTTGTCTACTGAAGGATCCAAACGGCCTTTGAAAATCAATCGCTGCTCGTTAAAGTCTTTCTGGCTGTTGCTGGAGCCACTACTTCCCACCTGCGCTCCTGCGCGGCTACGTATTCCTGCAAAATCCTGGCCTCCACCAGCACCTCGTCCTCCTCCTCCTCCTCCTCCTTCCGACATCTTGATACGGACATTCACCGACTGTCCTCTGGGCGGGGTGAGCCAATGGACCACTACATTGTCGGGACGCGACGTGAAGATCCGGCGAACCCAGTTGCCATGCTCATCAGTCCAGTGAACCTTCACCTCGGTACTCTCGAAATCAACAGTGCGGAGATAGTCCCTGACCGATGCGCTTCCCGGAAACTCCAAAAGCATGGAGAATCTTTCGCCGCCAAACCCACCCATCACCCAGCTGATGGGGGTTTTATGCCATTCGTTGTAAGCCAACATTGCAGCTTCGTGGTATTTTCCATCCAGCACCATCTGCCGCACCTGCGGGAAAATATCTGCGATCCTTGGCGCCTCGAAGGGCCTCCGACGGGGCGTGAACAGGCTTTCGTGGCTGAAAGGAATCCGTTCGGTGTAGGGATCGCCCCTTACTTCGATGCTTACAGCTCCATTGCCTGAGATGAGAGCATCAGCACCAGGTGCCAGACTGCAAAAGCCCCGCCGCGGCACGATCTTCCTACTGATCCGCTCCGCCAGCGGCATTGGGGAGATCTGAACAGCGGGCGTCAGTTTTGATTTGGCAAATACCGGCGGTGCGGGTAAATACTTATCTGCCCGCACCCGGTTAAGATATCCGGAGGAACGGATCTCCTCCTCTGCCCCTACCATTGACCCCGAGGATAGATTTTGGGATTTACACGCCGTCAACTGCAGTAAAGTACCTGGAATACTCACCATGCCTGCAGCAACCGCACCTTTCTTAAGAAAAACTCTTCGCTTCATAATTACCTCTTTATGTTTATTTTGAATTTATTAATTGGATACAATGTTTTGACCACAACTATATTATGACTTTGAGTAAAACAAAATTCAAAGGATGAATAAAAAACAATTCGAAAATTAAATAAATTTTTTGGGGAAAGAAAACAGATATTAAAAAATTAAATTTAGTCTCCCTCCCATTGGAGATCTATCTCTGTTTTTATAAATGAATCGTTCGGAAAAAAGTTTATATTTTGTTAGCAACCTGATTTTTTAACAGGCAAACGTCTTTACAATCAAAAATCTGGAATACCTTTTTGCCGGATATAACAAGCCAAAAAATATGGTTGCTCCTTTTAACCTTTCCGGGCTTGTTACTATTGAACACTTATTAATTTTGAATATTGTAAACAATTACACAACCACCCATATTCAGAAGGGAAGAGGAAAACCTGATCATAATGAATGGAGGGGGAAAAAAGTATATATCGATACATTTGCATCCTGGTGCAGGCCATGGAAATCTGAATTTAAATTTACCAAAGAGCTTACAGAATTGCTTGAATCCAAAAATATTGCCAGTCTCTATATCTCACTGGATCAGAAAAGTGAAACTCTGAATTGTAAGGATATTATTAGGTTTTACAGTTTGAAAGGTCATCATATCCTTGCCGCCAAACAACTTGCGGAGGATGTTCATAAATGGTAAAAAGTATTGATTGACAAATAGTTAGTCCTTATTATATTTAATTTTTAGTGGACACTAATGATATATTATTTGATTTCACAAAATAATTCATTAGTTGATGTTTGAATTAACCGGTAGTAATGGGATCTCCCTCTCTCCTAAATAGCATATAACGTAGGAATTACTCATCCCTTAAAATGAATTCTTAAATAACGAAATTTAAAATTCAGGAATGGTTTTAATAACCAATTGTGAACCTTTCCATGTGGTGAGCCGGTTTCTCAAGCTCATCGATCATAGCCACGGCATAATCCTGTACGGATATTCTGCTTTCACCTTTTTCATTTACAATAAGATCATCTTTACCAAGACGAAACTTTCCGGTTCGCAAACCTGGTTCCAACATACCGGCCGGAGAGAAAAAGACCCAGTCAATACTCTTTTCAGCCATCAGATCATTCAGATAAAACTCAGCCAGGGCTCTTACGGCAGGCACAAAGGATTCAGGCATTACTCCTGCATCCATCAGCCTCTTTCCCGGTGAAATAAAAAGAGACCCAGCCCCGCCTACAACCAGGAACCGCTTTACTCCCGACTTTCTGACACCTTCAAGTATTACCCTGTATACCCTGGTAGTTTCCATAGCAATATCCGGATTCTTCCAGCCCGGATTATATGCACTTATCACAGCATCTATACCTTTACACACTTCGGTAACAGTATCAATCAACGAAACATCTCCTTGTTTCACAATCAAATTCTTGTGCACTGTGGTTATCTTTTCAGGATGACGAATAGCGGCTTTAACTTCATGGCCTCGTTTAAGAGCCTCATTCATAATGGCAGAGCCAACAAAGCCGCTTGCGCCAATAAGTACTATCCTTTTCATATCTCAGAGTGTTTGTTTATCTCTTTAAAACAACGCTCTATGTTTATTGTTTTGCACTGTCAAAATAATTCTTCATGAAAAGCAACTGGTATTTCACGGCATTTGTCCAGTAGGGCCAGGTGTGAGCACCGGGGCGTGTAATAAAATCATGTGGAATGTTACGGTACATTAACTGCTGGTGCAGGTTTTCATTTACTTTATAAAAGAAATCATCCGTTCCGCAATCTATAATAATGGCTAGTGAATTCGGAGTAAGAAGATTCAACATATTTATCACAGTATTCTTTTCCCACCTCTCAGGTTGTTCTGCATATGTTCCGAGCTGTTTCTCCATATCCCAGTTGTTTGGGAAAGGCCTGATATCAACTCCTCCGCTCATACTTCCTACAGCTCCGTAAACATCCTGATGCCTTATTGCCAGATAAAGAGCACCATGACCACCCATGCTAAGACCGGTGATTGCCCGGCCTGTCCGGTCCTTAATTGTTTTATACTTTGCATCAATTGCTTTTACAAGCTCGTCTGATACAAATGTCTCATATTGTGATTTCGGGTCAACCGGACTGTTCCAGTACCAGCTCCCGTGACCACCATCAGGACAAACAATAATCAGGTTATACTGATCGGCCGCTTTCTCAAAACCTTTGGCTTTGTTTATCCAGTCGAGGTGATTTCCACTGTATCCGTGCAATAAATAAATAACTGGCAATTCTTTTGCCGAAGCATAAGTATCGGGTGTTACTATTACAGCTTTAATATTTTTCTGCATTGACTTACTGTAAACCTGAACGGTATCAACTACAGCTGCCCGGGTTAATGCAAAAGTCAAAATCGTTAATAGAAAAACAAGATTACGTTTCATATCCTTTCTGTTATAAATAAACCTTAAGTTTTAAATAGCAAGCTATTAACAAATTCAGGTAAATATAATAAAACCATTACGTGCCATAAAAGACTGTGAACAAATAATCAAAAACATGAGGCTGATTAAGATAATCATAACCCCAAAAAGTTATTAAACGGTTGCCACTTTTGTCCTTTCGGGGTACCAAACGGGAAAAGAGGTCATTTTCGACCTCTTTCTTTTGAACTTCTAAAGACTCCACGTCATAGTTATTAGTTTTGCAGGGAGTATACATCCCGCAAATCGTGTATCTTTGGATTACTGAAAAAACAAACTTTCTTAATATTAATAATAATATGGTTCAAAAAAACTGTAATTTCAGACAACAGAAACATGATAATTTAATATCAGTTTTAAACAAACAATAGCTGCATTATCACAAAACAAGATTGCACCATGAAAATGCTTTCAAGAGTTATGATATTTTTATCATTATTTGTAATTCCGATATATTCTTATGCTCAAAAAAAAGTTCAAAATGTATCTTCTGGGCAACATCAAATGCCTCACTTAATAAAACAAGGCAGAACTTATCAATTAATAGTTGACGATAAGCCTTTTATAATTCTTGGTGGAGAACTTGGAAATTCTTCTTTTACAAGTCTGGAATATATGGAGCCAATATGGCCAAAATTGAGAACCATGAATATGAATACAGTTTTGGCGCCTGTTTATTGGGAA
>Ga0187886_1000108_pt1 | contig 118867 bp, 97 predicted proteins | sample June2016WEW_20_1_FD_133001 | JGI IMG/M metagenome (GOLD analysis project Ga0187886, IMG submission 133001) | Peatland microbial communities from SPRUCE experiment site at the Marcell Experimental Forest, Minnesota, USA - June2016WEW_20_150 | ecosystem: Environmental > Terrestrial > Soil >...
CGCCCCCTCTCTGAACTTGCTCCCGCTATAAAGGTGAAAGGGGAGTGCTAGAGAGGGGCGTCAGCCCCTCTCCAATAATCTTCCCCCTCTCAAACAAACAAAAATTGAGAAATTAGTGATAATCCTGTTTGAGAGGGGGATTAAGGGGGAGAGAACCTTAATATCAACCAATTGTAAATAGTTACAAATACTGTGGTTTGGCGATGCCTCGTCTATCTATGCTATAATGGGGCTCAATGACTGTTGCTGTTACCGGCGCGACCGGACATATTGGCGCCAACCTGGTACGCGCTTTAGTCGATAAGGGTATTCCCACCCGCTGCCTGGTGCATGTGAATCACCGCGCTATCGATGGACTGGATGTAGAAAAAGTCCACGGCGATTTGCGCGACCTCGATACGTTATGCCGCGCATTTCAGGGAGTTGATGTGGTCTACCACCTGGCTGCCTCCATCTCCCTTTCCATGGCGGACTGGTCGCGGCTAGAGGAGATAAACGTTCAGGGCACGAGGAACGTGGTGGAAGCCTGCCGTCGTAGCGGTGTCCGCCGTCTCATTCATTTCAGTTCGATACACGCGCTGACGCAGGAACCCTTAACCGTTCCCGTGGATGAGGCTCGTCTCTTAGTGGCATCGCGGCGTTATCCGCCCTATGATCGCTCTAAAGCTGCCGCCGAACGAGAGGTGCGGCAAGGAATAGAAAAAGGACTCGATGCTGTGATTATTTACCCCACGGCGGTATTCGGACCGCATGATTACCAGCCGTCATTCTTCGGCGAGGCTTTAATATCGATAGCCCAAAGAAAGATACCGGCGCTCGTTACCGGCGGGTTCGACTGGGTGGATGCGCGCGACGTGGTGGCAGGAGCCATGTTGGCGGAAACTAAAGCACCTGCCGGAGCCCGCTACCTGATATCTGGACACTGGGTTTCTATGTGCGATATCGCCATCATGATAGGAGAAATCACTGGCGCTAATACCAATAAGTTTGTTTGCCCGTTATGGCTGGCCCATCTTGGAACGCCGTTTATCATGGGAGCGAGTTTTCTTAATGGCAGGCGACCGCTTTATACCAGTGTATCTTTGCGGGCGCTAAAGAGTAACCGGCATATCAGCCACGAGCGGGCGACCCGCGAGCTCGGATATCAGCCTCGACCTTTCCGCGATACGCTGGCTGATACGCTGGAATGGTTCGAGTCTAATGGACAGCTGAAGCTGCCTAAAAAATAAAAGCCAGGGAGTAAAGTTGGACGAACAAACGGTTTATAACAGCCTGCTGATAACTTGGTTTGCCGTGGCAGTGATCGTCTTTGTGGCTTTATTTTTTATCGCTGCACCTTACGGACGCCATACTCGGAAGGGCTGGGGATATTCGGTGGCGAATAAGCTGGGCTGGGTGCTGATGGAAGCGCCGGCGCCGCTGGTATTTGCAGGCTGTCTTTTCTTCGGTACAGCAAGGATAACCCCGGTTACTCTAGTTTTTCTCGTGCTATGGGAGACGCATTATCTGCACCGGGCTTTCATCTATCCCTTCAGTTTGCGTGGCGTCGCCCGGCGTATGCCACTATCGATTATCGGCTTCGGGTTCATCTTTAACGTTATGAACGGCTATCTCAATGGACGCTATATATTTGGATTTTCCGGCGGGTACGGCAATACCTGGCTGACCGACCCCCGCTTCATCGTCGGCGTCCTTCTGTTCATCACAGGCTATTTTATCAACCGCCAGGCCGACCTGGCGCTGCGCACCTTGAGAAAGCCCGGCGAATCCGGCTACAAAATATCCGACCACCGACTCTACCGCTGGGTATCCAGTCCCAACTATCTCGGCGAAATAACTATTTGGATAGGTTGGGCGATAGCCACCTGGTCGGTGGCGGGGCTGGCTTTCGCTTTTTGGACGGTAGCTAACCTGCTGCCGCGCGCCCGTGCCAACCACGTCTGGTACCGGCAAACCTTCCCCAATTATCCGGCAGAGCGTAAAGCCCTGATACCCAAGGTGTGGTAGGCTCTCGCATACATATAGTTTCCCCACTATCAGACTCCAGAGTTAGCTGGATTGATGGAGAAGTATTATCCAAATTAAGTAGAAAAACCTATTGACAGTCGGTACTTTCAGGGCTAAAATATTATTAGCAGTCGACCAGAAGGACTGCTAAACAGGGCTAAGGGATTGTTTTAGAAAGAAGGAAGAATATGGGAAAGGTTAAGACTGGCGGACGTTGCCCCAAATGCGGGGGAAACCTGTATCTTGATAGGGACTATAACGGCTGGTACGAGCAATGCTTGCAATGCGCTTATATGAAAGACCTAGCGACTGTTTACCAGGATAGGGTGATTAAAGCCGTCGAGCCTGTACGCATCAAGAAGCAGGAGGGCATCAATAAAAAGAATACTCCTCAAAAAAAATAACACATACGGTATTATTAAGAGCAACCTAAAGCCCGGTGTGATAGCCGGGCTTTTTTGTTGACGCAGCAAACCCATAGAGATATTATTTTATAGGATAAACTATGACCGATTTAGAGCAAAGAATCGAACAATTAGCGAGGCTACTGGCAGAGTCGCGCTATACGGTGGTCTTTACCGGCGCCGGCATCAGCACGGAGTCCGGTCTGCGTGATTTTCGGGGTCCGGATGGACTCTGGACGCGGCGGGATAAAGGACTCTCAACGCCTATGCAGGACTGGACAGGCGTCGAGCCTAATAGTGGGCATCGTGCCATCGTCGAGCTGCAGAACATGGGCAAGCTGGCATTTCTTATCTCCCAAAACGTGGATAATTTACATTTGAAGTCCGGCATCAAAACGGAGAAACTGGCGGAATTGCACGGTAATCTCTCCAAGGTATGCTGCGTCGCCTGCGAGTTTAAAATGGACCGGGTGGAGGGGGAAGAAAAATGCCCCCTGTGCGGTGGCACACTAAAGTCAACAGTCGTCAACTTCGGGGACTCGCTGCCGGCTAAAGATTTGCAGGAATCATACAAGCACTCGCAAATGTGCGAACTATTTGTCGTCGTCGGCTCGAGTCTGGTGGTCTATCCGGCGGCGGATATGCCGGCTGTAGCAATGGAAGCGGGAGCGAAGCTGGTGATTATCAACGAGGGCGAGACGCCCTTCGATAAACAAACCCATTTGCGTTTTACCGAGAAAATCGGCGAGGTGCTGCCGCCGGCGGTGGCGCGGCTGAAAGAAATGTTGAAAACTTAGCCAAAATCCCTCTCACTCTCCCTTTTATAAAGGGAGACGATGTCATCTTCTTTATTGCGCTTGTCCCTCTTTCGTAAAGAGGGATTAAGGGAGATTTTGTTATGCGGACTAGTCCTCGCTGAAATCGTAAAGCGTGCTCGACCATATACGGCTGACAGCCGCTTGCAGAACGGGTAAGCGCGGCTCGGGGATATCGAGGAGGGGAGGAAGGGTGGGTTTATCCAGCTTCTCCAGCCAGGGACAGTATTTCTGTGCCGTCAGAATCGTCGTACGGGCGCCGCCATAGACGATATAATCCATCAACTTTACATAAGGTTCAAATTGTTCACGGATATGACCGCAGACGCGGATGAGGAAGGACTCAATCTGCTTATCGCGGTGGCGCTCGAAACGGTGCGACGAAGAACCGCCTTGACGATGCCTTCCATGAACGAGTCCCGTGCCTACCTTGCTGCTTACCAGCTTATCGCCGCGGCAGACGCCGATGGCATAAGAACCCAGTCGCACCAGCACCAATCCGATAAGGTAATCGCGTTCCAGTAAAGAGCGTAAAGGCGCTGTTTCCGCCGTGGCAAAAATAGTGATTTCTTTTAGAGGGAACGGCGGTATAACGAGGCGAATTTGTCCTCCTGCGCGGTAAATAGCCACGCCGGTGGGGGAAGCAGTGTAAACCTTGATGAGTTCATCAGACACCTTTGAAGAAATGTTCACATCTTTAATGATATTTTCCAGTTTGGTGGGGGAGAGGCGGGGTGGCAGATAAAGAGTCTGGTCAGTATCACCGGATGAACCTGCCAGATAATCTAGTAGAGCCAGTGTTTTGGTTCGACTAAGAACGTATTTTTTCATTTGACGCGATAGCGGATTCTTCAGTCGCTCCGCTCCTTCAGAATGACAATAGGAAATTATAATCTGACCACGGTAACGCCGTCGCCGCCTTCTTCGCGTGTGCCGGTGCGGAAGGACTTAGCCAGAGGGTGGTTTTTCAAGAAATCACGCACGATGCTGCGTACTGTTCCTGTGGCAATACCATGAATGATGCGGGCCTCTATGATATTGGACCGCGCGGCGTCGTTTAAATAGGCGTCCAACGCCGGTTCAACTTCATCGGCGCGTTTGCCGCGCAGGTCAAGCTCCATCGGTACATGTCGGGCGGATGGGATTCTGGTGGGGGGAGGAGCAAATTTATCCGTCGTCGGCGTCGTCTTGACCACACCATTAAGACCGAGTCGCATTTTGGTTTTCCCCGCCTGCACCTCCACCTCCTGCGATGCCTCGGAAATCGAAAGCACCGTGGCGATTAAACCGGCTTCCTTTATCAGCACCGTATCCCCGATTTTGATAACGCTGGTATCTTCCTCGGGGGTTTCGCCGGCGGGGGGCTGCCAGACCTCGCTATTGAGCTGCTCACGCACTTGTGATAAGGAATGTCTGGCCTGCTCCAGCGTGGCGGACGTTCTTTCTTTGCGCAGCTCGGCGGCTGCCTGGCGTATCTCTTTATGCAGCTCCGCCGCTTCCTGCACAATAGCATCCCGCTCTGCCTGCAGGGTTTTTCTTTCCTCGGTCTTGAGCCGCTGCAGCTCCTTGTCCAGCTCGGCGTTACGGCTCTTAAAGCCATCGCGTTCTACAGCTAAGTCCCGCTCAAGGGAGGCTATTTTCTGTTTTTCTTCCATCAGGTTCGCCAGCAAGCCTTCCAGGTCCTGACTATGACCCGAAAGCATACTGCGGGCGTCGTTAATAATTTCGGCTGATAGGCCTAAACGGGCGGCGGTGGCGATGGCGTTGCTCCCCCCGGGAGTGCCGATGGTCAGGTGATAGGTGGGGGTCAGCGTTTTGGGGTCGAACTCCAGCGAGGCGTTATGCAGTCCGGTGGTGGTATGGGCGAAAGCCTTAAGGTCGCTGAAGTGCGTGGTAGCCACCGTTAGCGTGCCCTTGGATAGGAAATAACGCAGTATCGCTCTGGCTAGAGCGGAGCCTTCGGCGGGGTCGGTACTGGTGCCTAGCTCGTCGAGGAGTACCAGGCTTTTGCCGGCGGCTTGCCCGATAATGCGGACGATATTACCCATGTGCCAGCTGAAAGTGGATAGCGTTTGCTCGATGCTTTGCTCGTCGCCGATATCGGCAAAAACGCCATCGAGAATTGGCAGCTGGCTTTTACTATCGGCGGGAATAGGCAGGCCTGCCTGCGCCATCACATTAAGAAGGCCGATAGTCTTAAGCGTAACCGTTTTGCCGCCGGTATTGGGTCCGGTTATCACCAGAACCGAATAGCTATTCCCCAGCTCCAGCGAGAACGGCACGGCTTTATCGCCGAGTAGTGGATGGCGGGCATCGACGAGCTTTAAGTAACCGGTCTTTTTCTTGCCGTTGCCATCGGTAGTTGTTGGGTCTATCATCACTGGCTCGACGGCGTTAATACGGCGGGCGTACCTCGCCTTGGCTAGTATCAGGTCAAGCTCCGCCGTCAGCTCGATGCTGCGGGTAATATCATCGATATGAGCGCCTACCTCGGCGCTTAAAAGACGCAGGATTTTCTCTATCTCGTGCCTTTCTTCAACCACCAGCTCCCTGATGGCGTTGCCCAGTCCCACGGTGGCGGTCGGCTCCATAAAAACGGTTGCCCCGGTATTGGAAATATCATGGACGATGCCTCGTAAATCGTGGCGGTGCTCGAGTTTCACGAGGAGGACATAACGTCCCTCGCGTTCGGTAATAACGTCCTCCTGGAGGATGCGGCCGCCCCGCGGCGACCGGACGATGGTCTCAAGTTTTTCCAGTATCTCGGCGCGGCTAGTGCGCAGCTGGGCGCGGATGCCGGCTAATGCCGGCGACGCCGTATCCAGCACCTCTCCGGCCGGGTCGATGCAGGCGCCGATGTCTTTTTCAATCTGGTGCAGTTCAGCGATACCCTCCGCAATATTCCAAAGCAAAGGGAAATCTGTGGCGATGCTCTTAAGGTAGCGGCGTAAGTCATGAAGGGCGGCAAGCGTCTGCTGGACTTCCAGGAGGCTTAGGGGGTCGAGGATGCCTTCCAGCGCCGCCAGCTTTACTTTATCACGGATATCATGCGCGCTGCCGACAGAAAAGCCCCGGTCCAAACCAAGCAACGAACGCGCCTCCGCCGTTTGTTGGAGCAGCGATGAAATACGGTCGTAATCCTGTAGCGGTTTCAGATTCATCGCCAGCTCACGGCTGGCGGAAAAAGAGGTATAGTCCGCCAACATCTCCCTTATTTTAGGGAACTCCAGCATTTCCAGACTTTTATCGTTCATAAAACTGATCCTAATGTCAACGCTGGTATATTATAACATGAGAGGGGAGGTCATGCTTTGTCGTTAAAAAGGGGAGAGTTTTATAACTCTCCCCTTTTTCTTTAGTATGTATCAATAACAGTTTTTTTATCTTACATTAATGTTAACCGTTATATCGAAAGTAGCGTTTGCCCCGGTTTCCCAGGGTCGACTGTAACTCATTTTAATCATCGCCAGGCCAGTATCCGTCGTTTCAAAAACCCATACTTCTGTACCGGGGGCACCCATCAGTCCGGTAGCTGTTGGCTTTTCATAATTACGTGATATCTGTTTGATGACATCCGGATGGGTTATCTGCGCGTCTCCCCAGCTATATCCGGTGGAGGGATTGGAGCCGAGCCTGACCGTTAAAGTGCCGGATTTCACCATTTCGACGTACTTTAACATGCTTTTTTGTTGGGCAAATTCATCCAGGGTAATTGCTACCGTTTGGTCTTTGGGGGAGCTGGTGGTTTCGGTTGCTGCCTTTTCGGAGCAGCCAAGCGTTAGCAGGGGCAGCAGCAACATAGAGACCAGACCTAAAATAACCAGTTTTTTCACCAGAATTACCTCCATTTCATTATTGTTTCTTCACTATATTATACAACGTTTTTTCAACTCTTGGGGTTAGGTCTGGTATAAAATCGATTTCAGATATGATATAATTATTACGATATATCGAAACTAGAAAGAACTAGATTTTTTAAAAATTTCCGTGACTCAAGATAATCAGGCATTACCACTCGGACTAAGCTCATTACCCAGAAAACAGATAATTATTACCTTTGCTGGCGTAATGCTGGCGATGTTTCTGGGCGCACTCGACCAGACCGTGGTCGGCACGGCCATGCCGCGCATCATCAGCGACCTGGGTGGCTTCAGCCAGTACACCTGGATTACCACCGCTTATATTATTACCTCGGCGGTAGCTGTCCCGATTACCGGCAAGCTAACCGATATCTATGGCAGGAAGTATTTCTATATCGGCGGTATCGGACTCTTTATTTTAGCATCCATCATGTGCGGTTTAAGCAACACCATGAACCTGATTATCATCTTCCGCGGCATTCAGGGCATCGGCGCGGGCATTATGATGGCAAACGCTTTTACCGTTATCGGTGACCTTTTCCCGCCGGCGGTGAGGGGCAAGTACCAGGGTTTTATGAGCGCCGTCTTCGGCATTTCATCGATTGTTGGGCCAACGTTGGGCGGCTATATTACCGACCAGCTTTCCTGGCACTGGGTCTTCTTCATTAATATACCGCTGGGTGTTATCATTTTGGTGTTATTTATCTTTTTCTTCCCTAATTTCCGGCCGGATAATCTTAAGCACGATATCGATTACGTTGGCGTTGTGTTGCTGATACTGGGTATAGTGTCGTTAATGCTGGCTTTATCTTGGGGTGGTGTGGAATACCCCTGGGGCTCGATGGAGATAATCGGCATGTTCGTTTTTGCCGCCGCGGCGCTGGTGATTTTTCTCTGGGTGGAAACGAGGGTCAAAGAGCCGATTATTCCTCTTACTATCTTTAAAGACCGTATTGTGTCTATTTCCGCCGTGATGATATTTCTTACGGGCGCCGGGATGTTCGGAGCCATCACTTTTATCCCGCTTTTCTTCCAGGGCGTCCTCGGGTCTAGCGCAACCTCGAGCGGCACCTTTATCATGCCGATGATGCTGGGGAATGTGTTCGGCAGCTTTATTTCCGGCCAACTCCTGGCACGGGCTGGCGGTCATTATCGTATTCAGGGTGCAGTGGGCTTGGCGTTAATGACTATAGGTCTTTGGTTACTTTCTCGTATGAATATCGATACCACCAACGGTGAAGCCATAAGAAACATGGTAATTGCCGGCTTCGGTCTAGGTATCACCATGCCGCTTTACCTGCTGGCAGTACAAAATGCAGTGCCATATAAGGTGCTTGGCACAGCAACAGCATCGACGGCTTTTCTACGCTCTTTAGGAGGCTCGGTGGGTCTGGCGGTATTTGGCTCGATAATGAATAACCAATTTGCTGCAGGCTTAGTTGCGAAGCTTCCTCCGGAATTTATCAACGGGGTGCCGTCACAACAGCTAAATAGCCTGATGAGCAATCCACAGGCTCTAGTGAGCACCGATGCACAAGCCCAACTACAGGGACTTGTTACGAACATAGGAGATAAAAGCGGGACTCTACTAGACAGGGTAATGCAAGCACTCCGCGAGGCGTTATCTTCCTCTATTGGTCAAGTTTTTCTTTATGCTTTTATTGCTATCCTTGTCGCTTTCGTCATCAATCTTTTCCTCAAGGAAATCCCTCTTCGTCAGCATTATCACCCGGTTTCGGAAGAGCTCAAGAAAAAATCAAAATAGTGGGACTGAAGTCCCAGTAATTGGTTATTACCTGTCTTGAAGTGGATAGGGTTAAAGCAGCTTTTACCAACCTGGCGATAATCGGGTATAATAATACCACCCTGGGGATAGTGTTATCGAAAAGGAAATCGAGGAGGTATCTGGCTTATGACGGATTATACGGCGCTGAAGAAAAAAGTTGATGAGTTGGCGAATCGTGTCTGGGACGTAGGAGCTATCGAGACCCGGGTTAAGCTGCTGACGGAAAAGGGGATTCCGCGTAAAAAACTCGACCCGGTGGAAATGAAAGCCAAGAAGGAAGAAATCCTCGACCGCGTGCAGCTGCGCGCCGAGGAGTATAACTTTATTTTTAAAAACTGCGCCCAGGGCACCGCCATGGCGCTGCTGGAAGAGTTCGGGCTGGGCAATATGGAAATTATAAAAGCGCTTACGCCTTTTCCCGGCATCGGCGGGACGGGTGAAATCTGCGGCGGTATTACCGGCAGCCTGATTGCCTTCGGACTATATTTCGGTAGCGATAACCGGCTGGACTACGAGGCGATGAATAAGACGATTTCGATATCCCAGAAGTTCATGGCTTACTTTGAAGACGCCGTAGGGCATCTCTACTGCTCGGACATCATTGAAACGGTGATACTGGGGCGAAAGCTGAATCCTGGTGACAGCGAAGAAGCGATGATGACCTTTGCCGGGGAGAAGGGCTTTGAAAAATGCGGTCTGCCGCCGGGTATTGGCGCCAAGCTGGCGGCGGGGTTCATCATTGATAGCATGAAAACAGATAACGTTAATACCGAGCGCTTGAAAACCGATAAATTTCATTTGAATTAAGACTTTTCATAATGAATATTCTCGGGGGTATAGATGGGCATTTTCCTCATCGCGCTGACGTATTTTACCTTCGTTTTTCTTATCCTGATGGTAACGGCTAAATTGATCAAAATAGCCAGGATGCCGGAACACTTAAGATGGGAGCTGGCGCCGATACCTCACGAAAAGAGCAAAAATAAATATAGCGGTTTTTATCTCGAAGGATATGAAAAGCGGCATAAAAAAAGGCGGAAGTCCCTCGTCGCAGTGGTAATCTATATGGCCAAAGAGATGTTACTTTTCAAGGGTGTCTGGAAGAATAACCGCACGCTTTGGCCGTTTTCGTTTTCCATGCATATCGGCATATATCTGGTTATCCTCTCGATTTTACTATATATAGTTAACGCCCTGTTGATGATTACCGGTACGCCCGCTTCTGCTCTGGATGCCCTCGAAAGTATTGCCGCGGTTATCGCTTTAGCGGGTTATATACTGGGGTGCTTTGGCGCCATCGGTCTTATTTTCAAACGCAGCCTTGATGCCGGTTTAAGGTATTTCGGCAGCTTGGCGATATATTTTCGCCTTATTTTTCTGGCAGCAGTATTCATCAGCGGCATTATCGCCTGGTTTAATGTCAGCAATTTTGCCTTAACAATGAGTCTTTTTACGCGTAACCTTCTTACTCTAAATACCGCTATCACCATAGCAACTCCCCTGGCGGTGCACTTGGTTTTATTGTTATTGTTCTTGATTTACCTTCCCCTGACGGATATGACGCATTTTATCATCAAGTATTTTACCTATCACGCGGTACGCTGGAACGATGAACCGCTAAACACGAAGATGGAAGCAGGACTAAACGAACTACAAAGTCAAACATCGAGTTGGTCCGCCCCCCATATCCCCTCCGGCAAGACATGGGCGGAAATAGCTGCGGAAAAAACGCCAGATGAAAAAGCATCTTAAGCTTAACGATATCTCTAAGGACGCCTCTATTCAGCTTAATGAGTTTAATCTCGATGAACTGATGCCTTTACCACCGCCTTACGATAAAAGTGAAGAGCTGCCGGTTGTAAAACGGCTTACCACGGAGCAGCAAGCAAGGCTGGTCAGCAATCTCGATGGTTTTTCCGCCCTGGCGCTGCCGCAGCCGAAAAATAAGGAAGAAGAAAGTAAGTACGTCCGGCAGTTTATCTCGGGGCTGAAAAAACTTTTAAGCAAAGAAAATAACTGGACATTTTTGCAGCCTTTATTACTTTCGCTGGAATACTGCGCACGATGCCAGACCTGCAGCGATGCCTGCCATGTTTACCTCGCCAGCGGTAAGAACGACCTCTATCGCCCCACCTATCGCGCGGAGATATTCCGTCGTCTTATAGATAAATACGTTAAACGTGGTGGGAAGCTGGCGACTAAACTCAAGGGGACAGATATCGAGCTTAACTGGGCGACGCTTTCGCGACTCTACGAGTTGGCTTATCGCTGTAACCTGTGCCGGCGCTGCGCCCAGACCTGCCCGATATCTGTGGATAATGCCCTCATCACCCGCGAGCTACGCAAGCTGTTCAGTCAGGAGTTGGGCTGGGCGCCCAAAGAGCTTCATGAAAAAGGCACGGTGCTGCAGTTGGATATTGGTTCTCCTACGGGTATGCGTCCCGCCGTGGCGATGGATAATGTCAAGTTTCTGGACGAGGATTTCACCGAGTCCTTAGGCATTAAGGTCGAGACTCCCTGGGATAAAGAAGGCGCGGATATTCTCCTATTGCATAGCGCCGGCGATATCCTGTCTTTCCCGGAGAGCATCGTCGCTTTTACGATATTATGCAATGCTGCCGGCATCAACTGGACGCTTTCCTCCGAAGCGCCGGGCTATGACGGCGTAAATTACGGTCTGTTCTACGACGATGTCCAACTGGCGCGGATTGTCACCAGGCATGCGCAAATCGCCCGGAAGCTTAAGGTGAAAAAAATAGTCATGGGGGAGTGCGGACACGAGCATAAAGCCCTGATAACCGTAGCTGACCGACTGCTCACCGGCGACCTGAACATTCCGCGGCAGGACGCTATGACTTTCCTTGAGGATATCGTCTTTAGCGGTAAAATAAAGTTTGACCCCGCGAAAAACGATTTCCCGGTGACGCTACATGACCCGTGTAACATCGTCAGGAACCTGGGCATCGTCGAGCCGCAGCGGCGCGTTCTGCGCTATCTCTGCCCGCAGTTCCGCGAGATGACGCCCCATGGTGTGGATAACTACTGCTGTGGTGGGGGCGGGGGCTTAAGCGTCATCTCCGGTGTCAATTTTACCGACTGGAAGACGAATGTCTCCGGCAGGATAAAGTTCAAGCAAATTCTCGAAGCTTTCGCCGACCGGCCGGGTCCGGGGGTGAAAAAATACGTTGCCGTCCCGTGCCTGAACTGTAAGCTCCAGTTGCGTGATATATTTAAATATTACGGGGCATGGGAGAAATCCGGCATTCGGTGCGGCGGCATCGCGGAGCTAATCGTTAACGCCATGGTCGAAATCAAAAAGCCTTTTATAACCTGGAGTGAATAATATATAATGCCTAGCGGAAAGGACAAATAAAGATGGCAAAAATGGAACTCGCGGGACAGATGCTTGAGGTTGATGAGCATGGCTTTATGCAGGAAACCGATAAGTGGAATGAAGATGTCGCCCGGGCTTACGCGTTAAAAGAGGACGTTAAAGAGCTGACGTCCGACCACTGGAAAGCCCTGAATTATCTAAGGAGCTACTACCTCGCCAACGGCATCTGACCCATGATTAGGAGAATGATAAAAGAAACCGGTTTTACACTGAAACAGCTTTACGATCTCTTCCCGGAGGGTCCGGCTAACTCCGCCTGCAAGTGGGCAGGGATGCCTAAAGCAACGGGTTGTGTCTAAATAGCTTAGCCGGTGTTTATTTTGAGGTGGGGAGGGTAAAGGTAAAGCAGCTTCCCTTGCCGAGCTGGCTTTTTACCTCGATAGTGCCGCCATGGGTTTCTACCAGGCGTTTGGTAATGGTCAGACCCAGGCCGCTGCCGCCGGTTATCCTGGCACGGGATTTATCCACCCGGTAAAAACGCTCGAAAATCAAAGGCAGGTCCTGGGGCGGTATTCCTTCGCCGGTGTCTGATACGCTGATAGATACCATATCCTTTTGTTCGCAGGCGGTTACGGTTATCTTGCCGCTTTTGCCGGTATAGGTGATGGCATTTTCCAGGAGATTGCGTAGCACCTGCTTAATGCGTTCGGCATCGATATTCAACATCGGGAGTTTCTTTGGCAGGTCGGCAACCAATGTTAAGTCTTTAGCGGTAGCTTCGGGCTGTAATATAGCTACCGTTTCTTTGATAAGCTTGCTGATATTTTGCGGTTGAGGAGAAATTTTCAGTTCGCCGGCATCGGCGAGACTCAATTCCTGGAGGTCGGCGACAAGGTGCGATAGTGACGTTGCCTCTTCGTTCAGGGAGCGAATCGTGGCTTTATTCGGTTTGATAACCCCATCGCTGATAGCTTCCAGGTAACCTTTGAGGTTGGAGAGTGGGGTTCTTAGCTCGTGGGCAACATCAGCCACCATATTTTGCCTCAAGCGTTGGCTACGTTCCAGGTCATCAGCCATGGAATTAAAGGACTGGGACAGTTCGCCGAGTTCACCTTTGCCTTTATAATTCACCCGCTGTGAGAAGTTGCCTTTTCCGAACTGCCTGGCAGCGCCGATAAGAGCTTTCACCGGAGAAAGAATACGCCGTGAGAGGAAAAAAGTAAGCAGTATAGCGAAACCGACAGCAATCAGACCTCCCCAGAGGAAAAAGCTGCCGATACTTTGATAGGTTACCTGCAACGCTGCCTGGTTGATATCTGGTATCTCGCCGCGAACGATGTAGAGCGTACCGATGGTGTTAGCCGGCGAAGCTGGCGGTTGTGGCTGGAGTGGTTGCGGCGGGGCGAAGTTGTCGAATAGTTGCCCCGATGCCGATATCGGGATTTGCACCATATCCTCGTTTATCGACTTACCATCATAAGAGGTTCCCACCAGCTTTCCGTCGGAATCCGCCACCACACTATTGCTATTATCAGTGAGGATAATCCGCCGTCCGTATAAATTGCCCCACTGCACCACCAGAGGTTGAACACCATCCCATGTATTTAAGAGCTGGTAATAACCGAATAGCTGCATTTGCACCCTGTTGTTCTGGTTCATCTCCACGCGTTCACCCACCTGGTTGATTTCATTACGTGTGGTTTGGTAGGTGAAGAAAAACGCGGCACCGATGGTAACGATAATGACGATGGCAAAGGCTGCTAGTAGCCTGAAGTTGAGGTTATGTAACACTTTCGTTCTCCAGCAGTTTATAGCCGGCGCCGTAAATGGTTACTATATATCTGGGATGATGCGGGTCCGGCTCGAGTTTACGACGCAGCTTGAGAATATGGACGTCGATGGTACGGTCGAAACTTTCAAAATCATGTCCCAGCGCTTTTTCGATGATTTGCGCGCGACTGAACACCCGGCCGGGTTCTTTAACCAACGCTCCCAACACTTTGAACTCGATGGGCGTAAGTTTTAACAGTTTATCTTCCAGATAGGCTTCGTGTTTTAAAAAATCAATGGTAAGTGCGCCGTGCTTCACTCTTTCCGGGCCGCGCTCACCGGGCAAACGGCGTAACACTGCCCGCACTCTGGCAGCAAGCTCCCTGGGACTGAAGGGTTTGGGAACATAATCGTCGGCGCCGAGGTTAAGTCCTGCCAGCCTATCGTTGTCAGTCGTCAGGGCAGTGAGCATGATAATAGGCACATCGGATTCCTGACGCAGGATACGGCAAACATCTAGTCCGTTCATGCCCGGCAGCATGATGTCCAGTATGATAAGGTCGGGATGGACGTCTCGTGCCAGCTGTAAAGCTTCGTTGCCGTTATAGGCGGTGAGAACACGGTAGCCATCGCGGTTGAGGTAAAGCTTGACCAGCTCTACCGTCTTAACATCATCATCAACGACCAGTACCTTTTTGCCTGACATTTATCATATCTCATTTGATGATTTCTACTTATGTTATAACATAAATGTTAAGAAAATGTTAATGAAACAGGAGTGGGGGAGATAACCCCACCCCTGTTCAGGAAGGAAAATGACAATATATAGTAGTTCTTTATTTAGGCAAACCGCCGCCGAATCAAAAGCCGAATCCTCCATTGCCATTATGCATCATGCCGAAGAACCTCGTGCCTGGGTGATTATCCTGTCCGAATAAACCGGGGATATCTGGTCGGGACTCCATCCATTTTTTGAATTCATCGGTAGGGAAGGCTGGCCGGGCATCTAGCCAGGCTTTGAACTGGTCAGACTGCTCCTGGGTTATCTTGCCGTCTTTCACCAACTGCTGAAGATAGGCATCCAAACCTTCGGACTTGATTTCTTGTCCGGCCTGTTCAAAGTCTTTTATCAGCCCCTGTATACCGGATGAATTACCGCTGTTTGGCTGTAATAGGCCGGTAATATTGTTCATCCCTACGTTTCGAGCTTGTCCCCCGCTATTGTTATTTCCCCGCGCCAGGGCTATACCACCCAGCGTACCCCCCACCGCAATCGCTATTACTAGTAATCCGATGATAATTATGAATTTCTTATCGCTCCACATGCAATTTCACCCCCTTTCTCTACTTTCTGTATCTAAGATAATAGTAAAATGTTAAAATATGATTAATAATTGGTTAGGCCCTTGCAGAATTCTCATAAGAGATATTGGTCACATACGTAAGTGGAATTTTACAATATGATATATATTATAAGAAGGGGCAACATAAAAAATACCGGAATAGTTGATAATGGCAGAAAATAATAAAAACCTGCAGAAAGCACAAATACACGTTACGGGGATGACCTGTGCCTCATGCGTAGCGACTGTTGAAAAAGCGTTGAAAGAAACCAAGGGTGTGGCGCAGGCAAGGGTTAATCTTGCCTCGGAGAAAGCCTCGCTGGAATATAACCCTAAAAAGATAGGGCTTACGAATATCGTGAATGCTATCACCGAGGCAGGGTACGGCGTGGCTAAACAAAAATCGATTTTCCCGGTGGGGGGTATGACCTGCGCCTCTTGCGTAGCGCGCGTTGAAGAAGCCCTGAAAAGTGTCCCCGGGGTAGTCTCCGTGAGTGTTAATCTGGCATCGGAAAAAGCCACGGTAGAGTACCTTGAAGGAACCGAGATTGCCGATTTGCGGCGGGCAGTGAAAGACGCCGGCTACGAACTCGGCAGGGAGGTAGAGACTCTGGAGGATGTCACCACCGCCTCCGCACGTGAAGTTAAAAAAGTGAGGGACAGGTTCATTGTTGCGGCAGTGCTGGGAGTAATTATCATGGTTATGATGTTTACCCCTCACTTTACCGGCATGGAGTATGTGTTGTGGGCTTTAGCCACGCCGGTGCAGTTCTGGGCAGGGCTGCGTTTTTATAAGGGCGCTTGGGGCGCTATCAAGCACCGCCGGGCGGATATGAATACCTTGATTGCCGTGGGCACCTCGGCGGCATATTTTTACAGCGTGGTGGCGGTGCTTTTCCCGTCGATACTCACCATCGGGGGCACGGCTCCGAATTTGTATTTCGATACCTCGGCGATGATTATCGCCTTTATTCTGTTAGGGCGCTACCTGGAGGCGCGGGCTAAAGGCCAGACCTCGGCGGCGATTAAAAGCCTTATCGGTTTACAGCCGAAAACAGCGCTGGTTATCCGCAAGGGTAAAGAAAAGGAAATTTCCATCGAGGATGTGCAGGTCGGTGACCTGATTCTGGTACGACCCGGGGAGAGGGTGCCGGTGGATGGTATTATCCGGCAAGGCAGCCCCTCTATTGACGAGTCTATGGTCACCGGCGAGAGCCTGCCGGTGGAGAAAAAGGAGGGCGACGAGGTCATCGGGGCGACCATCAATAAAACCGGCAGCTTCAAGTTCGAGGCTACACGCATCGGTAAAGATACCACCCTGGCGCGTATCGTCCGCCTAGTGGAGGAAGCCCAGGGCAGCAAAGCCCCCATCCAGCGCCTCGCCGATGTCATCGCCAGCTATTTCGTGCCGGTGGTTATCGGCATTGCGATTATTACCTTCATTATCTGGTACTTTTTAGGTCCATCTCCTTCACTTACTTATGCTTTTCTGAATTTCATCGCCGTGCTGATTATCGCCTGTCCCTGTGCGCTAGGACTGGCGACACCCACGGCGATCATGGTGGGTACGGGCAAGGGAGCGGAGCATGGGATACTTATCAGGAGCGCTGGTGCGCTGGAACGACTTTACAAGATTGATACGATACTGCTGGATAAGACGGGGACGCTGACCGAGGGGAAGCCACGCGTGACGGATATTATCGCCGCGGCTCCCTATACGCAGGAGGAGGTGTTGCGGCTGGCGGCTTCCGTAGAACATGATTCGGAGCATCCCCTCGCAGAAGCGGTGATGAAAGCTGCCGCGGAAAAGAGATTGACTTTATTGCCTGCCTCCAAGTTTAAAGCTATTCCCGGGCATGGTGCCGAGGCTTTATTGAATGGGAAAAAGTACTTACTCGGCAGCTTAAAGCTGCTGCAAGATAATGGTTTTTCACTGAACGGACTGGAGGAAAAAGCAGTTAAACTCTGGAATGACGGAAAAACCGTGATATTTTTAGGGGTAGAAAAAAAGACGGCGGGGATTATCGGGCTGGCGGATACACTCAAACCGGGCGCAGCGGCCGTCGTCGCGGAGATACGCCGACAGGGAATCGATGTGGCTATGGTTACGGGGGATAATAAACGCGCCGCCGAAGCCATCGCCCGACAAGCCGGCATCGAAAGAGTCTTGGCAGAGGTGCTGCCGGAGCATAAATCCGAAGAGGTTAAAAAGCTGCGTGATGAGGGTAGAGTGGTGGCGATGGTGGGTGACGGTATTAACGATGCCCCGGCTTTAGCCAGCGCCGACGTAGGTATCGCTATCGGCACCGGCACGGACATCGCTATGGAAACAGGAGATATTACGCTCATCAGCGGCGACTTGAGCGGCATTGCCACGGCTATCGCGTTAAGTCGCCGTACCATGAGGACGATTAAGCAGAACCTCTTTTGGGCTTTCGCGTATAACGTCATTTTAATCCCGGTGGCGGCTGGCGTACTTTACCCGGCTTTCCAAGGCGTCGGTGTACCGTCCGGACTTAAGTTCATTCTCGGCGATTACGGATTTCTAAATCCCATTCTGGCGGCATTAGCCATGGCGGCAAGCTCGGTTACGGTAGTATCCAACTCGCTGCGTTTACGGGGATTCAAACCTAAGAAAATGATGTAACTATTAGGGAGGTAACGTATGGCAATCGATCCAGTCTGCAAAATGACGGTTGATGAAAAAAATCCACCGGCGGCCTCGGTATATAAAGGGGTGAAGTATTACTTTTGCGCCGTAGGCTGTAAAAAGGCGTTCGATAAAAACCCGGAGAAATACCTGGGTAAAAAATAGGGCGGCTTTACATAAAACTTTTATTGTTAATCTGTTAAATTATACCTTCGTCGTCAAGTTTGTTAATTTCCTTTTCGGTATATCCCAGCATCTCGGAAAGCACATCTTGGTTATTTTCCCCGAGGAACGGCGCGTGATAGTCTATTTTGCCCGGTGTTTTGGAGAGCTTGAATAACGAGCCGGGCACCTTAACCTTGCCGGAAATAGGCTGGTCAACATCAATAATCATGTTTCGACTCAACAGCTGTGGGTCGTTGCAGACTTCGTCGAAGGATGGCAGCTTGGTACATGGCACATCGGCAGCTTTTAAAACCGCTTGTATCTGCTGGGTAGTCTTGGTTTTTGTCCAGGCGGTTATTATCTCGTCGATTTCAGCACGGTGCTGGAAACGCTCGTTCTGGTTGGCGCCGAGCGGTGTATCGATAAGGTCCTGCCGCCCCATGGCGGTATAAAGTCGGTGCACCTGGGAAAGCACGCCAGCATTGATGTAAACCCTGTCTCCGTCTTTAGTAGGGTAGAGATTACAGGGAATCATGGCCGCATGGCCATTGCCCAGGCGCGGCGGTATCTGGTGCGCCAGGAAATAATAGGGCGAAAACTCGATAGAAGTTAGCTGCCAGATGCAGTCCTGCATGGAGATATCGATAACTTGACCCTCACCCGTTTGCAGTCGGTGGTACAGAGCCGATACGATGGAGAGCGTCGTAAAAAAGCCCGAAGAAAAGTCGGCGACAGATACGCCACACCGGATGGGGTTATCGGGAAAGCCGGTGACGGCGGTCATACCGCCCATGGCCTGGGCTACCGGGTCAAACCCGGGATAATCGCGGCGTGGGCCTGTTTGCCCGTAAGCGGAAATCGAGGCATATATCAGTTTAGGATTCAGCTGGCACATTTCCTGACTGCCAAGTCCGAGCTTATCCATAGTATCCGGACTGAAATTCTCCACCAGCACATCCACTTTTTTCACTAACTCTTTGCAGATGTTGCGGCCTTTTTCTGTCTTTAAGTCTAAGGTAACGCTTTTCTTGCCGCGATTTAATATGATAAATGGTCCACCCTCGCCTCCTTCGGTATGGGGAATATCATATCTTATCAAGTCACCGGATTCGGGTCTTTCAATCTTAATTATTTCGGCTCCCAAGTCTTTTAATAGTAGGGTGCAGAATGGGCCGGAATATATCGAAGTAAAATCCAGCACCTTGATGCCTTCTAGAACGCTGGCCATGTTTACCTCCTCAAGAAAAATACACGCAGAGTCGTTAGCGCGGGGGTCATTCGTTAGTTATATTTCAAACATTATAGCACGTATTCTTATTGATTTATAGGATATATTTGGAAAAATTGTATATATCGTTAAAATCGTTGGAGTGTAGTAGGAAGGCAAGTTTGACACCAGTTAGGTATGGGTTATAGTATATTGGGCAATGTGAAGAATGAAGACATCTACGCGGGAGGATCAAATGGCTGGAAAATACGATAAATACTTTATAACGGATAGTCCCTGGAAAAAATTTGATTTCGTCATGGGGCCGATTATCGAGCGTATGGATTCCAAAACCATTAAAGGTAGCAATTTTTATTTTATCCACTGGGTGCTGCCGCATGAGACGCCGCGGATGACGATAGGGCATCCATCGCATATTCATAGCGAGGCAGAACTGCTGATACACATCGGCACCAACCCGGACGACCCTGACGACCTGGGTGCAGAGGTGGAGCTATATATGGGGCCAGAGCTGGAAAGGCATATCATCACCCAGACGACTATCGTTTTTATTCCGCCGAATTTCATCCATGCTCCCTGGAACCCTCTTAAGACTAAACGGCCCTGGATTTTCATTGAAATTAATCAAGGGCTACGTCATACGGAGAAGTTCTATCCGCAGCTGCTGACTAAAGAGCACCGGGCGCAATTGGACTGGAATTTCTGGCATGACGATGCGATGAGCGTGGGCTACCCCAACATGATAAAACCGGAAGGGTGGAAATTTGAAGGAAAAGGGCATGGATAAAACGGGGAATGGCAATAATTATCAGAACGAAAAAGGAGAAAAAATAGATGGCTAAAACCAAATATGACTACTTAATAAAACCGTTAAAGTATAATAAACTGCCCGGCGCTGGCGAACCAGAATATATCACCATTTTCCATGGCAACGACCTGGAAGGGCTGAATGTAAGCTTTATCTGGGGCTACCACCGTAATAAAGGTACCTGGGGCGTCGGCGGTGAATTCGGCCATGCCCATCCCTATGGTGAGGTCTTTGTCTTTACGGGACTAGATTATGATAATCCCAATACACTTGGCGCGGAACTGGACTTGCAGCTAGGCGAAGAGGCTGAAGAGCATATTATCGCTGCTCCTTCAATAGTCGTCATTCCGGCTGGCGTGCCGCACTTGCCGATGGTCACCCGGAAAGTTGATAAACCTTTCGGCTTCCTGGCGATTTCCTGTGACGCCAAGGATAAGACCACCGAGCTTACGGAACGAAAAAAAGCGTTTGTCCTCGCTGATAGATGCGGTGACATGATTAAACGAATGGAGCTGCGCGATATCAAACGTACTAAAGGCGGCAATGCTGACTTCATGGCGCATTGGAGCGGCAAGAATACCCCTGGCTTCAAGCTGAATTTCACCTGGGCTTTCCATAAAGGGACAGGTTACTGGCACGAGCATGACCCGCACGTTCACCCCAACGATGAAGCGCTGGTCTTCGTTGGGCTGGACCCGGATAACCCGGACTATCTGGGGGCGGAAATTGAGTTTCAGTTCGGCGAGGAGCGGGAGGTGCATGTCTTTAATACCCCTACCGTCGTTATTGCGCCTAAGGGACTGGTTCACTGCCCGCTAATCACGCGGAAGGTGGAAAAACCCTATAGTTTCACCGCCATCTGCCTTGCCCACGAGCATGATACCACCTGGCTGGGCGGCGATAAGCCGTTTAAGAGTAAATAGAAAAGCAATTAACACTAAAGCCCTTCGAGAAAATCAGGGGGCTTAGTTATTTTTGTATCCCTCGACTTCGCTCGGGACAGGTCTTGGTTATTGGAATTTGGAGTGGTGGGTAAAGGAGTAGGGCATCATGGTGGGCCACCATGTACCATAAGCAGAACTTTCAAGTTAGCTTTTAGCCTTGATATTTAACCTTATAGAGCTCTATTAAAAAATGATACAAGAATGTAACATTTTCTACGGAAATTTTATAACTATTGAATCCCTCGATTGTCAAAATAGGCTATATGGAAAATATCTAAGATATTTCCATTCGTAGGGTAAGCATGAAGCAATTCACTAGAGGCATGGCAGATTAAGAAGAAAATTTCGGTTAATTAGTTGGTGCCGGTGAATTATCTGCGCAAGACCCGTACGGTCAATACCGGGTTCGACCAAATGCAGTATCACCGCTTAAGTTTCCATGCTGGCAACCCTTCAGGAAGATAGAGGACATGGGGCGGTACTTTGATGATTTTTTGGCAGGTTATTTCTACCCATAATGTGGCGGCGTATCGCTGCGGGCAATATAGTATGGGCGCCGGCTGTGGTTATGGTAGCGATAATTAAGGGATAACCACCATGGACATTACATACTTTCCTTCTTGTTAAGAAGCTGGGAAAAACCCTTAATTGTAATAGGATAATATTCGTAAGTGGTAGCAGAATTGATATAAGGTTAATTCATATCACAAAAAGTAATAATTCGAGCTTAAATATAAAAGAGAGGAAGCCACCAATTATTATCGTAGAGTAACTCAATCATCAGCACGATGTATGCATCCGTCTAGGGCAAAATAATGAACGGGAGAAAATCAAAAAAGAAAATAATAGACATTCCGTTAAGACTAGAGAGGTTTGCAGACAATCCTATTTTAAAACCTAACCCCGATAACTGGTGGGAGTCTAAAGCTGTTTTTAATCCGGCCGCTCTTTACGAGGCCGGAAAAGTACATATTCTTTACCGTACCATAAGCGAGACGGATGTCTCTTATTTAGGGTACGCCTCAAGTGTTGATGGGGTACACATTGATGAACGGCTTAGTAAACCGGCTTATGTGCCTAGAGAGCCGTTTGAAGGAGTGCAGCCAGCCTACAATATTGGAGGCGGAACGTCCGGTCTGTATGTTTCCGGGGGAGGGGGTATGGGGGGTTGTGAAGACCCGCGCCTGACCAGAATCGATGACCGGGTATACATGACTTACGTTGCTTATGACGGTCGCAACCCGCCAAGAGTTGCCTTGACCTCCATCGATTTCAAGGATTTCCTGGATAGAAAATGGAACTGGAAGAAACCTGTACTCATTTCTCCTCCTCATATTGTGGATAAGAATGCCTGCATCTTACCGGAAAAGATAAATGGGAAGTATGTTATTTTTCATCGTGTTTACCCGAATATCCTGATTGATTTTGTCGATGACCTTGATTTTGACGGTAAAACCAAATGGCTGGCAGGGCAACATGAAATACCGGTCAGAGCTTTAAGCTCGGATTGGGATAGCCGGAAAGTGGGTTGTGGGCCGCCTCCGTTAAAAACAAAAGAAGGCTGGCTGCTCATCTACCACGCGGTGGGATGTCGCGGTGACTACTACTACAAAATCGGGGCAATGTTGCTGGACTTGAAAGACCCGACCAAAGTGTTGGCCCGCAGCAGGAAACCCATTCTGGAACCGGTGGCTCCCTATGAAAACGAAGGTTGGAAAGCCGGCATAGCTTATCCTTGCGGTGCGGCGAAAATTAAAGACCGCCTTTTCGTTTACTATGGCGGGGCGGATACGGTGGTCTGTGTCGCTTCAGTGAAGTTAAACGGCTTCCTCGAACAGCTTATGACGAACCATAAAGAATCAGCGATGCCAGAAGAAATTGAACCACCCTCCACCGAATTAGAAGAAACAGCCGAACTTGTTCAGGGGTTCTGTCTCAAATGCCGGAAAAAGATGGGGATGAAGAGCCTGCGCCAGGTAATCCTGAAAAATAACAGGCACGCCATTGAAGGCGTGTGTGTGCGTTGCGGGACCAGGATAATTAAGTTCATAAAAGCAGCACCGGATGTTAAGAAAAAACGGAAGATACTTAAAAATAAAACAAATAAGACAAAACAAACTAAAAAACAACCCAAGCTGAATACTCCTGGCCGGAAAAAGAAAGGATTCAAGTAATGATTATCTTCAAACGTTCCGAAGAAAATCCGGTTCTGATACCCAATCCCGATAATAACTGGGAGGGAGAGGCTACCTTCAACGGCTGCCCGGTGATACATAAAGGCAAGGTGGTCATACTGTACCGGGCCGAGTCTTTAGCTCTTGGCGAAGGCGTGGGTAAAAGAAGCGCTTCTTCTATCGGCTACGCTGCCAGTAGTGACGGTGTTCATTTTAAAGACCGCCATCAGTTTATCAGACCGGAGTTTGAGTGGGAGCAATTCGGTTGTGAAGACCCGCGTGTTACCAAGCTGGACGGTAAGTATTATATTTTTTACACGGCATTATCCAAATATCCTTTCCAGCCCGAGGGAATCAAGGTGGGTCTGGCGATTACCAGGGACTTTAAAAAAATCGAGGCCAAACATCCCGTCACCAACTTTAACGCCAAGGCAATGGCGCTTTTCCCGGAGAGAGTCAATGGCAAGATGGCCGCGGTGCTCGCTGCTAATACCGATAATCCACCGGTGAAAATCGCGCTTGCCTATTTTGATGATGAGAACCATATATGGTCGGAAAATTTCTGGACGAAATGGTACGAGACCTTAAATACTCATGCTATCCCCCTGGAACGGTCGCCGCACGACCAGATAGAGGTAGGGGCGCCGCCGATAAAAACCAAATATGGTTGGCTGTTGGTCTATAGCCATATTCAGAACTATTTTTCTCCGCCGGCGGTATTCGGTATTGAAGCCGCATTATTAAATATAAATAACCCTGCGGAGGTAATCGGCCGTACGAAAAAGCCGTTGCTAATATCTCGAGAGGAATATGAGAGGTATGGGCGCGTGCCGAATGTTGTTTTCCCGTCAGGCGCTATCGTCAAAGGTAAAGAACTGAATATGTATTACGGGGCGGCGGATACCACCTGCGCCATGGCCACCATTGATTTGGACGAGCTCCTGCGTGAAATACTGGGGATTGAGGTTAATGCCGTACAGCTAAAGCGGTTTTTTGATAACCCTATCATTACGCCCAACCCCCAGAACTCGTGGGAGGCGCAGGCTACCTTTAATCCCGGGGTCTTATACGAGGGCGGGCGAGTCCATATCGTTTATCGTGCCATGTCACACGATAATACCTCCGTCATGGGTTATGCTTCCAGCGCTGACGGTACCCGTATTACCGAGCGTCTTCCCAACCCTATATATGTGCCACGCAAAGAATTTGAAGCCAAGCTCGTACCGGGGGGCAACTCTGGCTGTGAAGACCCCCGCCTGACCCGGATAGAGGATGAAATATACATGTGCTATACCGCTTTCAACGGTAAAAGCGCTCCGCGCGTCGCGCTTACCCATATAACACTGGATGATTTCTTGAATAAGCAATGGAAATGGGCCGACCCGGTTTTAATTTCTCCCCCGGACATGGACGATAAGGACGCCGCTATATTCCCCAGGAAGATAAAGGGCAAATATGCAATTTTACATCGTCTCGGCGATAGCATCTGGATTGACTTTGTGGATGACCTTAACTTTGACGGCAACCGGTGGATATACGGTCAGGTTTTGATGACGCCTACTGTACTGCCGCGCGTTCACCGGAAAATCGGCATCGCCGGTCCGCCTATCGAAACGCCGTATGGCTGGCTCTTACTTTGTCATGGGGTCACGGTGAAGCAATCTATCTACGACATTAAAGCGGCGCTTCTCGGTTTGAATGACCCTTTAAGCGTCATCGGGCGTACCTATACTAATATCCTGGAACCAGAAACCGACTATGAGAAAAACGGCATCGTTAACAATGTCGTCTTTTCCTGCGGGGCCGTGGTAATTCAAAACACACTTTACTTCTACTACGGCGGCGGAGATAAAGTTACCGCCGTGGCTACCGTTGAAATGGATGAGTTGCTGGAGAAACTGAAACCGTAATTTCAGAATTTACGTCTCAATATTTCCACATAAAGAGTTTCGTCGGCTACTCTTAATTTCGCCCATAATTGTGCGTTATTACCGCTGTTTGGAAAGGCCCTATTCTTATAGCTTTTACTTGGTATGAGTAATTCAGGGAAGATAATAGATTATCGATAATATTCACTTTGTTGCCCTGTTCCTTGTTTCAGTAATTCATTTTTCTCTGTGATAATTCCTTTTTCTTCCGTTTAGTTACACTCCGTCTGATATGACTGGCTTAACATCAGGCTCACGGCCTGAATTATATTCTTATCAGCCGCAATAAAGCGGCAGTGCTTTTGAACCTGTTATCAGGTGAAGGTGCCCGCTATTACAGGCAGGACATTTCCGGCTTTTATCTTCTGTGGGGCTTTTGGGTATCGGCATTCTGAACTTAAATTTGCATTGCTGACATTCATACGACCATTCGTTACTCGCAAAGATATTTCTGCCTGAGCCAAGCGGCGCCCATGGAGGGGCTTCCATAATATCAGTGTTGTTGCATGCAGGGCAGTGTATCTCAATATCTTGAGAATTGTCGGATATCGTTAGGTCGAAGACATTCCAACACTTTTTACACAAAAATCTTTTTTCCATCAATCTACCCCCTTTTTTATTCAATAGTATAATATCGCCTGTCTGCATGGCCCCGTCCGCGGAAAATCCGGCCAACTCCCGCCGCTTGAACAGGTTGAACATCAGGTAATCGGCAGGTAGGGCAGAGTTCGGGTATTACACTGACCGGAGTCTCTAACTCCCATTCATGACCGCGGTGGCAACGGAACCGGCGCCAGGTCATTTCAAAATTTCCACCGTTGATTCTTATAGCCTTACCATTGAGCAGGGCATCCGCTATCTTTTGCCGCGCCGATGCCAGGATACGCTGGAAGGTAGGACGGGAGATATTCATCTTTTCCGCTCCCTGCTCTTGTTCCAGCCCCTCCAAGTCCTTGAGACGTAAGGTTTCAGCCTCTTCAACTGACATGCAGACTTCTTCAAGGTTTCTTAGCGGAATACCCGCTGGCTTGAAGTAAGTAGCGTTGGGCAAGAATTCTACGCGACGGCATTTTTGCGGCCTGGACATCTTGCCTCCTAAATAATGAGCATATGCTCATTATTATGTTAGTACTCAATGAAATGATTGTCAATACTATTATTGGAAACCGGGGATTAAAATGCGCTTTTTCGAACCGCAGAGCAGGGGTGGACATCATAATTCTTAAAATTACACCTTATGACTTTTTGTTAAGGGCAGTAAAGGTTGTACAAAACCGAGTTATGTGTAATCCTAATAATCAGAGTATATTTAATTGAGTGATCACTATTATTTCGGTTATTACAACACTGTTAAATTTATCAGCCATTATATGAGAGTATGGTCTTGTTTAGCTTTACTAGGAGATTTATAATTAGCAATACTAAAATGGCTTCCTTTTCAAGCATTTATTCCTCTTTTTATTGGTTATTCGATTAACATTATAACTGAACCAGTTTTCCGGGGACAGGTCAAGATATACACCCGAAATTAGTTCAGCAAGCCAATCAATCTTTGCTTAGGATGGAGTCCATCCCTCCCCCGTCTCCACCAGACATAATATTAGCCCCTGCTGTAAAAAGCCGGGGCTTTTTTGTATCTAAAAATAAGGTGTTGTCAGTGACTTGCTTTAAAAGCTAAGCATATCGTCCGCAGGCAAAGTTTTCGCCAAGTTTACACCAGGTGCAGCTACCAGGTGTCTTTTCAGAAATCATAAGCTGGGACTCGCAGTTGCCGCAAAGTCTTTCCTCCCCGGGCTTCATCGGGCCGTTACAAGGAGTAATCGTCATAGGACAAAGCTGAATACAGGCTCCACATTGTTTACAGAAATCAGGTCGCTTCCCGAAGGGATAGTCCACATGGCGTTCTTTACCTCGGCCGACAAAGCCCTTGGCGTGGGCTCTCCAGAGTTCGTTACACGCTCTTACACAGCGTCCGCAGAGAACGCAGTTTTCATTGCGGAAGGGATACCGCACCTCTTTAACGCCGCAGCGTACCGCTATGTCCTGTATAGCGCGGGAGTTGGGAGCCTGGGCTACCAGCAATTCTGCTAGATTGCGGCGTAATTTACGTATCTTTTCGGTATTCGTCAACACGACCATGCCTTCTTCAGCATTTAGTGTGCAAGAGGTGGTTATTGTGGAACGGCCATTGACGATATGCTCGACAATGCAGAGTCGGCAGGCACCGATGTCGGAAAGAGAGGCTACGTGGCACAGATGGGGTATACAAATACCGTATTCTACGGCGGCGTTGAGAATACTATTGCCTTTTGGGGTACGAATTATGGCGCCATCGATACTAACCTTAACATATTGCAGCATGATAAAAACCTCTCTTTCTTAAACAACCCTTATGGCATCGAATTTACATTCGCTGGTGCAGACGCCGCACTTTTGACATAGTCCAGCATCAATAACATGCGGCTCTTTCTTTACGCCAGTGATAGCTTTACGGGAACATGCGCGCAGGCATGCTCCACAGCCGGTGCATTTTTCTGAATCAATTGAATAGGTGATTAAAGCTTTACATACCCCGGCCGGACATATCCTCCGGTCGATGTGCGCCTCATATTCCTGCCGGAAATAACGCAGGGTGGTAAGAACAGGATTAGGTGCGGTTTTGCCTAGTCCACAGAGCGCGGTTTGAGAAACGGTTTCCGCGAGCTCTTCCAGAAGAGGAATTTGCTCCGGTCTCCCCCGTCCTTCCGTGATATCTGTGATGATTTCCAGCATACGGTCGATACCAAGCCGACAGGGCACACACTTACCGCAAGATTCATCCTGCAAGAAGGTGATAAAATATTTGGTAACATCCACCATACAGGAGTTTTCATCCATGACCACCATGCCGCCCGAGCCGACCATTGAGCCGGCCTCGGCCAGGACATCGAAGTCCACGGGAAGGTCGAACTTCTCGGCGGATAGGCACCCGCCAGAGGGCCCGCCAATCTGGACTGCTTTAATGGCCTTACCATCAGCAGCACCGCCGCCGATATCGTAAACTACCTTATGGATGGGCATGCCCATGGGAACTTCAACCAGGCCGGTATTTTTAATACGGCCGGTCAGCGCGAGGATTTTAGTGCCTTTGCTGCCCTGCGTGCCTTTAGCAGCAAACCATGAAGAGCCGTTAAGCATAATGGCCGGGACATTAGCCCAGGTCTCGACATTATTGAGGGTGGTGGGCTTATGATATAGGCCGTCAACTACAGTATGAACATCCTTGGGACGTGGCTCGCCGACCTTGCCCTCCACCGAAGCCATAAGGGCCGTAGATTCTCCGCAAACAAAGGCCCCGCCACCGCGGGCGATTTCGACATTAAAATTGAAGGAAGACCCCAGGATATTTTTCCCCAGCAAACCGAGCCCACGCAGCTGCTGGACAGCAATACGGGAGTGTTTGACGGCGAGCGGATACTCATTACGGACATATATGTAGCCCTTATCCGCACCCACTGCCCAGGCACCAATAATCATACCTTCCAGCACTAGGTGTGGATTACCCTCCAGGACGCAGCGGTCCATATATGCTCCCGGGTCGCCTTCATCAGCGTTGCAGATAACATACTTCTCATCGCCGGGCGCCTCACGGCACTCACTCCACTTGCGGCCGGTGGGGAAACCGCCGCCGCCACGACCTCTCAATCCAGAAGCCTTGATTTCTTTGACAACTGTATCCGGAGAGATGCCGTCCAGGACTTTTGCTAAAGCGGAATAACCGCCGGCAATAATATAGTCTTCAACAGAACAGGGGTCGACATTCAGGTTTTGAGAAAGAATCTGACGGTCTTGCGCGCGGTAGAAAGGAATCTCCGCCTCTGTCCTATAGCTTTTTCCCGATACAGTGTCAGTATAGAGAAGCCGTTCTACTATCTGTCCCTTAACAAGGGTCTGATATACGATTTCAAAAGCGTCTTCCGGGGTAACGCGGCAGTAAAAGATATTACCTGGCTCGATAATCATAACGGGGCCCTGCTCGCAGAAACCGTGGCAACCCGTGACGCAGAGCCGAACACTGGAAGAAAGGCCTTGCTTTGTTAGCTCATTCCTGATGGCATCGATGACAGCCGGAGATTGTGAAGCCTGGCAGCCGGTGCCGCCGCAAATCATTACCGTAGTTTTGTATGCCCGCCGTTGTTGCCGGAGGTGTTCTCGGAGATGCTCCAGTTCACGATAGCTGTTAAGCTTTGACATTTTTTTCATCCCCAGCTTTCTTCTTTAAAGTCTCGATAAGTTTACGGAGCTCGCCGGGTGTCATGTGGTGATGATAAGTGCCGTTTTCGGCAACGATGGGGCCAAGAGCGCAGGCACCGAGGCAATTGACCTGGTGAATAGAAAAAAGTCCATCAGGAGTCACTTCTCCCGGTTGAATACCCAGCTGGTCGATAGCATGGTCAAGAAGGAGGTGGGAATTGCGCACGTGGCAAGCCGTTCCCATGCACATGGTGAGCACATATTTACCGGACGGACGCAGACTGAAGGCTTTATAGAAAGAAGCCACTCTGTAGACCTCGATAAGCGGCACACCGAGACCGAGGGAGAGAGCTTTCATAGCTTCTTGGGAAATATAGCCATAGTTTTCTTGAACATCCTGGAGGGTCTCGATGAGTTGATGCGGCTGACTATATCGGCCTTCTAGGATTCTGCTATAATTCTGGGTTGTCATAATGACCTCCTAAGGGGAAATACTATTGATTATTTTTAAGATAACTGATAGAATTCACCAAGTAAATACGGAATAATTGCATATATAATACCTATAAATAATAGGCACTTTATGGAGAATGAGATGGAAAACAAAGCAAACCCGGCAACACAGCCCGGAGAAAAACAACCCCCTTTTAAATCAAAAGAACTTGCCCAATTGTGGCGGATTCCGTTTCCCACCGATACCGAGCCTGGTAAAGTAGAGGTGGCACTACGCGAACGTATTAAAGAATTAAACTGCCTATACGGCATTTCCAAGCTAGCAGAACGAAATTTATATTCGCTAGATGAGCTTTTACAGGAACTGGTGAATTTTCTACCGTATTCATGGCAATATCCGGAGGTAACCGCCGCCCGTATCCTTTTCAAGGGAAAAACGTATGAGAGTGATAAGTTTAGAATAACGAACTGGCGGCAGGCAGCAAGAATTTATATGTATCATGAGGTGGTAGGCGAATGCTGTATCGTTTACCTAGAAGAATGTCCTCCATCTGATGAGGGCCCTTTTATGAAAGAAGAGCGCGCTCTTTTGGACGCGATAGCAGAACAGGTGGGGACTATCGCTACCAGAATATCCGCCGACCTGGAATTACAGGAAACTAACCGGCAGCTGACGCTGGAGCGTATAGCTTTACAGGAGTCCAATACCGCCTTGCGGACATTGATGGCACGCATCGAGCAAGAAAAACAGGAAATCCACCGCGACATCATGATGAATGTAGAGAAAATTTTAATGCCTATCATGAATGCTCTAACACCACAATTACTGCCTGCCCAAAATAAATACATGGAATTGCTAAAAACAAACCTACAAGAGATTACCTCTCCGTTCATCAGTAAATTATCTCTCGCTTACCAGGCGATGACACCGACAGAAAATGCCATCTGCAGCATGATCCGGAATGGGGTTAGTACCAAAGAAATGGCCGAGATGCGGGGAGTTTCCGAAGCCACTATAAATCACCACCGGGAAAAGATACGGCGGAAGCTAAATATCACCAACGAAAAAGTAAACCTAGCCACTTTCCTACAATCAAATATATGGGAGGGGAAATAGGGGTTCGGACAATATTTGTTTATCAGTCTAAAATATTTCCTTTAATACTGTTTCTTTCATATCAACTCGTGAGATTGTGCATAGGTGGAGTCCGACCCTCCCCCGTCTCAAAATCCGATCATTTCCAAAGCTAGCTTCTTCGGCTAGCTTTTTGACTTATAATTTGACAAAAAGTCATAAGGGTGAATTTCAAGATATGGTACGTTTATCACCCTCCCTCGGGGCTGCGGAAGGAAATAGCAAAAAGCCTCTTAAAATTGAAGGTTTTGGTAATCAAATCATGTATCTACCGTCGTTGGCGGCCGGGGATATGTTTATCCCATAGTTGATTGTAGAATAGAGCTAATACTTCGAGCCCCATTGTCGGAGTATTCTTCATGGCCCAAGCTAGCTAACATTTAATGAAGGAGACATTACTTTAAAGCTTTAACCAAATCATGGCATGTGGTTACCCATCCGAAAACCTCAGTGACATTCCAGATGGTTGCTTCCTGGGTAGATTCCGGACCAATATTGCCACAGCCATCGCTTATCAGGACAGGAAAGAACTCATGAAAATAGGCATCCCGGAGCGTTGACTCGACGCAAACGTTGGTAGAGAGCCCGACAAACAGCAAGTATTTAATATTGTATGTACCCAGGATGGTATCAAGCTCAGTGTTAGTGAAGCCACTGTATCTGTGCTTATCCACGATTATATCCCCTGGTTGTGGTTTAAGTTCGTCAATTATTTCCCAATCCCGGGTGCCGATAGTCAGAAACTTGCCCTTCAACTCTGGATGCATGCGCATAGCCACCACCCCAAGCTCTTTATAGTAGTTAGGGGATTCCGGTCCTCCAGAGTTGGAAAGGTCCCGTCTATAACCCATTCTAAGATAAACTATCTTTATCCCTTTATATCGGCACGCTTCGATTACCTTCTTATCCCTGTTAATAATATGCTTCACCTTCATTTCATCAAGTTTCCCCAAATAGTCAAAAACCCCACCCTTTATACAGAAGGTATTTTGCATATCGACCACGATTAAGGCGGTTCTATTAATATCCAGCTTGATTGGTTCCGGCTTAGCCATTACAACCACTTCCATGATTACTTACCTCCACCTTTCTGATTCCCTGGACTTGCACAATCTAAGTCATTAATGCTTAGATATCATACTCATCACCAGATGGACATTATCAGGGGGCGTCTCCGGCGGTAATTCCCAATCTGTGGTCAGAAAGATACCTGGCTCGGTTCTTTCCAGTAAATATGTCTCTAAATATGTTTGCAGTTCTTTCAAACCTGAGTTAAGGAGGCGGGTAGGAATGGCTTTCCCTAAAATGCAGGAACGTCCGCCTCTTATTTTGTTCCAGGTATTTACGTCAATTCCTGGGGCAACTATCCCGTCAAAACCTAAGTCTAACAGGTTGGTTATGTTATTCGGTGATGATTCGCCGGGCAACAGGATTGAGAAAGCGTTGTAGAAACTAACCATGTTAACAATAGGAGAGAATGTCGAGCGCAGCCAGGAAAGTTGGTCTGGTGGGCAAAACACCATTAGTCTTTCAACAATAACAATAACATCTAATTCTAACTGGCAGTAAACCTGGACTACCTTTAATAGAAATCTGGCGGCAGCCTCAACAGCTCTGATGGCTTCTTCCGGCCTTTCGGCAAAGTCCTTAAGAGGGTCTCTACCCGTCAGGCCTGCCGTCAGGGTCAGCGGACCGTTAACTACGGCGGCCAGGGCTAGATTTGGCCCCGCGACCCTATTAAGGCGTCTTAAGGACTCGATAACGGTACCAAATCTGCCCGTTTTACCGGCGCTTTCTATGTCGATGTCCTTAAGCCGGCCCAAGTCAAATTCGGGGTTCGGGCGGGTTGCTGGTGTTTCATAATCGCCCCTCCAGTTTATGGGGCAACCGCATATCTCCATTTCCAGGGAAGAATCAAAGCTGCTGATGATAGCATCATAGCCATATAGTTTCTGGGCATTCTGAAGGCATTTTGTATATTGAGTTGGATCAGCGAATATTCTTTGCACCGGAATTTGTTCCAGCCTGGCAGCATGGGTAAATATCCAGGGAATAAAAGGCAACCGTGGTAAATCAGCCGATTCAAATGCTCCTCTAACCAATCTCTTAGGGGTAATCATTTTATACGTATCTCAATCTCGGGAGCGGTTACATCCTGATAATTTCTCTTGTTTTCTTACCATCCGGCCATGACCCGTAATATTCCAGAATCTCTTCGGCAGGACGAAGCTGTGACCATTCCTTCTCAAACGCATCCCAGGTCATACCACGGGATATCCTGTCTTCCCTCTCCTTCTGACGGAGCTGCTTTGTTTTCTCCTCATCCACCTCAAGGGTTTCGTGGTCATAGGTCACATGATAGACGTTTTCCGCCGCCCAGCGAGAAATGATTTCCTTCCTCAAATCATCCATGACCATGCTGGGGTCCCTCTCCAGCACATCACCATAACCGCCGCCGCCACCGCTGAAGACGACCCATAAATCACCGTTTTCCATGACATGGACCTTCTTGAATATGCTGCCAATCTCATAATCACCCCGGATGGTCCTTTCGGAAATCAACTGCATGGCTCCTGTAGGGATGTCTTTATCGCCCCTTTTCAGCTTTTCCCAAATGTTGGTGTGCTTGACCTCGATGCCCGGCAGCGTAGGCGGCGGATAACCGCCGAACAGCCCCATGCAGTTACGTATTTTACTGCCTTTGACATGGCTATTATAAAGGGCATAGTCCACGTAATTAACTACATAGATTACTTCAGTGCCAGAGCCACCGCGGTACTTGCCAAAACCGCCGCTATCCCGGCTGAACTTGGCTACCAGGTTGAAGAACTGGAACTCGTTTTCTATATCTTCAATGTCTGGCGCCCTGCCCGTGGGGCAGTGGGAGAAACCATAGGCATCGACACCATCCATGTCCATCCTGGCACCGTGCCCTTCGGTATTAAGACCGAAGGCGAGGAAATCGGAAATGGGCACGCCCCACTGGTTGATTCCGGAGACAAGTACGCCGACGCCGGTATTACCAATAGCGGCCGCCACCAGTTCCCGCTGGGGGCTATCGAACATCAGCTTGCTCATGCAGATGTTGCCCAGGGTCATGGCACCGTGGCAGGAAGGGGCGCTGTTGCTCTGGGCAGCCTCAAAGTTGGGATTGAACATGCACCCCTCGGGCACAATCCATTCCATGGGCGCGAAGATGCCAGCCGAGACCGGTAGGTCGTGGAAAGAGTAAGACATTAAATGTATAGCCACATTGGCCGCTAGGGCATGAGGCATACAATGCTGGGGGCTATCGGTTTCAGGAGAAGTGCCGGTGAAGTCCCAGGTGAGCCGGTCGCCTTCCTTATGCAAGGTGAGAAAGTTGCGCACCAGCCGGTGTTTTTCACCGACGATGTCCATGAAGGTGACACCCCGGTAGTAACCATCATTCCATTCCTTGATACGCCGACGGGTGCCTTCCTCCGCCTCAATTATAATGCGACGGAAGAGACCCTTAACAAAATTATTACCTTTCTCCTGAGCCAGCGCCACAAGGCGGCCCCGTAAGCGGTCGGCGGCACTCAATCGGGCCCTCATATCAATCGCCTGCATGCGTGGAGCCCGCGATATCAGGTTAACGCACATCTCCACCAGGTCTTCACGGAGTCGGAAGTTCTCACCTATCTTGATGGGCGATAGGAGCATACCTTCATCGTGCCTCGTCTTGGCGGTGAGCGGCATCCCGCCCGGCTCGCAGGCGCCGGTTTCAGGCTGATGTACGGCTGCGTTTGTCCAGGCAATAAGCTCACCGTCATTAAACACGGGCATGACAACAATCTGGTCGCAGTTGTGTATCCCTCCGTAAAGCGGGTCAGAGAGGTAAAAAATATCACCGTCCTTAACACCTACGGTAGGCTCGTTTATCCAAGTCTCGGCCACGTACTTTATCGGTAGCTGGCCTACCACCGCATGGAGATAGGTCCCGCACCAGGCAGCCACCATGTCCCCGGTCGGGGTGTAGATTCCGGTTACTAGGTCCCCGGAGCGGAGCATGCTGCTCACGCCCAGCTTAAGGAAGACCTCCTTGGACTCCAGCAGGAAGCTATTCAGTTTCTCGGTATAGATTTCGTAATCGCCAGGTTGCAGTAATTTCATGCATTCCAGGTCTTTATCCGTGGGCGGACTGGGCTTTATCCATTGCAGCAACTTTTGCGGGTCTGGTCTCATATCACCCTCCCTTCTCTATATTCTCTCCAAGATGAAATTGTGGTATTTATCTACAGAAAGCTTTAGGGGCGGCGGTAACACGATGGTGGTATCCTCGGCTTCAATGACGGCGGCACCACTGATAATATTACCGTGTTTCAGAGATTTAGCATTGTAAACAGGCGTCGGCCGGAATTCCCCATATTCCACCCAGTAAACGTCCCTTTTGCCTTTCAGAGCCTCACTATCTGGCATTTCCTTTGCCCGCGGATAAATTGGGAGTTTCGGTTTGGGGTGGTCCACGGTAGCGTGCAGTATCAGGTTGAGCATATCCACGCCACCCTGGGGATAAGCCGACATGCGGCTGTAGACCCGGCAGTATTCATCCTCGAAGGCTCGATATATCGCCTTCACGTCAGCCGCGTTATTGACAAATAGTAGGGGAGACATGAAACGGAGTATGTTGAGCTGTCCTCCATACTTGGCCTCTATTTCAAGGTCGAACTTAATGGACTCGAGGGAGAAGCCCTCATTAGTTATGTCTTTAATCGCTTTCTCTTGGAGGTTTTTTACAGCGTTGTTGAAGACGTTGTAATCGTCGAATGGTTTCATCGTCCCCGGAGCCAGCAGGGGCAAGCGAAGCGATTGCTCGTAGAGATGCAGAATATCCATGGTACTGGAGCCAAAGGCACAAAATACCGGCGAGAAGGGGAAGACGACAATTTTATTTATCCCGGCATACGGCCCGTAAGAGCAGCAGTGGGTCGGCCCGGCCCCGCCGAAGGCAAAGAGTATAAAATCACTGGGCTTGAATCCCCTGAGGAAGGTCTCCTTGGCGATGGTATCGCCCATATTGGCATCGACTATCTTTTTAATCAGTAGAGCCGCTTCTTCCACATCAAAACCCAGGGGTCTGGCAATTTTTTCCCTGATGGCCGATATCGCTCTGCCCTTATCCAGTTTCATGCGACCACCGTGATAATAGTCGGGGTTGATATAACCCAGCACGATATCGGCATCGGTAACAGTAGGGTCAGTGCCGCCTAAATTATAAGAGGCCGGCCCGGGCATAGAACCGGCGCCCTGGGGCCCGACTTCCAGCCGATTGCCCATGACGCGATTCAGCCAGGCGATAGAGCCGCCACCAGCTCCGATAGACCTTGTTTCCAGGACAGTCATGTCCACCCACCAGCGGTCGATGAGGGGGTGGTACTGGTAAAACCGACTACTACCGGCCACGACCAGACCCAAGTCAAAGCTGGTACCGCCCATATCGCTAACGACGATGTTATCATATCCAAGTATCTTACCGACGTTTGCTCCACCGATAAGCCCAGCTACCGGACCCCCATTAAAAGTCTGGATAGCTGCCGTGCGGAAGACCTCAGCCATGCCGCCGCTGTTATGCACCATCATGATGGTCTTATCATAGCCGGAGTTGCGGAGTTCATCGCCCGTGCCGGAAATCTGCTCCCACATGGAATAATGTAGGTAAGCATTTAATACTGTGGTCACGGTGCGTGTATATTCGTTCTGTTTCGGTGTCACCTCGGAAGAAAGCACCACCGGCATGGCTCCCAGGTAAAAGTCCGGATATTCTTTGCGGATTATTTCGGCGATACGCCTTTCGTGGGTGTGGTTAGCGTATGAGAAGAGCAGGCTGACAACGAATCCCCTAGCCCCCCTATCCACCAGATATTGCAGCTTCTCCAAAAAATCTTCCTCGTCCAGGGGCCTGATTACCTCCCCCCGGGAGTTGACCCTTTCTTTGACACCAACCGTCATTTCCCGGGAGATAATTGGTTCGGGCTTGACGATGCGGGCCAGGTTCCTGATTTCCCGAAAGGTCAGCTGGTCCGACCACGAAGCGCCCTTGCCGATGGGTACGATATCTTCAAAGCCTTCAGTGGTAATCAGCGCTAGCTTGGGGCCGGTTCTCTGTAGTAGCGTGTTCATGGCGATGGTCGTAGAATAGCGAACAACCTCGGTGCTGCCCAATAACTCCTTGACGGAAATGCCAAGCAGGGCCGCTGCATCTTTTACCGCCCGCATGAAGCCAACTGAAAGGTTATATCCGGTCGTGGGCGTTTTGGTAAAGATAGTCTTGCCGTCATAGCTTAGAAAAAGGTCGGTAAACGTTCCGCCGATATCAACATCGAGAGAGACTTTCATCGTGACGCCTGTCTTATTGCTCATTTCTTGGCCTGCTTATCCGCCCCGGACTACAAATGTTTTTCTTTTAGCTTATCAATATCCAGTTCGATGTCGTACGTAACTGGGTGGCCCGGCGGCAACATTTCATTTTCCACCATGACGCCGCAACCGGGGCAATAAAACTCCACCAACATGGCCCAGGTAGGGTCCGGCGCGAAGCTAAAGGGACCGGTTAATGGTGAGTTATAAATCGTGTTCGGGTCTTTCCTGATATAAACCAGGCACCCTTTTTTATAATTTTCCCTGGCGGAGATAAGTTCGTGCCCACAGCGGTTACAGCACCAGAGTTCTTTCTCCAGGTCGATGTCCAGATATTCGGTTATCTGTCTCTTGGTACCCATCGGTGCCTCCTTCTCAGGCCGATTCTATGACGCCGTTCAGTAGATTATCCACGGTATACTTCTTACCTCGGGGAATCAGTACCGTCGTGTCATCGCTCTCGATGATAGCAGGCCCCGTAACAATATTACCGTTATCGAGCTTCGTTTGCCCATAGATAGCCGTCCGTGTGAAGCCGTCCTTCCAGTAGACCTCGCGGTATCCTTTAAAGGCCTTCTCCGGGCTCTCACCGGCGAAGTCATGGGTGGCCAGTTTCGGGTGGGCGGCGGGGCTTGTTGCCCGTAACCGGAAAAGTTGTATTGCCAGCTCGTCGACGTGACCGAAATTATTCTGCTTAGCAAAAGTATCGAGAATCCTGCCCATGTCCTGCGGGCCTTCAAGCAGAGTCACGGGCGATTCCAACACCGAGGTTAGATTTCCAGAAGCCACTTCCAGCTCGAGGGAAAAGGACACCTTTTCTGGCGGGAATCCCTCCCCTCTCATATCTTTAAACACCGAGTTCATAAGCCCTTTTACTATCCCGTTGAATCCCTGTATTTGCGATTGGCTCCCTTTACGCTTGAGGGAAAGACTCGCTAGAGACTCATAGGTATGGAGGACATCGGCACATGAAGAACCGAAGGCGCTGAACACGGAACTGAAGCGAAAGCAGTATATTCTGGGTATGCCCACCTTATCGGCAATCCCGCAGCAGTAAATGCTCCCCGCCCCTCCGAAAGAAAAGAGGACGAAGTCGCCTGGGTTATAACCCCCGACCTTTATCAGATTTCCGATGTCCTCGGCGCAGATATTTTCCATGGCTTCCATGATTAGCAAGCCGCACGCCTCTGCGGAGATGTCTAGCGGTTTGGCCAGCTTTTCCGTGATAACCTCCCTGGCAAGGCCCGCATCCAGCTTTCGCCTGCCGCCCAAGAAGTAGTCAGGGTCGATATAGCCCAGAACGACACAGGCATCGGTGGAGGTAGCCTCCGTGCCACCCAGCCCATAACAGGCCGGGCCTGGCATGGCCCCAGCACTATCCGGGCCCACCTTTATATGCTGCACATTTTTAGGTCTGGCTATCGAGCCGCCGCCGGCCGCCGTCGGGTAAACCTCGATGACCGGCAGTTTCGCCGGTATTCCCTCCAAAATTGCCTCGCGCTTGTAGCCGTGCCGACCGTTGATCACCAAGCTGATATCGGCGCTAGTTCCGCCGATATCCATGCTGGCTACATACGGCAGGTTGTACAGACGGCTCATATAGGTGGCGCCGAGCACACCAGCCGAAGGTCCGGAGTTATGGGTCATGATAGCCGTTGTCTTGGCCACCCGGGCCACGCCACCATCGGCATGCATTACTAGGAGTGGTTTGCGGTAACCCAGCTTTCTGACTTCATCTTCGGCCTTGTAGAGGAAACGAACCATATCTGGATGGAAATAGGCATTGAGCAGGGCCACATTAGTTCGCGAAGCATCATCGGTAGTGGCGCTAACTTCACTGGAAAGTAGCAGCGGCACAGCACCCAGGTAATGCTTCGGGTAGTCATCATCGGCTATCTCTCTAACCTTCAGTTCGTTGGTCAGGTCTAGATGGGCGTGATAAAGGCTGACCACGATAATCCTCGCCCCATGCCTCAGAAGGCTGCGTATGGCCAGCTTCACTTGCTCTCTATCCACGGAGCGATTACCCGCCGGCTCGTCGATGCCGACAACCATGCCGGTGGGAACGATGAAATCAAGCGCTGGACTCCTGGCGGCTGATGAGTAAAGACTTTCTTCGAATCCTCTGGTCACAACTAATCCCAGCCGTGGTCCTGACTTTTGGAGCAGAGTGTTGGTAGCATGAGTAGTGGAAAACCTTATCACCTCCGTTCCATGGAGTAATTGCGGTAAGGTGAGCCCTAGCTTCACAGCACCTTCTTCGATGCACTTGAGGAAACATACCGTCAGGTCATGGGGGGTCGTGTCCACCTTGACCCATTCTATTTGTCCGTCACCGGTAAAGAAGCCGTCAGTAAAAGTCCCGCCGTTATCTATATCAATTGTGAATTTCATCTGAGACCACCCTATAATTGTTAGTGAAACATTAGTTAGGTATTTATATAACTTTCAAATAGGGCATGTCAAATAAAGTAAATTATGTTTATAAGAAACGTCTATGAGAGATTATTATGGATGGAGAAAACAGAGTCTGATTTTTATTGGGAGTCTTTCTCCGGTGAACCATGAGAAGAAGGCACTTAAGACGAAGTGTCCTTGAATGGACTGAGGAATTGTACGGCGAGTTCAGAGGTTGGTGGAAACTGCCCTAGGAAAGCCCTAAACTTCTTTAGGAGCCGTTTTGCTTCATAGAGAGACTTAGTGTATGGGTGCTGGTTATCAGATTATAATAGTCATCGAATAACTGGTCATTTGTCTTGGCTCTATTCTCCATTTTCCTCCGCACCTCCACACCAAGAAGCATCATCAAGAGTTCCCGAATAGGTAGCTCTTCGAGAACTACAGACTTTGTGGGCCACCGTGTACAATACGCAGAACTTTCGAGTTAGCTTTTAGCCTTAATATTTAGTTCTATACAAATTGATAGAAGGGGCGGAATCTTCTCCAGGAGAAGAGAGACAAAAGAGAGACTATAACAGGCTAGAAAATAGCATAACAGGAAATTCAATGCGTAAACTTGACAAGAAAAGTTCAATTAGCTAAAGTTTTTATTGTTAGGTTGTGATATGAATGCTAACTATTATAGAAAGAAAATAACTGATGGAGATTTTAGCACATAAGCCAATTAGAGTATCGGAGCTTGACCGTAATTTTAAGTTTGAGATAACCGCTGGCGATGTTATTAATGATGCTACCGCCTGCTTTACCTGCGGGACCTGCACAGCCGCATGTCCCATTCATGAGATATACCCCGAGCATGACCCGAGAAAAATAGTCAGGATGCTCAACCTGGGTATACGAGACAAGGTCTTAGGTAGCCCTTATATCTGGTATTGTTCCGAGTGTTTCCTGTGCGAGAAAAACTGCCCCCAGAAAGTCAAGTTTTCCGTTGTTTGGGATGTCCTGAAAAGCCTAGCCACCAAGGAAGGATACAAACTTCCGTTGTCCATCAATGAAGACTTATGTTCCGGTTGCGGCATTTGTGTATCGTCATGCCCTTTCGAGGCGCTTGAGTTGCGGATGAAGGGTGAAAAGTATACTGTTCATTTGGTTATTGAGTCGTGCCGCGGCTGCGGCGTATGTAGTGCTGCTTGTCCGGCTGGGGCAATTGATACGAGTCTTTTTGAAAGCAAGCGTATCCTGCGATTAATAGAAGCCGCTCTGGCATAATAATGTGAGCAGCAATCGATAATGGCTTCCCTCTGAAAACAGGATGGTTAAAAGTGGATAAAAGAGTTGAAGGTGAAAAGGTAGGGGCGGTACTTGTCGTTGGTGGAGGTGTTGGTGGGATTCAATCAGCTCTTGACCTCGCCGAGTCCGGGTATAAAGTCTACCTTGTGGAGGATTCCCCCGCAATTGGCGGCGTGATGGCCCAGCTTGATAAAACTCTGCCCACGAATGATTGTTCCATGTGTATTCTCTCTCCCAAACTGGTGGAGTGTGGTAGGCATCTTAACATCGACCTTCTCACCTATTCAGAAGTTCTTGGTGTCAGGGGGAACCCGGGGAATTTCATAGTTTCTATTAAGAAAAAGGCAAGATTCGTTGACGGTGCCAAATGCACCGGTTGCGGAGTATGTGCCGATGGATGCCCTATTATTATGCCGAGTGAGTTTGACGAGGGGCTGGGAACAAGAAAAGCAATTTATACACCTTATCTTCAGGCAGTACCCAGGACATACGCCATCGATAAAAGAGAAGAGAGGCCTTGTCATGCCGCTTGTAAGGATGCCTGTCCCATCCACATGAATGTTCAAGGTTACATGGCTTTGACCGCCGAGGGAATGTTTAAGGAAGCCTATGACCTAATCAGGAATACTAATCCTCTACCGGCCATTTGCGGTCGAGTTTGCTACGCGCCCTGCGAAGACGCTTGCAATCGTGGTCAGCTTGATGAACCTGTTGCTTCTCGCGCTTTAAAAAGATTCATTGCTGACCAAGTTGATATTGAGAACTACGAAATCCCTCAAATAACTAAAAACGGTAAGAAGGTGGCTATCATCGGGAGTGGTCCGGCGGGTCTTGCAGCAGCTCATGACCTGGCTCTCCATGGTTATGAGGTGACCATTTTTGAGGCCTTGCCTGAACCGGGAGGGATGTTGAGATATGGAATACCCGCATATAGACTCCCTAAGGATATACTCGCCAGAGAGATAGGCTATATTGAGAAATTAGGGGTAGGCATAAAGACGAATGTTGCAGTAGGTAAAGAGATAAGGCTGGAACAGCTCAAGCAAGACTATCAAGCTATTTTTATTGCTTCAGGCGCCCATCAAAGTCTAAAGTTGGGCATTCCTGGAGAGGATTCTGCCGGCGTAGTCCATGCCGTTGAATTTCTGCGAAAAGTCAACATGGGAGAAAAGGTTGATGTTGATAAGAGGGTGGCGGTTATTGGCGGTGGCAATGCGGCTATGGATGCCTCCCGCGTGGCTAGGAGATTGGGGGCTGAAGTGAAGGTCATCTATCGGCGTTCCCGGTCGGAGATGCCGGCCAGTGATGAGGAGGTCAGGGCCGCCGAGGAAGAAGGCATCGATATCATGTTTTTGACTAACCCCACTCGGGTAATTGCCGAGGGAGGCAGGGTCACCAGGTTGGAGTGTATTAAAATGAAGCTCCGGGAGCCTGATGACAGCGGTCGCCGTCGCCCCGTCCCTATTAAAGGTTCTGAATTTTTCATCGAGGTCAATACCGTTATTCCAGCTCTAGGTCAAGTCCCTGATATTAAGTATGCCAGGGAAGCTGGCTTAAAGGTAACTGGCCGGGGAACAATTACCGTCAATGAAGCCACTTTAGCTACCGATATTGATGGCATTTTTGCCGGCGGAGATGTGGTTACCGGTCCGGCCATGGTTATTGAGGCTATCGCAGCCGGAAAGAAGGCGGCACTTTCCATCGATGCATATCTCAAAGGAGAGCCTTTAACCTCCAAAGATGATACCCAAGCCCCTCAAGAGCTTAGTAAAGATGAAATTGTTGCCCTTAAAAAGCGTTTCCCTGCAAAAAATAGAGTGAAAGGTAAGGAGCTGAAGCCAGAGAGACGCATCAAAGGCTTTAAGGAGGTAGAACAGGTCTATTCTGTGGCTGCGGCCCGAAGAGAGGCAAGACGCTGTTTAGCCTCGCAGATAGAGGGATGTTTTGAATGCCGGGAGTGTGAGGAAAGATGCGAAGCCAATGCCATAAACCATGAGATGCAGGATGAATACATGGATATTAACGTCGGCTCTATCATTATGTCTCCGGGGCTTGACGAATATGAACCTTCGTCCTTAAACAACTACGGCTATAGCAAATATCCGAATGTCGTGACCAGCATAATGTTTGAGCGTATGTTGAGTGCTTCCGGGCCTTTTAAGGGCGAACTGGTCAGGCCATTGGATAGGAAACCAATCCAAAAGATTGCCTGGATTCAGTGCGTTGGTTCCAGAGATGAGATTATTAATGCCGGATACTGCTCATCAGTTTGTTGCACCTATGCCATCAAACAAGCCATCATCGCCAAAGAGCATGCTGGCCACGAGGTTGACACAACCATCTTTTTCATGGACATGAGAACCTTTGGGAAGGGATATGAGCAGTATTACCATCGAGCGGAACAAGAATACAAGGTTCGCTTTGTGAGGTCAAGGGTATTTAATATAGAAGAAGTCAAAGACACAGGGAATTTACTTTTCAGGTTTGCTGAAGAAGATGGAACGTTGAAGAACGAGGAATTCGACTTGGCAGTTCTTTCCGTAGGATTCCAGCCATCCGTGAAAGGCGTAAAACTGGCAGAGAGATTAGGCATTGACCTCAATAAATACCAGTTTTGCCAGACCGGAGAATTTTCACCAGTTGAGACTTCAAGACCGGGCATCTTCGTCGCTGGGGTGTTTCAGGCACCCAAGGATATTCCCGAGACGGTGATGCAGGCCAGCGCTGCCGCGGCTAATTCTTCAGCTTTACTTTCCTCGGCACGTCACACTTTGACAGTGGAGAAGGAATATCCCCCTGAAAAAGATATCTCTAAGGAGCCGCCGAGAATTGGCGTCTTCGTCTGCCATTGCGGCATTAATATCGGCGGTTATGTAAATGTCCCGGAGGTAAAAGAGTACGCTGCTACACTACCGAATGTAGTCTTTGTTGATAGAAACCTCTATACCTGTTCCCAGGATACCCAGGAGAAGATAAAGGAAAAGATAAAGGAATATAACCTTAATCGAGTGGTGGTTGCCTCATGCACCCCTCGAACTCATGAACCCCTGTTCCAGGAGACCATCAGGGAAGCCGGACTTAACCGCTTCCTCTTTGAGATGGCTAATATCCGTGACCAGTGCTCGTGGGTCCATATGCGCGAGCCTAAAAAGGCTACCGAGAAAGCCAAAGAGCTAGTTCGCATGGCAGTAGCGCGCGTTGCTTTGCTGGAGCCACTGCACAAGGTGACCCTGGGGCTTAGCCATGATGCATTGGTCATTGGCGGTGGGGTAGCCGGTATGATAGCCGCTCTCAATCTGGCTGAACAGGGATTCAAAACATACCTTGTGGAACGTGAAAAGGAGCTCGGTGGCTGGACAAGGAAGATTCACCTCTCTCTTAATGGGGAGAAACCCCAGGATTTCCTTGAGTCCCTGATAAAGCGAGTCGAGGCAAATCAACAGATAGAAGTCCTTACGAATACAGTTGTGGTCAAGGCAGATGGTTTTGTCGGTAATTTTAAGACAACCTTGGCCAGCGAAAACGGACAAAAGCAGCGGTTAATCGAGCACGGGGTAATCATCGTAGCCTCTGGAGCCAGAGAATATCGGGGGAGCGAGTACCTGCTGGGGCAGCATGAGAAAGTACTTACTTTAAGTGACTTTGAGGAGAAACTCGTTGGGTCTCCGCAAGCGATAACATCAGCTAAGGATATAGCTATGATTCTGTGTGCTCGGCCTCCAGGTAAGAATTATGAGTATTGTAGCCGGGTTTGCTGTACCGTTGCCATTAAAAATGCTCTGAAGATAAAGGAAATCAATCCGGGGGCAAACATCTACATACTTTATAAAGATGTCCGAACCTATGGCTTCAAAGAGGAACTTTATACCGAAGCGCGAAAAAAAGGCATAGTATTCATTCGGTATACTGATGATAGACGGCCTCAAGTTACCTCTAGTAATGGCAACCTTGGAGTTATAACCTTTGACCCAATCTTGGGTGAGGAGGTTATTCTATCCCCCGATTTTCTGGTTCTGGCAACGCCCATGGTTCCTTCTGAAGGTAACGAAGAATTGAGCAAAATCCTGAAGGTGCCACTCACTGAAGAAGGTTTCTTCCATGAGGCACACGTCAAACTAGCGCCGGTTGATTTTGCTTCGGAGGGGATATACCTGTGTGGCACCGCCCATTCCCCCAAATTCATTGATGAGACCATAGCTCAAGCACAGGCAGCCGCGGGGAGAGCCACAACCATCCTTTCGAAACAACAGCTCGAGGTCGGTGGCGCTGTCTGTCAAGTAGATGAGGAAAAGTGTAAGGCTTGCCTTACCTGTGTTCGTGTCTGCCCCTATGATGTACCATATATTAATGAGGATGGCGTGGCTATCATAGAAGTAGCCAAGTGTCGCGGTTGCGGTGTCTGCGCTGCTGAGTGTCCTAGAGAAGCCATACAGTTGTTAAATTATAAGAAAGAGCAAGTAATAGTAAAGAGCCGGGCTTTGCTTACGCCGATTGGCTAAGATTTACTTGAGGAGAGAAATGCCATCTACCGAACAGTTTGAACCAGAGATTGTGGCTTTCAGCTGTCATTACTGTGCTTATGCCGCGGCTGACCTCGCCGGGGTTATGAGACTACAATACCCAACTAATATTAAGATTGTTAAAATCCCTTGTTCAGGCACGGTCGATATTCTATATATCTTGAAGGCTTTTGAACAAGGTGCCGATGGCGTCTTTGTCGCTGGGTGTCAAAAGGGGGGGTGCCATTTCGTTGAGGGAAACCTTCGCGCCGAGAAAAGAGTAGAGCGCGTTAGAAACCTGCTTGACAAGATTGGCTTGGGCAAGGACAGACTAGAGATGTTCTTCATGTCTTCTGCGGAGGGAGGACGATTTTCCGAAGTTGCTCGGGAAATGACCGAGAGAATAAAAAAATTAGGACCTAGCCCGATAAAGGGGGATTGATATGATTATTGCAAAAGCAAAGTCTTTCGAGAATATAAAGGCCATGCTTGAAGCTTATCACAATATTTTGGTGCTTGGCTGTGGCACGTGTGTGGCTATTTGCTTTAGTGGCGGGGAAAAAGAGGTGGGGATTCTCGCTTCATCTCTGCGCATGGCTGACAAGATATCGGGCAAAAACCGGGTCTTCTCGGAACATACCGTAGAACGTCAGTGTGAATGGGAATTTCTCGATGCGATAGGAGATAAGGTAAAGGGAATTGATGCCATACTATCATTGGGTTGTGGTGTAGGAGTGCAAGCACTTAGTGAAAAATTCTCTGCAATCCCTGTTCTTCCTGGGCTTGATACTGTATGCATGGGGATGCCGGAGGCGGAGGGCATATGGGTAGAGCGGTGTTCTGGCTGTGGGAACTGCATTCTCGATAAGACCGCTGGCATCTGTCCCATAACAAGATGTGCCAAGAGTTTGCTAAATGGGCCATGTGGCGGGTCAGCCAAGGGGAAGTGTGAAATATCACCTGAAATACCCTGTGCCTGGCAAGAGATAATTGACCGCCTGTCGGCGCGGGGTAAACTGGAAATGCTGGATGAAATCCAGCCACTACGAGATTGGAGCACCTCTCATGCTGGTGGACCTCGCCGCGTCACCGCTTCGAATCAATAATGGAGGGGCATGATAGTGCACTCCAACGGAGTATTGGTATGAGTTTTGAACCAAAGATTGTTGCCTTTCTGTGTAACTGGTGTTCCTACCGGATTACTGACGCCAGCGGTGTTTCATCCGTAAAGTTAAATACCAATATCAGACCTATTAGAGTGATGTGCAGTGGCCGGGTTGAACCCGACTTCATTCTGAGGGCGTTTGAATCTGGCGCCGATGGTGTTCTGGTTTTCGGTTGCCAACCCGGAGACTGCCATTATTCCGAAGGGAACTATAAGACCTTGCGGCGCATCGCCCTGTTGAAAAAGACCCTGTCTCAACTGGGAATTGAAGATGGGCGGTTGCGCTTGGAGTGGGTATCTCCATCGGAGGGTGATAGGTTTCTTGCCATCACCGGTGAAATGACCGAGCAGGTAAGAAAATTGGGACCATTTTCTGGCCGTAACGGAGGCAGCCATGAGTAAGTTAAAGATAGCTCTCTATTGGGCAGCCAGTTGTGGGGGCTGTGAAATCGCCCAGCTTCAAATTGGCGAAAAACTTCTCAAGCTGGCTGAAGCGGCTGATATTGTGTTCTGGCCAGTAGCGATTGATGTCAAATATAAAGATGTTGAAGCGATGCCCGATAAGAGCATCGACGCCTGTCTTTTTAACGGCGCTATCAGGAATTCAGAACAGGAGCATATGGCCAAGATGCTCCGCGAAAAGTCTAAGATAATGATTGCTTATGGCTCCTGTGCCTACGAAGGTTGCATTCCTGGCCTAGCTAACTTATTCAATCGGAAGATGATTTTCGACCGGGTTTATCTTGATGCAGAGTCAACCGACAATAAGGACAAAACCCTTCCCCAGGCAAGCTATAGGGTACCCGAGGGCGAACTTACTATTCCTGAGTTCTACGATACGGTTAAAACTCTTCGCCAGACAGTGGACGTAGACTATATCGTTCCTGGCTGCCCCCCAGAGGAAAAGACGACATGGTTGGCTTTAGAGGCCTTAATTGAAGGCAAACTGCCGCCAAAGGGAACAGTGATAAGTCATAACGCTAAAGCGGTGTGTGATGATTGCCCTCGAAAGAGGGACGTTAAAAAGATTAAGAAGATTTATCGAAACTATGAGATTATTCCAGAGCCAGAGATATGCCTTCTCGAGCAGGGGCTACTATGTCTGGGGATTGCTACCAGAGGCGGATGTGGTGCTCCTTGTCCGCAGGCTAACATGCCCTGTACCGGTTGCTATGGACCAGTGGCAGGAGTTATTGACCAGGGCGCCCATTTCTTAAGCGCCTTAGCCTCGGTGATCGACTCTAATGACCCGGAGGAGATAAGAAGAATTGTTGATGATATTCCCGACCCCGTAGGTAGTTTCTACCGCTACAGTTTGCCTGATTCGTTATTGAGAGGGGCAAGAATAAAATGAAAAGGATAACCATAGACCCTATTACCCGCCTGGAGGGGCATGGCAAGATAGAAATTTTTCTCGATGACGCCGGGGGAGTGAGAAACACCTACTTCCAGGTTCCAGAGTTGAGGGGCTTTGAGAAATTCAGCGAGGGGCGGCCTGCTGAAGAAATGCCCCAGATAACCCAGAGAATTTGTGGTGTCTGCCCCGAAGCCCACCATCTGGCATCAACCAAGGCGCTAGATGCCCTGTTTCATGTTGAGCCTACCAGTGTAGCCAAGAAACTGCGGGAACTTTTATACAGCGCCTTCTATATAACTGACCATACCACTAATTTCTATATTTTGGCTGGCCCTGACTTCGTCATGGGCCCGGACGCTCCCGTAAGTGAGCGTAACATTCTGGGTGTCATTGGCAAAGTAGGCTTGGAGCTGGGCGGAAAGGTAATCAAGACGCGTATGCAGAACCATAGAATAATCCATATGCTCGGTGGTAGAGCAGTGCATCCGGTTTTTGGTCTACCCGGTGGTGTCAGTAAAGTGCTTCGTGAAGAGGAAAGAAGAGAAATTGAGCAGATAGCCAAAGAGTCTGTGGAATTCGCCAGACTATCGCTCAAAGTCTTTAATGATATTGTTCTCAAGAACAAAGAGTACGTGGACATGATTGTTAGTGATGTTTATACCCATCGCACTTATTATATGGGGCTGGTTGACGCTAATAACAAGGTCAACTTCTATGATGGCATGGTGAGAGTCATTAGTCCTGATGGCAAGGAGTTTGCCAAATATGCCCCAAGTGAGTATCTTGAGCACATTGCTGAACATGTGGAGCCGTGGACATATGTCAAGTTCCCCTTCCTTAAGAAGGTTGGCTGGAAAGGATTTGTTGATGGCGATGACAGCGGCATTTTTCGGGTAGCCCCCTTAGCTAGGCTTAATGTTGCTGACGGTATGGCCACTCCGTTAGCTCAGGAAGCCTACGAAGAGATGTATACCGCCCTTGGTAGCAAACCCGTCCATCATACTCTGGCGATGCACTGGGCGCGCCTTATTGAACTCATCTACGCGGCGGAAAGGCTGCTGGAACTTAGCCAAGACCCTGAAATCATTAACCCCAATATCCGCACTATCCCCACTGCAATTCCTGATGAAGGTATTGGCATCGTGGAAGCCCCCCGGGGTACATTAATTCATCACTATGTTACCGATGAAAGAGGGGTTATCAAGAAAGCCAATCTGATTGTGGCAACCGTCAATAATGCCGCCGCGGTCAACATGTCCATCAAAAAGGCGGCTATGGCGCTTATCAAGCCAGGTAAAGAGATTACCGAAGGACTGCTCAACCGCATCGAAATGGCATGGCGACCCTATGACCTTTGTCTTGCCTGTGCCAGCCACACGCTTTTTGGAACCTCCCCGTTGCCGATAGAGGTTTATAATAGCGAGGGACAAGTTATTAAAAAGTACACATAAAGCTAATTGATGTACCAAGAGGTTATTTAGTAACCCATCACCCTTACCACTTCTCTCGCCAAGGGAAGGGGTAATAAAGTCCTTCAACAGGAAGGATAGGGGGTGAGGTTAGTAAATAATCTCAAGGATAAATATTTTGACTACTAATAATATTATAAGTGATAAGGTTCCGGTGGGAGAAGAGACCGAGCGCACCCCTGAGGAAGAAACATTGGTGATGCGCCTCAAGGTACTTAACAATATGAGGTGGTTTGCCATTCTCGGGGTTATCATTGTCACCCTCGTCGCCAGATATGCGTTTGATATCGGTTTTGCCACCCTGCCGGTATATATTGTCTGTGCCTTCATGGCTCTATATAACCTAGTGCTGACACAGCAGGTCAGAGGACTAAAGAAATTATCGCCCCAACGGGTTATTCCGCGTGTCCGGCAATATACATATAGCCACATTTTACTTGACATGTTTGCCCTGACCGTGATATTGCATTTCACCGGGGGGATAGAAAACCCGTTCATCTTCTTCTTCGTCTTTCACATCGTCCTGGCCAGTATCGGCCTTAACTACCGGGTGGTATATCTGTTGTCCACGGTAGCCATTGCCTTTGTGGCATTGCTGGTGGGTATGGAATATACTGGCGTGATATCTCATGTCAATCTAGAGGGATTTGTTGCGCCAACGCAGTATCAGCAGGGAAGCTATATCGTGGCCAAGCTCACTACCCTGGCATTGCTCCTTTACGGTATCACCTACGTGACTACTGCTGTCGCCGGGGAGCTAAGGAAGAGACAACGGCAGGTAATGGCACTGCGTGAGCGCCTACTTGCGGAAAAAACCGGCGAACTGGAGTATGCCTCCAGTGAGATAGGCAAATTGAGAGAGGAAAGGGAGAAGTTCCTGCGCTTTATTAGCATTGCGGCTCATGACCTGAAAGCACCGCTTACTGCCATTCAGAGTTTCCTGTGGGTCATTCTGGGCGGTTTCGCTGGACAAATACCTAAGAAGCAGAAGAATATGCTGGAGCGGAGTTCTCTCCGTATCAGCGAACTCTTGACCTTGATTAGTGATTTACTGGATATTCCACGCATTGAGACTGGCCAGATTATCCAGGAGATGAAGGAAATTTCACTGCTGCAGGTTATACAGGATTCCATTGAAGGTCAGCGTAATCTGGCTGAAGAAAAGGGCATAATAATTAAAGTTGAGTCACCTGAAGTACTTTCCCCAATCAGGGGTTCAGCTCCACGGCTGCAACAGGTGATAATTAATCTAGTGAACAACGCTATTAGGTATACACCAGAGGGTACAGTAACCGTCAGGGTACGGGAACAAGACAAGGACTTGCTGATTGAGGTTATAGATACTGGTATTGGTATCCCTTATGAGGATATGTCGCATCTCTTTGAAGACTTCTTCCGCGCCAGCAACGTAGAAGTTAAGGGGACAGGTCTAGGGTTGTCCATAGCCAGGAGGATTGTTGAGGCTCATGGTGGTAAGATATGGGCGGAGAGTCCCTGTCCTGAGACTAATGCCGGGTGTAAATTTTCTTGTACACTACCCAAACCTGCGTGAAGCTTAGAGGAGGCAACATCAATGAAAGCAGGAACAAACCTGGAGAAAATATTGGAGAGCGGGAGGTTTGCTGTCACTGCCGAGGCAGGTCCCCCCAAGGGTACTAGTGCGGCGGTGATACAGAAGAAGGGCGAGTTGCTTCGTATTTGCTGTGATGCCGTCAATATCACTGATAATCAGACGGCTATTGTGCGTATGTCCAGCCTGGTCGGCTGTGTGCTTTTGAAGCAGGCAGGTGTGGAACCAATCATGCAGATGGTTGTCAGAGACCGGAACCGGCTGGCACTTCAGAGTGATGTACTGGGCGCCATAGCTATGGGTATAGGCAATTTCCTCTGCCTTTCCGGTGACCATCAGAAGTTTGGTAACCATCCTTCCGCCAAGGGTGTCTTTGATATCGACTCCATTCAGTTGATTCAGATGTTGAAGAAGATGCGGGACGAGAAGAAATTTCTTAATGACGAGGAAATAGCCGGGGAAGTTCCGATATATATTGGCGCCGCCGCTAATCCCTTCGCCGACCCATTTGAATTCCGAGTGAAAAGGCTCGCGAAGAAGGCCAAAGCCGGGTTAGACTTTGTCCAGACTCAAGCGGTCTATGACGTACCCAAATTTAAAAAGTTTATGCAAATGGTTTGCGACCTGGGACTGGACAAGCAGGTGCACATCCTAGCAGGTGTCATACCCATCAGGTCGGTAGGTATGGCCCGTTACATGAGAGACTACGTTTCCGGGGTGAGTTTACCCGACGAAATCATCACCAGGATGGAAAAAGCGGAGAAGGCCAAGGATGAAGGGGTAAAAATAATCCTGGAGATTATGGAGCAGCTTAAAGAGATACCTGGGGTGCACGGCATTCATATTATGGCGGTGGGCTGGGAAGATATCGTCCCGGAGATGGTAGAAAAGGCTGGACTTATGCCCAGACCTATATTATAATTAGGAGACAAAAATGCCTGGTAAGATACTAGTTGTTGATGATGACCCTGATATTCTAGACGCCATTAATATGATTCTTGAATCTCAGGGGTATCAGGTGTTCACTGCGCGCGATGGGATAGAGGGGTTAGCCACTCTTAAAGCGGAGAATCCGGACCTGATGATTCTCGACCTGATGATGCCTAAAATGGACGGATTCGCCGTATGTAAGGAACTTCAGGACCCGAGGTGGTTTAAATATAAGGATATACCTATTCTGATTCTTACCTCGGTAAGAGAGGAAGCCAGCCGGCGGCGCTATGAGTTGGAGACCGGACTTGAACTGGACGTGGATGATTATGTTGAGAAACCCATGTCCCCTAATATCTTACTGGAGAGGGTGAGCAGACTCATCAAAAAGAAAAAGTCCTAAAATCATCTAGCTAATCTGATTAAGTAAGGAGGCGATCCTGAGTGGAAAGGAAGGCCAAAATTCTACTTATTGATGATGATGCTGATTTTGTCGAGTCGACAAAAATGATCTTGGAAAGCAAACCTTACGAGGTAATAGTCGCTGTTAACGGTGCCGATGGTTTAAGCAAGGCAAGAGAAGAGAAACCTGATTTAATCATTCTTGACATAATCATGCCGGTAGAAAATGGCTTTACGGCTGCAGAGCAACTCAAGAAAGACCCGAAACTTGCTGAAATTCCGGTACTTATGTTGACCAGCTATTCAACAAAGGGAGTGGGAACAGGAATCCCTTATAGACGTGGTTTAGAAGTAGAGTACGAGGATTATATTGATAAGCCAGTCAGGCCGGATGACTTACTGACTACAGTGGCCAAGCACCTGCAAAAGATGTGACCTACTTTTGAAGCCGTATAACCAGCTATCAGACCGAGCTTCACAAACCGCCAAGAATAAAAGGCTTTGACCGACTTTCGACTGTTTTTGATGGTTGTGAGGTTCTATGATAAACTATTTTGAGGCTTTTCACCCTCTATTCTACAAATTATTTTCTTCATCATAGGATCATTTGGGTTATAATCTTTTCTATCGCCTCTAAAATTATTATCAGTTATCACGAATTTCGAAATCTCATTCACCAGATAAAGTTTCCAACCAAAGGGTTCCCCAAATTCACTAAAACCTTTGATTTGATAACCCCTAAGCACTTCATTTCCAGAACTCTTATGAAGACCATAACAGAATGGTTCTACGAAACGAATATCACCCCTATAGTAAAAACTTATCACTTTCCTGGAATCGATGACTGAGCAAATTTCCCTTATCATAAAATAAATGCCTTAGAATATTTATCATGTCTTGTCTAGCCTCGTGTTGATTGGAATCAAACAGAGGCCTCCATAAAACGGCTTCCGCTATATACGGACTTTAAGGCTGCCACTAGCTTAGAGGCGGTCACTCGCTTAGAAATAAAACCATGAGCTCCTGCTTGTTTCGCTACAAGCATATTATGTTTATCATCGTACTAGTTCACAATGAGCTCTCGGATTTCTCTTGACCACTGATATTATGAAAATGTTTCACCACGAAGGACCGCCGTGTTTACTTCCTGCGGACCTGAAAACTATCTACCAGTAGTATAACACAACGTATATTAGCCGAAAATTAGCTATACCGGTAGGTTCTAGTCAATATATGTGAAAGACTGAACTTGCACCTTTGGAATTAGTAGCCAATATTTTACGAAATGAAGCCGGGATGTGTTTAGTATCATGTAAGGTATTTTAATATTAAAATTCGCTTATAAATATTGACGAAAAATAGCATTAGACAACAAATCAAGTTATTGTGTAGTGGTTCAAGTTGTGTAAGTCCCACTATAGGTAATTAAATTACCATACTTACGACAAACGGGTTTTGTTCTGCGTAAACCTTATTTCTCATTTGCTGATTGTTCTTGATACTTTCTTGACAGGTCAAGTCATTTTCTTGACACCTCATTGACTATCATTTTACTAGAATATGGTCGATGAATGACCTTATTTTTCTAGTTCTGCTCATATTATTCTTCCTGATTGCCTTTGGGCTGGTACTCATCTGCAAGCGTTTGATGAGGTCATGAGATGACTATCCTTTATATTATTTCAGGGGCAATTGCTCTCTGTTTGCTTATATATCTCATTTTGGCACTTCTTAAACCTGAGTGGTTCAAATGACATTCTTCGATTGGCTTCAAATAGCTCTATATATAATAATCCTTTTATTGCTGGTTAAGCCGTTGGGAGCGTACATGGCGCGGGTGTATCAGGGCGAACGCGTTTTCCTCTCGCGTGTCATCGGGCCCGTCGAGCGTTTCATCTATAGGATTATAAGGGTGCGTTCAGATGAGGAGATGGACTGGAAGACTTATGCGGTAGCCATACTAATATTCACCTTGTTGGGTATAGTTTCACTTTATGCCCTGCAGCGACTCCAGGCGTTCCTCCCGCTTAATCCCAAAAATTTGGGAGCAGTTAGTCCTGACCTGTCTTTTAACACCGCAATCAGCTTCAATACCAACACAAACTGGCAGAGCTATAGTGGGGAGACCACGATGAGCTATCTTACTCAGATGCTCGGTCTAGCAGTTCATAATTTTCTTTCAGCAGCTACGGGTATGGCGATTCTCGTGGCGCTGGTACGTGGCTTTGTAAGACATTCTGCCAAGACGATAGGCAATTTCTGGGTGGACATGACTCGCAGCATCCTTTACATTCTATTACCGTTATCTATAATTTTGGCTATTATTTTAGTTTCGCAAGGCGTCGTCCAAACTTTCAGTGGGTCACAGACAGTGTCATTTGTGCAATCGACGCAGGACGCCAGCGGACAGGTCGTCACTCAACAATCTCTGGCAGTCGGTCCGGCAGCTGCTCAGATTGCCATTAAGCAGTTGGGGACTAATGGTGGCGGTTTTTTTAATGTCAACTCCGCCCATCCCTTTGAAAACCCCACTCCCCTTTCCAACTTCCTGGAGATGCTGGCGATTCTACTCATTCCGGCAGCACTGTGCTACACCTTCGGTAAAATGGTTGGTGATACGCGTAAAGGTTGGGCGCTCCTGGCCGCCATGACCATTATCTTTGTGGTGATGTTGTCTGTATGTGTATGGGCAGAGCAGCGCGGTAATCCGGCCCTTTCAGGTCTCAATGTCGACCAGTCAGCCAGCAGCGTGCAGTCCGGCGGCAACATGGAGGGTAAGGAGGTGCGCTTCGGCGCTGCCAACTCGGCTTTGTGGGCGGCGGCAACGACGGGCGCTTCAAGCGGTTCTGTAAATTCCATGCATGATTCGTTCACACCGCTGGGCGGGCTGGTGCCGATGTGGCTAATGCAGCTAGGAGAGGTGGTTTATGGCGGCGTTGGCTCCGGTTTATACGGTATGCTGGCTTTTGTCATTATCGCGGTTTTCGTGGCTGGTCTGATGATAGGGCGTACCCCGGAATACCTGGGCAAGAAAATTGAAGCCTTTGAAATGAAGATGGCTTCACTAATGGTGCTTATCCCGGTGCTACTGGTTCTGTTCGGTACAGCGATAGCTGTGGCTACACCGGCGGGTAGGGAAGCAGTTTCCAACCCAGGCGCCCACGGTTTCAGTGAGGTGCTCTATGCCTTCTCCTCGGCAGGTAATAATAATGGCAGCGCCTTTGCCGGCCTTGGTACGAATACGCCTTTTTATAATATCGCCCTCGGCTTTGCCATGCTCTTCGGCCGCTACTGGCTGGCGATTCCGGCACTGGCCATCGCCGGTTCCCTGGTGCAGAAGAAGAAAGTGCCAGTAACCTCGGGCACGCTGCCGACGCATAACCCCCTCTTTATTTTCTGGCTAATAGCGGTGGTTATTATCGTGGGAGCGTTGAGCTTCCTCCCCGCCTTATCTCTCGGACCTATCGTGGAACATTTACTTATAAGGTAACTAAGATGATAGAAGACTCACAACAACCGGAAATAAATCCCCGGACAACCGAAGGCTTGGCTATGAAGTCTTCGAAGAGAAAGTCGCATCCAGGACAGCGGTTGTACCGCCACGCCATTATCGATGCTTTCATGAAGCTTAATCCGCGCTGGATGATACGCAACCCGGTTATGTTCGTCACCGAGGTTGGTAGCGTCCTGACCACTGCCCTATGGTTGCAGGCGCTATTAGGTCACGGAGAGGCACATGCTGCCTTTGTTGGCGGTATTGCTTTGTGGCTGTGGCTATGCGTACTCTTCGCCAATTTCTCCGAAGCGCTGGCGGAAGGTCGCGGTAAAGCGCAGGCAGCGGCGCTGCGCAAGACGCGTAAAGAGACTCAAGCCAAACGGCTCACCCAGCCGAAATACGGGGCTAAATACGAGCGGGTGTCTTCCAGCGAGTTGCGACAGAATGATGTCTTCCTGGTCGAGGCCGATGATATTATTCCCACCGATGGTGAGGTGATCGAAGGTATCGCTTCGGTGAACGAGAGCGCTGTTACCGGTGAAAGCGCTCCTGTTATCCGCGAATCGGGCGGCGACCGGAGCGCCGTTACCGGCGGGACGCGGTTATTATCGGACTGGCTGGTAGTACGTGTGACCGCTAATCCTGGCGAAGGATTCCTCGACCGTATGATTAGTCTAGTGGAAGGGGCCAAGCGCCAGAAGACTCCCAATGAAATCGCTCTCAATATCTTGCTGGCGGCGTTTACTATTGTTTTTCTAGTGGTCTGCATGACACTGCTGCCGTTTTCAATGTACAGCGTCGATGTCAACAGCCAAGGCACACCGATTACGATTACGGTGCTGGTGGCGTTGCTGGTCTGTCTTATCCCGACCACTATTGGTGGTTTATTGCCGGCTATCGGTATCGCCGGCATGGACCGTCTTATCCGGCGTAATGTCATCGCCTTATCAGGTCGCGCTGTAGAGGCGGCGGGAGATGTAGACGTATTACTTTTAGACAAGACGGGCACTATCACACTGGGCAATCGTCAGGCAACCGAGTTCATACCTGTGGGAGCGGTAAGCGAGCGTGAGCTGGCTGAGGTAGCGCAACTGGCTTCACTGGCCGATGAGACGCCGGAAGGACGCAGTATCGTCGTGCTGGCGAAAGAAAGGTATGGACTGCTGGGCAGCAGCACTACCGAGAAACAACGTAGTATGCGCTTTATTCCCTTCTCCGCACAGACAAGGATGAGCGGGGTGGATATGGATGGACTTACTATCCGTAAGGGCGCGGCCGACGCGATTGCAGCTTATATTAAGGAGCAGGGCAATGCCGTACCGTCGGAGCTTAAAACAATAACGGATAATATCGCGCGGAGTGGCGGCACACCACTGGTGGTGGCACGTAATGGTGAAGCCCTCGGTGTCGTTCACCTCAAAGACGTCGTCAAGGGCGGCATCAAAGAGCGATTTATCAAAATGCGGAAGATGGGTATCAAGACAGTCATGATTACGGGGGATAACCCTCTCACAGCGACGGCGATTGCTGCCGAAGCTGGCGTGGACGACTTTTTGGCGCAGGCCACCCCCGAGGCCAAGCTCAAGTTGATACGCGAACACCAGGCTGGCGGGCGACTAGTGGCCATGACCGGCGACGGAACCAACGATGCCCCAGCTCTGGCCCAGGCCGATGTGGCCGTAGCGATGAACACCGGGACGCAGGCGGCCCGGGAAGCGGCCAACATGATTGACCTGGACAGTAATCCCACCAAGCTCATTGAGATTGTGGAGACGGGCAAACAGCTGTTGATGACGCGGGGGTCTCTGACTACCTTCAGTATCGCCAACGACGTTTCCAAGTATTTTGCCATTATACCGGCGGCATTCGCTACAACTTACCCCGCCCTGGGGGCGTTGAACATCATGCACCTGGCGACGCCGGAAAGCGCCGTTTTATCGGCGGTAATCTTCAATGCGCTTATTATCATGATGCTTGTGCCGCTGGCTTTGCACGGAGTGCCGTACCGTCCGGTCGGAGCGGCCAGGCTCTTACGCGATAATCTGTTGATTTACGGAGTCGGTGGGTTAATTGCGCCGTTTATCGGCATTAAATTAATCGATATGATTTTAGTAGCCTTACACTTGGTATAAAGAGGAGACGGGAAGAATACTATGCTACGTCAACTTAAAATTGCCCTGATATTCCTGGGGATATTCACGGTAATCACCGGAATAATCTATCCCTTGTTCGTGACAGGTATAGCGCAAGCTTTCTTTCACCGTCAGGCTAACGGCAGCCTGATTGAAGAAAACGGAACGAGTGTCGGCTCGGAGCTAATCGGGCAGCCATTCAGCGACCCGAAGTATTTCTGGGGGAGGCTCTCGGCAACAGCACCGTTCCCGTATAACGCGGCTAACTCTTCAGGTTCCAACTATGGGCCGTCGAACCCGGCACTGCAGGAGGCAATCCAGACACGGATAGATGCACTAAAGGTAGTCGACCCGGAAAACAATGAGTCAATTCCTGTGGATTTGGTAACCTTTTCCGCCAGCGGCCTCGACCCGGATATCAGTATTGCCGCTGCCAACTACCAGGTTGCTCGTGTTGCGAGGTACCGAGGGTTGAGCGAGGAGCAAGTAAGTTCCCTGGTGAATCAATTTACTGAGGGCCGCCAGTTTGGCATCCTGGGCGAGCCGCGCGTTAATGTATTAAAACTCAATCTGGCATTGGACGCCGTGAAATAGACTTGCCCAATAACAAGGTATAGAATTGGTCTGGAGATGTGAATAGCATGGCGGAAGACTATACTCGTCCTAATCCTGATGAGTTATTGACGCAGGTCAAAGCCGAGGAAGCGCAAAAAAAACACGGCAAACTGAAAATCTTTCTCGGCTACGCTCCCGGCGTGGGTAAGACCTATACCATGCTCGAAGCCGCACGCTTAAAGAAAAAAGACACGGATGTTGTCGTTGGGATTGTAGAAACTCATGGACGTGTTGAAACTGAAGCTCTTCTTGAAGGGCTTGAAATTATACCACGCCGTCAGGTGGAATACCGCGGCATTAAGCTAACCGAAATGGACCTTGATGCGGTGCTGGCCCGTCGTCCGCAACTGGCATTAGTGGATGAACTCGCCCATGAGAATTCCCCGGGCTCCCGTCACCCCAAGCGATATCAGGATATCGAGGAGCTGCTGGGGGCTGGAATCGATGTTTATACCACACTCAATATCCAGCATATAGAAAGCGGACGTAACGCAGTAGCCCAGATTACCAACGTCTGGGTGCGCGAGACAGTGCCCGATAGCTTTGTCGATAATGCTTCAGAAATTGAGATGGTTGACCTACCACCTGACGAGTTACTACAACGACTTAAAGAAGGTAAAGTTTACATCCCCGAACAAATAGCCCCGGCGACCGAGTCATTCTTCCGTAAAGGTAATCTTACAGCATTACGAGAGTTGGCTATGCGCACTGCCGGCAAGCATGTCGATGAGCAGACGCTGGCATATATGAAAACCCACGGTATAGCCGGTCCGTGGCCATCCGCCGAGCGTCTTTTGGTATGTGTCAGTCCGAGTCAAGCAGGTACCCGGGTGGTACGTAACGCCCGCCGGCTGGCTTCTCCTTTGGGCGCGGAATGGTTTGCTATCTACGTTGAAACGCCCGATTCACATTTGTCCCCCACCCAGCAGGAACGTCTGACGAACACGCTGCGGATGGCAGAGAGGATGGGGGCTAAAGCTGCCACTGTCCAGGGGAACTCCGTAATTAACGCCGTGACAGAATTCGCCGGTAAGAATAATATTACCAAAATAGTCGTTGGTAAATCGCGGAAAAATTGGTGGCAAAACCTCTTCAACCAGTCAATCGTTAATCAACTTGTTCGCCGGAGCGAGCATTTTGATGTTTATGTTGTAGGCACACGGGGAGAATCCGTGCCATCGGAACGGATTATAGCTCCCGGGAAAGGACAACCTCTTAATTGGCGAAAGTATCTTTACGGTCTGGGCTTGGTCGTACTGGCTACTTTAAGCGGTCAATTAATGCATAATCTCTTTACTCCCACGACCATCGCCATGTTGTATTTGCTATGTGTGGTTATCACGGCTTATCTATGGGGTCTGGGGCCGTCTATCCTGGTTTCGGTTCTAGGTGTACTGGCATTTGATTTCTTCCATATTCCACCGTATCTAACTTTCAGGGTGGCTGATATGCAGTATGTTTTCGCTTTTCTCGCCTTACTTCTCGTTGGTGTCGTCATTAGCTATCTGGCATCACTGGTTCGCCGGCAAACCAAGTCGGCCAGGCGACGCGAGCGCGAAACCGCCGCCCTTTACTCGCTGGGTCGAGACCTGGCTGTTTCCAGCGACCTTGAGTCTTATATCCGCGCCATTATAAAAAGAGCCAAGGAAACATTCGGGCAGGACACCATAATCTTCTTACCCGACCCCCAAAACAAAGAAACCCTCAAACCGTACGCCAGTAACCAGAATATCACCATTGATGAAAATGAATTAGCCGCCGCCATCTGGTCTTTTCAACACCAGAGGATAGTTGGACATGGAACGGATACTCTTCCCAATGCTAAAGCGCGATTTCTACCGTTAGTTACTGCCAGGGGAGCGGTGGGGGTAATTGCGATATCCACGTCCGACACCAGTGTCGACTTGACTATTGAGCAAGAGCGTCTTCTGGAAGCCTACGCTGACCTCGCTGCTGTAGCCATCGAGAGTATTTTACTGGCTAATGAGGCACAAAATACGCAAGTCTTACGGAATACGGAGAAACTGCAGACCGCCCTTCTCAATGCGGTCTCGCACGACCTGCGTACGCCGCTGGTATCTGTCATCGGTGTCTTAAGCAGTCTTCAAGAAAAAGGGATGCACCTGAATAACGTTGACAAAATGAATCTAATCCAAGTAGCCCGCGAGGAGGCCGAGCGGTTGAATCACCTGATAACCAATCTACTTGATGTATCTAGGATTGAGGCGGGGGCAATTAAAATATCCAGGCAGCCGTCCGAGGTACAGGATTTGGTCGGTGCCGCCCTGGAGCAACTGGGTAGCCGCGCCGGCACTCATCCGGTTATTATGGAAATACCGGCAGAATTGCCTTTTATATCGGTAGATTTTGGCCTTATCGTACAGACATTGGTAAACGTTCTGGATAATGCTCTTAAATATTCACCGGGCGATTCTCCTATTGATATCAGGGCGCGACAGGTTGGCCGTGAGATGCAAATTGAAATAGCCGACCGTGGTATCGGTATTCCCCAGCAGGACTTATCACATATTTTTGATAAGTTTTACCGCATACAGCGCCCGGATAATGTAACGGGCACAGGACTCGGTTTATCTATTTGTAAAGGTATTATTGAGGCTCATGGCGGTCGTATCGCCGCCGAAAATCGCCCGGGCGGTGGCACCATCATTAGATTAGTTTTACCAGTACCCGAGCCCGACCACAAAAAGGGAGAGCAATTCCATGCCTGATGAGCGAGTGCTGATAGTCGATGATGAGCCGGCAATCAGGAGATTTTTACGGGTTACGCTGACAGCCCAGGCTTATGACACTATTGAAGCAGCGTCCGGGCAGGAGGCTCTTTCAAAAGCTACTGCCGATAAGCCAGATATCATTATTCTCGATATAGGTTTACCGGATATCAATGGTATCGAGGTTACCAGGCTGCTTCGCCAGTGGACGCAGCTACCGATTATCATTCTGTCTGTTCGGGGGGCGGAAAGCGATAAAATCGCGGCGCTTGATGCCGGGGCGGATGACTATTTGACCAAACCCTTCGGCGTGGGAGAACTACTGGCGAGACTCCGCGCCGCTCTGCGTCGCGCGGCTCAAACAACCAGCGAGCCTGTTTTTACGAGCGGCAGTTTGGAAGTGGATCTGTCACGCAGATTAATAACCGTATCAGGGCTTGAGGTGCAACTGACGCCTACCGAGTATGAATTACTCCGCGTGCTGGTAACTCATGCAGGAAAAGTGCTGACCCATCACTTTCTCCTGCGGGAGGTGTGGGGGGCGGAATATGGCGAGGAATTCCATATGTTGCATGTGAACATCAGCAATCTGCGCCGCAAGATAGAGCCCGACCCAACGCGTCCGCAGTTCATTATCACCGAACCTGGTGTAGGCTATCGGCTCAAGTCTGACTAGAAAACACAGACTATGATTTAATTAGATCATTGAAATTGTAGGTAGGTGGAGTTAGAGACCCCGGCTCTTACGTTCTCCCACAATGCATAACGAGAAATGCTTTTCTCTCATTTACTAGTTCGACGAAATTGTGGGTAGGTGGAGTTCGACCCTCAATGAAGTGGTATCACTTCGTGAGGCAGGTCAAAAATCCTATACCCCAATCAGCGTAGTAATCTGAGAAATATCATCTACTTTTTCGAGGTTCAGTATCAGGTCTTTAATTCGTGACGAAGTTTTTTTGTCATAATGAGCGATTTCAGCACAATCTCTATATTTGGCTTCTAACTCCTCTGGAGTCTGGGGATTTTGAGGCTCACCTTTAGGATGCTCCACCTTGCAGCTAAATGTGTTGCCATCATTCATTTTCAAGACAATTTCTTGATAGCCAAACACACCATTTAGACGGTCTTGCTTTTGTGCAACAAACTTTATTTTGCGCATTAACCAAAGGGTATCGGGGTCTTTAACACTATCGTCTGTAAAATCACTTATCCATAATTTCCCGTTTATCAGTGCCCTGGATAGACAGTACGCCAGGCTGAACCTCCCCTCTACGCCTTTCTGGGGCTCAGGAGGAACACCTGCTCCACCCATGAAAGACGGTACGCGAAATTCTATTTCTGCTATTTGCCGCCAATCAATCGAATATTTCTGCCTGAGTTGTAATCCCGCGTCTACGCCAAAATGGCTAATATGGGCACACGGAAATGCTTTGAACATCAGACCTGGCTTAATAATATTCCATGGATTTCCTAAAGCCTTGAGGTTCTCCTCCATTGCCTGCTGCTGAACTGGTTCTGTCGTGCCAGTGTAGGCATTATAAAAGCCTCCAGGAATCTCAATGATGCCGTAACGACCGGTGTATCCTTTTTGTGCCAGTAAACATGCTTCAACCCCATTTCTGGCAGCATTGCCAGCGTGTAGATGTCCAGCCATTGCGCCGAAATTTCGTATCAGACCGCTGGCTAGAGATGCCGCAATGCCAAATGCCCTCACGGTTTGGTTCTCATCCAGTTTTAAAACTTTAGAGACTGATGCTGATGCCCCCATGACTCCTAACACTCCCGTCCACTCCCAGCCCCTTTTTCCCACGTAGCTTTCCTTCGTCAATAGTCCTGTTTTGGCATAGGCTTCAATACCCAGGCAGTAAGCCGTTATCAGGTCCCTACCTGATATATGAAGCTTCTCACCAACCGCCAGTGCTGCTGGAAAGATTCCTGTAGTAGGATGCGCCAGTCCAACATCAGAAAAGTCAAGACAATCATCATAATCAAGAGCATGTCCAGCACTGCCATTAGCCAGCGCTGCTAGGGAGCAACTGGCTTTATACCTCCACCCGATAACTGTAGCTTCAGGAGCCGACATATTTTCCTTGACCAATTCACTGATTATCCTACCGGACGGGTCTTGGCTACCAGCCATTACCACTCCGATAAAATCCAATATCGCGAATTTGGCTGCCGTCACTACTTCTCCAGGCAGGTCTTCGTAGTTGTTTCTGGTGATGAATTGAGATAATCCTCTGGTAAACATTTGTTCTCCTTGTGCTTTTTGAAAACAGACAAAAAGCTCTGAATCATCCTAATAGAAATAGACATAAAAAATATATTCCTGTGATATCTTTTTGTCAATGAGCGGTTAAACGCATGGTTGAAAGAATGAGACCTTTCCCCCGAAAACAATAACACCCTGACTTAGAGTCTTTCGGTATGAAAGGTTAGGCGCTATAACAAACCCACTAAGCCAGTTAACGATATATCGTGTTTCACGGGGAGTTCGACCCCCATTGTTTTTCTTAATTTATTAGATTATAATCAAAGACGTTTTTAAGGCGTATCAGACGATAAAGGTATTGTAACAATATAAGGAGGTTTAACAATGCGTAAGAAAATGGTTATCATTGCCTTGTTACTCGTCATTGCTACTTTAATCTCGACTAGTTGTACAGCCTCGTTAACTATTACCACGACCTCAGCACCAACGTCGGTAATAAGTCCAACATCAATACCAGCCACAGTAACTGTAACCACTACTCTTACACCAACACCAACTCAGCCTACATCAATACCAATTCAGCCTAACCCACACCTACCCAAGTTCACGTTCACGTCTGCTGTAACAAGTGTCACAGCGAGTGTTGACCCGACATCTTATTCGGGCCCGGGTCCCAAGTCCTTTACCTTTTCTGCTGTCATCACCGTCAACGGTCCCTGCATCGTTACTTACAAGTGGGAAAGAAGTGATCACGCAACAGGTCCAACACAAACTATAACCTTCGATACAGCTGGTTCGCAGACGGTCACCTACACGTGGACGTCGATATCTGTATCACCGTATTCCGGTTGGGGACGCATCCACATTCTCACGCCCAATGATATGACATCGAATCAAGCGAATTTTACGCTCAGCATCATCCCATAACCCTTCCCTTAAACTTCACCCGATAGCCTGCTATGCGTTGAAGTAAAGCCAAGCGGGTGGCACCATATTAAAGCTTTCGCCCGTGGTGTGGAAACGGACGGAGCTGGGCAAGATTTCCTTTCTTAATGAGAACGTAGACATCACCCGCTATAGGGCGGCGGACAGTAAGATAAGCTACGTCTTCAAGCCGCCAGCACGGAGCTGATGGCGATGGCTATAAACTTCGCCCACAGCACTGGCGGTACCCGGCAGCCATAGCAGGAAGGGTGTTGTAAGAAGCGAGAATAATCAATTATGAAAGGACAGCTACAGGAACAAACCCACTAAGCCAGTTAACGATATATCGTGTTTCACGGGGAGTTCGACCCTCCCCCGTCTCCACCAAGATTTAAATATTTAGTAAATTTTATAGATAAATAAATGGCTCTCCGGCATCTAAGAAATGGACCGGAATTTCTTTAAGAAGTGGCTGTAGGCGGTTAGCCAGCTCTTTCATTCCAGGTTCCTCGCTTCGTTCATGCCCGATAACAATCATAGCTTTCTTGAAGCCCAAAGCTGCAGCATCACGAACGTAAGCGCTTAATGTCCATTCGGTGATTTCGCCACAGATCATGACATCTAGTTGTTGATCGTTCATCAACTTGGCTGGCATTTCTTCATGGCCAAGACCAAGGCTTCCGCCGCCAACCAATATGCCAACCTGGCTGCATTTCGTTTCTAGGTCGCCGACGACCTGAATAACCTTCATACCGAGTGTCTTCTTTAAAAAGCCAACCAAAGCAGTAACTGTTGTAGTAGGAATCGAGTAACAATGTGGCAATGGGAATTCTGTGTTTCGATAATTTGTCCATCCCAAGTCTTTTAATAATCCGGCATAAATAAGGTCTTCATTGCCACTATGCATGTGATCATGATATCGCCAGATTGATATCTTGTTATCGTCAATCAAAGTTTTTTTCCGTTGATAAACCGGATCATTTTTCACCCATTGTATATCATCCGAACCGGTAAAATAAGTTGGTTCATGGGTGATGATCAGGTTGCAGCCCATTTCAATTGTCCGGCGAATCACATCAACAGTGGCCATAAACGTTGTAACAACACCGGTGACTTGATGCTCCCAGTTCCCTTCGATTAGTTGGTCGCATGTTTTTTCAAATTTCCTTCCGCCGTTTAACGCCAGGATGATTTCGATTATTTCTCTTACATCCATTTTTATAACCCCCAGAATAAGTAATTTTATAGAACTAAATTTTGCGCATTCGCATCTGGTCGGGAATAACTAATTGAGTATGTATATCGCAATGTTTTATGACAGCCGCTAATCATTTACTAAGCACATCCGTTTGGCTAAAACAATGGCGCCAAGAACCCCGGATAAAGAGATATTGGACTTTGCATTCACGAGAGCCGGGCGAACTAAATAGTTGCTAATCTTTTCCAATGAGTCCAAAGCAGGAATGTATTTATTCAGTAGTTTCTCAACTTTTCTCTGTACTTTTTCCAATAAATTGTGGTGATTCATGATGCCACCGCCCAATATAATCCGTTGAGGCGATAGAGTGCATATCAAATTATACATCCCCATAGCAATGTAGTTAGCTTCAAGATTCCAAGCGCGATTATAATCTTTATCGTTTTCTAGGATTTCTTCGGGAGGTTTTCCCCATCGTTGTTGCATGGATGCTCCGGAAGCTAAGCCTTCCCAACAACCAAAACTTGGGTTATTACGGAGGTCGCATTTATGGAATTTGCATGAGCCTTTAAAGCCCGGTTTATCGTTATTATCGCGCGGAATTCGGATATGTCCCATTTCAGGGTGGACAAGTCCGTGCATTAAATCCCCGTTTATAATGCCTCCACCGCCTATTCCTGTCCCCAGGGTAACGTAGATGAATGTATTAAGACCTTGAGCCGCACCCCATTCCTGTTCGCCTAAAGCGGCACCGTTTACATCGGTATCGATAACTACCGGTATATCGAGGGCATCTTGTATAATGCCGGCCAGGTTAACATTCGTCCAGCCGGGTTTGGGCGTGTTAGTAATGTACCCATATTTTGAGGATTCCTGATTAAGCTCAAGAGGGCCAAAGGATGCTATACCTATCGCCGCCAAACGCCTGCCGGTTTCTTCGGCGGTATAGGGTTTGAAAAACTTGATGACTTCATTAAGGGTCTTTTGAGGGGTAGTAGTTTCAATGCGTTTGATAGTCAAGTCGGTTGGGCTTGTACCGACGGCACAAATAAACTTGGTACCGCCGGCTTCGATTCCGCCATATATTTTGGCTGATGTCTGTTTCATACCAAAGCTCAATCTAGTTTACAATATGTCCGTTAACTGAACTACTACTGAATTGTAGCCAATAAAGAGTCCCTTGACAACACGTGAGACCCACAAGTAATATCTATTTTGTGAGTAACGATAAAGATAAGAGGCAGGCACTGGCTTTCTCGTCGATGAAAACCGGGCATAATAATCCCTCCTGGCTTAATCAAGCCGTCTTTTACCAGATTTATCCGCAGAGTTTTTACGATACCAACGGAGACGGCATCGGCGACATCCCGGGGATAATTCAAAAACTGGATTATCTACAATGGATGGGCATCAACGCGATATGGCTTAATCCGTGTTTTGTTTCTCCTTTCCAGGATGCCGGTTATGATGTATCGGATTATTACCGAATCGCGCCACGTTATGGAACCAACCGGGACCTCTATCGACTCTGTCGGGAAGCTCACCGACGGGGGATTAAAGTCTGCCTGGACCTGGTGGCAGGCCATACTTCCATCGACCACCCCTGGTTTAGGGCTTCCTGCCGCCCTAAGCGAAATAAATATTCTGACCGTTATATCTGGACATCTTCAAGGACATCTAACGCCAATCTACCACTTTCCTTCATACGGGGTTATTGTCAAAGAGAAGGCGATTTTGTTACTAATTTTTTTTATTTCCAGCCGGCTTTGAATTATGGATTCGCCAAACCGGCAGCGGACCAACCGTGGCAACAATCAGTTGATGCGCCTGGGCCTCTTGAAACCCGCAAAGAATTGATTAAAATAATGACTTTTTGGCTTAGCCATGGGGTAGATGGGTTTCGTGTAGATATGGCTTTTTCGCTTGTGAAATTAGATCCGGGCCATAAAGAGACTATTAAATTATGGAAGGACATCGGGCAAAAAGTACGCTCATTCTATCCCGACGTGGTATTAATTGCCGAATGGGGTAATCCGGAGGAATCGATTGCCGCCGGCTTTAATATCGATTTTATGATGCACATCGGAGTAAAGGGTTACGCCGACCTCATGCTCAACGAGAATAGCTTCTTTCGCCGGTATGGCGGTGGGGACATTAGGAATTTTCTAAAAGTTTATTTAGAACAAGCCAATAAAGTACAAGGCAAAGGTTTAATATCTGTCCCCAGCGCCAATCATGATGTAAAAAGACCTTGTGCGGATGGCAGGACAGTCAGGGATTTAAAAGTCATTTTCACCTTTTTACTTACTTGGCCTGGCGTGCCTTTTATCTACTACGGAGACGAGATAGGCATGCGTTATATTACCGGAATGCTGTCGAAGGAAGGGGGCTACGTGCGCACAGGCACTCGTACTCCCATGCAATGGGACGACGGGCCTAACGCCGGTTTTTCTACTGCTGACAAAGACCAGCTTTATCTTCCGTTGGATCCACGCAAGAATCGTCCGACGGTCAAGAAGCAGACCAGCGATTCGGGGTCGCTGCTAAATCACGTCCGCAAACTAATTGCCTTGAGGCAAAGTTCACCTGCTCTTCAAGCCGTCGGTGACTTAATTCCTTTGCCGGTCAAAAACAACGACCGTCATTTCGCCTATTTACGCCAATCCGGCAGCGAGCGATTCCTCATCGTGCTGAACCCATCTGCCGAACTGTCTCAAATCCGGATAAACGGAATAAAATCAGGTAATCTGACATCTCAAATATGTCATGGAGTGAAGGCTTGCGTAGAAGGAGACGACATCCAGATTAATTTGGATGGAGTTTCTTACGGCATTTTTAAGCTCTAAATGAACTATCGAAAAGCAATCTCCTTCCTTTTTATCCAGTGGCAAAGGCTTACCCCATACAAAACAGCCGAAATAGGCTTCGTAGTTGCAGGTAATTACTTATTACATACACTGCAACTTAAATTAGCACTGGAAGTAAAACTAGCAACATCGTCGATACTTCCATTGCCAGTATATACAGCTACCTGAGGATAAGGATAAAGCGGGCGAGTCCTGACAACTTTAACGCCCTCAATATGCGAGCCAATAAGTCCTTCAGGCGCGATACTATCTTCCACCCAGCTTACCAGAGGTGTAAACCAATCGACATTGTCACACCCAGCTCCACCCCCACAATGAAACATACCTGGAACCATGTACAGCCTGTAAAAATCCATTGTCTTGTCAACACCCATAAAGTTAAGGACAGACTCATAATAATTAACTGACATGAAGGGGTTAAGTGCCATGTCGGCCCATCCGTGATAATGAATTATCTTGCCACCGTGAGCCTTAAACTCCGATAAATCCGGGTTAGTAGCATCAATGATTGATGATATGTATGCCATTTTGGTGGGGTCGGTGTCAAAATTGAAAGTTTTCCAGTCATAGCCAGGGCCAGGGTCTACTTCGAAAGCTATATACTTCATAAAACTGTCGCCAATCATGAGCTGCAGGCTAGGTCCGCCAAAACCAATCACCCACATAGCCCAGCCACTAATCCCGCCTGCAAATACCTCGGCGCCAATGGGTGCGCCCGGGAAGAGTAATTCACCCTTAGAGTTTTTTATGCCACCGTATATTTTTTTTAAAGCTTCCACCTGGGCAAGTGTGAAACTGCCTGGTAAGAGGTCCGTGGTGGGGTCAAAGGTGCATTTGCTGGGGTCATTGATGAGACCATCCACGAGCCCATCTACACCGTCGCACTTTTCGTAGATTGTATCCGCCAGTATTTTGAGCTTGTCAGCTGATATACTGCTATTACCCGATAATGCCAATGCATTCCATATACTCCACATCGCTATCCCAGTGAAATTGAGCACAGGATCCCCCACAACGATTCCGTTAAAATCCAACGGGTACCGTTGTGCTTCCATCAAACCTTGCCGTCCGCCAGTTGAGCAGCTAACAAAGTAGGAATAACTAGGCGGATTACCGTAATAGGCTTTTATGATTTCCTTGGCCGTCACTGCAGTCAGATGAACCGCACGGTAGCCGTAATCGATTTCTCCTTGCTGGTTGTTATAAGCAAAAGATGCCCCAAGCGATCCAAACGGGTCAATTCTTGCATCATGACCCGTATCCGTGGATGCCGTCGCATAACCCATGCTTAAGCCCTTTTCCATGGTGGTATATTCAATGTTGCCGGCAAAAACACCATTACCTACCATGTAGAACTTACCATTCCAGTAGGTAGGAAGCTCGACCGCAAAACCGATATTAGAAGACACCTTCCCTCTGACATCGAAGTGTTCAGGTACGGTTTCGGTAGCGGCTACCATAGTGGCAGAAGTTAGAGTTACATCCGGTTGTTTGAAGTTATGTATGAAATCATTAGTGGTAGATGATGTAACCTCCGGGCTTGGATTAGTTGATGCGGATGGTTCTTGCGTCTCCTGTTGATTCGGTGTACCCGTTATACCCGTTGGGCACGTTGGACACGTTGTATCCGTGGGACTTGCTGGTCCGCTACAAGCCTCTGCAAATAGTAGAGCTACCAAAATAATAGATAAACAGACGCTGCCAATCAATTTAAAAAGGTTTTTTCTTTTCATGTTAATAACCTCCTATTACCTGAATAGTTATTTATTGCCGGGGAAATGAGTTCTAGCTGAATACATCGGTTTTATCCCAGGCCTGGCGTTCTTCTTCATACGGCGCTGCCTCAACGTGGGCATTTTTATCGAGAATCATTGTCATCCGTTTACTGCCATAAACGGGCCATTTACCGATACTTTCACAGGATGGATCGCCGGTATGGGCAAAAGCCAGCCAAGCATCCTGCATGCATTTAGCCAGTTTATCTGCCTCCGGCCCGCTGCCGCAAAACATGTCGTTATAACTGCCGAAGACGAAGCCGATTTCCAAGCCATGACAGGCCCCCAGCACGCCACCCATGGCAGGTGATTTCCAGGTGAATAGATAATAGCTATATGCGGCCTGTTGGTTAGCCTGCTGTGCTTCAGCGAGTCTAACCCCCGGCATCCGGAACATTAAGTCGCCAAAGATAGCCGTAAATATCTCGGCGGGAGTGGCAGGTTCGCCGCGTTTGGTGCGAGCCTGACGATATGCCGAGACCAGCGCCTTAGCTGCATCTATAGACATTACGTGGCTAAGCCGAATAAGCACCCCGGCTTCATCAATTTGGTCGAAGCCCGGTTCCATCATTGTAAACAACTTCCACTCATTAAGATTGGTGCCAACGAGTGTTATTATTTCTTTGGAATATCCCTGCCTGACTGATTTATTGATATCTTCGGGGATAATTTCTTTATCTATTACAGGGACGGCGACAGTTACTTCAGGGTTCTTGCCTCGGCCAAGCCGACTGGCTACCATTTTCTTTTCTATTTCTAGGAGTTGTGGTGGGGTAAACGCCTGCAACGCCTTAATGTCATCTTCCTTGATTCCGGCCATTTCCAGGAAAAGCCGGCCATTAGCATTCGCGTCTTCAGAAGTAATAGTAAAGCCACCGGAGCCGCTTTCAAGAATCCCTTTATGAAAAAGTCCCTTGGCTGAAGGCATCGCCATCAGACTGCCGATAGACATGCCACCGGCTGATTCGCCGAATAGAGTGATATTATCGGGGTCACCGCCGAAAGTGGCGATATTATCTTTGACCCATTTGAGCGCTAAAACCTGATCCAGCAGCCCTTCATTGCCGGTGGCTGGAATTTTACCGCCGGTAATATCCTTGAGTCTTAAAAACCCGAGCATTCCCAGCCTATAGTTGATACTCACCATAACGATATTGCCGCGTTTCGGTAATATGCCTGTATCATATTGGGGATCAGAGCCGCAACCAAGTGTGAATGCGCCGCCATGAATCCAGACCATCACCGGTCGTTTTGCTTTATCAAGTCCCGGCGTCCAGACATTGAGGAAAAGGCAGTTTTCAGATTGCAGCTGGGGCGCCTGACCAAAAGGTCCCATCGGCATTATGGTCTGTGGGGCAATAGCACCGAATTCCTTAGCTTCACGTATACCATCCCATTTTTTCACCGGTTGGGGTGCCAGCCAACGCAATTCACCAACCGGCGGCGCGGCATAAGGAATACCCTTGAAGATATGAAGATCGTTTTCAAACTTCCCCACGATTTTCCCGGATTTTGTAGCTACAACTGGATTTTCCTTTTCACTTATTTGACTCTCCTATTAACCAATGTTTTTTATAAGACACACTCATAAAAAAATATGTATCTAGCAACCTTGCGTGCTTCTGTAAATGATGTCATCTTGGATTTCCGGGGAGAGCATAACAAAGTAGGCGCTGAAGCCTCCCACTCTAACCACCAGGTCGCGATGCTTTTGTGGATGTGCTTTGGCATCAAGCAATTCTTCCGTATCCACCATATTAAATTGGATGTGCTGCCCGCCATTTCTGAAGAAAGTATCGGTTAGGATAGCCAGTTTTTCCCGGCTTTCTGGGCTCTGCATAACAGTACTAGAAAACTTCTGATTCAAACATGAAGCATAAGATTCTTTGAACCCCGCCTTTATTACCGACCTCATTACACCGATGGGACCAAGCTTATCCATTCCCCGCATAGGAGATATCGAGCCGTCGTTTAACGGTTCCTTGGATTTACGCCCGTTAGGTAATGCGCCTACACCTAAACCGCCAAAATAATGCCAGGATAACCCCTCGCGGGAGATTTTACAGGGCACATCGAACGGGTTTTTATATGACATGATGACACTTCCGGAAAAGCTGCCTATATCACGGACCATCAAATCCGCCTCATTGATGTCGTTGCCGAACTTGGGTGCCGCCAGGCACATCTGTCTAATTTCTTCGCCTCTTAAGCCATCAAAATTGGTATCGAGGGCATCCATCAGCTCATCCATGGTCAATCTTTTCTCGTCGAATACCAGCCTTTTAATGGCAATAAGAGAATCTGCGGCATCTACAATCGCTCGGTCGCTGATACCGTAGCTGTGGTCAGAATCTGTAATCAGTATATCCTGGCCCTTCTCCATGCAAAGGGGACCCACGATAACAGAGTTATATGGAAAACGCAGGTACTTAGGCTCTACACTCTGGGCCAGCGTACCAAGCCACATGACCCGGTTGACGATATATTTAACCTGTTTCTTGAATGCCTCATATAACTCATCGAATGTTTTATAATTCCGCGGGTCACCGACATCGATACCCACCTTTTTCTTAGTTATTTGCGATACACCCCGGTGGAGGGTAATGTCCAAGAAAAGCGCGATGTTTACCGCCCCTTTTCCTTCGCTTCCGTTATGATCGACTTTTGTGGGAAGAATCGGCGTTACACAGCCCTGGCCGTACCAGTTCCGCGCGTCTTCTACAGGCGTACCATCATTCACAAAACTCGCAACGACATGATCGCTGTTTTCAAAGAGGGGGATACCACCTTTTGTTTTATAGTTCGTTTCTAATGCTTTTAGCATTAAAGACCGTGGTGTTTGCGAATGCCAGTTGATTAAAACGGTAGGCGATGATAGTTTGATCAAACCTATCATATGCAGGACGAGATAGCTTAGCGCATTTGTGGCGTCTTTGCCGCTACTATCCACACCACCGATGTTAATGCTGTTGATGCAAAAGCTAAATTGATGAGTTTCCAGCTGGGTCTTACCAGTGGGAATAACTACCTTCATACCCCAAAGGGTCAAAGCGGCACCTAAAAGCTCCGCGGCCCTTTCCAGTGTTAGCCGTCCTTCGTAAATATCTTTTTCTAAATAAGGCCACAAGTACTGGTCAATCCTGCCGATGAGGACGGGATACATCATCTCCAAACCTCTCCCCACCATGATAAGGTTTACACTCTGTAGAGCTTCATGAAACGTCTGTGCCGGGTATTCCGGCACACGTTCGCAAATATCTGCAATTTCAACAAGCTTTTTTCGTCTTTCTGTGTCAGGTTCTTTTTCTGCCTTACGTCGTGCCAGTTCGGCATATCTCCGTGCGTATTGGATCATTGCCTCACAAACGATGATGGCCGATTGCCAGAAATAGAACTTGTTGACATCAGTCTCTTTCATTTCTTTAAAGCGTTGGATTCCAGCTTTGGCTTCCTCTATCAAGCCGCGTATACCCATAGAAAGAAGTTTTTCCCACATCCCCCGGCAGGTGATACCGGGGAAATAGCCGGAATCTGGGGTGGGGTCAGCGCCTTTTGCCTCGGTAATATCATCCGCCCAGGAACCTACTACAGATTTCCAGGTTTCTGTAACATGGTCAGACGCAGTCTTTCCCTCGAAAAAGCGTGAGCATTCTTGTAAAATGTTTTTTTCTTCCTGAGCTTTTTTTTTGTAGAATTCCATCCATCTGCTTAGCCTTTCGCCTTCGCTCCAGAGCCCGGCAATGGAATTCCCGACTTCATCTACAAACGCCGGCGCGCCGATGAGGTGTTCCGTTTCTCTGCCTACAATGATGTCAAAATCATGAATAGCTATAGGAACACCTTCTAATACTTTTTTAAACAGTTTGGCGCGGCGGATTTCAATATCTTCCCCTTCCGTCTCCTTCCATGACTCCATCGCCAGCCTAGCGCGGTCGACGGAAATTATCCTCGGAGAACTGAACATGGCATCCTTAAGTTGAAAGAGACGCGGGCTCAATTGTAAACTATTGATCTTTTTTAAGAGAGCTTCTTCAATATTTGATTTCACGACCATAATAACCTCCGTTAGAATCTGTAACCTACGCGGTTTTCTGTTGCGTTGGGTTTTATCATTTTGATATCGTACACATTATTCCGAAAGCTTCGAATGCCTTTTTGACCGATTCTATATGTCCAGATTCAGATGATGAAATATTGGGCAGAGGATATCTCCTATCCAAAGACTCGTATTTACCTTTTCCTAATCGGTGATATGGCATTAATTCTATACGCAGGGCATTATTCCCCAATCCATGCAGAAAATCCGCTGTCTCTTTGATGTTTTTCTCATCATCATTAATACCTGGGATTAAAGGCATCCTGAAAAGTGTTTCCACTCTACTTTCGGCTACAGTTTTTGCATTAGAAAGTATCAGATTATTCGGTTTACCGATGTACTCACGGTGTTTGACTGAATTCATATGTTTAAGGTCGTAAAGTATGTAATCAGTATAAGTGAGGACTTGTCTTAGAGCGGATTCGGTGGCGTATCCTGACGTCTCCATACAGGTGTTGATTCCGACCAGGTGGCATTTTTCAAACAGGTCACATACCAATTGAGGTTGTAGCAGGGCTTCTCCACCGGAAACCGTTACTCCGCCGTTAGACGCCTCATAAAACATCTTGTCCCGGTTTACAACATCGAAGATTTCTTCGGCATTCATTGCCTTGCCATAGAGAACTAATGCTTGATAAGAACATACCGAGCAACACACACTACAACCGGTACACCGCGTACGGTCAATACGAGGAAACTCATCTGCCTGGTAATCCAGCGCACCATTAGGGCAAACTTCGGCACACTTGCCGCATTTAGTGCAAAGGCTTTTTACAAACCCAACCTCAGGACGCGGTGAAATACATTCCGGGTTGGCACACCATTGACAAGCAAGACCGCAGCCTTTAAAGAACACTACTGTCCTTATGCCCGGCCCGTCATGGATTGAATACCCTTGTATATTTGTGACCAGAATCGTCATGAATAATTATCCTGATTGTTTGAGTTATTATTACAGTGGCGGTTTTTTTTTATTAACTCTTAGGATTTTTAATGGAATCTTCTTTTTTAACGTATTTGGAAGCGATGCTGGTATGGAAAAGTATAATAGGTTTATCTACTCTTTTGAAAATCAACGGGCAATGTACCATACCGGCAGGTATGTAAACGCTAGTGGGAGATGTGATGGTGTGTAATTCTTGTTCCTCGCCTAGGCCGATAATTATTTCAGCAAAAAGTTCATCCATGTGTTCAAAATCATAAGAAACGAAGTGTAAATACATGTCAAAGTCATGAGAGTGGGGAAACTCTTCCATTTTACATGGTGCCACGACCTTTGTAATCATAAATGTCATATTTGTTTTATAGTCAATATCACCAATCCATTCCATGGTGGGATATGGTTCCGGTTTTGTCACGGACTTTGGTATTACATACTTACCGTATTTAGTGGTCTTCATTAACAGAGGCCTCCGATCGATGCTTAATTATTTAAGCAAAATTTCGTCTGTTCCCAGTCTTTTGCCAGAATATCATATGTCCCGCTTCTTTCGAGATTGTCTTAACAGCTTCAACGGCAAGTGGACCAATTTTAAAAGCCTCTTCCTCCGTAAAAAAACCGACAATTGTGACATAACCAATCGGATGGCTATTTTGGTCTAATATCGGGGCCGCTACAGCGTTCATCCCCTGTTGGATATCTCCCAGTTCCAGAGTAAATCCGTTACGCCGGCACTGTGCCAGTTCTCTCCGGAGCCTTGTTTTATCAAATCTTTCCGGACGCCCATAAAAATATAAGTCTTTGTTTTTAAGCAGTTCTTCCAGTTCTTCTTTAGGGAGAAAAGCCGCGATTGCTTTGCCGTGAGCACCGTACGTGATCGGGGTAACATAGCCGATAGGGGAGGAAACACCAATTCCCGGTGCTCCCAGATATTCAGCAACGATATAAGTTTTATCGTCTGAAATAATACCCAGTGTTACTGTTGCTCCAGCCTTTTTTGCCAGGTCATAGAGAATCGGTTCCGCAAGACGCGGCAGACTTAGAGTATCCAGCATCTTGCCGGTGAGTGTTAATAGTCTGGGGCCAAGTACGTAGCCTTTTCTATTGGGATTCTTTTTAATGAAACCGTATTCATTCAATGTGTTTAGAATAGAAAAGGCCTTACTGCGGTGGATACTCACTTCTTGACAAATGTCCGTAAGGCTTTTAGGATTACTCCCGCTATCAACCAGACAAAGCATTATGCGGATTGCCTGTTCAACGGCCGGCACCTTATACACCGTTTTTTCGGGCTGATTATTATCAGTAGGCATAATAGTTTTATCCTTAGAACTCAAGTTTTATGGATAGAATAACAGAGTTACAATTTGTTGTCAAGTTACATGCTGTTTATTATGTCTGTAAAAGGTTTTTCAGTAACAATTATCAGGTGGAAATTTAACAGCTAATGTCCGCCTCTGTTTCAATAAGGCTAGAATTAGTCGGTATGATGGAGTCCATCCCTCCCCCGTCTCCAAAACCGCTCATTTTAAAAGATAGCTTCTTCGGCTAGCTTTTTGACTTATAATTTGACAAAAAGTCAATTTGTGTTTCAGGGAGAGATTAGCCCTCATAAAAAAATTCGTATCGTTATTGGGGGAAAGTCACTTTAAAACCAGAATTGTATCCTTTAAAATAATCAGTTGAATGGAGGATACAATGAGCATGACCATAAAACAGATAGAGGCTGAAATTAGCAATCTAAAGAATCAGGTGGCAGCCGGACAGTATGCTAAGGATGAACTCGAAATTTATAAATTGCAGTCGCTTTACTCACACCACTACCAAGTCGGAATGCGGTCTGAGGTACCGAAGCTCTTCGCACAGCACACATCTGGGGTAACGTTGGAAATTGAAGATAGTGGCATCTACGAAGGGATCGAGAGTATTACCCGATTCTGGAATACAGTCTTCGGTGGCAATAAATCTTTCTTACCAGGATGGATGGCTGTCCACATGACCTGCAATCCAGTAATTGAGTTCAACAAAGACAGGACCCGGGCAAAAGGCGTCTGGCACTCGCATGGTTTCTGTACGCTTGATCGTATCCCGTATATCTGTTCTGGTAAATATGACATGGAGTATGTTAGGGAAGACGGCGAGTGGAAAATATTAACCTTCATTTACCGACAGATCTTCATGTCGCCTTACCATCAGGGCTGGGTTGAGGCACCATCTGTAGGTAGCATCGCATCAAATCCCCAGAACAAACCGGATAAACCTACTTCTTTTCATAAACCTTATGCGCCTAAGGAGGTTTATTATCCTCAGCCACCGGCGCCGCAGCCTTATAAAGATTAATACTTGGAAGTATCATGAATATAGTAACTCGAGGATGTCAGTTATTAAAATGGGATTGATATGTTGGGGAAGAGTCTTGATAAAATGTTTGGGGAAGGAGATGAAATAGATGAAAGTAACCAGTATTGAAATTTGGGATGTCAATTGTACTGGTTTACCATGGCACCATCCGGTCATCATCCGGGTTAATATCGATGAAGGTATCAGCGGGTTAGGTGAGGTTGGGCTCGCTTATGGCACGGGTCATTCTGGTGGGGCAGCCTACGTTAAAGACTTGGCGGAGAACCTCCTTTTAGGCGTTAATCCAATGAATATTGAAGCTCTCTGGGACAAAATGTTTCGGGGTACTTTCTGGGCACAAGGCGGTGGTCCAGTAGTATTCGGTGGTATGAGCGCAATAGATATTGCCTGTTGGGATATCAAGGGCAAAGCCCTCAGTCAACCAATTTACCAGCTTCTCGGAGGTAAGACTAATGACAGTTTGCGTACCTATGCCAGCTAGATACAATTCGGTTGGGATTATGAGAAGCAATTCAGGTTAGCCAAACCAGAAGAGTATGCCGAAGCTGCAAGAATCGCCGTTAGGGATGGCTATGATGCCATAATGGTTGACCCGACCACATTTGACGATAACGGAGAACGGGCCCCCAATCTTAATAAAATACTCAATAACAAAACCGTGAAAATGGTCTATAATCGTATAAAAGCTATCAAGGCAACCGTAGGCGACGACATTGACATACTAATAGAGTTACATTCCGCTCCAAGCGTTACCAGCGCTATTCAGCTCGGCCATGTTTTAGAAGAATTCAATTGTATGTTCTTCGAGGAAGGCGTACATTATCTGAATGCCAACCTGCAAGAAAAATTAAGTAAGAATGTTAAGATTCCGATGGCTGCCGGGGAACGCCTTTATACCCGTTGGGGTTACCGTCAATACTTCGAGAAGCAATCTTTGGACATGATACAGCCTGACCTTTGTTTGGTTGGTGGTATCACCGAAGGCAAGAAGGTCTGCGATTACGCTCATGTCTATGATATCACGGTTCAGGTCTATGTTTGCGGTAGTCCGATTTCCACCGCAGCTTCTCTTAAACTTGAATCAGTAATCCCTAACTTCCAAATCCATGAACATCACGTAATCGCTATTAAAAAGGCCAACCGTGAGCTTTGTATACAGGATTATCAGCCGCAGAAAGGTTATTTTACTGTTACGGATTTGCCCGGGTTGGGTTTGGAATTAAACCAAAAGGTGATTTCCAAATCTCCATGTGTAGTGGTGAAGTAGACTTCCTTATAAGCCTCCCTAGACAGCCTACCGCTTCTTTTTGATTTTGTCGACCTTGTCTGTCAGATTATAATGGCTATGTCTTCTTCTAGCATCGATAATGCTCTAGGTCCAATGTTTATCTCCAACAGGAAATCGGCAATGTGGGACCGAGCAATCACTGCAGTTGGAAAGACGCAACGAAGGCAGTTTGGCCCCCTTCGATTGCTCAATAAATCCTATCGCGTCTTTCACTTGTTTGTTAGTTCCCTTTATGATTAGTGTCGTTGCTCCCTCAGCACCACCTAAACCACCCGAGGCTATAGGGACTGCAATGGCACCGCTCAATATTTTAACAGCTTCTATTTCAGTTATTGTTTTTCCGTCTGGATAAGGAAATAGTCCGGCGGGTAATCCCATACCATATTCGTACTTAGTTTGCTTCGCCTCCATCGCAGCTTGGCGTACAGGTATAGGTATCAATTTCTCCAGCCCTGCTGGAAAGATTAAGGTGAACCTCTTTTTCTTCCATGCTGATAGTATTACGCCTAGACCTCCGCGTTCGCCGACTAAAATACCCACATGGCCCTGGGAGTCCAATGCGTTTACCCCTTTTATGTACACATCCTTAGCTGTCATCTGCTCCATTAATTCAGCAGTAGTGTTTTCAGTTAATACCTTTCCATTCTTTATTGCCCATAAACCACGGAGCTCTCCTGGATCATATTTCATACTTGGAGGAGAATACCCTCCAAGCGCCATGGCCATCTCGACACACATTCCTCTTGGAGTAACCACACCGCAAACCCAATGGTTTGTTTTCGGTTTTATTCCAACTATTTCCTCGAAAATAAAGTAAGTACTGCTACTTGGATGTATCACAACCATACCCTTAGTCACAGCCTGTCTCACCACATCTAGTTTGGCAACCGCTTTAGCAATCAATTTTTTAGACTCCGTAGGTGTTAAGACAACTTGGGCTAACATATGTTCCTCCTAGTATTGAGGGATTACCTTGGGTCAAAAAATATTATAACCCTTTTCTTAACTCAATACGAACTTAAATAGAAAATAGCGGATTATAGATTCAATCAATTCGAATATAAGGTACTGACTGTAGTGACTTACCTCGAAAAACACGCTGTAAATAGATTCACAAAACAGCAGATAAAAGGTTATTTCAGAAAGAGATTAATCTAATAAACTATGGATATATCGTGTTTCAGGTGGAGTCCGACCCTCCCCCGTCTCCACCAGACATAATATTAACCCCTGCCATGAACCCCAGGGGCTTTTTTGTATCTAAAAACTTGGACGGGGAGATCAGGGGTATCCCCCTAAAAGCTAAATCCACGCTCCCACAAACTCATTTTGTTAAATAACTTTGCTTATTTGGTTCTAATGATGGTTGTTGCTAGAGTGTATAACCTGTGAATTTCGGTATTAGTTTATTGTGACATAGGGTGAAAAATACGAAATAGATTTAAGGGTTATCTTTCAACAGCGAGTATTATAAAATCATCTTAGTGATGATGGCGATTGAACGCATTTAAATAATTCGATTTTATTCTTGATTCCCAACTTACGGTATATGTTCTTTATGTGCGTATGCACCGTTAGCTTACTGATATAAAGTTTTTCTGCTATCTCGCCGTAAGACATATCCGCCATGATGCAATAAACAATATCCACCTCTCTCCGAGTAAGGTGGAATTTTGTTTGTAAGGCAGCCTCCAACGTGTTTTCGCTGGTTAAATCAGATAATGTGACCATAAATTGAGGTACGGCGATTACTTGGTTAGCTTTCCATATCAGCGAACATTCTATACGGAACTTCTTGCCGTTTTTAATGAATATTATCCTTTCTTTTGGTAACCACGTAAGCTGTTCCTCGGATTTTTGCAGATTAAGAAGATCGCAACAGTCTTTGACAACACAGTGGGGAATAGGGAATTCGCCGGTTTCGATATTAAAAGTACCTGAAGACACTCGGTTAAACAAATAAATGCAGATTTCTCTGGCCATAACATTGGAATAAATCGGCCTCAACTTATTATCAAGTAGAATAAGCCCTTCATTATTAGCATTGTCAGCGGTCAAAGGTTGTCTTTCCGAGCGGCTGATTTTTGAAATTTTAGTAATATTACGTATGGCGAGAGAAAGATGGGGTGTAAGTATCTCACTTTTCATAATGTCGATAATCTCAAAGTCAGGCTGGTTTCGAGGCCGCCATAAAGTAATCAGACCCTTTAGATGACCTTTCCAGCGTAAGGGTAAGAATAATTCCCAATACAGATGTTGCGGTCGGATGAAGTCGTTGTACATGTCCGACTTTTCCCAGTCTTTTTGTGAAAGAGTGTCTTTGATTTTCAGGGCATTTTTTGATGAAGCAATCGCCTCTTTTAACAATGGCGATTGATGATAGTAACCGTCCTTATAAAGTGCGGGATAATATTTATCTTCAACAAAATTACGACAATCCCGTTTAAAAGATCTTGACATGTCGATGTTAACATGCTGGGGGTATCCTTTCACAAGGTGAAAAGTGGCGCATTCCGAACGGAATATCTGCATCATAGAAGGACAGATGGTACCGATAAAACTATCCATGTCCTCGCAATGATTGGCATGATAGATCAGATTTAAGATATCCTGATAATCTTTATCAGTTGCGTTAACCACATGCGATTATATATCACTTTTCGTATTAAAAGTCAACAAAATACCCCTTGAGGGGTATTTCAATCGTTTCTAAGCTATGTAATACTTTTGCTGACTACGGATATATTGCTTGGAAAAAGCAAGGTGTCCTGGCATTCATTATCTTTCACAATATTCTTTTAACGTGAATCATTCTACAGCTACAAAGACTGAAAAGATGGTTCGGCTAAGCATAGAAAATCTTTCGCTTAGCTTTGGGGGCGTTCATGCCCTCACCGATGTCAGCCTGGAAGTAAGGGATAACGAGATACTGGCTATCATCGGCCCCAACGGTGCCGGTAAGACAGCTCTTCTAAACTGTATCAACGGCTTCTATAAACCGCAGAAGGGGGAAATCTATTTTGATGATAAAAGAATCACCCGTATGCGTCCGGATAAACTAGCCAAGCTAGGCATTGGGAGGACCTTCCAGAATATCGAGCTTTACACCGGTCTTAGCACACAGGATAACATCATGGCGGCCCGGCATATGCTGATGAAGCAGAACTTCATCGCCGGCGCTATCTATTTCGGCTGGTCGCGTCGGGAGGAAATCGTACATCGCAAAATAGTTGAAGAGATAATAGATTTTCTGGAAATACAATCTATCAGGAAACAGGTCGTAGGTGCGCTGCCTTATGGGATGCGCAAACGGGTTGAACTGGGACGGGCGCTGGCGCTGGAGCCGAAAGTCCTGCTGTTGGACGAACCTATGGCGGGCATGAACCTCGAAGAGAAGGAAGACATTGCCCGCTTCATTATTGATGTTTACGAAGGCCAGGGAGAAACCTATCCAGACACACCTGTATTAAAGAACGGCATTAAAAGCATCATTCTAGTAGAGCACGACATGGGTGTGGTAATGGATATCGCCGACAGGGTTATTGTCCTCGACTTCGGTCATAAAATAGCCGAAGGTACTCCCGCTGAAATAAAAGCCGATACTAAGGTTATTAAGGCATACTTAGGCGAAGATATCAAGATTTAGCATCTGTTTGTTACAGGAAGAATTAGGAAGATTCAGGATATGTTACGAGTTAATAATATTGAAGTTGCTTATATGGGAGTAATTCGGGTTTTGCACGGTGTATCGCTGGAAGTTGGTGACGGCAAAATCGTGGCATTAATCGGGGCTAATGGTGGCGGTAAGACGACCACGCTTAAGTCAATATCCGGGTTATTAAAGACAGAGGAAGGCGAAATAACGAGCGGCAATATCGTTTTTAATGACCGCAGAATTGATAAATACGGACCCGAACCTATCGCCGAACTCGGCATTTCGCAGGTTATGGAAGGGCGGAGGGTTCTAGAGCATCTTAGCGTCGAGGAAAACCTCTATATCGGCGCTTATCTCCGTAGAGACAGAACCGGTATCAAGAGTGATTTAGAGATGGTTTTCAGTTATTTCCCCGAGCTTAAGGACTTCCGTCACCGCACCAGTGGTTATTTATCCGGCGGCGAGCAGCAGATGTTGGTTATCGGCCGGGCGATGATGGCAAGACCAAAGCTTATGCTCCTGGATGAGCCTTCACTGGGACTGGCTCCGCTCGTAGTGCGCGAGATTTTCGAGATTATCCATAAGATTAAAGAGGAACAAAAGGTGGCGATTTTACTGGTGGAGCAAAATGTCCGGGCTGCCTTTGGCATTGCTGATTACGGCTATGTTATGGAAAACGGACGGATAGTCCTAGACGGTCCTGCTGATAAACTCCGGGACAATGAAGACATCAAGGAATTTTATCTGGGGCTATCCACTTTAGGGTCTCAAAGGAGTTTCCGTGATATTAAACATTACCGGCGGAGAAAAAGATGGCTTTCCTGAAGTAAAGGATTTTACTGATGGCTATTAATGAAAGTACCGATAACCGCGGCGACACCTGGCCTAAATTGCTAAGGTTCAACCATGAAAAATACGGCGATCGGCACAAGGCCATGCGTCAGAAACGTTTTGGTATTTGGCAATCATATTCCTGGCAGGATTATTACCTTAACGTCAAATACCTGGCGCTCGGCCTGCTGGCTCTTGGTTTTAAGACCGGAGCGAAACTGCTCATTGTCGGTGACAATGCTCCGGAGTGGTATTTCGCGGAGCTGGCTGCGCAATCCAATCACGGGATAAGCGTGGGAATCTATTCTGAATTAACAACGGCAGAGATACAATACATTGCCGCGAATTCCGAGGCTTCCTTTGCCATGGTCGAGGACCAAGAACAGGTCGATAAGGTACTTGAGGTTAAGAAAAAGCTGCCGCTGCTCAAGAAAATAATCTATTGGCGATATAAGGGGCTTTCCCATTATAAAAATCCTGAATTAATTGGGTACCGACAGGTACTGGAACTCGGGCGGGGGTATGAAAAAGAACACCCCAGCCTGTTTGAAGAAAATGTGGCTAGCGGTAAGGCTGATGATGTCTGTTCAATTATTTACACTTCTGGAGCCACCTGTGAGAATCCTAAGGGCGTCATGCACTCATTTAAGACAATGAAGTATGGCTCCCAGTGTTATCTAAATCTGGATCCGTTATATGAGACGGATAACATGGTGTCATATCTGCCGCCAGCCTGGATAACCGAGCAGTGGCTTGGCATAGGCTCCCACCTGATATCGGGCTGCATCACAAACTTCCCGGAGGGGGTAGAAACTCAGCAGCAGGATATCCGGGAGATAGGACCGACGATGATATTTTATAGCGCCCGCCTGTGGGAGCGACAAGCCAGCCGCGTCCAGGCAAGGATTCAAGGCGCTGATTTCCTTAAAAAATTTACTTATCGTTTGTTTTTCCCCATAGGCTACAAAGTAGCCGATTTGAAATTTAAAAAGCAAAAGCCGGGGCTACACTGGAAAATACTTAATGCTCTGGGTGACCTATTATTATTCCAGACTCTCCGGGACAGTCTCGGGTTGGTCAACACCAGAATATGTTATTCGGCCGGGTCAACTTTAAGTCCGGAAGTTATCAGGTTTTATCATGCTTTGAACGTACCTCTGAAAAGTCTTTTCGGGTCGACAGAGGGCGGCGCGTTGACGGGAGCCAGTAACGATGATATCCGACCGGAAACAGTCGGTACGCTTAACCCGGGGGTTGAGGTCGAAATTACCGAGGTCGGAGAAATCATCAGCCGGCAGCCAGGTACTTTTCTGGGCTACTATAACAACCCTAAAGCCACCGCCGCAGTGCTTAAAGACGGATGGTTCCATAGCGGTGACAGCGGTTATCTGACTAAAGACGGGCATTTAGTTTTCATTGATCGTATCAAGGATATCGTGCGGCTCACGTGCGGTGAAAACCTAGCACCGCAGGATATCGAGAGCCGGCTGAAGTTCAGTCAATACATCAAAGATGCCTGGGTACTGGCAGGTCCGGATAAGGAATATGTATCAGCCATTATCATCATCGACAATGAGAGCGTCAGCCCTTGGGCGGACCGGCATAAGGTAACTTACACCACCTTTGGTGACCTTGCCCAACAGCCTGAAGCCTATGAACTGATAAAGCAGGAAATATTCAGGATTAACCGGGACATTCCGGCTAGCTGCCGAATCAAGAAATTTGTCAATTTGCATAAGGAATTTGACCCTGATGAGGCCGAACTAACCAGGAACCGAAAGTTGAGAAGGTCGTTCGTCGAAGAACGCTACCGGGGACTCATCGCGGCTATTTATGGCGGCCAGGACGAGGTGACTATAGAGACCCAGGTTAAATATCGTGACGGTCGGAAAGGTGCGATAAAGACTAAAATTGGCATCAAATCTATCGAGGGGGCCAAGCGATGACTTTCTTCCTACAATTAGTTATCACCGGCTTCGGTTTGGGGATGGTTTATGCTCTCATCGCTATTGGCTTTGTCATCATCCTCAAGTGTTCCAAGGCATTTAACATCGCCCAGGGTCAATTCGTGATGATTGGCGGCTACCTGGGTTACACCTTCCTGATAACGTTTCATCTGCCAGTATGGGCCAGCATTTTAGCTGCCATCGCAGTGGCGATGATTATGGGTGGGTTGATAGAGCGTTTGATATTACGCCCTCTGGTTGGTCAATCAGTTCTGGCTATCATTATGATGACTATTGCGCTGGGTACCGTACTGGAGGGGATTGCTACCTTGATCTGGGGCGGCGAATATAAGGCTTATCACGGGTCACTCCCGACTTTGACCTTGAAGGTAGGTGAACTATCTATACCTCCGGAGACGTTGATTGGTATTATTGTGTCCATTATTGTCGTGGTGATTCTGATGATTCTCTTCCGCTATGCCAAAATCGGTCTGGCCATGAGAGCCACGGCTGAAGACGAACAGGTTGTACAAAGCGCTGGCATTAAAGTGACCACCGTTTATACCATTTCCTGGATAATTGCCTGCGTGGTGGGCGTCGTCAGTGGCATTATTCTCGGCGGTGTATCAGGCGTGATGGTATCCATGTCTGAAGTCGGTATGAAGGCATTCGCGGTAGTACTGCTGGGGGGAATTGATTCAATCGGAGGGGCGATTGTTGCCGGAATAATCATCGGCATACTGGAAAATGTCTCCGCTGGCTACCTGGACCCGCTCCTTCCTTCCGGTGGTGGTCTGGCCAATGTTTTTCCGTTTATCGTTATCATCATTGTGTTGACCTTTAGGCCACATGGCCTATTTGGTCTTGCCAGAATAGAAAGGATTTAATCATGAGCTTGCCCAGTGGAGTTTTTCAGGAAAGCTACGGCCAGGACATGGCTATCTTCCGCACTAAGACACAACAGCTGTTGTTGTTAGCTTTCCTCGTCGTACTCTTTACTATGCCGCTATATTCCAGTGATAGAGTCCTAACCATAACGACCATGATGGGTATTAGTATTATCAGTGTTCTAGGTCTTAACATCCTGACTGGTTACTGCGGGCAAATTTCCATCGGCCACGCCGGTTTCATGGCTGTTGGCGGTTATGTATCCGCTATTCTTACAGCCAGGCTCGGTTGGCCTTTCTGGGCAGCCTTGCCCTGTGCCGGTCTATCCGCCGGGGTGGTGGGCATCATCTTCGGGCTGCCATCGCTGAAGATTAAAGGCTTTTACCTGATTATGGCCACGGTAGCCGCCCAATTTATTGTTATCTGGCTTATCCTCCAGTTCCGCGATGTCACCGGCGGGACAGATGGCATATCCGTACCCAGGCCGGATATTTTCGGTTACATCATCAAGAGTAAAGGTGCCTATTTTCTCCTGGTAATGATTATCGCTTGCCTGGGGACATACTTTGCCAAGAATCTGGTAAGAACCAGGGTAGGTAGAGCTTTTATCGCCATCCGGGATAATGACCTGGCGGCCGAGGTGATGGGGGTAAATCTGCTATCTTACAAACTGCTGGCTTTCTTCATCGGCTGTGTATACGCCGGTGTGGCTGGCTCCTTATTGGTGCACTACTTCGCTTTTGCTGATACCAATATGTTCCCTTTCAGCGACTCGATATGGTATCTGGCGATGTTGATTGTCGGTGGTATGGGCAGCACTACCGGCGCAATCTTTGGGGTTATTGCTCTCAAGCTACTGGATGAGGCGATGACCGTTGGTGGCCCGGCTTTAGCCGCGGCTTTTCCGGCCATAGCTGCCCAGGCCGCCGCATCAATGAGTCTCATCATGCGTGGGCTGGTAATTATCATTTTCCTTATTTTTGAGCCCAGGGGACTGATGCATCGTTGGGAGCTTATCAAAACTTATTTCCGGCGGTGGCCTTTCTCAGTCTAGCTAAACAATAACGAATGAAAGGAGGTGGATGTATCAGGAAAGGACCTTATATTCATGCAACTATATCAACTTATCAAATAAAAAGGAGAAAATATGATTAAATTTAGACCATTTTTTGCCATTCCGTTCGCAATCTTGCTGGCAGTAATATTAGTACTCACTGCCTGTGGTACCAGCCAGACGACAACTGTAACCGCGCCACCAACCACGGCCACGGTTACGACCACGGCCGCAACCACGGCACCAAGCACAACTGCGGCAAAACCAATTACGCTCTATATCGGGGGTACTTTTGCGCTGACCGGCGCTTATGCCGAGGACTGTGCTGCCGTTCTGGCCGGTTTCCAGGATTACGCTAAATATATCAACGATAATCACATCATCGCTCCCTGGTACACGGATAAAAAAATACCCAGTAATATCAACTTCGAGGTGCTTTGGGGAGATGATCAACTGGCCGCCGACAAAGCGTTGACCATCTACGATGACCTTAAATCTAAAGGGCTATTAGTAGAAAGAATCACCGGGTCACCAGAAGGGCTAGCGCTCAAGGATAGATTGAATGAAGACCGGATCGGTGCCACCAGCCAATCCTGTTCACCTGCCTATCTATCTCCGCCCCAAACAATCTTTACTAACGCCCCGATTTATACTGACCAGATGGCCGCTGTCGCGGAATGGTTCCTGGCAAAATGGAAGGCGGCCGGCAATACTGCTAAACCAAGAGTAGCATACCTGACTGCTGATAGCTCCCTGGGCAGAGGCATAGTCATACCGGAAATGCAGGCTTATCTGGAAAAGCTCGGCTATGAGTTTGCCGGCAGTCAATTTGTGCCCATGGTGCCTACCACACCACCGACTACACAACTGCTCTGGCTGAAAGACAACAAGGTTGACCTTACCCTTGGATGCATGATTAATCCAGGTTCCCAGCCCACCATCAAAGAAGCTGTCAGGCTTGGCATGGGGCCAGACCTTGCATACAAGATAACTTTCGCCTTCGCCTACCCAGCTCATCTACAGGTGTTTGTCCCAGCGATGGGAGACCTAGGCAATGGCGTGGTTGTCGCTGGTGACTTCTGCGCCATGGACGCCGACGTTGCCGGTGTCAAGTTCGCCAATGACCTGCAGAATAAATACCGTCCCGATAAGAAGGTCACCCATGTCATGTATCTGGATGGCATTATCGAGGCAATGATCCAGGTTGAGGCACTAAGGTTAGCGATGCTGCAGAAACCGGCGGACAAATTAACGTCACTCGACGTCCTGGAATACGGTTTCTTCCAGATTAAGAACTTCAGCGTGGGTGATATCACGATTTCACCGTTTACTTACGGTCCGGGTGATGTTGAAGGTGTTGATACTGTACGACTCCAGCAAGTACAGGGTGGGAAAATCGTTGAGCTTGGTTCTTATCCGCTCCGTCACATCTATAAGCACGAATAACTAAATAGTCTGGTTAGATAAATAGAACCTGATAAAGGGAGGTTGGATAATATCCGGCCTCCCTTTTTATCTCGAAAGAGTATAGTTTAATAAATTACTTTTCAGTCCAGAAAGTTACTACCAGTGCCAGCCTCTGTTTTAACATGTTAAAAATAAGTCGGTATGATGGAGTTCGACCCTCCCCCGTCTCCACCATACCGAAATTTTTCGAGAAGCGAATAACCCATCTTTTTCAAGAAGCAAGGTTATTTTTTCGTAACATACTTTGCAGCATTTTCACCAGCGAGCCGGCCGCCATAAATAGGGAAGCCACACCCGGTTCCAGGAAGACCAATATTATAGGTAGACCCTGACCATCCACCCGTTGTAATCCCGACGGCGTAAAGACCCGGAATCGGAGTGTTATCCTTTTTTAGTACCTCCATGCAATGATTGATTTTGATACCGCCAATTGTAACTAGAAAGCCGGGATAGCAGCGGCAGGCATAAAAAGGTGGGGTTTTGATAACCTTCAGGAATACGGCATCTTTGGCAAATGAATCATCGTACCCCTTTTCACAGAAATGATTGTATTCTTCAATCGTCGCTTCCAGTTTCTCAGGCGGTGCTCCAATCCACTTAGCAATTTCAGACCAGGAAGTGGAGACATAACAACTTCCTCGAGCTACCGCCGCCTTAAGGTCCGGCTCTATCCCGGAAGCCTCATGGTGATATTTACCTCCGGAGATAGGACCGAATCCGTTCTTAATAATGTTTTGTTTGAAAGCTTCGTCAAATATGGAGAACATCACCTGCCCCGGTTGCCGAAGCGTAGTATTATCCGCAACAAAAGGCCCCAGATTTTCCGCGGCGAAGCGTTCACCTTCTGAATTCACTCGAATAGTCCCCGGGTTCATTGCCAGCATCCAGGCATGATTCCCCGCCACAAAGTTGGGTCCGTTCATTAATAGAACTCCCAATCCTTCGCTGGCTGCCCCGATTTCAAGGGCCATCCGGATGCCATCACCGGTATGCATTTGCCTCACCCAGCGTATTCTGTCTCCGGGATGGGTCCCTTTTACACTAAGCTTATCTATGTTGCTGATGTCATACTGGGGGCAGTATTTACGCATCATCTCTTTGTTGCTGCTGTAACCTCCGGTGGCGATGATAACTGTTTTAGCATTTAACGTAATTCTCGTGCCCTTACTTTGTGCGACTACACCAGCCACCGCTCCTGTTTTACCAGTAAATAGCTTTTCAGCCCTGGTCTGATAGAGAATCTGAATTCCCATTTCATGACAGCTTTTAAGGAGGACTTTTATAATCCCTGCGCCCCAATTCGTGGGAATGTGAAAGACAGGGGGCATCAGGTTTACGGGCAGGTTACTATTTTCCCCCGGAGTGACGGGACCGTGTAAGCCGCGTAAAGTGAAAGATAAGCCTTTATTTTCTAGCCAAGCCACGGTATCACTTGATTTATCAATCAAAGCCCGTACCAAGCGGGCATTAAGTGTCCAATGTGTATAATCCATGTGGTTTCTGAATAACTGGTCCCGCGTGACATTAATGTTCATCCGCTTCTGGGTAGGGCTTTCCGCCGCGACGATTCCTTCCGCAAAGGGTGTGGTCCCGCCGGCTTTTCGTTCCTTCTCAATTACGATGACGCGCGCACCTTTTTCCGATGCCGCTACGGCGGCGGCCAGACCGGAACCGCCAGCACCGATAACGATAATATCACTTTCAAGCATATCTTCGACTTTTTCTGATTCCATAAAGACATCTGTTTGGTTGCTACAATGTTTTCCCACTATATAAATATGGCAACCGGTGCTCCGAGGGTAGTTTTATTACTGAAGTTTAAAGGCCACCCTTCCCTTTTTCTTGATAACCGGGCTTATCTTTCCATAACGTACTTTGAAGCATTTTCCCCCGCTATGCGGCCGGAATTAAAGGCGAATCCGCAACCAGCCCCCGCGAGACGGACATTATAAGTTGTACCGCAAAATCCTCCACAGGCGTCATTACCGGCGGCGTAAAGCCCTTTAATTGGCGAGCCGGCTTTATCAATTACCTCCATACGATGATTAGTCCTGATACCTCCAAAAGTTGAAAGGATGCCCGGGACGCATTTGACGACATAATAAGGAGGAGTCCTTAATGTTTTAAGGTTTTTAGGATTCTTCGCGAACTGGTCATCATGCCCTTTATCGCAACAGGCATTATATTCATCGATAGTAGCTTTTAGTTTAGCTGGATTTGTACCTATCCATTTGGCAATTTCGTCCCAGGAATCTGATATCATCATCCGTCCCTGTGCCGCTTCTTTTTTGAGTTCTTCATCCCATCTGGTCATTATTCCACGACTGTGCAAACTGCTTTGGAATGGTCTTTCCAGCCCGTTTTTAAGTGCATTCTGCAAGAAAGCTTCATCGAAAATACTAAAACAGACCTGTTCCGGTTGGCGTAATAAACCGTTAACCGATTCAAAAGGGCTGAATGAAGCGCTTTCCTGCATAAAACGTTCACCGTTTTTATTTACCCAGACGCTGTTTGCCTCAATCGCCAGCCCGAATGCCGAGTGTGCCTCTGTGACCGGCCCGTGTAAAATCAACTTGCCCAGGCCTTCGCTATCCGCGCCAATTTTAAAAGCCATAAGGAGACCATCGCCATCGTGCATGTTTTTCAGCATGTTAAACTTGATATTACTTAGATTGAAAGTTGGATTATATTTCTTTATTAAACGATTATTGCCGCCATATCCACCTGTAGCGATGATAACGCATTTAGTTTCAATCGTTATCTCTGTATTTCCGGTTTTGGCGATAACTCCAGATATTTTCCCAGCCTTATCCCGGATGATTTTTTTTGCGCTAGTCTTGAACAGCACCTTGACGACGCCGGATTGCTCACAATCTTTCATAAAAGTCCTGATGATTTCAGGGCAGCCTTTTTTGGGATTATGCCATTCCATCGGGCTCTGGTTGGGATACATCATCGGCATGTAAAACTCAATACCTTTTTCTTCTAACCAGCGTATGGTGTCGCCTGATTTGTTAATTACTTCACGGACCTGTTTGGCATTAAGTGTCCAATGGTTGTAATACATTTGAATATTGAAGAGCTCGTCTTTAGTACAATTGATATGTAGACGTCTTTGAGTTGGGCTCTCTGCCGCAAAGGGGCCCTCGGCAAACATTGTTGTTCCGCCGGGTATATTCCTCTTTTCCAATACGATGACGCTGGCTCTCTTTTCGGCAGCGGTAACCGCAGCAGCAAGTCCGGCTCCTCCGGCGCCAATAATTACAATATCACTTTTCAGGTTTCTGATATCGGCAATATCTGTCGGTTTCATATATTTATTTCTCGTTTAGTTTTTTATTCCTCAAGGCTCTAAGTGCTGTTAAAGAATTATTCTAGAACCCTATTTTTCATACCTTTTCGCTTTTATCCCAGAAAAGCTCTTTTAACTATCTCATTACCCATAATTTCTTTTAGTTTGCCTTCAAGAACAATTTTACCAACTTCTAGTACATAGCCCATATCGGTAACCTTGGTAGCCAAGCCAGCGTTTTGCTCGACTAAAAGAATGCTAATGCCACTTTTATTTATATCACTTATAATGCAAGCGAGTTCCTGGACTACCATGGGAGCTAGCCCAAGTGAAGGTTCATCTAGAAGAAGTAACTTCGGTTTTGCCATTAGACCTCGGCCAATAGCCAGCATTTGTTGTTCCCCGCCGCTCAAGGTTGATGCTTGTTGTTCACGTCTCTCGTAGAGCCTCGGGAAACGCTCGAAGACAACATTTAAATCTTTTTTAATAGCGGCTTTGTCCTTCCTTAAATATGCCCCCAATTTTAGATTGGCTAAGACACTCATATAGGGAAATAGATGGCGGCCCTCGGGGATATGTACAAGGCCTAGCTCGACGATTTTGTGAGTTTTCAGGTTATTGATTTTTTTATCGCTGAACCATATTTCACCATGGGTTATTGGCACCGTCCCGACTATTGCCTTTAAAATAGTACTTTTCCCAGCCCCATTAGCTCCAATAATGCCTACCACGCAACCTTCTGGAACTTCGATACTAACGCCTCTTACTGCCTCAGCCTTACTGTAATTCACTCTAATATTTTTAACATTGAGTAGCATCTTCGCTAACTCCTAGGTAGGCTTTAATCACTTCTGTATTTTTCTGTATTTCAGCAGGCAGTCCTTCAGCTATCTTCCGCCCGAAGTTAATCACGACTATTCTATCACATAATTCCATAACAGCCCTCATATTGTGTTCCACCAACAGGACCGTGGTGCCCGATTCGCGTATCTTACTGATAAAGGCTATTGTCTCCGAGACTTCCGAGGCATTCATACCGCCTAAAGGCTCGTCAAGTAATAATAACTTTGGTTTGGCACTCAAGGCTATGGCGATCCCGAGTAGCCTCTGATAACCATGGGGCAGGTTCTCGGCCAATTCGTCTTTTACGGGCTCAAGTCCTAGGAATTTCAGGAGTTCTGCCGCACGTTGATAAACGGCTGTTTCCTTTTTCTTATAACCGGGCGTGTTGAAAATAGCTTCCAAGATATTACCTTTAGGATACAGGTAACAAGAGGTTGCTGAGTTCTGTAGAACGGTAAAATCTGGCAAGAAGGCGGATTGTTGAAAAGTTCTAACTATGCCTCTGGAGGCTATGGCGTGTGGTGGTTTACCGGTGATATTGGTCTTCTCAAATATAATCTGACCTTTGGTTGGAGAGATAAATCCCGTGATCAAATTAAAAACCGTGGTCTTTCCAGCACCGTTAGGGCCAATAAGGCCAATAATTTCTCCCTGTTTAACACTCATATTTAGTTCGTTAACAGCGAGTAGTCCTCCAAAGGATTTCGTAACATCACGTATTTCAAGCATCATTTGATTCCACTTTACGATGTTTTCGAATTTGCGCTGTTATCACTTGTGGTAAATCTACGAGGCCACCGGGTAAAAGAAAGATGACAAGAAATAGTACGCCTACGAACACAAATGGTTCATACTCTTTGAGTACTCGGAAAATCTCGGGAAGGATTGTTAGAATAGAAGCTCCGAGGATTGCCCCAAAAAACTTACGCCGTCCTCCTATCACCATATACACTACAATATAAATCGCTTGCATTACACCAAAACTATCCGGCGTTAGGTTACGAACGAATTGGGCATAAAAGCCTCCAGCTATACCAGCAAAAAAACCTCCCACACACCAAACAAACACCTTGAGACTAATGACATTTATGCCTACGCTTTCGGCAACAAAATCACTTTGTTGAATAGAATATAAAGTTCTACCAATACGAGAAGACTCGATCCGGTAGAGAATCAACAGGGTAATCAGTACTAAAACTAAAATAAAATAATAGTAAGCTACTTTGGTATCGAAAGTAATGATGAATAGGCTCCCAATACTTATCGAATCTGGCGGAGGAATATTTAAGAGGCCGGAAGTGCCTCCAGTAAACGCTCTTAATTCTGTGATTACTAGCCGAATAATCTCGCCCAAAAATAGCGTGAGCATCGCGAAATATACCCGCTTGACGCGAACAAATGGGAAACCCACTAATAAAGCTATAATGGCAGAGGCGATTCCTCCCAATAGTAATGCAGCCCATGAAGAGATGCCCAATTTCATTACCAGTATAGCCGTAGTGTAGCCGCCAATTGCCATAAAACCGGCATGACCTAAAGATATTTGTCCGGTTGTAGCTATAGTACGTAGACTGCTGGCGAGGATGATGTTGATCCCGACCAAAATCAATACATGAATAAAATATGTTTCCTTAACAAAGAGCGGCAATAAGAAGAAAAACAATATCAAGACAACATAAATGGTAGGCTTGATGAATTTTTTCAAGTTACTCATGTCCGAAAAGACCTCTTGGTCTGAAAAGTAAGATAACTAAGATGGCGACAAAACCGAATATATTGGCTATATTAGTATTTAGTAAAGGTGGAACTATGCCATCTATCAAACCTAAAATGAGTCCACCGACAACTGCACCAGGGATGCTTCCCAACCCACCCATAATTATTACTGCAATTCCTTTAGTAATAGCCAATGTCCCCATATATGGATTGGTAGTGAATATACTACCCATTAACGAGCCGGCAATAGATGCAAGGGCACAGCCGAGAACCATGGCTACGACCGAGACACGGTTAACGTCTATACCCTGTAAACTAGCGGCATATGTATCTTGAGACACGGCAACCATTGCCTGGCCTATTTTAGTTTTTTGAACCAATAGGAAAAGCGCCGATATCAGCACAATACCGGTGAATATGGCTAGCAATCTATCCCAAGAAAGCGTAATACCACCGACTCTTAAAACACCGGGGATGATGCTGGGCATCGTTTTTGTGTCAGTGCCGAAACCTACTACGGCTATGGTTTGTAAAGCCAGCATGAGACCAATAGCTACAATGATACTGGGCTCGAATTTGTTACGAAAAGGACGGAAAAAGAATCTCTCCAGAATGATGCCAAGCAAACCAATAACAATTGCGGAAATTGGTAAAGCTTCCCAAAAATTCAATCCGCATGACTTAATTAAGAAGTAGCTGCAATAAGCACCGAGCATATATATCTCACCGTGGGCGAATTGGACGATATTCATGATACCAAAAACCAATGTAAGACCTACGGCTAGCAGCACATAAATCCATCCTGATGTCAGACCATTTAATATGCTTTGTACAAATATATCTAAACCCAAGTTATCTCCTTGATAAGAGACACTTTTTCAAGATAATAGAAAATACTAAACTCTTAGGAGAGGAAGCCTTACTCCTGAAAGTGAAGGTTTCCTCTCCTTTTCTCGTTTGTGTTCCCTGTCGGTTTTTTACTTTGCATGTGGTATTAACATGTCTTAAATTTCTTGATGACCGTTATCCTTTTATTTTTTAAGACACGGTTTATCTTGTTAGTAAAAAATTGAAGTTTCTTTTAAGGGAAGTCTGGCGTATACCACTTAATAAGTTCTATTGTTCCATTGTTCAATCTGCTAATACACTGTGGCCTTACCACCAGGTGGTTAATCCCATAAGTTTTTAGACCTCCCATATGCCCAGTACCGTAACACGTTTCGATACTCGGCATTTTCTCCCAGGCTGTCTTCACCGTAGACGGATCAATGCTTTGGGCTGCTTTAATAGCTTGAACCAAACACCAAAGGGTATCCCAACCTTGGAAAGATTCGAAATTATCTTGGAAGGATGTCCCATACGCGGCTTCCCATCGCTTCTGTACTTCTTTTATCATTGAAGGTACAGTAGAGCTCTGCATGTCTAAAGCTGGGTTAAAGTAATCATAACAAAGGTCTTTTCCTGCCGTATCCAGAATATTGTAAAGTGAAACTGGTGTAAGATTAAAAATAGGACCGGTAAAACCCAACTCTCGTGCCTGTTTGAATCTTAGTTCTACTTCCATGGGATTCCCTGAACCCAGATCCAAAGCATCCGGTTTGGCTGCTAATAACTTGGTCATGACCGAGTAATAATCCTGGGTGCCTGTAGGAGTTAATTCAGATGCTACCACTTGAAGTCCGTGCGCCCCGGCGATGGCCTCGGATGCTTTTGAATAACCCTGTCCACCTGGTTCGTCTGAATTCAGAATGGCCACTGTTTTTACATTCGGGTAGGCCTCGACCAGGTAATCGTAAAGCACCGGTATCATCTCGGCACCGCCTAGAATAGGTCTGAAAGTGTAAGGTGTTTTTGCACTCATGTCCTCTGGGTTGCCATCCCAATCTAGAGCACGCAGTACTCCGGCGGCTTCAGTGACTGATGAACAAGCAATCGACATATCAGGTCTGACCAGCCCGATTATGAATTTCACCTTATCTTGTTCAACAAGTTTGGTAGCGGCTGTTACCGTTCCATCAACGGTGCTTTTTGTGTCTTCAACAACTAATTCAATGAGATATTTTTCACCGTTAATGGTGATACCGCCATTCTCGTTAATCCAATCTTGGCATAATAACGCCCCATCTCTTAGCAAGATTTCAACTGTAGACATATCACCAGTGAGTGAATACATAGCACCTATTTTCAGGGTTTTTGGTGCTTGAGTTGTAGTTGTGTTCGACGACGTACTACAGCCACTAAGAATCAATGCTGCGGCTATAAATACCGTGAAAAGAATAAATGCCCATTTCTTCATTTTAAATTATCCTCCTTTAAAGTGGTTCTTTCTTGATAGTACACAGTTCATTTCATAATTTTCCTTGCCTCCTTTCGGTTTAATGTGTGTTAAATGGTTCATATAATTACTCCTTATTCAAGGCAGCATTGCCCAGTGTTATTTTTTAACAGTGATATAGTGGCTGCCCTCCGAAGCATTATTAGGATCGAAACTTGCCTTGATTCTTCTTAACCAGAGATGGTAATTAGAAACATGCGGGCCATAGATGTCATGTTGGGCATCACTGAACACATGCCCGGGAACACCGAAGTGACCGTTTATAGCGATGTTATTGGCTTTCGCCATGAACTCCATAAGACCGTTCCAGGTGGTAGCGTCAGGCCGATAACGGATAAGCAGTTCGCCATGGCCGGTATGCCCATGTTCGATACATTGGGTGAATGGAGAAGATCCATCATTATAGACCAGTTGTTTCTTGATTAAGTCATCTTTACATTTACCAGTTTCAATTATATAATCAGCCATGAGACGATATGTATCCGTACCACCTACTTCACCACCAAAACATCCTGTCGCACGGAATACTTCTCTAATCGAGCCAGTAGAACGCATCCAGCGCCAAAGACAGCCGCCGGCTACTTTGGGATCTTCCACAATTTTGTCTAGGGATTTTCCTTGCGTTTCCTCAGCGATTTGCTTTAATACTTTAGTTTTGTACTCGAAATCTCGCGTAGAATCACCGACGATAATTATCATGCAGCATGGCCCCTGTACCATTCCGCTGAATTCTTTGAAAAGTTTGACCATTTCTTCATTGGATGTAGCTATATTTGAAGCCGCCATCGCTGCATTGAAACCCATCAACTCGTAAGCGATTTCGCTTTCTCCTATTTTGCGCTGGGCTTCATCCAGCATATCCAGGGAGGGGAAAGAGTAGAAGCAAATAAGAAAATGCGGGGGAATCTGGCTCGGGGCATAATGTGGCGATACTCCTTCAATGGGGAAAACAGCGGGGCCGCTCCAGGGATATATCTTAGTAGCCGCTTTAGTAAATACACCCAAACCACCCAGTGGCGTTACATTACCCCGAATAATCCCTCTTAGCGAGGGGCCGGGACCATCGCCGCAAAACCATTCATCCGCTGAACCCAGCGATCCGAGTTTGATGATTTCTCCATCTGGTGTTACCCACTCCAAAGCCAGCATATTACGCTCGCCATAACTACCGCTCTGGCTTAAATGTCCATAGCCGCCATGCGCTGCTATCGGCAGCGCCGAGCAGTTCGTCCCTGCCCCATTTTGATTACAGTTAAAGCCTCTCTTCATGCATTCGGCCTGGAGTTGGGCACCGATGACGTAAGGCTCGACCACGGCATACATATTTTTTTCATTGATTTCAATAATCCGGTTCATGCGCCTAAGGTCTATTTTTAAAACTCCGGGTCCTGCGGCATCATTATACGGCCCCCAATTAGTACTGGTAGCCTTAAACTGCAGCCCGTATTTGTTACACAATTTAACGATTGCTTGGACTTCCTCTGTAGTCTGCGGTAACAACGCAGCTTCAAAAAGGGGGGTAAAATTGTCTATACCTGCATATAAACCGGAACGCCAGGAATAGGAATACATTATTACCGGGTCGGAAGAAATGTATGCTGAACCTACGATATCCTCGAAAGCGGCATATTGTTCTTTGGTTAATGCCATTTCTTCATCTCCTTCTGTAGTTAAAAAATCGTCTTTGCTAGTAGCTCGACTACATCAAATACTTTGAATCCGTTGACGTCCTCTTTTATCGCGGCGTTAAAGCTGGTCTCACACCCTGGGCAACCGGTAACTATAGCTTCGGCTCCTGTCCTCTTGGCTTCTTTAATTCTTTCATTTGCTGTCCAGCGGGCGAACTCAGGATTCGTTTCGCTGACACCGCCGCCTGCGCCACAGCACCATGCGTATTCTTTAGTCCTGTCCATTTCTATAAGTTTTAAACCAGGGATACTTTCAAGGATATCCCGAGGTGGTTGATATACTCCATAGGTGCCCCGGCGGAACTCTTTAGGTGGATCGAAGAGGATGATTTGCCCTGGTATACGCTTGCCATTCCAGTGAATGTATGGTTCTCCTTGCCGACCGAGATGGCAGGGGTCATGGTAAGTAACCGATAGGTTAACCTTTTTCTGGGGTTTTAACGAGCCTTTTTTTATCAGGCGGTTAAAGTACTCCGAGGTATGAAGCACTTCAATATCACCCTTCCCCTCGAACTTGTCATAAAGCACTTTAAAGGCGTAGTAGCATTCGGCGCAACCTGTCACCAGGGTTTTGACCCCTGCTTTTTTCATCATGTCCATATTACGCTGCGCCTGATTGAGAGCGACTTCCCGATAACCCATCTGGTAGGCTCTCCCGCCACAGCAGGATTCTTCGTAGGCGATGGCGACATCGCTGTCGGCTTTCTGCATCAATTTGATAACGGATTGTGCCGTATGCCACATAGACTGGTCATAACATGTCCGGCAGCCGGCATGATAGATTATTTCCGCTTTCTGCTTCGTGTAATCTTTTACCTTAAGCCCTTTGGCCCATTCCCCACGCTTAACTTTGGTTCCTAATACCATTGGACCTTGTGCCCGCAGGCTGGCTATCATTTTATCAAGGATGGGTAGAGTATGGCCGCTTTCTACGCAGGCAAACCGGATTTCATTAATGGGTTCGATCACTTCCATATCCATGGCATATTTACAAGAAGTATCGCAAGCCCCACACATCTGGCAGTTGTAGATAACTTCCAGCAGCTTATCGGTGTAATCTATCCTTTTTTCCAGCAGGGCCATGCCTATGCCAAGTCTGCCGCCGCCAGAATACGCATGGAAATCATACCTTGATATGCTGGGGCAAACGTTGACATTATCGAATCCCTTGACATTCTCAAAGGGTATGAATTTGCAGGCCGAGCACCGGCAGCAAGTTTGCATATCGTTTTTATATTCTTCTAAACTCATTTTTTTACTTCCTTTGCGAATCTTTTTTACGGATTAAAAGCATAATTTCCCTGGATTCATGATATTATCGGGGTCAACAATGGCTTTGACCTTTTTTAAGGCAGCTACTGTGGCAGCATCGCGGTTCATAATATATCGAGTTTGTTCCCCATATGGCCGTGAGAAGAAAACTCCTTTATTAATTAAGGCTTTAGTAATCTTTTCAGATAATGTTCTTACTTGATGATATTCCTCCTGATTCTCTGGGTTGTATGGTAGATTGAATTCAAAGTGACAATTGACGCCTTGCACAATCGGCTGTAGATAAATGCCTATATCAGAGGTTGGGTAACCTGATTCAGATACCAGGTTGTACATGGTATTAACCAATTCTTCGAGTCTATCGTTCAAGGTTAGGAAGAAAATGTCCTGGCAACCTCCCTTTTCACGCAGTTTCCAGAATGGCTCGGTCGATGGCTGCTGAACTGTTTTTAGTAATTCGGCAGCTGTGATACCACCGAGAGTCTTTACCACATCCAAACCGACCTGTTGCATTATCTCAATCATATCTTTGGTTTGACCGTTCAATCTTTCTTCGGGGAAGTAGTCGTAAGCGGCGATATTAAAAAACAATATAAAGGGCGGTAAACCGGTTTGAAGCTGGTGTTTGTTTCTGGTAACATTTTTAGCCATGATTGAAGCTAAATTAACATTGTTTAACACAAAACACTCATTTATTAGCCGACGTCGTATCAGCCAATGTACAACATCCATAATTTTATCCAATTTTGATGAACCGACTAGAAAAGGCTCTTCCAGTTTGGGGATGATTTCACACCTGGCCGAAATCCAAGTGACGATGCCCATAGTCCCCTGTGAACCTTGGATAACGCGATACCATGAAGCTGAAGAAGGACCAGCCGCTTCCTTCTGGGCACCTCCAGCAGCCCACTGCTCTTCTATCGTGCCTGACCCAGCAGCTGCTCCGGTACGTATTACGTCGCCCGTACCTAGGATAACCTCGGTGCAAGCCAGCGGGTCGGCGATATCCCAGTGGTATTTAGGCATGATTACCGGTTCTCTTTCTAAAATGCTTCCAACTACTGATTTTGATATACGTGGTAATAACGGCATATTGAGGCGGAGTCCTTCTTTTGCTACGGCTTTTATAAGCTCTTCAAAGGTTACTCCAGGTTCGAACATGGCGACGCGGTGCTTACGGCTGACACGGAAGATTTTTTTCATCCCACTTAAGTCCACTATAATCGCCCCTCCAATGCTTGGAACCGTATCGCCACGGAAATGCGGTGACCCCGAGCTAATGGGTATTAATGGCGTTCCAGTTTGTCTGGCCAGGTTGATTAGTTGCTGGATTTCCGCAGTATTTTGCGGTTTTATCACTGCTTCAGGTCTTATTGGATGTATAAAGCTCATATCCTGCGAATATTCGTGTAAAGTCGTTCGTTTTCGGTCAATATTGGCTTTACCAACTATCTTTTCTAGTTTGGTTTCTTCAATCACGTTTTCCCCCTTTTTGTTATTTTGGCTAAGCGTAGATTGCTATGATATTTTGCTTCCATGATAGCCAAGTTCTCTTGAGATGCGCATAGCATATTTCTGGACAGTCGGCGCGAGATTCTTTAGCGTAGCAAGGGATAAGCGAACCGAAGGACCGATGATGCAGATGGCGCCGACAATCTTACCATGGTCGTTTCTTATGCCCGAAGATACACCTCTAACGCCGAGAGAATACTCTTCATCGTCATAAGCGATATCCTCCCTTTTGATATTTAGGAGTTGTTGCCTTAAGACATTAATATCAACAACAGTGTTGGGTGTCCGGCTTTCCAACTTTTTGTCTTTGAAATATCTATCAAACTCGTCCCCGGTCATATTAGCGATAATTATTTTCCCCATGGAGGTGCAATGCAGTGGGATGCTGGTACCTTCTTCCGGAATCACCTTCAACGGCCCATTAGAGTAAGATGTTTCATGGAATGTCTCGGTAAAAACGCCGTCCTTTCCATCCCAAACCGCTATCAAGACTGATTCATTAATAAGACGTGATAACTCAATTAAATGAGGAATAGCTATGTCTCTGATTTTTACCTTGCCTTTAATAATACCGCTGAATTCTAGGAATACCGTGCCTAGAGAATATTTTCCTCTTCTCTTTTCCTGCTGCAGATAACCACGTTTAACTAGAGTGGATACTATACGATAGATAGTAGTTTTATTGTAACCAGAAAGAGCGGACATCTCTGTAAGAGATATCTCATCTTGGTGGCGCCAAAAAAGCTCCAAAATATCTAGCGCTTTAGAAAGGGATTTCATTTTGTTTCATTTTGTGAAATATATAGTTTGAATTTCAAATTCATTTCAAGATTAGCCGAAGATATTTCTTTTGTCAATGGTATTATTTCATAATGAGAAACTAGAGGGTTTTTTTTACATTTAGGACATAAATTGGTAGCAGTGATGGAATTATGTCATACAATATGGAATTTTATAAGGGATAATAATGTGTCGTAGATAATTAAGTCATCAATATAAAAAAATAAAAATAATACCAAGACTAAGTTACTTCGTTACTAATATCCCGATGTTTGTGTCAAAATACGCTCTAAAGAAGCTTATCTGCTGAACTTTATTACCAGCGCCCGTCTCTGTTTTAGTAGACCTAAAATGTTTCGGTGAGATGGAGTTGCACCCTCCCCCGTCTCCATCTACACACAATTAAAAACCAAGATGTTCTATTCCCCCATTTTTGGATGATTATATTCCTGATTCTAGCTATGAATACAGTAATCCAAAGCTACGGTTTCATGATATTTGTTTATCTGGTTTTGTCTTTCAGTCTTACTCCAACCCAATAATAACCCCATTTCTTCAGCAACCTTTTCAATGACATCTAAGTGTTGAGGCGGTAATAAACCTAAAAAGCTGCGGCGTAACATAAAATCGTTCAAACTTAAGGCAGCTTCTTCTAAAACGGCATGTTTTACCTGGGCTAAAATGTCCATGCTATTTGCCGATATAGGTTTACATAGGCGATTGTCTTCGGCTGCGTATTTCAAGACCGAGGTATAACGAGAGCCGTATATTTTAATCAGGTGATTTATCGTTTCCACGGTAAGGCCGATTGTTTTTACCGCTTTTTCAATATCTGGCTTAGAAATAGCTAAAGCTCCGGGCAATGCCGTTTGCGCGGTATTACAGGCAACCTGTTTCCCAAATTTTTTACAGAGAAGGTCTACCGCTTCTTCGGCGATACTGCGATAAGCGGTGATTTTACCGCCTAAAATGGAAACCAAGCCTTTTACATTATCGCGGCTTTCGTGGTCAATAAGTCGGTGGGCTCGCGAAGTATTGGATGCCGATTTCTTATTGTTAGATACAAGAGGTCTTAACCCGGCATACGTATAATGAATTTTATCCCTGTTAAAACTGGGGAAATAATGTCGTGTTTCTGTAACGAGGTAATCGATGTCTGTCTTATCAGCGTATACCTTATCTTTATCACCGGTGTAGTCGGTATCCGTAGTTCCAATAAGGGAATAGTTTAGCCAGGGGATAATGAAGAACAAACGACCATCGCTCTTGGCAAACAACACCAGGGCATTGTTAGATATTTTTTTTGTTAGCAAGTGGATGCCCTTAGTAATCCGGATATTATAATCATGCGTGGCTTTGATTTTATTCAGTATCTGACCTGCCCAAGGACCGCTGGCGTTCAAGACGATACGGCCATACGCTAGATATTGTTTTCCAGCCAGATTATCTTTTAGTTGTATACCGATTACTGCACCATTTTTAATAATATAATCTGTCATCGTCGTGTGGTTCAGTAATATAGCCCCATTAACGGCGGCATCCAGGGCATTCTCAATACATAGTCTTTCCATATATTCGACCTGGCAATCATAGTAGAGGTAAGAGCCGGTCATTCCGCCGGTGTTTGAAAGCGAAGGCTCGAGCTTTAAAGTGTCTTTAGAGGAAAGCTTATAACAGTCGGGAAGATTGGTACCATGTGCCAGCATGTTATATAACTTCAAGCCAACCGGTAGCGTTAGTCGATAGAAGGGTGTTCTTTTAAGCAAGGGAATGATAAATTCTAGCCGGTGTACCAGGTGGGGGGCGATTTTTAAAAGGATTTCGCGCTCGTGAAGGTCTTGATGGACGAGCTTGAAGTCTAACATTTGCAAGTAGCGTAATCCTCCGTGAATAAGCCTCGTAGAGCGTGAGGTAGTGCCGTAAGCGAAGTCCTCTTTTTCCACAAGCAGTACTTTAAAACCACGTAAAGCAGCATCGCGCGCTACGCCTGTCCCAATGATTCCACCCCCAATAATAATTACGTCAAACAAATCTTTTCCAACGTGTTTAAAATCCCTTTTCAAAGAGTTTTCCTCCTAAAGATGAGCCTTTAGCCAATCCTCCAGATCAGAAAGTACTTGCGGGTACTCCGGCTCATTGAAGATTTCATGTAATAGGCCTTCATAAAGCTTGAGGGTCTTGTCTTTCGCCCCGATACGCTCGCAAAGCAAGCGACTGCGTGCGCCGTCCGGACCTCCGTTGCCAGCCATGATAATTACAGGTAGCTTTATCTGGGTTACGGTATCGAATAACCTGGCGGCTGTGCTAAACATGGCCAATTCGGTTGGTATCGGACCGTGGTAGACCAGCGGGTCGTCATCATAGGCTTTAATGACCGCCGGGTCGCGACTTAGCATGGTCGAGGACAATTTTACGCCGGGTTGCGGCCGCATGGGTGGTTCTTTAGGGTCGGAGAGACCGCCGCCGGAGGTAACCAGCCCCGCAAGCTCCTTTTGATATTCTAGAGAATACAGAAGAGCAATAAACGACCCCATACTATGACCGATGAGGAATATTTTCTTTTCGGGATTATCCCGACGAGCGATATTGAAAAAGGTCTTAAGGTCAACGACATAGTCGTGAAAATCATTGACCTTAACGCGTTCTCCGTCAGAACGGCCATGGCCGCGGTGGTCGAGGGCGTAAACCGCGTAACCTTTAGGAACAAAATAGCTGACTAAGTTGCCGTAGCGGCCGCTATGCTCGGCGTAACCGTGGGCGATGAGTAGCGCCGCTTTCGGTTTTTTATCTGGCGTCCATACTTGGTAATAAATATTGAAGTCATCAAGCCCTTGAAATCTACCTTCTTTGTGTTGCATTAAGTACTCCTTAATAGTTTTGATTCAAGATTGATCGCAGAATTTTATACTAACACTTTGGCGGAAGTTTATTGTATACTTAGCTTTATAGTGTTATTCATACCATCTCAACCACACTAACATATTAGACACATAATGTATAATATGTCAAAATTGGGTTACTTTTTATATTCTTTACAAGGAATTAAATGATAAACGATAAAAAAACTAAAATGAAAGCCAAAATTTTTCAGGCTGCTTATGATTGTTTCTTACAATACGGATATTCAAAAACCACGTTTGTAGACATCGTAAAAAGAGCCGAAATTTCTCGCGCTTCTATATATTTATACTTTAAAAACAAAGAGGATTTGTTCATCGCCATGAATAAAAACCTGCATGATATATATGTCACCCAATCCGAAGAAATCCTAAATTCTAACTTTCCTAATAAGGAAAAACTCTCTAAAATCATCGATGTCTGGATTGTTAACCATTATCGGGACATGAAAAACACGAATTATGCTAATGAACTGCTCGATGGGCTGTTACGTGTTTCCAAACAAACTGAAAAAAGATTCAAAGAACTATTTATTAAGTCCATCGCACCTATCGTAGATGAAGATATGGCTGAAATAATCGTCCTATCAATGCAAGGATTGATGAATGATAGACCCCCGGTTAAGACACTGCAAAGACGCATAGAAGTTCTTATCGATGGGGTAATGCACTCTGACTGATTTTTTATCGTTGGCTGATTTTATAGAAGACAGTGGAGAATGTTAAGTGTTTCTTCTGTGGGTATAGAGACGTCCGTTTCATTACTTGACCGCCAACCCCTTTTATCCTATATTGACAGTATCTGTCTAACTGTCTAATCAACAGTACAACATAATGCCGAGCGGGAGTAGAATATGCCGAAGAAGAGCTTCATATTGGCTATTGATGAGGGCACGACAGGGAGCACAGCGCTACTCATCGACAAAGATGGCCAGGCAGTGGCTCGGACTTACCGCGAACTGAACCAGATATTCCCTAACCCGGGTTGGGTAGAGCACGACCCCACCGAAATACTCCGCAACTGCATCGACATCACGCGGGAAGTGGTGAAAAAGGCGGGTATTTCTTTTACCGATATTAAAGGCATCGGCATCACTAACCAACGCGAGACAACGGTTATCTGGGACCGCTCCACCGGCAAACCAGCCTTTAACGCCATCGTCTGGCAATGCCGCCGCACTGCGTCCATATGTGAAGAGCTCAGGCACCGAGGACTGGAACCGGTAGTGCGGCAAAAGACCGGATTGAATATTGATGCCTATTTTTCAGCGACTAAAATCCGGTGGATATTGGACAATATTCCCAACGGGCAAAAGCGGGCTGAAAATGGTGAACTGCTTTTTGGGACGATAGACAGCTGGCTGATATGGAATTTTACTGGCGGTAAAGAACATGTTACAGACTACAGCAACGCCAGTCGTACTATGCTCTACAACATCAACACGCTGCAATGGGACGATGAACTTCTTGATGTCTTAAAGATACCAGCACTCATGATGCCCAGGGTGATGCCTTCAAGCATGGTTTATGGCGAGACCAGCCCGGGGCTTTTCGAAAAACCGCTACCTATCGCCGGGATAGCAGGAGATCAGCAGGCGGCGCTTTTCGGGCAAGCCTGTTTCGATTTAGGGATGGTCAAAAATACCTACGGCACCGGTTCTTTCGTGCTTGTGAATACGGGGGATAAACCCGTCTTTTCCGAAGCGGGGTTGATAACGACATTGGCTTGGGGCCTGGGCAATAAGGTGACCTATGCCTTGGAGGGCAGTATTTTCGTTACGGGTGCCGCCGTCCAGTGGGTTAGAGACGAGTTAAAGTTGATAAAGAATTCTTCGGAAATCGGTATATTAGCAGCCACAGTTCCGGACAACGGGGGTGTTTACTTTGTCCCGGCTTTTGTGGGGTTGGGCGCACCCTATTGGGATATGTACGCCCGCGGTGCGATTGTCGGGCTGACGCGTGGTAGTAATAAAGGGCACATTGCGCGTGCGGTCGAGGAATCGATAGCCTATCAAACGCGTGATGTTATTGATACGATCAAGAGTGAAGCCTGTTGCCAGATACCGGTATTACGCGTGGATGGTGGCGGCAGCGTTGACGAGCTGTTAATGCAGTTCCAATCGAACATACTGGGAATACCGATACAGCGGGCGCGTTTTTCCGAGACTACGGCTTTAGGCACGGCTTACCTGGCTGGGCTGGCGGTGGGGATGTGGCATGATACTAACGAGATATCTCGGCAATGGCAGACTTCTGCGAGCTATTATCCAGATATGTCAGTAGCGGAAAGAGAACGTCTTCATAATAACTGGAAACGCGCCGTTGCATGCGCTAAAGGTTGGGCGAAACAATAGCAGGAATTTGGTTATATACAATCATTCATTATTATGATAGTAACTTGATCGATATATAATCTGAAAATCTGTTGAGGCGAAAATGGGCAAGAAATGTTTGGTTACCTATTCTTCAATCACAGGTCACACAGAAAAAGTGGCGTTAAGATTCAAAGAAACATTTGAAAAAAACGATTGGCAATGCGATATTTTCAAAGTTCAAAAAAACGCTGACGATATTCTTAGACCTCCTTTTGATATCCGTTCATATGATTTCGTCTGCGCCGGCTCCGGGCTTAGAGCGCATTTGCCTTACAATGAAGTACTGAACATGTTGAGAGGATTTCGAACCGGTATGGACCCCCGGATAACGTTACGGTTCAGGGATGAGACCATCCCCTATATTAACGAACCTGTACCCGAGATTCCGCGTCAAAACGACCCGAAGGTTGTACATAAAAAAATAACACTGGGGCCTGATTCGCCCAAGGCCGTGGTTTTTATTACCTATGCCGGCTATGAATTCGGGCCTAAAGAGGCAGACCCTGCCGTACAGTTACTGGCATTGGAATTGGAGCATATCGGTTTTCAATGTATCGGTCATTTTTGCTGCCCGGGCAAATACCTTGATAGCCCTATGCCGAGGACTTTCCATGGAGATATTCGCGATAGACCCAATGAAACAGATTTACTTAAAGCGCAAATGTTCATTGAAGAAAAGCTTGAGGAAATAGCTGACCGGACTGGATAATCCTGTTAGCGGAAGGTGTTTTTAACGTTATGAGTATTGTAAATTCTGTTCTCGGCCTAATCGATACTAAAGACCTAGGTTTTACGCTGATGCACGAACATGTCTTCTGCCAGGGCTTTGTTGCGCAGAATTATCCTGAACTTTTTGGCGACCGTTTTTTAGACCGGATTATTAGTGGAATAATCGCCGCTAAAAATGGCGGAGTTGACACTATAATTGATGCCACAACCTTCGACCTCGGGCGGGATGTGTCTATACTAGCGGAAATTTCGCGGCGGACTAAGGTCAATATAGTCGCCTGTACTGGATGGTGGATGAATTATCCTCAATATGTTGCAGGGACTTCCCCGGACCTTTATGCTGATTTGTTCGTCAGAGAAATTCAAGAAGGTATTGCCGGTACTGATATCAAAGCCGGCATTTTAAAATCAGCTGCTGATTTTGGGGGAGTAACGGCAACGGGCGAAATAATGTTGCGCGCTGTGGCTAGGGCACACCGCCGGACTCAAGTTCCCATCATGCTACATTCGTATGCGCCGGAACAGGTGGCTAAGCGACAGTTAGCCATCCTGAAAGAAGAAGGTGTTGACCTGAAAAGAGTCGCCGTAGATCATGTTAACGATACAACGGATTTAGAATACCTTAACTGGCTTTTGGAACAGGGATGTTATCTTGGCATGGATCGCTATCCAGGGCTTAATTTAAGTTCACAGGCTCGAACAGAAACCCTGAAACGATTGATTGATGATGGATGGATTGACCGATTGCTTCCTTCACATGATTTATGCTTAGTCACTCCCTTAACGTTTTATCCGCCCGAAGTAAAAGAAAGTATTGAAAAAGGTAATCCCTATGGGTACCTTTATATCAATAAGGTCGTTCTCGCTCAGCTTCAGGAGCTGGGAGTTTCGCAAGCTGTATTGGATACTCTTTGTGTCAATGGTCCTAAAAATTTTTTCGAGGGTGTCTAGGACGTTTTTAACCAGTAAGTGAACTGAATTCACCAGAATACGTCAAGCCTTACTATAGCTTAGTAATTGGTCCGGACGATTTAACGTCACTTAATAATTTTATAAAGAGGCATGCTTTGAGCGGAAAATCAAGCAAAATGTCATTGAACACATCTTCTGTAACTAAAAATAAACTAAAAACAAGGCGAAAAGCCTTACCTTCTGTAAGTGATGAAGTTATTTTGACCAAGGTGGGCTACCTGCCTCCCTTAAAACCGCCGCCTATAAAAAAAAGAAAAGATATCGTATCGGAAAGGATATATCACTTCGAGATTCCCCCTGAACCAATTCCTAAAGGTCACATCAAGAAGCATATAAGTACCGAAATCGTAGTAGTAGGTGCTGGAATAGCTGGTTTAGGCGCGGCACTCTCGGCAGCCGAGGCAGGCGCCAAGACTGTTTTAGTAGAAAAAATGGCGACAGTCCAGGCCCGCGGTCACGATAATGCGTTTATCGGCAGCCGGCTCCAAGAGAAGTTAGGAATACAAATTGACAAAGACGAAGTTATCTTGAATCTGATGAAATACGGAGCCAATAAGCCTAATCAAAGATTGATTAGGATGTGGGCGGAGGGAAGTGGTGAAACAGCCGACTGGCTAATGGATATGACGGATGCCGCCGGCCTCGAGGTAATTATTAAACAACATCCCCCGCCACCGTCTTTCAATAACGCGACGGAATATTATCCTCAATACCAAGTTACCCACCATTACCGTAATGAACTCCCGGTCGCAAAATGTTTACTGGATAATGCCTTAAGGAAAGGTGTTGTGCCTTATTTCAGAACTCGCGCAAGACAATTATTGAGAAAAGAAAAAGGCCGGGTCACCGGCGTCATAGCTCAAAACGCGGCGGGAGAATATCTTCAATTCAATGCTACTAAAGCCGTCATACTCTGCACGGGAGATTACGGGAATAACGCTGAAATAATGGCTAAATATTGCCCTCAAACATGGTATCTTGCACCTACGATACTCACTTCTACCGGAGATGGGCACATGATGGCTATGTGGATTGGCGCGGTAATGGAGCCGGGACCCCATACACCAATGATACATGGCCCCGCCGGTCCCCTGCTTAGTGCTGCTTTCCTGCAAGTAAATCTCTTGGGCAAAAGATTTCAAAACGAAGATGTACCGATACAAAGCAACGTAAATGCCGTCGAACGGCAACCTGGCCAGGTTGCCTGGCAGGTATTCGACTCCAAGTATCCGGAGGAATTACCTTATCATGGGCTAGGCCTCGGGAAAATAATAATTGCCACGGAAAAAATCCGTCAGGAAGTAGCCAAAATAGCTATAATGGCCAACTCAATCGAAGAGCTGGCAGTGAAGATGAAACTACCTGTTAAAACATTCAAGGCGACCATAAAAAGGTATAATGAGTTAGCGCGTTTAGGCAGAGACCTGGATTTTGGGAAACGACCTGATAGGTTGTCTCCTATCGAAAAGCCGCCGTATTATGCCGGTAAAAGTGGATATTCTTTACTTACTGTCCTGGGCGGTCTAAATGTTAACGAGGAGTTACAACCACTAGATAAAGATTGGCAAGCAATTCCCGGAATCTATCTGGCAGGGAATACAATGGGCAACCGCTTTGCGGTCGATTACCCAACTATGTGTCCCGGGCTTAGCCATGGAATGGCGATACACTTTGGACGAATTGCTGGTTTAAACGCGTCCAGGTAGAAGGTAATAATTATGAAAAATGTCGTCAAGAATATCGTCTATCCCAATCAAACTCCTCCTGGTGTCAACCTTAAAAAAAACGTCCAGGCTGTCATGCGTGACGGTATTAAAATGGTGCTCGATGTCTATCAGCCGGCACAGGGTAAAGGACCGTGGCCGGTAATATTAGCTTATTCACCTTTCCCTAAAGAGCGTATATTTGAAAGTGCCAAGCCTGCCTTTTATTGTAACCAGGGTTATGTATGTGTGCAAGCCAGCGAGCGTGGTATCGGTTTTAACCAGGGTCAATTCACGATGCATGGTACACAGGCAGCGCAGGACGGCTATGATTTGGTGGAATGGATTGCTTCCCAGCCGTGGTGCAACGGCAATGTGGGCATGATGGGAGCTTCTGGCTATGGTGTTATGCAGTGGCTGACCGCCCCGCTGAAGCCTCCCCATCTTAAATCGCTGGTAGTGCTGGCTACTACGGATAATTACCGCGGGTTGTGCTACCCCGGAGGCGTACTGCGTAAACCTTTCGTCCTGAATCTGGTATCAGGGTTTACCCAAGGAGCGCTCTGGCCGTGCCCCATACCCGGCAAAGAGATGCCCATGAACATCATCGCGGAAATCCTCTCACATACACAAGACGGACCTTTCTGGTGGGAGCATGGCGGTGGTTGGACACGCATCAGCGAGATAAAAACTCCGGTGCTGAATATTGTGAACACGCCTAATCGCTTACACGCCATTTATCACTTAAGGTCATACTCGGACATTAAATCACCCAAGAAACTCGTCATCACCCCCTGGACGAACGAAAATTACCAGCCGTGGATATTTGAAACGACAGCGTTTAATTCTTATATATTGCGGTGGCTGGATTACTGGCTGAAAGGCATTGATACCGGCATCATGAACGAGCCGGAGATAGCCATCTATGATAACGGCACGGGGATTTGGCGTTATGAGAGTGAATACCCGTTAAAGCGTACCGCCTGGGCCGAGTTTTATCTGCATACCAGAACAATCGATCGTACACGACCTTCAGCCGAAGAACCTCCTGATTCTTACGAAAATATCAGTCTGAATACTGCTATGCTGGCTTCTTACGGAATTGCGATGCCCGTACCTGACCGCCCGAATTACGTAACCTACCTCTCATCACCTCTGCAAAATGACATTAAGGTGGGGGGACCGGTTAGCTTTGTGTTATACGCCTCAACCACAGAAGAAGTTACCAGCGACTGGTCTTTCTTCGTGAAAATGGGAGAGATGGTGTCTGAAGGTGTTCCTCTTAATCCTGTTACCGGCCAACCGGAAGTAAAACCGGAGGTTAACGACCCCTTTACTCCCGGTAATGTTCAGATATGGAGCTGGGGTTCGCTTAAAGCCAAGTACCGTGAGGTTGACGAGAAATTGTCGCGACTGGGTTTACCGTGGCACGCGTTCCAAAATCCCCAGCAGCCTAAACCCCGCACTATCTATGAATTTCAGATTCAGCTGCAACCCGTCTTTAAGACCTTTAAAAAGGGATGTCGCTTCTGGTTGAAAATTTCCAGTGACGATGCCCTCTATACCTCCTTGGATACTACATCAAGTTATGTTGAGACACCAATATCTCTAAAAGACAGCAAAGTTACCATCTACCATGATGCCCAACACCCATCGTATTTACGACTGCCTGTCATCCCTGACGCTCCTGAAATTACGCCGGTACCACCACCATTATGCAATGCCGTGCCTAGCGCCCCGCGTTTTACAGAACAAAAATAAGGTATAGGAGGGATTTGATGAATAAAATCAAACTGGATACCGGTTATATCACGGGGACTGTAGTGAGTCAAGCTGGACGGGAAGTCTATATGTATAGAGGCATTCCTTATGCCGCCCCTCCTATTGGAGAATTCCGCTGGAAGCCGCCACAACCGGCGGCATCGTGGTCTGAAGTCCGCGCATGCACTGAATTCAGTATTCAAGCCGCCCAGTATCCGGATATTAACGCGCCGGATGCTGCGAAAAAGGTATCATCAAGTGAAGACTGCCTTTACCTTAATATCCTGACGCCCGCCAGAGAAGCAACCGATAAATTACCGGTCATGGTCTGGTTACACGGCGGCGGCCTTAGATACGGCAACGGCAACTTTCCTTTAAGTATCAATCTCGGGCTGCCACTCCACGGCGTCGTACAGGTGAATATTAATCATAGATTAGGAGTGATGGGCTTATTGGCGCATCCTCTTCTCACTAAGGAATCTTCTCAACACGTTTCAGGTGATTATATGTTCCTCGACATGATAGCTGCATTACAATGGGTGCAACGGAATATTACCGCTTTTGGTGGCGACCCCAATAATGTGACTATCTTTGGCGAGTCCGGTGGCGGGTTAAAAATCGCTGCCCTCATGGCCTCACCGCTGGCCGGCGGGTTATTCCAGCGGGCTATCATTGAAAGCGGCGGACGTTACTTCGATACAATACCACTCAATGAAATGGAAGGGTTCGGAGAAAAGTTGTTTCACCAACTCGGCGTCGATAAAGAAAAAGACCCTCTAGCCGCGGTGCGTAAATTACCGTGGGAAACGATTATCAACACCGATCAAGAACTAAACATTGAAATGGGGTCGGAATACCTGTTTATGGGGCCATGGCAGGTCGTCCACGAAGGCTGGTTTTTACCGGATACGCTGGTCAATATGTTCCAGACCGGCCGGAGGAACCAGGTCCCTTACCTCGTGGTAGCTAATAAGGGAGAATTGACCGGTCCCGGGATGCTTATCGCTGACATGATGATTAAGGACTACTTACGGTTATTGACCGGGCGGAGTACTGCTAATTCAAGGGGATATGCCACGCTCTTTGATAAAGTACCAGAAGGCTGGAGACGCGAAGGCTGCGTAGCGGCTCATGGTATGGAACTACATTACGTGTTCGGCGCACTCGATGACGTCGAATCTTGGGCGGCCAGTAAGGGTGGATACACGTCTTCCGGGGCGCAATCCCCGATACCCATGATTTCCGACTCCGACCGATTAGTAGCTGAAAACATCATGACGATATGGACAAACTTCGCCAGAACGGGTAATCCCAGCGTAAAAGGACTTATCGAATGGCCGGCATGGGAACACACCACCGATGAATACCTTTTAATTGCCGACCCTCTCCAGATAAAGCGTGGATATTCCACTCTTCAGAAAATTAAAGCGGACACGTCGAAACAGACCATTTTTTAGTTATAAAGATTGCCGGGGAACCGTATTGCATCCCTATGTGGAGAATGTATAAAAGTCTGTCCGCAGAAGTTCAATATTCCGGATCAGTAGTAAAATAATATTAAAGAGAGGTACGCATGAAAACCAGCGGTAATACTATTTTAATCACAGGAGGAGCGACGGGGATCGGTTTCGGTCTCGCTGAAGTTTTTCTAAATGCAGGTAACAAAGTGCTTATTTGTGGTAGAAGACAGGCTAAATTAGAAGAAGCCAAGCAAAAATTACCGGAGTTGCAGATACATCAATGCGATGTCACATTAAAAGACGGCCGCGAATCTCTCTATAATTGGGTAAAAAATCAGCATCCAAGTTTCAACATCCTGATTAATAATGCCGGAGTTTCCGGCCTTATCGATTTTAAGAAAGGTGCTCCGGAAGCATTTAAAAGCGAAGATGAAATTGAAACCAACCTTAAAGCTCCCGTATTATTATCAGGCTATTTCATATCTTTGCTGCTGGGGAAAAAAGACGCTGCGATTATTAATATTTCTTCAGGTTTAGCCTTCGTTCCCATTGCTTCTTCACCTTTATACGGTGCCACTAAAGCCGGGCTCCATTCCTTCAGCCTCGCTTTGAGATTCCAGTTGAAAGACACTAATATTAAAGTCTTTGAGCTGATGCCGCCTATCTGTGACACGGATTTGGGCAAGGACGCCTCCGACGATGCCCCAAGACCATCGTATCTCAAGGGAATCCCGCCTTCCAAATTTGCTAAAGATGCGTTAACTGCTATAGAGAATGATCAATATGAATTTGCCTCCGGTGAAGCCAAACAGCTGAGGGATGGTTCCAAACAGAACTTTGAGGAGACTTTTCAATCGATTAACAGCCGATGATTTTCAGTGTTGCTAAAAAATAATAGCGGATGGTATTAGCACTTAGATGGTAATTATCCTGAAAGTAGTTATTACCGATATTTAGTAAACCTGATTACAGTGTTTACTACATAGGTAGAGCCTCACCCTCCCCCGTCTCCACTAGAAACACGGAAGAGCCGTTTATAGGCTCGTTTAAGATACGGATTTTAGACTCTTTACGAGAAACCGCCACCTGGAAGACAGGTTTAAATGGCGGTTTCGGTTTTATAGCGACAATTGCCTTAGTACCGGGCGTACTCTTTAAATGATGCCAGCATAGCCTGCATGTCTTTAGCCGATACATTATCCGGCATGAAGATAATAATAATAAGTCCACCTTGTTTACCGCATTTATCGATAAGGTCTTTTAGAAAAGAGTCCAGCTGATTAAGCGACCAAACCTTGCAAGATTGAGGGCAACGGACTAATAGACAGGTATGACCTCCCAGGAGCTTCTTCGCTATCGCTGCATCCGCGGCATCTATCGACGCTATTACTTTGCCTTTAGGTAGCTCCAACATGTATTTCAGCCTATCGCCAAAGGGAGCTTCAAAAAACGGTACTGGTATATAACCCAGGTCTACGTGGGTCTGCAGGGCTTTTTTCAGCCCCGGCCAGTAGAACTTTTTAAATTGTGTTTCCGACATAAAAGTTGGGTCACCCCTCCAAAGCGGCATACCAATTTTAGGGGGATAGTCTTTCGCTGTAGGATCTGCCGGCATAGCGTTGGCGATGCGCCTTTCCAGTATCGCCTCACAAGCATGGAGCAGTTTGTCAGGCTGACGGTATATATCCAGCATCGAGCCTTTCATGCCTCGCAGAAAGCTCGTAACCGTATCAAAAGGAGCTCCGCCTACCCCACCGGCCGCGAAACTCATGAACGGAGGAAAACCCAGCTGGGCCAGATCACCAAATGTACTCATGATAATTTCACGGGATTTTTTTATATGCTTGCCGGCTTCAGCTAAGTGTTTAGCCATTGTAGCAAATTCCGGGCTGGATAATAGAGGCGTTAAGCCGTCGAATCCCATATACATACTGTCAAGGGGAGGCAGTTTAGTTAGAGGCGTTAAAGCGCCATACAGGCGGGGAAGGTAACGGCGAATCATAAAACCTGTAGGGTCTTTGAGGAACATATCATACTCGTCCGCCTTCATATATTCGCCTTCGACAGCCTGTAATCCATAATCAGGCGGTAGCGGTCCACCGGGCCAGAGAAAATTTTTAACATCCAACTCTGTCATTGCATTCCCTGAGGATGGAAATCCAGACTCAGCCATATCAGGTTCAAAATCCACGGCAATTTTACGCATTGCCCGCTTGAGCGCGATAGGGTTGTAGTAAGATGCTGAATTCGGAGTCCCAGTATAGCCCTGGGCATCAACCATGAGTGAAAAAGGCACGCGGTCCGGTTCCCTCAATTCAACAGTGTCACGTACCCGCTTAGCTCTCTCATCATAAAGCTGTGCAACGGTTTTACCCGTCCGTTCTTCAATCTGTTTCTTGAGAAGCAAATTTTCTTCTTGGTATTTTTCAATTTCAGTTGGTGATGACATTTACGAACCACTCCTTAAAAAATAAGCATATGATGATTATTTACCGATACTATATAACTGGGTTAGTTCGGCTACTTTTTGAGGGTTGGTTTCAAGGAACACTTTGACATTTTTAATTTTTATATCCTTATCCTGGTCAATTTTTAGAATATATAAAACGTTCATTTTCAGTTCCAGCAGTACTTTACCAGAGGCTCTATCGATAGCCTGTGTTTTTAGTAAAGCGCCTGCTTCTTTTTGTTTATCATCAACAAATAAGTGTTCCAGAGTCAATTTGTCCTGGATGTCGGGATGTTTCAAACAGGCAGCATACCATTGTTCTCGACTGGTCACCACACCATCGTCAAAGACAAGGTCCGGTGCGTAAAACTTGTCCATCATACGGTGCGTTTCAGCAATCTGGCCGTACTCACTATAAGCAGGAAAGTATTCCTTCATAAAACGTGCGATATCATTATATGTTGATGACATAACGTCGCTTCCTTACTTCTTATGTAGTTTTTTGTTATATTCGACTAACAGCTTTTTCATCTGGCTTTGTGTTTTTTCCATGCCGGGCGTATCGAGAAATTCCATCATTAACGGGGACTTTAAAGCATACGGCGTCCATCGCGGCATGGGCGTACCATCGGCATCAAGCCCATTCGGGTCGCCGCTTCTAGCGAAGTTCTCCAACAGGCGGAGCAGCAAAGGGTATCCCTTTAAATACGGTGATTCTGGCATCCGCCGCAGCCATACCCCGAACTGTTCCGTTTTCCGTCTGTGTGATACGAAGCATTTTATCTCCCCTTTTTCCGTAAATTATAAGTAAAACTAAAAGGATTTTACCTAATCTAGTGATGTTGGAGTCTCATGCCCTTAGCATAGTTTAACTTACCAACGTAGAACTCGTCTTCATCTTCGGGCGGGGTTATACCGGCAGCTTTCACGCCTGCCCGCATCGCATCTTTTTGGCGTTGGGGTAAAGGCATGGACGGCTTCCTGAAAATACCGCCGTTGCCGCCGCACAGCCACTGCATGTATTTCATGCCAAGCATGCCGGTCTGGAACGCGATATCGCGGGCGCCGATGGTTATCGGATAGAGTTCCCAGTATAGGTTCATTCCCTTGATGAAGTCACCCGTGAGAAATTCATTGAACATGCTCAAGATACGCGGTTTTTTAGCGGAATATGGGTCAAAGATAACATAATCGGCTGGTCCGGCATATTGCTGTTGGTATTTGCCGACTGTTATCGGCCACTCGGAAGGTTCTGCCGAGTGAAACAATATCTTATCGCCTACACGGTGGGCAATTTCCGCCCACTTGCCGATGCCATCGCTGATATAGGATTTAATGGCTACTACATTCAGGATTTCTGTTATCTTTTCGATGAGCGCTGGGTTAAATTGGCTCGGGTGAAATCGGCCGAAGTCGAAAAACTGCTTAGGCCAGAGGTCTACAGCCAGGTTGGTGGAATCACATATCTTTTTAGTGACGCGATAAATTTCGTCTTCATCCCTGGGACGGAACATTAAGGGCCAACCAAGAAGTATGTGGGTTCCGCCAACTTTCTCGAAGTGTTTGAGTAGTTCTATATCCTCGTCAACAGTATTAGCGCCGGAAAACATAGAAACAAGCGTCTTACCCTTAGCCTCTTCACAGGCGATTTGGATATATCTCTTGCGTTCTTCAAAAGTCATATCGAAATTTTCATGCTGGCAGAAAACGCTGAATACTCCCTTGCTGATATTATGTCTGACATCGTGTCTGACTGCTTCTTCATCCAGTTCTTTAAGGTCGGGAGTGAATGAGGGGCTGATTGTACCGCTCAAACCTTTGTAATGCTTTTTAGCCCATTGTTTTGCTTCTGATTTTGTAAATTCCATAGTCTGACTCCTTTAAATTCTTGAAATAATTAGTTAAGCACGAATGAGGTTAATATCCATAATAGACATAGAGTCACATGATGATATACGACAAATCCTACCGTTCACAACTGTACTGACCCAACTGAAGCAGATATTTTACCAATAACAATAGTTCTTATGTCGAATATTTCTTTAACCTGGCTCCTTTGGCGTAGTTTACCCTGCCCACATAAAATTCTTCTTCAGGTTCGCGCGGAGTAAC
>Ga0187886_1000109_pt1 | contig 118081 bp, 120 predicted proteins | sample June2016WEW_20_1_FD_133001 | JGI IMG/M metagenome (GOLD analysis project Ga0187886, IMG submission 133001) | Peatland microbial communities from SPRUCE experiment site at the Marcell Experimental Forest, Minnesota, USA - June2016WEW_20_150 | ecosystem: Environmental > Terrestrial > Soil >...
AGAATGCTGTTACCCACGTATTCCTGGAATAAGGTCTTAAACCCACCCATAAAATGGTTACCAATATAGGTGGCATAAGCAAAATAGTATATTTGGTCTGAATATCCAGGAGAATTTAAGAGAGATTTGTCATTTTGCAAAATATTATAACGGATCTCCCTGAGACTGAAAGAAATAAAGGTGATAGCTATTCCCAATACGATAAGAAGAATATACCTATCATCTAACGCAGGTTTCTTAACTGGCGATTTTTCTGCCATTAGGATTAAAGATATTAAAGCTGGAAATCCCTGCTTTCTGCAATAAAAATTTAAACGCGGTGCGAAGTACTCCTAAACCGTATACGATACTCCTTTTAAAAGAAATAGACGAGGCCTCTTTGAAATACCGCGAAGGCGCGGTAATCTCGCCTATCCTGTAACCGAAATAAGTGGCCTGCGCGATAATCTCATTATCAAACAGAAAATCATCGGAATTCTCCAGGATAGGCAAATTTAAAAGTACTTCCCTGGTAAACGCGCGATAGCCGCTGTGGTATTCTGAAAGCTTCTGCCCCAGAAAAATATTATCCAGTAAGGTAAGGAGCCGGTTGGCTACATATTTATATAAGGGCATACCACCTTTACGGGCCATCCCTCCAAGTATCCTTGAGCCCATGACTATATCAAACATCCCTGAACAAAGAAGGCCTGCCATGGCCGTAATTAACTGGGGTGGGTACTGATAATCAGGATGGAGCATCACAATAATATCTGCCCCATGAGCCAGCGCCTGGCGGTAACAGGTTTTCTGATTAGCGCCGTAACCTAAATTTTTCTCATGGATTATAACCTCAAGGCCTATCTCTCGGTAGACCTCTACTGTCTTATCACTGCTATTGTCATCGACTACCAATACAGAATCGACTATCGCTTTCGGGATTTCGCTGTAAGTCCTCCGGAGCGTATTCTCAGCGTTATAGGCAGGCATTACTACTATTATCTTTTTTCCGTCTAACATAGATTATGATTATAGCAAAAAAGAAAGCCCCTGTAAATATAGAGTATAAAAACGTATTACAGGGGCCCTCTTACAGAAAGCGGCTATTTCTTTCTTTTCTTTCCGCCTCTTTTCATCTTGGCGCAGGATACATCACCCTGCTTGTCCAGGAAATAGAGGTAGCCTTCCTTTCTCTTGATGCAGCACTTTGCTACTTTTTTAGGGCTGCCTCCTTTTTTCTTGCCTCTTGCCATTTTTGCGCAGGAGACATCGCCTTTCTTATCGATATAATAGAGGTAACCCTTCTGCCTCTTGATGCCCAGCTTTACCAGCTTCTGTTTCATATTTTTAATTCACCTCCCTTCGTCATTCGTTATTTTGTTATTAAACATTCGCAATTAGAATCTAAATATGCGTTATTTTGTCATTGTGCCTAGGTGCCGATTTTTACCGGTTCTAAAATCTGCCTTAACATTGCCAACGCCGAAAGCACTGCCAGGTAGCTTGTCTTGGGATTATCAGGGTGAACCACATTCTCCGTGCACGTTTCAACGGTCCCGGCATTGCTTTCTATGCGTATTTTATGCACATTATTCTTAATCCTGGAAGAAGCAATAATTTCGACCTTTGTCTTATCTAATCCAAGCCCTACCAGGCCTAAGACCGCAGCAACATTTATATTCTGGGGAAAATACTTTATTGCGCTGGCAGCTGACCCGGAAAACAGTATTTTATCTTTCTTTAACCCGTCTAAACGCAGCCTTTTCCTTTTGACATATTCTACGCCTTTAAAGGAAGCCGGGTTCTTAATAGTCCTCAAAATAACTTTTCTCAATCTCCCTACCCTGGCCGCCTTAAGGGCATCAATACCTGCGATTGCGCCGCTGGGGATATAAATCATTGTGCCGTGTTTGCCGGCTAACTTATGTAATTTGCTAAAATACGGGGCAATGCCGCCTACGCTCATGACCATAATATCCCGGCCTTCTGTTATCGTTTTCCTGGCTATCTCCCAGGAGCTCTTTGCCGAGGCCGCCTCAATTACTAATTGGCAGCGCCCGATTAATTGCGCAAGGTTCTGCGTCTCTAAATTCTTTGAGCGGGAAACTTTTCCCGCAAGCAGCTTTAACTTATTTATATTTATATCAAAGAGCGCCGTTAATTCCGCTCTTGCCTTTAAATCCCTTACGATAATCCTAGCCAGGGAACTGCCGATAGCGCCGCATCCCACTATTCCGATTTTTAAGATTTTCTTACGCATTTATTACGATATTGTCAATTAACCGCGTCCGCCCTATCCAGGCCGCCAGGGCTACCAATATCTTACCTTTTATTTTCTTTACCGGTTTTAAATCGAGCGCCCCCACCATACAGATGTAATCTATCTTTACGTATCTCTCTTTTTTAATGATCCCTTTCATCCTGGCAATTATATACCGCGGTTTCAATACTCCTTCTTTAATCAATCCCCTTGCTTCTTTAAGTGCTTTATATAATACAGTTGCCGATCCTCTTTCTTTTGCGCCAAGATAAACATTCCGCGAACTCAAAGCCAGGCCGTCTTCTTCCCTGATAATGGGCAACACCTCTATCCTGACCGGCAGGTTAAGATCGCTTACAAGCTTTTTTATAATAACTGACTGCTGAGCGTCTTTCTGGCCAAAATACGCCACATCCGGCATGACGATATTAAAAAGCTTGGCTACCACAGTAGCCACCCCTTTAAAATGCCCGGGCCGGGAAACTCCGCATAACAACTGGCTTAAACCTTTAACTTCAATATAAGTTTTAAATCCTAGCGGATACATCTGTTTTACTGACGGATAAAAGATAACATCTGCCTTTTCCTTTTTGCAAAGCTCGGCATCTTTTATTAAATTGCGGGGATATTTTTTAAGGTTCTCGCGCGGCCCGAATTGAACGGGATTGACAAAAATGCTTACTACGACCAAATCATTTTCCTTGCGTGCTCTACGGATTAAGCTTAAATGCCCTTGATGTAATGCGCCCATAGTAGGGACAAAGCCAATGCTTCTAGCCTTTCTCCTGTTAAGGCGGCTAAAAGCGCTCATCTCTTTTATGCTGCGGATCATCTGCATATCATCTGTAATAACGGTTTCATTACGAATTCCCGCTCAAACATTCTAGGATGCGGGATAACAAGATCCTTTTTACGCATGACCTTATCGGCATACAAAAGAATATCCAGGTCTATCGGCCGCGCCCCAAATCTAACGGATTTCTTACGCCCAAGTAATTTTTCTATGCTTTTTAATCTTTTAAGCAATGCTTTTGGCGGGATTCTGGTATGGATTTTTAATGCGGCGTTAAGAAACTTACCCTGTCCAGCAGGGCCGCCCACGGGCTCAGTCTCAATTATATCCGAGAACTCTAACACTTGCGTGTTCTTCAATGTTTTAATTTTTTTAACGGCTAAACGTATGTTCTTGCGCCTATTTCCTATATTAGAACCTATACCTAAATAGCAAACAGCCATTAAATTATTTTTTTAAGGCGCCCCAAGGCTTCTCTTATTCTTTCCTTTGGTACGGTCAGAGCCATCCTTACATATTGCTCTGCGTTTGAGCCAAACCCTACTCCCGGGGTAACAATGATATCCGCGCGGTCAAGCAGTAGCCTTGAAAATGCGATGGATTTCGTTTTTTTCGGAATCCTCATCCATACATAAAAAGTTGCGCGCGGCAGGGGGGCTTGGAAACCAAAGGAACGCAGGCCTTCCACCAAGATATTACGCCGTTCTTCATATATGCGGCGCATATCTTCTATGTGCTGTTTGGGCCCCTCAAGGGCAGCTATACCAGCCAATTGAACCGCAGAAAATATCCCTGAATCAATATTGGATTTTACTTTAGCAAGTGCTGCGACCAAAGCAGGATTACCACAAGCCCAGCCAATACGCCAACCAGTCATATTATATGTTTTAGAAAGAGAATGAAACTCTATGCCCACGTCACTGGCACCCTCTATCTCAAGAAAACTCGAGGGTTTATATCCGTCATAACTGATTTCAGAATATGCCAAATCAGAAATCACGATAATCCTGTTTTTCTTCGCGAATTCCACCACACTCCGATAAAAATCCCTATTAGCGGTAGCAGCTGTAGGATTATTGGGATAATTTATAAACAATATTTTCGCTTTTCTTCTTATCGCCGCAGGTATTTTATTAATATCGGGAAGAAAATTATTTTCTTCCCTGAGCGGCAAAAGATGGATCCTGCCTCCAGCCAGAATTGTGCCTCCTTTATAAGGAGGATAACTTGGATCCGGTACCAGTGAGTAATCTCCTGTATTTATAAATGCCAGCGGAAAATGGGCAATACCCTCCTTTGAGCCGATTAAAGGCAGGATTTGCGTATCAGGATCAAGGTTTACGCCAAATCTTCTCTTGTACCAGCCCTCGATGGCGCGCCGTAGAGCAGGCATCCCCTGATCCAGGGCATAACGATGGTTACGGGGATCCTGTGCTGCCTGGGATAGTGCCTCAATAATATGCCGTGGCGTTGGCTGATCAGGGTCTCCTACTCCCAAATCAATGATATCCCTGCCTTCAGCGCGCGCTTTTCTCCTTGCTTTGTCGATCTCAAGAAAAAGATACGGCGGTAATTCCTGCACTTTTTTAGATAATTTAAACATATTACTCCTTGTTAGTTCATAGTTCTTAGTTCATTGTTCATGGTAAAATATCTTACTATGAACTATCAACTATGAACCATGAACTATTTTAACACATCCTGCATTGAATATAATCCCGGGGGCTTGCCGAATACCCATTTCGCCGCTTTTAAAGCGCCTATCGCAAAAAGGTCCCTCGAATGCGCCTGATGTTTTATCTCAATCCGCTCTGAATTTCCGCAAAAGATAACAGTATGATCACCCGTTATGTCGCCAAGCCGGATGGAATGAACAGGAATTTCTTTTGCCGTTGCCTCTTTTAAAATAGCGATGAGCCGTTTGGCGGTCCCGGAAGGGGCATCCTTTTTTGCCCTATGATGCGCCTCTACTATTTCAATACTGTAATCCTGGCCGAGCCTCTTGGCTATTTCCGGAAGCACGCTAAACAATACATTTACACCCACAGACATATTGGGGGAAAAAACAACCGGCACAACTTTTGAAATCTCCTCTACCTTCTTTATCTGTGTGTCGCTTAGGCCTGTCGTTCCTAATACCAGCGCCTTTTTATACCTGGCCACAAAATCAAGATTTGTTTCCGTAGCTTCAGGAGTAGTGAAATCCACAAATATATCAATAAGAAATAGCCCGTCGGAATTAGAGGAAATTTTCAGTTTACCCAGTTCCCTGCCAATCATAGGCGTGCCTTTTTTCTCCAAGATAAGATTTACCTCGAAATCCTTATCCTGCGATGCAAGTTCAAAAATCCGCCTTCCCATCCTTCCGCATACGCCGCTAATACCTAATTTAATCATGGCGCCATACTTCCTTTCTGTTATTCCAACGCTCAACTCATTATTACCTTATACAAATATAAATCTTTATCGTAAACCTTGGTGTGTTCATGGTCTAATAGTTGAAGGTATTTCAATCCCTCCCCTTTCAAGAAAAACATTTTAAAGAATACACTCTCTGCATATTTACGGCTCATGAGCAGGGTTTTATACCTCCCCTGGCCCTCCTGGACCAGAAACAGGGCTGATTCAGGGTCGCCTTCCGAATCCCTGTATTCTTTTATTTTGTTATTGCTGCTATCGTAGAAAATGACATAACTGGCGACGTACCATTTTTTATTGACGTTACTGTATAAATAGAACTTCTCCTTGCTTAAGTCAGCGATTACGCCGTTATCAAAAAGAAGGGTATCATCTGAAATTTTCTGCTTTTTCTCTTCCTGGAAAGCTGAAAAACGCCATTCTTCTTTAGTGATCCATCCCCACGCATCTTCTTTATCTAATAAATGCGCAAGTATAGCTTGTTTTTGCGCTTCCTGCGGAGAATACCCTAACTGCTGCTGCGCAAGAAGAGAAAGATTGCCCCCTGTATTATTTGCGGATAAACCCAAGAACACAGCCTTCTTAAAATCCCATGTCGATAGCTGGCTTTCCAATTTTAGCGTATGGATAAGACCATCTTCAAGGAGAATATAGACCGGACTCCTTGCATCGTACATAAAAGCGAGTATTTTTTCTCTTTGGGCCGGGTTTCGTATATACTTGCCTAGGAGCTGCCTTGCCTGGCTCTTGCTCATAAAAAACATCTCCTTAACCAAATCCATGGCCTTGAGATTGTCACCCCCCAAAGACAGGGATAATTCATTAAAAGCCCTGGTCGAACCGCTGGCAAGCATACGCAGGATACCAACAGTTTCTTTTTCATTATCGGTCATAAGCGCACGTGCTACCCAGTATGTCACTGGCGTCTGCTGGAATGCGGCACAATAAAAGGTTGCCCGCTTTGCAAAAAACATCACATAATCGCCAAATTCCCAGTGGGTGCAGATAATGGCATCAGCGGGAGTGATTTTTTTTACCTTATTTAACATGCTCATCCAGCCATCGTGCATAACGATAAATACGCCCCGCGTTCTGATGTCCTGTGCGTATTGCAGGCTGTTGAAAACAAGATACAGGAAGATGGGGAGAAGAAATATGGCCTTACTGTTCTTGCGGCTCCATATTGAAGGCGGTTTAAATCCATCTGTAACTTTACCTGAAAGGATAACTAACCAATCCCAGGCCTTTGCCAGTAAAACCCCGGTAGGCACAGCCAGAAATAAAGTAAATTTTCTAGAAAAACAAGTAAACACCCCTGCTGTTACTAACCAAATTAACAAAGAATGAATAAGGAACCTTTTTTCAGGAGGATCTTTGCTATAATCTTTGGCGATAAATATTCCCAATAATCCCAGGATGGCTCCGCTAAAAACCAGTATCCCACCCAACCTTATCACTACTTCGGGAAAATTTGGCCGCCCAACTTCTCCTATATTCGCAGAAACATTCGGCCAGAAGCTGCCCGCTAATGAAGGGCTGGTGCGCAAAAAGAGTAGCAAAAACGGATCAGTAAAAGATTTTTTAAATACTTCCATACCAGAAATAAAGAGGACGCTTGCATAAGTAGTAGCAACGAATAAAAGCAGAAATGGTAGATGGAGCGATATTTTTTGGGCAAGCGGTTTTTTCTTATCGCCAAATATAGCCGTTAACAGGTACACGAATATGCCGACACAGGTAATGTAAAAAGACAGCCACCATAGAGACCATAAACCGGAATATATGCCGATAAATACACCTGCCAGTGATATGTAAAAATAACGCCAGGCAGTATCATATTTACGCAGCGCATAACCAAGAGCAGTTAATGTTAATGGTAAAAACATAACATTATACGGGTCCGTATCAAACCAGCCGACCATGCTATGAGAGAGAAAAAACTCTGAAAATCCGACCGTCAATATTGCCAGGAAACTTGCATGATAGGAGATACCCAGCAGCCTGCAGAAGATAAACAAAAGCAATAATACTAAGGTGATTATAAAAAGCGGATATATAGAAAGCGCGTTCATCAAAGACAGGTTGTGGTCAAATAAATGGATTATCTTGTAAAAATAAGCGCCCAGGTAGTAATGAATTTTTAGCGGCTCAACCTCCCTGCCTATGGGGGCATTTACAAGATTGTCGTATTCCTTTCCATTTACCTGCGATGTGCCAAAGTGCCCGGTGTTAAGGTAATTCTCTATCCTCCTCATCCAGCGATAGGGATCTACCTCCAGCAGATAAGGCCACCCTTTATCATCGCGGAAGAAATCTTTGGACTCTTTTGCCCTTTCTTCGATCTTGCTGGAAATATCGGCCTTGTGCTCTTCCAGGTATGCCCTGAACGCGCGGGAGAGAATCCGGTTCTTGGCATTACCCCAAAGGTCCGGATAAGAAATAGATATATCTTTTTCCAGCTTGTCTTTTATGGGCTGATATATCTCATTCCTTACCTTGCTATCGATTTCCGGGAAAGAAAAAGTGTTCATACGGAAATAGATATTCGCAGCCAGGGCAAAAGCTATCCCGCTTATTATCACTATATTGCGCAATAAACGCGGATTAAATTTTTGCGGCAAAATGCTTTTCATCTTAATCTTTTTTTAGAAACGTAACCCAAAATCTTTCATGGCTTTTCTTAAAACTTCGATTCTTTCGGGAGACATCGAGGTCATAGGCAGCCTCAAAGCAGGCTCACACATCCCTAAAATCCCCATAGCGGTCTTTATTGGAATAGGATTTGTCTCAATAAACACGGCCTTAATCAGGGGCAGTAATTTATAGTGCAATTCCCTGGCTTTTTTAATATCTCCCTTTTCAAACAAAGAAACAAGGTCGGCTACCTGGCGGGGCACAATATTTGCTACCACCGAAATTATCCCTGTTCCGCCGATGCTTAAGACAGGAAGCGTCAGGCTATCGTCACCGGAGATCAAATCAAAATCATCTCCGCAGAGCTGTTTAATACGGGACATCTGGTCAAGGTTTCCCGAGGCCTCTTTGACCGCGACAATATTCCTGCAGTCTCCGGCTAACTGCGCTATGGTTTCCGGTTCGATATTCACACCGGTGCGCGTTGCAATGTTATAAAGGATAACCGGTATGGATACGCTGTTTGCTATTGCCCTAAAATGCTCGTAAAGGCCTTTTTGCGTAGGCCGGTTGTAATACGGAGATACCTGCAGCGACGCATCCGCGCCTGCTTTTTCCGCATGCCTTGTCAGCATAATCGCTTCTTCTGTAGAATTTGAGCCGGTACCGGCTATGACTGGCACTCTTTTTTTTACCTGCTCGACCGTAACCTCGATTACCCTCTCATGTTCCTTAAAAGACAGGGTCGCTGATTCTCCTGTTGTGCCGCAAGGCACAATACCGGAGGTGCCGTTTTTAATCTGGAATTCAATCAGGTCACGCAATTTCTTCTCGTCTACGCTTAACTCTTTTCCGCCCTGGGCGGAGAATGGCGTAACTATGGCTACAATTGAGCCTCTAAACATAATACACCCCCCTATACACTATATTTGCCCTGCCTTCCAGCCAGACATTTTTAAAATTATCCCCGATCCTACTGAAATAAACCTTCAATACCTCTCGGCTTTGAGTATGCACGTTAACTTTCCCGTAATTACCAACTGAAAACTGGAAATTGGCAATTAAAGCAGAGGCAACAGCGCCTGTACCGCAGGCCAGGGTCTCATCTTCAACTCCCCTTTCATAAGTCCTTACCATTATGGAATCCTTATTTAATATCTCTACAAAATCAGCGTTCGTTCCAGCAGGGGTAAACTTTTGATGATAGCGGATTTGCCTACCGATGGCCGCTATGTCAATATTTTTCAGGCCTTGCGTGAATACAACCGCGTGCGGGACCCCTGTATTAATAAAATTCACCTTAATCGAACGTCCGCCAAGCTTAACTGGCATATTTAATTTCAGGCTTCTCGGTTCAGTCAGTTTTATCTTTACTCTACCGCCATTTACTTTAGCGCTTATTATGCCTGCCTTTGCCTGGATGCTAACTTGTGACTTTGTGACTTTGTGACTTTGTGACTTTACATATAACGCTACGCACCTTGCCCCATTACCGCACATCTCGGCTTCCGAGCCGTCGGCATTAAAAATACGCATCCTGATATCCGCAGGCTTAGACTTTTCCAAAACCAAAAGGCCATCCGCTCCCACGCCGTATTTTCTATCGCAAAGTTTTTTAGCCAAGAACGCATAACGCATAACGCATGACGCATGACGGCGATCTATAACAACGAAGTCATTTCCCGAAGCAACCATTTTGGTAAAGTTAATTTTTTGCATATTAAAGCCCAAACAGAAATGACGGGATAACTTCATTACGCAGTAAATCGCCATATACTTCCCGCCTGCGGATAACAAAGGTTTTATCTTTAATCACCATTACCTCTTCCGGGCGACGGCGCGAATTGTAGTTAGACGCCATGCTGAAACCATATGCCCCTGCGCCCATAATTGCAAGAAAATCGCCATCTCCAACCCTTGGTAACCTTCTTTCTTTAGCAAAGAAATCCGCGCTTTCGCAGATAGGGCCCACCACATCAACTTTCTCTTGTGACTTTGTGACTTTGTGACTTTGTGACCTCAAGGGCAATATTTGATGGTAGGCATCATACAATGCGGGCCTGATTAAATCATTCATCCCGCCGTCTACGATAATGAATTTCTTTTTGGTGGTCTCTTTCACATAGAGCACTTTCGTAACGAGGATCCCGGCATTGCCGACAACAAACCTTCCCGGCTCAAGAATTATCTTTAATCCCGTATCTTTAAGATAGGGTAAAACCTTGGCCGCATATTTTTTGGCTGTTTGAGGGTTTTCGCGGTCATAAATAATACCCAATCCCCCTCCTATGTTCAAATACTCAAGCCCAACACCTTCTTTCCTGAGTTGGATGATAAAACCGCTTATTTTTCCTATCGCCGCTACAAAGGGCTCTGGGGCCGTTATCTGTGACCCTATATGTATATGCAGCCCGCAAATATTTGTGTTCGGGAATCTATCGCGCGACATAATAATCCTGTATGCGCTTTTTAAATCAATACCGAACTTATTGGTGAGTTTTCCCGTGGTAATAAATTTATGGGTCCTGGCCTCTACATCGGGGTTTATACGGATGGCTATCCGCGGCCTCCTGCGTAACCTGTGCGCAACGAGGTTAATTACTTCTAATTCCGGAAGCGACTCTACGTTAAAAAATAATATTCCTCTCCTTACCGCTTCTTCTATCTCTTTTTCGGTTTTGCCTACGGAGGCATAGACAATTTTTTCCGGTGGGCAGTTGACTTTTAAAGCCCTAAATAGCTCTCCCCCGGAGACAATATCAAGGCCGGCGCCTTTATCCACAAGCGCTTTTAGAATCGCTAAGTTGGAATTTGCTTTTACGGAGTAGCAAATTAAGGCGTTGACACTGCGGAAGGCATCTTGCAGCTTAAGAAAGTGGTCAATAAGGGTACGATAGCTGTAAACGTAAAGAGGCGTGCCGAATTTTTTGGCTAACTCCTCTATTTTTACGCCTTCGCAATAAAGCTGGTTATTTATATATTTAAATTCGTGCATTGCATTAAGGGCAGTTACCGCTGGTGATGGATCCTGTGTATAGTCCGTTTTTAAAACATAACTTGGTAGCAACACTGCAACCAGTACATCCGGCACCGGTACAGCTACAAGCTAACGTTAGGCCGGAAGTTCCACTACCAGCAGTATTCGTCCCGTTTGCCAAATATCCCGTTGCATTTACAGTACCGTTTACCTCGAGTTTCTGAGAAGGGGTTGTTGTGCCAATACCAACACTACCCTCCACTATCAAGTTACTGTCAGATAGAGCACCCATATTAGTAGAATTAGAATAATTCATACCTACCCCCATCTTTTGGGCGCTTAATGCCTTGTAACTTCCATAAGGAGAAGGATAATAGGTAGTGATAGCAATTGTTTCCTCTGCAAAAACGAATAAAGAAGATAGTAATACTATGCCTCCCGCTAACAAAATATTTTTTACCATAATCCCTCCCCTTAAATAAGCCATGCCCCTGGCGTTTATGGCTTATTTACTCCGCACTATGTGCGGAGCTTTTCATTTTAACCGTAAGTTCCATCACCGGTCTCGTTTTGTTTCTCTCCGGATATAGAATCAGCTTTCCGTCTTTCGCCTCGCGTGCTGAAATTTTTTGCTAACTTTATACAAGATGGGCGGGTCCTGCCTGCTGAGCCACCTCGCCGTGCTCACTTACGTTGCGCGCGGCAAGGGCTTCGTCTCAGCAGTCACCCGCGCAAGACTGTATCAATCTAAGCCACCCGCTAGCTATCTTTTAATGGATAGCTTAGACTCTACAGATTTTTTGGGATCAAATAAAGCAATTACTTTTTCTTTTTCAAAGCAATCAGAAAACTCTTTTAACTTAGATTCAGACATATCCTTAATTTTTATGCCGCTATTGATAGAATATTTAACGAGCTCTCCGATAATAGTATGCGCTTGTTTGAAGGGTATTTTTTTACCTACCAGATAATAAACCAAATCCGTAGCATATAAAGATTCATCCTTTAAGGTTTCTTCTATCTTGGCTTTATTGAATTTGAGAGTACTTATTAAACCCGCTAAAACTTTTAATTCCAGAGAAACTATTTCAAAAGAGTTAAAAAGCGGCTCTTTATCCAATTGCATATCCCTGTTATAGGTCAAAGGCAATCCCTTCATCATGGTCAGGACGCTGACTAAATTACCATATAATCTTCCTGCATACCCTCTAATAAGTTCCAATACGTCAGGGTTCTTTTTCTGCGGCATAAGCGAACTACCAGTGCAATATGCTTCATCAATCTCCACAAAATCAAACTCCTTCGTAGACCAAATTATTAAATCTTCAGCTAATCTTGAAAGATGTACCGCAATAATAGACAATGCGCTAATAATTTCAATTACAAAATCCCTATCGCTTACTGAATCTAAAGAATTAACAGTTGGCTCAAGCTGAAATGTTTCTTTAAATTCCTTAAATTCTTTCAAAGCTGGATCAGCTAAAAGCTTATTAGCAATGTTACAATACTCTTCAGAACTGATAGGAGTTCCGGCTAAAGCCCCGGCCCCCATGGTTATCTTGATATTACTTTCGATATATTTTAATCTTTCTATATCCCTCAACAGCATTTTTTCATACGTACCTAAATAATCTTTTAGATAAACTGGTTGCGCATGCTGCATATGAGTAAATCCTGGTACGATGACGCTATCATTCTCGGATAATAATTTATGTATTGACGATACTAAACGAGCAATGTCAAGTTGCAAACTGTTCATATTAAACTTACAATACAATTTTGTTGCAAAGACAACTTGATCGTTTCTTGATCTAGCCATATGAAGTTTCAGAGCTGTGTCTTCAATTTTATTTTCTAATAGATTTTGAATATTAGTATGGATATCTTCACAATTTATATCTTGGTTAAAGTTTCCTGCTTTTATCTCATCAAAAATCTTCCCTAGTTCTTCTAGTAAGCTTTCTAATTCTGAAGGATTCAGATATCCCGCTTTCTCTAAAATTGCAACATGAATCATAGATCCTATCACATCATATAAAGCGAGTTTATGGTCGAATTGTATTGACTTTGTAAATTTTTCTACTACTGGATCTGTTTCCTTATCAAATCTCCCACCCCAAAGTTTTTTTGCCATCTCTCTCCCTCTTTTAACTATGAACTATGAACCAAGAACCATGAACTATTTTTTATACGGCATTAAAATAAAATTTGCCTCTGGCGGTTTAATTTTATTTTATGCCGAGCTCTGCGAGGCAAAACTCATCTCTTATAAGGTAGTCCCCATATCTTTATAAACCCCTCTGCCAGGGACTGGTTAAACTTATCCTCTTTTCCGTATGTGCTTAATTCCTTCTTGTAAAGCGAATACGGAGATTTCCTGGAGACAGCCACGCAGTTACCCTTGTAAAGCTTAAGCTTCACTGTGCCGCTTACATGCTTTTGCGTTACCTCCACGAATTTATCAAGCGCTTCTTTCAAAGGCGAATACCAGAGCCCGTAATATACGAGTTCCGAATATTTAAGCGCAATTATCTCCTTAAAATGCGCAAGCTCCCGGTCAAGGACCAAGCTTTCCAGTTCCTTGTGCGCGTTAAAAAGTATAGCTGCTGCCGGCGCCTCGTAAATCTCCCGCGATTTAATCCCTACGAGCCTGTTCTCCACCAGGTCAACCCGGCCTACGCCGTAAAGACCGCCAACCTCATTAAGGTGGTTAATCAGTGTTTTTAATTTATATGCCCGTCCGTCTATCTTTCTAGGCAGGCCATTTTCAAAAGTTATTTCAATATATTTAGGATAGCCCGAATGTAGCGCCGGGCTTTTGGTAATTAAATAAGCATCTTCAGGCGGCTCCTGTTCCAAATTTTCCAATATACCGGCTTCAATGCTTATCCCCCAGATATTCCGGTCGATACTGTAAGGCTTTTTCTTGGTTACGTCAATGGGGATATTATGCATGAGGCAATATTCTATCTCCTCTTCCCGCGACTTAAATTCCCACTCTCTTACAGGGGCAATGATTTCAAGTTTTGAATCAAGTATGCCGGCGCTGACTTCAAAACGCACCTGGTCATTTCCTTTTCCCGTGCAGCCGTGCGCTACTGCCTGCGCTTTTTCCTTATGCGCAATCTGGACCAGGTATTTGGCGATTAATGGCCTGCCGAGGGCCGTAGCGAGAAGGTATTTACCTTCGTATACCGCGCCTGCCTTTAATGCCGGTAAAACAAAGTCATTGACGAATTCATCCTGCAGGTCTTTAATGTAAACTTTTGCGGCACCTGCAGCAAGTGCCCTCTCCTCTATCGCGCCTAAATCCTCTCCTCCCAGCCCCTGGCCCAAATCAGCTACGAAGCATATCACTTCATAATCCCGCTCTTTAAGCCATCTGACGATACAGGAGGTATCGAGGCCACCTGAATACGCTAATACGACTTTTTTCATCTGACTGCCTTTCCCGCTCATAAGATTAAAGTTAGACCTGTTTACCCCGTTACATCCGAAAAACCCCGTCCTTTAGGACGGAGTGTAACGGGGTTTACTTCTTTAATAATTTGATAAGGATCGCCTTCTGCACATGCATCCGGTTTTCCGCCTGGTCAAACACTACGGAGTTCTTACTTTCCATTATTTCGTCGGTAATCTCTTCTCCCCGGTGCGCAGGCAGGCAATGCATAACCAGCGCCTCTTTCTTAGCCAGCCTCAACAGATTCTTATTCACTTGAAAAGCCCTGAATATTTTCTTTCTCTTTTCCGCCTCTTCTTCCTGCCCCATACTTGCCCAGACATCGGTGTAAATCACATCGGCGTTTTTAACCGCGTTATACGGATTATCAAACAGCATGATGGAGGACTTTTTTTCCTTGGCTATCTTTTTTGCCTCTTCCAGGACCGCCTTCCGCGGGCCATAACCGGAAGGTGTACCTATATGCATATTCATTCCTGTCTTGGCACAGGTATACAACAAGGAATGAGTCACATTATTTCCGTCTCCGACATAACTAAGGGTAACCCCCCTTAACTTCTTGAATTTTTCCCGTATCGTATATACATCCGCCAATGCCTGGCAGGGATGCTCAAAATCAGATAATCCGTTGATAACGGGTATACTGGCGGCACCCGCCATTTTCAATATATTATCATGCTCAAAGGTCCTTAGCACTATGGCATCTGCATAGCGCGAAAGGGTCTTTGCCACATCGTTAATTGATTCCCGCACACCCAGGTTTATCTCCTGAGGAGAAAGATACAAAGAGTTTCCGCCTAACTGGTACATCCCCACTTCAAAAGAAACCCGCGTCCTGTTAGACGGCTTCTGGAAAATAAGCACCAGGGTCTTGCCGCTCAAGGCCTTTATGAATTTTGATTTGTCAATCTTGAGCTTATCCGTCAACAAGAAAATCTCTTCTATTTCGGCACTGCTTGAATCCTTTATCGAAATGAAATCTTTTTTCATTTAACCACCTTTCAGGGCATCTTCCAGTATCCTTAATCCCCTGTCAATCTGTTTAATAGTTATGTTTAGGGCCGGCATAAGCCGCAATACCGTATCGTGCGTGCAGTTAATCAACAGGCCTTTCTCCAGGCATTTTTCCACTATTGCCTTGCCGTGCATATTTAACTCTATCCCTATCATAAGGCCCAACCCCCTCACCTCTTTTATGATAGGATATTTATCTTTGAGGACGCCTACCTTATCAAAAAGATATTTACCCGTCTCTTGAGCGTTCTTTAGTAATTTTTCTTTTTGTATTGACTCAAGGACTGCCAGCGCCGCCCGGCAGATAACCGGCCCGCCGCCAAATGTGGACGCGTGCATCCCAGGCTGCAGGGTATCAGCTATCTCTTTTCTTACCGCCATTACCCCTATGGGAAATCCACCGCCTAAGGCTTTAGCCAGAGTCATAATATCCGGGGTAATCCCGTAATGCTCGTAAGCGAATAATTTTCCTGTCCTGCCGATTCCGGTCTGCACCTCATCTACAATCAAGAGCATATTTCTTTCATCGCATAATTTTCTTAAGGCAAGTACGAAATCCTTATCCGCTACGTTAATCCCGCCTTCACCCTGGATTAACTCGAGCATTATCCCGACCGTCTTTTCATTCAATGCGCTTTTTACCGCTTCGATATCGTTAAATTTAACTGTCTTAAAACCCGGCACCAGCGGCTCAAAACCCTCCTGATACTTCTTCTGGCCGGTTGCCGTTACGGTTGCCAATGTCCTTCCATGAAAAGAATTATCAAAAGTAATTATTTCATATCTTCCTTTACCAAACTTCCGGGAGAACTTTATCGCGCCCTCATTTGCCTCGGCACCGGAGTTACAGAAGAATACCTTTGCCGGATATGACCAGAAGACAATCTCCTTTGCCAGTTTTGCCTGCGGTATATGGTAGTAATTATTAGGGATGAAAATTAATTTTGATATCTGGTCCCGCACGGCGGATATAACCCCGGGATGGCAATGCCCTAAATTTCCCACACCCCAGCCGGGAAAAAAATCCAGGTATTCCCTGCTGTGCACATCCCACAACCGAGAGCCCTTGCCCTTAACAAATACCAAAGGAACCTTGGTATAGGTAGGCATTATATTATCTTTGTAGCTATCGAATATTTCTTGTATTTTCATCTCTTACTATGAACCATTAACCATGAACTATTAACTATTTTACTATCTCCGTCCCGATTCCTTTATCCGTAAATATCTCAAGTAACAATCCGTGGGGGGTGCGCGCGTCAATGATATGCGTTTTCTTCACCCCGCCGTTTAACGCTTCAATGCAGGCATTTACCTTGGGGATCATCCCATGCTGAATAATGCTATCCGCGATAAGCTGGTTTGCCTCCGTTACGGTCAACGTTGAAAGGAAAGAATGTTGGTCATCGCTGTTACGCATAATCCCCTTAACGTTGGTAAAAAGGACTAATTTTTCAGCCTCAAGAGACGCGGCAATAGCTGCTGCCGCTTCATCCGCATTTACATTATAGGCCTTCTTATCCTTACCTTTGCCCATAGGTAAAATGACCACAATCCTGTCTTTCTTCAGCTCATCCAATATCGGCTCATTAGCGATACCCACGATATGCCCTACCAACCCCAGATCCACTTTTGCTTTCTTCTTTTCCGTCTGGATAATATCGCTCTCTTTGCCGTTTAGGCCTATAGCTTTTGCGCCCAGTTCGTTAATTTCTTTTACAAGGAGGTCATTTAAATTTTGCAATTCTTCTTCAACTAATTTAACGGTTTCTTCATCGGTAACGCGCATCCCGTCTACAAACTCAGTTTTCTTCCCCGAAGTCCGCATGCGCTCGCTTATATTCGGACCTCCCCCGTGCACCAGGACCGGCTTCAGCCCCATGAAGTTTAGAAAAACAATATCTTCAAGCACCCCGTTTCGTATATTTTCATCCCCCAGGATACTGCCGCCGTATTTTATGACAATCACCTTCTTGTGGAATCTCTTGATATATGGCAGCGCCTCAATGAGGACATCTGCTTTTTTAATCGCTTCTTCCATAAGTTCCTTTCTTAATTATACCCCGCATTAATCTTTATGTACTCTGGCGTCAAATCAGAGGTATATACTGTTGCCAAATGTTTTCCCCGGCCAAGCCCTACTTCAACAAAAATATCTTTCTTCTTCAGATTGCTCACCTTTATCTTAAGTTTATCTTCTTTAACCTTTATGCCGGTTGAACCGATACTGGCAACTATGCGGCCGAAATTAGGGTTTTGGCCGTACACCGCGGTCTTAAAAAGGTTTGAATTTGCAATGCTAAGCGCCGCGATCCTGGCTTCTAAAAAACTTTTTGCGTTCTTTACCGTTATCCGGATAAATTTTGTCGCGCCTTCCGCGTCCCGGACAATCATCTTTGCCAATTCAAGGCATACATTCTCTAGCGCCTGGTTAAATACGCCGAAATTAGTACCTGTATCTATCAAAGGATTATTGCTGGCGCCGTTTGCTAAAAGCATCACGCTGTCATTTGTGCTCATACAGCCATCCACGGTTATAGAATTAAAGGACTTACTTACGCTAGCTGAAAGCGCTTTATCGAGCGCCCTTTTGGTAATATCGGCGTCGGTAAAAATAAAACATAACATCGTCGCCATATTGGGCGCGATCATCCCTGCGCCCTTAGCTATACCGCAGATAGTCACGGTACTCTTGCCAACAGAAAACCGCACAGTTATCTCCTTGGTAAAAGTATCTGTGGTCAGGATTGCTTTCTTGGCCTTGTTAATACCGTTTGATGACAATCCTGCGGCCAGCTCCGGGATAGCTTTCTTTATCTTTTCTACGGGCAGGCGCCTGCCGATAATGCCGGTGGAATTAGATAAAATATTCTTCTCGCTTATTCCAAGATAGCTTGCAACGGTTTTAGAAATTCCCCTGGCATCCAATATACCTGCTAGGCCGGTAAAGGCGTTAGCATTACCGCTGTTTACAAGGACCGCCCGAAAATTATTATTTAATTCCAGTAGCCCCTTGTTTATTTTTATTGGTGCCGCAGGGAGGCTACTGTTTGTAAATCTACAACTTGCCTTTAGAGGGGCGCCTGAATAAAAAAGCGCTAAATCGAGTTTCCCTGATTTCTTTATTCCGCAGGAAACCGCTGAAGCAGTAAACCCAAGGGGTAATATTGCTTTCTTATATACTCTCATACCAATCCAGCCTGCTCCGGAAAATTATACATTATATTCATATTCTGCACTGCCTGGCCGCTAGCGCCTTTGAGAAGATTATCGATAGCAGCGACAATTATTACTTTCCCTGCTTCCTCTTTTATGGCAATATCGCAGAAGTTAGTCCCTGCCACATCCTTTAGCCGCGGATAATTTCCTTCTTCTTTAACTCTCACAAAAGGTTCTTTTTTGTAAAATTTCTTGTATAAATCAGTTAACTTGTGGCTTTGTGGCTTTGTGGCTTTGTGACTTTTTTGGGCGTATACCGTAGCCAATATGCCCCTGCTTAGAGGCAGGAGGTGAGGCACGAAGATCACTTTCAACTTCTTGCCTGCAAGCCCAGAAAGCTCCTGATCAATCTCAGGGGCATGCGGATGGCTGTTGACTTTATAGGCCTTAAAATCTTCGTTAATCTCTGAGAAAAGTAACCCCTCGCTAACCTTTCTTCCTGCCCCGGTGACTCCGGATTTGGCGTCTATGATAATGGAGTCCGGATCGACTAACCCTAGAGCCACAAGCGGTGCTAATGCCAGGATGCTCACCGTCGGATAGCAACCGGGATTAGCAATCAGGGCTGCGGATTTAATCTTTAACCGGTTAAGTTCCGGCAGGCCGTAGACGGCATCCTGAATGTGCGTTTTATCCGTATGCCTGGCATTGTAAAATTTTTCGTATATTTTTGTATCGCGAAGACGATAATCGGCGCTAAGGTCAATGACCTTTTTTCCTGCCTGTAGCAATTTTGGCGCTATTCCCATGGAAACAGTATGCGGCAGGGCAAGAAATACGACATCGCAGGAAGAAGAAATTTCTTTTACGTCCGGGATATCACAGACCAGGTCTATCCGGCCTCTAAATTTAGGGAATATATCCTCGATCTTCTGCGGCTTATCAATCTTTGCCGAAATGTTTTTTATCCTGGCATACGGATGCCCAAGAAGAATATCTATTAATTCTTCTCCCGCATAACCTGTTACGCCTACGATACCTGCGTTAATCATCAATTTTTCTCCTTTTAGTTAATTTATTTAATATTAGTTTAAAAACCGCCGTCAGTCAAGCATTTTCTCGTCGATTTCCCGACGCTATATCCCGCACCTTATATAAGGTGCGGGATTATTTCGGCCAAATAACTTACGTTCACTTCGTTCCGTAAGTTATGGCCTCAATAAAAAATCCCGCCTTCCAGCGGGACTTCTTTTGATTTTTAACGATTAACTATTAACGATTAACTATTAACCATAATTACCTCTTTGTCCACTGGAAGCGTTTACGCGCGCCCTTCTGTCCGTACTTCTTGCGCTCCTTGGCACGCGGGTCGCGGGTCAGGAAACCTTCTTTGCGCAGGAAATCCTTTACTGAAGGATCTGCCTGGATAAGGGCACGGGAAATACCATGCCGCAATGCGCCTGCCTGGCCGGTAAGCCCTCCGCCTCTTAAATTCGCTATGACATTATATTTATCGGATAGATTAGTCATCACTAAAGGTTGTTTTATTATAATACGGTCTGTTTCCCGCAAGAAATACTTATCGTATGGCCGGGCATTAACCGTAATATCTCCTTTACCGGATAAAAGCCGGACCCTGGCCACTGATTCTTTGCGCCTTCCTACTGCTGTAAATTTTGGTGTATCTTCCATGCTTAATTATACCTCCAACACTACAGGCTTCTGACCGATATGCGGATGCTTATCGTCAGAATAAATCTTTAATTTCTTTATCAAATCACTACCAAGCGCTCCACCGGGAAGCATGCGCCGCACGGCTAATTTTATCACGGTAACGGGGCTCTTGGCCAGCATATTTTCCAGCGTGACCTCCCTTAATCCTCCGGGATAACCGGAATAACGCCGGTATACCTTCTCTTTCATCTTCCTGCCTGTGACTTTTATCCTGGCGGCATTAATCACGATTACACCGTCTCCGGTGTCAAGATGCGGGGTGAATATGGGTTTATGCTTGCCGCGTAAGATTACGGCTACTTTGACCGCAAGCCGTCCAAGTATCTTATCCTTGGCATCTACCAGGTACCACTGCCTTTTAATATCTTCTTTTTTAGGTATATAGGTTTTTTTCATAGAACAGAAAGTATACCATGTATTTAAGCGAAGTCAAATATATTTTTACTTAATTCTAGATACCCTCCTGGCCCTTCTTTAAAACTACCAGTATGGCCGAATGTGGCACAACCACGTATTTTTTGCCTTCAAACTCTATCTCGATGCCGGCGCTACGCAGGAAAATGCAGTAATCCCCTTCCTGCGCCTGAAGGGGAAAATATCTTTTCTCAAGCTGCGGGGCCTGCCAGGGCTCAATCTCCAGGGCCTGGAGGTCAGGGATAGGATAACCCGGGCCGGTCTTGACGACCCTGCCGCTTTGCACTTTTTCTTTTTCTTTTACTCCCTGCGGAAGATACAGGCCCGTATCCGTACGGTCCGCGCCTTCATCCGGCTCGATCAGGACCCTGTCACCTATTACAACAAGCTCTCTTTTCATCTCTTATTTTGAGAATTTCTCCCAGTGTAAAACCTCGCTAAGCTTGCGCTTCTCTGCGATATTAAAAGCTGCCGCAGAAACCGGATAACCCAAGGCAATAAGGCTGACTAACTTAAATTCCGATGGGACCCCTAGCAAGGTGCTCGCTTCAGCGCAATATGGCTTCTTGTCTCCTGCTACCCAGCATGAAGCTATGCCTTTAGCTGTAGCGGCAAGCAGGATATTCTGGGTCGCCGCACAGCCATCCTCAAGGTAATATTTAGTATCGCTACAGAAGACCGCGATACATAAAGAAGCCCCTGCGATACAGCCGCCATTTTCGCCAAGTTGGGCTATCTTCTTCAGGGTATCTTTGCGGGTCACTACAATGAATTCCCACGGCTGGATATTGCGCGCTGTCGCGGCAAACCGCCCGGCATCGATTATCTCCTCTACCAATTCTTTCGGGACAGGCCTATCAAAGAATTCACGCACGCTCCTTCTCTTCTTAATGGCTTCCAGTATCTCCATAAGTATCCTCCCTTTAAGATATGGCCTTAAGGATATCTTCAGGAATAACGCGCGGTTTAAAGTTATTATCTACGCAGACCAGGACCGTCTTTGCCTGCGTCGTAAGCTTTCCCTGCTGGTTTTTTATTTCGTGCTCAAAAGTAAGGCGCACCGAAGATGTACCGGTGACACGCGTTACAATTTCTAAGGTATCCGCGTAAAAAGCAGGATATTTATAATCTATCTCCTGGCGCGCCACCACAAAAAGAATCCCCTTTTTCGCAAGTTCCTCGATTGGCACCCCGCGGCTTGCGAAAAATTCGGTGCGTGCCTCTTCCAGATATTTTAAGTAATTGGCGTAATAGACGACGCTGCCGCAGTCGGTATCATGATAATAAATTCTTTTCTTCACCCCGCACCTTCTTTGTTATTTTTCCCCACACCTGAATTTTTAGAAGGTGCGGGGTTCATGGCAAGGCCTCAAATATCGCCTTTGCGGTTTTATCCGACGCGTTTACTATTTGTCTTGAAGGCTTACGCATAAAATTTAATTTAGCCGGCTGGATTCCGATTACATTCACTTTGCAACCGAGGGAAGCCGCCATATAATCGGCAAATATACTAAGGGGCAACTGATGCGTGCAAAAAGAAACGCCTTTTATATGCCCCGGCTCAAAAATCCGCACAGAACCGGTTTTCTCCCCCATACTAGCGGCATCAATAAGTATAATGTGCGTCGGGCGGTATCGCTTTATTTCTCCGCTTAAATTTTCCGGAGCAGTTTCGCCCAGAAATACCTTTACGTCTTGTCTCCCGGAAAGCTTCTTTGCCAATTTAGCCGCGACCATAAGCCCTGTAGCATCATCCCCTCTTAATTCAGAACCCACGCCCACAACCGCTATCCTTTTAGCGCCATCAAGGATTTTCTTTATCTGTTTTTTTAGGCTCTCCACGGAAGACCACCTTTAACTTGCTTTCGTCAAGTTGCGCAAGCTCCACATCCCCTGTTATCTCCAGCGCCTTCTTCATGCACGAGTCAACGCATTGCCCGCAATAAATACATTTCCCTAAATCTATGTGCGCCTCAAACCGGTTATCTTCGGTTTTAACGATAGTAATCGCCCCGGTGGGGCAATCGCGCATACACAACTTGCAGCCGATACATTTTTCCGGGTAGAATTTTAATTTCCCCCTGTATTTATCCGCCATATCCAGTTTTTCCCGCGGATAAAGCACTGTAGCCGGCTTCTTCCAGAAAGAACGCAATACCTCGCGGATCATTTTCCCCGGTCTCATATTGATAAACCCATCTTTAAAAACAGGTTGATTAAAAGCTGTAGGATTCCTAACGGCACCAGATACTTCCAGCAGAAATCAATCATCTGGTCCATCCTTAACCTCGCCACGACAGTGCGACAGAGCGAAAGTACCGCAATTATAGATAAAACCTTTAAAAGAAAAATTACAAACGCTAGAGGCGCATTAAGCGTTAATCCAAAAGGAAGAAAAACAGCTGCTAACAGGGCGGCACCCGTCACGGTTTCCACGTCCAGTGTAAGCCGTAATAACGCAAAAAGCCTGCCGCTGTATTCAGTAAAGGCGCCGGCCACCACCTCTGTTTCTGCTTCCGGTATGTCAAAGGGTACTTTTTCTAATTTTCCCAGCAGCGAAACCAGGGAAACCGCAAAACCCAATAGATTACAAAGCCACAATAAAGGATGCCTACTATAAAAAACCATCATACCTGACAACGACCAGGTATTTGCCAGGAGTGCCGCCGAAAGTATCCCCATAAACAGTGGTATCTCATAAGCGAATAACTGGGTAAGGCAACGCACCGAACCTATCCTTGCATATAAAGAAGTGGAATACCATCCTCCGATAAAGAATGCCAGCGTCGGGATAGTTAAAAAATACAGGATTACGATAATATCGCCGTTAAACGAGAAATTTGTATCTCTTCTCCACAGCGGTATATAAAGAAAGGTGGTTACTGCTGCGCACAAGGCAAATACCGGGGCGAGCTGAAACATCCTCGGGCTACTATCGCAGGGGATTATATCTTCTTTAGCGATAAGCTTAATAAAATCGGCAAAGGGCTGAAACCAGGGAGGCCCTACCCTGTTTTGTAACCGCGCGTAAAGCTTGCGGTCAAAAAATTCCGCAAACAAAGCGAGGATACTGAGAAAGAAAAACCCGGGAAAAATAATGATTGAAAAAAGTGCGTTCGTCATCCTAGCTCTTTTTGTTTAAAATAGACGGGTCAATACCGCGCTCCCTGTACCAGCTGATACTATAATCGCGCAGCTTCTCCCACGTGATTACCTCTCTTTTTTTGTCATCCAGGTTATTTATTGAAACGAGCCTGTCCGTGCAGGAAAAACACGGGTCTATTGCCGCGATCACAATCGGCATATCGGCAAGATAGCGGTCTTTGAGCATATGTTTTACTGCCTGCACATTAGCCAGGGTAGGCGCGCGTATTTTTACCCTTTCCGGTTTTTCCGTGCCGTTGGCTTTAACATAATGCAGGTCCTCGCCGCGCGGGGCTTCATACCTGCTGGTTGATTCTCCCGCCTGAATTTTGCGGGGCGCCTTTACGGTTATCGGACCGGCAGGTAATTTTTCCAAACACTGCCTTATAATACGGTAAGATTCCATCAGTTCTTTTACGCGCACCAGGGTCCTGCCGTAAACATCGCAGTGATTATCCGTAATGACATTTACTGTAAGCTCAGAATAAGCGGCATAAGGGTCATCGTGCCGAACATCCCTGGCTACCCTGGAGGCGCGCGCAGTAGGGCCTACCGCATCAAGCCGTAATGCGTCTTCATGCGAAAGTACACCTACCCCTGAGAGCCGCTTTATAATCGTTGTTTCTTCCAGGGCTATTCCTATATAATACTTTGTCCTATCCTCTAGGGTATTCATTGCCGCCAGAATCTTTTTTATCGCTTTATCATCAATATCCCTGCGCACGCCACCGATGGTATTTATGCCGTAATTTACGCGGTTTCCCGTTAAGAGCGCCAGGATATCCATGACAATCTCCCTGTCGCGCCAGGTGTACATAAGTAATGTATCAAAACCGATTTCATGGCCGGCTACGCCAAGCCATAAAAGATGGCTGTGGATACGTTCCAGCTCTCCGATAAGGGTGCGGATATACAGGGCGCGCATAGGTACTTCCAGGGCCGCTATCTCTTCTACTGCCTGCACAAAACAGGTGGAATGCGAATGCGAGCATATCCCGCATACGCGCTCAATAAGGTAAACATCCTGCACATAGCTTCTGTCTTCGCAGGCCTTCTCAATACCGCGGTGATTATAACCTAACCGGATATCAACACCCAGGATCTTCTCCCCTTTAAGGGCGACGCTGAAACTTTCCGGCTCCTTCAACGCCGGATGCTGCGGCCCTATGGGTATCTTAAATTTAGATTTATCTAAATCATGCATAACTGTCCTCCTTAAATAAACCATGCCTCTGGCGTTGATTTTGGCATACCCCTGGTGCTTATGCCGAAATCACACCGAGCTATGCTCGGTGATTATGGCTTATTTTACTCCGCGCTATGCGCGGAGCTCTGCTTCCAATCTTTACGTAGCGGAAATTCATCAGTCGGCCAATCATCAGGTAAAGGATAACGCGCGCCCGGGGCAAGGCCTTCTACCTTTACCCCGAATAAATCCATAATTTCGCGTTCATAAATATCCGCTCCGACAAAAAAAGAAGTCACTGTCTTTATCACGGGCTTCTCTTTGCCGGCATTTATCTTCAGATTAAGGATTACCCCTGAATCCTGCGCAAGGTGATACAGGAAACCAAAGGAATCTTTTTCATCCAGGGCAGTGATAGTGCAGAGATGGATGAATTTTAAATCTCTTGCCGCATAAGCGAATACCTCTGGGAACCTCTCCGTAGGTAACTCGGCAAAAATACGCCTTTTCCGTACAATCTTAAAATTACCGGCCATATCAGGAAACTTCTCTGCTAATTTAGCTATTATTTCTTCTTCTCTTACGAGTGTATTCATTTTTTATCTTTCTTTTTGTCTTCCTCCATGCTTGCCAGGAGCTTAACTACACCGTCAATTATCGCCTTGGGGCTTGCGGGGCAGCCGGGAATGTATGCCGAGACCGGGATAACCTTGTTTATTCCACCGCTTACATTATAACACCCTTTAAAAACTCCGCCACTACAGGAACAGGTGCCTACTGCTATCACGAATTTCGGCTCAGGCATCTGTGCGTAAATCCTCTTTAACCTATCCTCTATCTGTTTGGTCACCGGGCCGGAACAGACGAGCACATCCGCGTGCCTGGGGGTCCCTTTAAGTAAAACGCCAAAGCGTTCCATGTCATAGCGTGGAGTAAGCGAGGCGATAATCTCTATATCGCAGGCATTGCAGGCGCCTGTATTAAAATGCAATATCCAGGGTGATTTAATCCTTGCCCAGCGCACTATGTTTTTAATTAGTGCCATCCTACCTCCTGAAAAGAATATTAAACCCCACTACCACTGCGAGCAGATAAAACAACGCCAGTATAAATGAGCCTAGGGCAATAACCGGAATAACAGCTACCATCAAAGTAGCGACGTGCGCCAGGGTAAAAAAGAAAGCATACGGAAAAAACGTGCTGTAATCCGGATGCACCAGATTGTCATAAGTATCCTCTCCACAGGCATATGATTCCTTGGAGCCTGCGTCTTTCTTTTTATTGCGGAATGCCAGGCGAGAAAATAAACCGAAAATAATGATTATCACCAGAAAAATTACCGCAAAAGCTACCGGAGGCCAAAAAAGCCATCTGCTATCCATAGTTTCTATCCTTATTCATCCCTCATTTTACGCGTATCAAGTGACCCCGTATGCCGATGTATCCCCAGGATCACTCCGGCGGTAACAGCAACCAGTACCGCCTCTATGACTATCGTGGTAATTACCAGTGCCTGTATAAGGGCTGTGCGCCCGGTGACGTATCCAGCCACAATCAACAAAAGCGTGACCGCCTTTATCATGATTTCTATGCCGATTAATGCGCGTATCAGATTATAGGTAGCCAGAATGCAATATATTCCGATAATAAAAAGCAGGGATGCAAAAATACCGAACATCCATAATAGGTTCAAAACTTCCCTACTCATTGTTCTTCTTCTCCTTAAAGAGGATAATTACCGCGAAGACGCCGGCTAACAGTATAAGCAATTGCCCGAGCAGATCCATCTGCCTGGTTCCCCAAAGTAGGACGCGCACATCTTTTTGCGCCTGTAGGACCGGCATTGACAAATCCTGCCTGAGTTTAAAAAGACTCAAAAATATACCCACGCCGACTAAGATTATCGGCAGATACCAGAACCTGCTTAATCTGGCCCACATATGCTGCCGGGCTTCTTCTTTTGTCAATGGCTGAGTAAGGCTTATGGTGCTCACAAATAAGACCGAAATTAAACCGGAACAGACAGAAAGCTCGAATACGGCGGCTAGCGGCGAGTTAAGCCTGAACATGATTATGGTAAGTATGGCGCTCGTAAGGGCGAGACCTATTGCTGAACGTATAAGCCCTCGGCTCATTGCCGTCCACAACGCTGCTAAAACCAGTATTATGAGTATAAATAAATCTAAACGCTGCATTCGCGTTAACCTCCCAATGCCGCTCCCAACGGTAAAATTAAGCTTTTTAGTATCCAGGGGTAAAATATCCCGCACCCTATAATTATTGCCGCAAGTAATACCTCGGGTATCGCAAAAACAAATCCTACTTCTTTTATATTCTTGAGCGAATCAGGCAACTTACCGGAAAAAATATTGCGCTGCAGGGAAAGAAAATAGGCCAGGGTCAGGATACCCGTAAAGATCGCAACCAGGCAAAACCCATAATGCCCGCTCATCCAGAGAGCGACGATAATCATGATTTTGCTCCAGAATCCTGCCAGCGGCGGCACGCCTGCGGCAGAGAGGCTCGCAACCACAGAGGTCGTTGCGGTAAGCGGCATTTTTTGCGCAATGCCGTAGAGATTATCCATGCTCCGGCTTCCTGTTTGTTCCTCTACCGCGGAAGAATTAACGAATAACAATGATTTAAATATGGCGTGGTTAAAAAGATGAAACGCCGCGCCGGCAATCCCGAGAGGCGTCCCAGCCCCTACGCCCAAAATAATATAACCTACCTGGCTGATACTGGAATATGCCAGCATCCGCTTAAAATCCCTTTGATTTAACGCCGCTATAGCGGCAAGAACTACTGAAAATGCTCCGATAAATAAAAGAGTATTGTTTATGACAGGGCTGAAACCAAATACTCCGGTTACGACCCTTATCAAAGTATAGACCCCTACAGTCTTGGTTATTATTCCCGCAAGAAGCACCGATACAGGGCTTGGGGCGCTCACATAGGCATCGGGAAGCCAGCCGTGGAATGGTATGAGCCCGGCCTTTATAAAAAAACCGCTTAAGAATATGACGATGGCGGATTTAAGTATCCCGCTATTAACGGGGCCGCTCAGCGCCGCCTTTATCACTGTAAAATCAGTGTCTCCCGTGAGTATCACAACTAGCGCAATGGCTGTCAGCATAAAAATCGTGGCTAAAGCCGAAAGCATTATGTATTTGAAAGCGCCTTCAAAGGCACGGATATTCTGGTTAAAAACTATCATAATAAATGAGGTAACTGATGTAACCTCTATAAACACATAGAGCGAGAATATATCATGGCTCATCACTGTCCCGTTCATGCCTGCCAGGGCAATGAGGGAAAGATTGACAAAATTAAACAGCTCCTGCCTTCCCTTTATTACCTGCCCTGCTACTATAAGCGCAACAAACAATATAAGCGCTATGGAGAAAAGCATCAACGCGCTTAAATAATCCGTCGTAATATTGAACTGCAATACCGACAACAACGGACCGGAATACATAGTCGCGAAACTGCGATGCAGGAAAAATACGGCAATCATCTGCAGGACCGATATTACCAATGCCACCCGGAATGCCGCGCGCCTTGCAATCTCTGGGCGCAGTATATTCAAAAGTAGGATTGTTATAAACGGGATTAAAATCAATAACGGCTGCATAAGATTCCTTTATCCTTTTGCCATAGCGATACAAAATATAAACAGCATGCCAACAAGCGACCAGGCGATATAGACGACGTAACTGGTGCCGCGCATCCTCTGTAACAAGCCTGACGCAGAGTAGGCAAGTTTTACGCTAAAAACATCGTATACCCAATCAACCATCCTGTCTATTGCCGAAAGGAATACGGCCAGCACCGTAAAAAATCTAACCCCCCATTCATAGGGATCAAACAACCTTTTCTCTGCTTTATCGTATACATGGCCAAGTACGGGCGAGTAACGTATATGGTCGAGCGCCTTTAGGCCGCTACCTTTCCTGCGTACGCCGAAAAGATGATTTAAAAATGCCGCTAATAATACCAACACGGTTATTATCGTAAGTTTCATGTCGGTATGAAAACCGCCGAAATTATGGCCCTCCATCCTTGCCTGGCCTAACACCGGCTGGATTAATTTGTTTATCGGGAAATAATTATACACGCCGAATAATACGCAAACGCAGGCAATAATTACCATCGGCATAAGCATAACGATAGCTACTTCCTTTACATCCTTATTTTTCGGATTGAGTTTCCCCAGGAATGCGGCATGGCCGAGCTTAAGAAATGAAGCGGCGGTAAAAAATGAGCCAGCTAAAGCCATGAGATAAAAAATCAATCCCCTCTCAAGGGCACCCGCATAAACGAGCTCCTTGGAAAAGAAGCCGTTAAAAGGCGGGACACCGGAGATTGCCAGCGCCGTGATTATGAAACATCCGAAAGTTACAGGCATCTTACGGCCTAAACCACCCAGATCTTCCAACTTTGTAGTGCCGGTCTTATTCTCTACTGCGCCTCCCGTAAGAAATAAACAGCTTTTATATAAGGCATTATTAAGCATATGGAATAACCCGCCTACAATGCCTGCGGGAACAGCCGTGCCAATACCCAGCACCATATAACCGACCTGGCTTATGGCATGGTATGAAAGCAATTTTTTGTAATCTTTCTGCACCAGTGCCATCATTACTGCCAGAATTATGGTAATGCCGCCTATCGCCATTAATAAAACGCTTAAACGCGAATGGGCATTCAATTGAAACATATCCAATGAAATCCTGGTTAAAAAATAAATCCCTAAAAGTTTTTCCAGCGCCGCCGGAAACAGCCCCATAAACGGAAGCGGTGCGTCAATGGCAGCATCCGGTATCCAGCTGTGAAAGGGCATTGCCCCACCCTTGGCAATTGCTCCTATCATTAAAAGAATAAATGCTACACTTGCCAGAGACCCGGTTTTTAGGCTGATACTGGAAATAGCCAATGTACCGGCAAGGTGCCCGGTAAGCGCAATACCCAGCATCATGCATAAATCAGCTATCCCGACGATAATGAAGGCCTTGGTTGCGGTCTTAAATGCCCCCTTGTTTCCCTGGGCAATCATGGCAAAAAGCGTAATAAGCAGCCCTTCCCAGAAGAAAAGCAGGAGCACCAGGTTATCCGCAAGGAGCGCGCCATTTACCAGGGCCAGAGATATTAAAAGATAGGCATAAAAACGGTTGGCGTAATCTTTATCGCGCAGGAACGCCGTGCAGTAAAGGGTGATAAGAAAAGCAAAACCTGCCACGGTTAGAACGATAAAAGTGCTAAAGTGATAAGCCCTCAACGAAAATTCCAGGCCATGCAATGCCCAAGGTATGGAAAATACTAAATTCTTCCCGAACAATAAAGATGCGGCAATAAGATTGAGGAGGCTTCCGGAAACGGCTAATATCATGCTCGGCCGTGATAATTTCCTTCCGAAGGCAAAAAGCAGGAGCCCGAATGAAAAAGGTATAATTAAAGGTATAAGTAGGATATTGTTCGTCATTTACTTTAACATCTGTAATACTGCCGCTTGCGCAAACTGCCCGGGATAATAAATAAAGAAGCCGCTTATCAAAGAAAGGATTCCCAGCAGCGCAACTGAAGCGACCATTACCGGGCTTGCTTCTTTAGTATGAGGAACTCTTGCCTCACCCAGGAATACGAGATTAAATACCCTAAACAGATAAAGTATAGTCATGATTGCCGTAACGAGATACGTAAATACTATAGGTAAGCTGCCGGTCTGTATTGCCCCGCTAAAAACCAGGTATTTGCTGAAAAACCCCCCGAAAGGAGGAACTCCCATCACGGAAAAAGCGCAAAACAAAAACGCCATTGCTGTTACAGGCATACCGTGGATAAGGCCACCTAACTTCGTAATATCCTTGATGCCTGTATTCTGTTCGACTATGCCGGCGCAAAGGAAGAGCCCGGCTTTCGCTATTCCGTGCATAAGGATAAAGAGTAACGCACCGTAAATAGCCAACCCATTGCCAATGGCTAAACCAAAGAATATGAACCCTATCTGGCTGATAGTCGAATACGCGATAAGCCTTTTTAAGTCCGTCTCTTTTAATGCCGCGCCCGCAGAGATAATGGCGCTTGCCGCTGCCGTCCAGACAACCACACCGGACCATAGCTGGGGTATGGTATATGTCGCAATGAAAAGCCTGGCAAAAACATATACGCCTATTTTTACCAATACCGCTGCGTGCAGTAACGCAGTAACCGGCGAAGGTGCCACGCCAGCGTCTGGAAGCCAGGTATGAAAAGGCAGGGTCGCTGATTTAGAAAAAATACCTACAAGAATCAGGAATACAACCGTATTTGTCAGTGTCAAATGCATCATATCAAATGTCCCGGTCTCTCCATAAATCATCACAAAACCTAATAACATACACAATGCGCCGAATACCGTAACCAGGAATGATTTATCCGCTTTTAAGATATGCGCCTTCTCCCTGAAGAATCCGATAAGGCGCCAGCTGGTAATAGCGGTGATTTCCCAGAATAGATAAAGCAGGATGAGGTTCGCGGAAAAGACCAGCCCCATCATACCGCCCAAGAAAAGGACCACCATCGAATAATATTCATTCTGATTTTCATAATGACTGATATAGCCAAAGGAGTATACGGCTATTACGCTGCTTATCAGGGAAGAAACGCAGGCCATAAAAACGGCAAGTATGTCGGCTCGTAATAGCAGGTTAAATCCGAGAGGAAATGTGGCCCTAAATTCGATGACCCTGCCTGATAAAACTGCCGGAATCATCATTAAAGAAAGCACGAAAGATGAGGCGATGCAAAAAAATGCAAAGGCATTCCTTATCCGCAAAGAGACCCTGCCGATTAACGGCACAAGGAATGTTCCCAGAATTGGTATAAAAATAGCGCCTAAAAGCATACTCGTAACTTGCATCTTTTTTCTCCTACCCTATCTATCCGATTAGATAATATAAAGTGGCTCTTCCGGCGGGCCTTCGATGGCAACGCAATAAAAAAATATCTACTCAGCAACGAGTAAATATTTTATTTAATATAGCAGAGCCGACCCAGCCTGTCAAGTGAATTAGATATCCTTATATTCTTTCCAAATAGCATCTAATGCCGCTGCCGCTGGCATCGCAACTTTTATATCCACAAATTCAGAAACAATTGTTTTATCAGGATTTATCTCAACGCTCGGCTTGTTGAGGGCTTTTGCCTGCATTATCGGCTGCTGAATATAAGGAAAAACACTTGTAGTACCCACCGAAAAATAAATATCGAACCCCTTATTGAGCTGTTCATAAAGAATGCGTAATTTCTCGTAGGCAAGCTCTTCTCCGAAAAATACCACTTCAGGCCGCACCGTGCTACTACATTTAGGGCAGACCGGAGGGATTTTGAGCCCTGCGTAATCCTTTACCTTTCTCTTCCAGTTACAAGAAGGGCAGAACAGGCGGTGCATATCGCCGTGGATATCGATAACATTTTTTGAACCGGCAGCGTGATGAAATCCGTCTATATTCTGCGTAAGCACCCATACCCTCTCAAAACTCTTTTCTATTTCAGCAATCACTTTATGGCCGCGGTTATAGGTGGCGTTACGGCAATTCTTCTCTATCTGGGCAAGGTATTTCCAGGTAACCTCCGGCCTTTCTTTAAGCATTGAACCTGCCAGGGCCATCTCGATAGGAACACCCTCATCGGTGGCCTTTCCGTCGTAAAGGCCGCCTACCCCCCTGTATGTAGGAAGCCCGGAGTCGGCGGAAACACCTGCGCCGGTAATAAAAAATACGCTTTTAGAGCGCTTAAGTATTCGCGCTACTTCCTTAATTTTTTCCTTATCCACGTTACAGCCCTTTTAGCCGCGCATGTCAATTTCTATCAACTGATAATCAAGATTGCCTAACCCGAGCGCTGCCGCGTATTCCAGCTGCTTAAGGCCATCCCGCCTGGGATGTAACTCCCTAAAGATATCTTTACCACAGGCCTTATTCACCAGGTCTAGGCTTGCTTTATCAAGGCTCACCGGGTCCCTTGAGGCAAGGATTCCGATATCAGGGCAGATGCGAGGGTCGTTTTTGGCAAAGCAGTCGCATTCTTTGGTGATATTTATGGCAAAATTAATGAACGCGCTTGATTTCCTCTTCTTCTGCAATACCGCTTTTGCGTATTCAACCATCTTTTCCTGGAGCGTCTGGCCTCCCGCATCCCACTCTACCTCGATAGCGTAATAAGGGCAGGCGGCAATACAGGTGGCGCAACCGATACAGATATCATTATCTATATGCGACTTATTCTCCTTAATCGTAATCGCAGACACAGGACAAACCTCCACGCAACCCGCGCAACCTACGCACTTATCGCTTATTACATGCGGCGCGAAATCTGAATGCTGCGCCAGTTTCCCTTCCCTGCTTGCGCAGCCCATACCTATATTCTTTAAAGCCCCTCCAAATCCAGTCATTAGATGCCCCTTAAAATGCGCCACACCTATCAATATATCCGCTTCCAGAAACACCTTTGCAACTTTAGCTTTCTTTATAAATTTACCCGCTATATCTACATCCTGGACGCTACCAGGGATTTTTTCATCGGGAATAATAACTCCTACACCGACCGAATCTATATCGAAGCCGTGCTCGTAAGCAAGCAGAAGATGATCCCCCGAATTAGTCCTTCTTCCTTTATAAAGCGTATTTGTATCACAGAGGAATGGCCTTACCTTTCTCTTAATGAGAGAATCAATAACGGTACGCACATATTCCGGCCTTACAAATCCGGTATTCCCTTCTTCTCCAAAATGCATCTTGACAACACAGGTGTGCTTAAGGCCGCCAAATAAGCCCCAACGCGCAAAGAACGGGTTTATAAAATCCAATATCCTGCTTCTAGCCAATAAACGCGTTAACTTCTTCTTTACAACCGGTAAACTATCGAGATTACCGACTGCAACAAAATACACCTTACTTTTCATTTTTCCGTCTCTATCTTCTGAATCTTGATTTCTTTTGCGCTAAGGTAATTAAACGTCTTATCTATCTCTTCGGGGCTCCCTTCAACCTGTAATATCGCCCAGCCGGATGACATGGAAAAAGATGCCTCGATAATGTTCACATTTATATCGAAGTTTTTACAAATATAGCATATTACTGATTCATCCTTGAGCGTTCCCGGAAAAGCTAAGCCAATCGCCACTTTCATTTTATATTCTCCTTAAAATAAACGATACCTTTGGTGTATATCGTTTATTTTACTCCGCGCTATGCGCGAAGCTTCAACTTTATAAAGTCTTCTATGGCAGAAAGATATTTATCTGCAGAATCCCAAAAAAGATTGTTGTGCCCTCCTTTTAACTCTACGAAATATTTAGGATTAACCGCGGCGCCAAACAGTTTCTGCGCCAGGATAATAGGGACTATTTCATCCTGGCGGCTATGCAGGAAGAGCTTGGGCTCCTTTATTCTTTTAATCCTGCTAAGCGAATCATAACTGTCTGTAAAAATAAACCGCGGCAGAAAAGGATAGATTCTTTTGGCCATATCCCTGCCGCAGGAAAAAGCACCTTCCAAAATAAGCCCGCCTACCTTCTCTTTTGTGGCAAGTTCAATTGCTACGGCAGTCCCCAGGGATTCTCCGTAAAGAATAATCTCGGGAGGTGCAATATTGTATCTTTCGCGCAGATACTTATATGAGGCCTCGGCATCTTTATAGAAACCAGATTCCTGCGGGCTACCCTGGCTTTTTCCGTATCCGCGGTAATCTATAATAAAAATATTTACTCCTACGGCCTGTAATATTTTTATCTTTTCCAGGCGATTGGCTATATTTCCGGCATTTCCGTGAAAGAAAAGAAAAGTATACCGGGCACCCGGATGAGGAATAAACCACCCGTTTATCCTGATATTGTCTTTGGTGATGAAATCAACTTCTTCATAAGGAAGGCCTATTGCGGAAGGAAATATTTCAAGCCCTTTCTGCGGAAAATATATGCCTTTTTTCTCCTGGAATTTTAAGTATAAAAATAGGACAAGTACTATGGCGGATGCTATAAACAGGAATCTGATAATTGCCTCCTTATGACGCCGGACTATCTCTTTTTTGCCTCTTTGCGGGAAGTGCGGTGCAGCGCCTTAATCATCCTGTCATATGCCTGTTGTGGAGTTGCACCTTCAGTCAGATGCCCCCAGCAGATTGCAGCATAGCCAATCCTGTTTTTGATTTTAAAAATATCGACTTTCAGGTGGCCTATCTTTTTCATTACCAAACCCTTATTTGTATGACTGGAAACCAGGGAGGCGTTCATTCTTTACCTTCCGGAAACGCTCATCCTCAATGCTCATAAGCGCTTTAATATAGCGCCATGGTATAAGTATGTTTGCCTTCAGTTTTTCTTTCGTTTGTTTGGCAGGAGGTATTAAATTACCCTCCTGGTCCCACCAGACGCCTAATTCGTAAGAGGGATTTTCAATCCATATCCCGATATCGTCAATGCCGGTAACGGCCGCCCACATCTCATCCTTATAAATCTGAAAAAGCCCCAGGTCAGAGTGGATCTCCTCGGAAAATTTAAAAAGCACCAATCTCCCCATCAGTTCGCCTAACTGCATATTCTCACCCCCTGATTGTAATCCTCCTACCTGGATATTTTCAATATCTTATATTTTAAAATACCCGCAGGGATCCTGATTTCCACAATATCGTTTTCTTTATGGTTTAGCAATCCTGCCCCCACAGGCGAAGAGACAGAAATCTTGTTTTGCGCGTAATCTGCCTCTTCTGCCGAAACCAGGATGTATTCCAGCTCTTCTTCCGTATCCATATCTTTAAGCATTACCGTGGCCCCGATAAGGACTTCATCTTTAGAAATACCCTCATCATCGATTATTCTAGCACGGCTCAATTTATCTTCCAGTTGCATAACCCTGGCTTCATTCTGCGCCTGCGCGTCTTTGGCGGCGTCGTATTCCGCATTCTCGGATATGTCGCCGTGCGCCCTTGCCTCGCCTATTGCCTTTGACAATTCCCTTCGGCGGACCTTTTTAAGGAACTCCAGTTCCTCATGTAATTTTTCGTATCCTTTTCTGGTTAAATAAAGATCTTCTGCGCTCATCTGTGCACTAACACACTACCTTATCAAATTCCTCTACGCTAAGAGCCGGGGATGTTGTAAAAGCGATTCCCGTAAGTTTCGTGATGATGATTGACGCCTTAAGCACCTCTTTTGTCCCGGGAAAATCCGCTATAAAGGCCAGGTCATAATTACCCAGCAGCGCGTACATTGCTTCAACCCTGCCCCCTGCTTTTTCAATAACCTCGCTTACCTTCTTGGTGCGCTCGGCTGCGATACCTTTTACTGCCTCAGCAGAGTATTTTCCCAACATTAGATATTTTGCCATATCCACCCACCTCCCTTTGGTAAAGAACCTTGTTTACAGCGATACCAACTATATATTTTAGCTTAAAGAATTTTCTTTGCAAGGGTTCTTGGGCTTCCACGCGCCTGCTTCTTTAGCTTACGCTGACCAGTATTATTCCCACGACGATTAAAAGCGTGCCGAACCAGCGCTTAGGCCCTATTTTTTCCTTAAGGAATATCCGCGAGGCAAAGGCAATGAATATATAATGCATGCTGTCTGCCGAAAAGGCGAAGTTCAAATCGGCGCGAGAAAGGACAAAAAGCCATATACAAAGGGAAAGAACGCTGAATAAAAACCCAAGCCATACCCTGGGTATTAATATTAAGCGGAGAATAAATTTAAATATCTTGATAATATTGGCGGAAAGTGAAATATCGAGCGAATTTATCGCTGACTTTAAGAAAAGCTGATTGATAGTATCGCAGATACTGGTAAGGACTATAAGGGACAAGATGAAAATAAGCCCTGATTTCATTTAGCTATCGGCCTCGCCTTCTTTGCTGCTCAAAGATACGAATATGATACCGAAAATGATAAAGATGATACCAGACCACCTTAAAATAGTTATTTTCTCATGCAGGAGTATTATCGAAACCAAAGGCACAAGTATATAACTGAAGCTGGCTACGGGAACAGCGACACTAAGGTCTATCTTGGAAAGTATAGTTGACCATATAATAAAAGTAAGCAGTACCGAGAAAAGCCCTATCCACAAATACGGAGAGGAAAAGGCGCTCCTGAAGAAATCAGGCAAATACGCGGCTTCTGAAAAAGCGCTCTTTTTAAAACAAAACTGGGTAAAGGTTTCCAGTATATCCGAAAAAATCAGGAATACTAATATTTTAATGGTCAATTTTTTCTGTAGCATCAATTCTTCCTTTAATATCCCGGTCAAAATTCTCCGGCTTAAGTAAAACTGCCAGTGCCTTAAGCAGGGTATTCATTACGGGATTCCTGTGCCTAAGATACGCATACAAAGGAACGAGCCTGCCCCCCAATCTTAGTTTCGGACGATAATCGGTCTGGCCCGTCTGATAATAACGCATCTTGTTCTCAAAGCACCATTGTATATTATAGCACCAGGTCAAGAAATACAGGCTGTATTTTCTGGATATATCGTAATTGAAACCTATAAATTTATCAATTAACAGGTCGTTATGGCAAAAACACAGGTTAAACGCTCCGAGCTTGCCGTCGCAGTAATAAAGAAAAAACTTTACTTTAGGGCGCATATCCCTGGCAACGCTTGTAAAAAACTCTTTGCTGAGCCGCTCAAACTTTGTCGAGCCGCTGCGGTAGGTATCTTCGTATAACCTGAAAACATCATCTACTATATCGTCAACATTATCCGTGATTTTTATTGTTATGTCCGTAGAGGCATACGCATTCTTGAGCCTGCGGCGGATATTTTTTCTTGTAGCGTAACTTAATGTATCCAGGTATTGATCAAATGAAGAAAAATTGATATCCGTAACTACCGAAGGAAAACTATTGACCTTGAAAAATCCTTCCTTAAGCAGCCTGTCTAAAAGAGGCGTGTCTTCGGAGAGAAAATCTTTAAATAGGATAAAAGGGATGTCCTTATCTTTACAGAATGCGCCTAGCGCCCTGTTAAATTCATGTATAACGAGGCCTTTATCAACGTCATTTTTAATCCCCACGGTCCCGTGTTCTCCGAAAGGAGAACCGCAGAAAAGGGTCTTTAAAACAAAAAAACGGGGAAAAACCTTACGCACGCCTTCAATTGCCCTCTCGAGCCATCCTTCAACTCCGATATCAAGATTAAAATCCGTCACGAACAAGGGCGCGATCAGGACAATCTCTTGGCCCTGCCGCAGGACCATATAATAAAAAGTAAAATCCCCTAGATGCGAATCCTCTAAGGTTTTATAAAAATTGTATCCTTCAGGGATATCGCCAAAAGAATTATCCCACTCTTTCTCATTGATCTGCGTAACTGAATTTAATATCTCGTATTTAAAATCTAGCATGGCTTTAAATTAATAAGCTTGAATCCGGCAGTATTTTAGCATAAAATAGGTGAAAAACAAAAACAAATGCCAGCATTCCACGAAATACCACCTACCGCCGGTTTTCCCCTTTACCTAAAGGATTACCTTGCTCTTTTTAGCAGGCAAGCGCGCAGCTCCTGCCTGGAAGAGGATTTTAAGGATTATCTCGGCACACCTTTTACCCGTATCACCTATTCGGGCACTGCTGCTTTCTATTTTATCCTGGAAACACTCAAGAAGCTATCGCCCCGCAAAACAGTAGTTATCCCTTCTTTTATCTGCCCGCTGGTACCACTGGCAATTAAAAGGGCCGGCCTTAAAATAGCGGTTTGCGATACCAGGAGTGATAATTTCAATTTTGATATTAACGCGCTTGAAAAGAACTGCACTGATAATAAAGACCTGCTGGCAATAGTGGCTACCCATCTAGGAGGAATACCGCTTGAGATTGAAACCATCAAACGCGTAGCCGAAAAGAATAATATATTTATAATTGAGGACTGCGCCCAATCATTAGGGGCTAGATATAAAGGTAAATTGACGGGGACTATAGGCGACTTTTCTTTTTTCAGCCTCTGCCGCGGTAAAGGCCTGACCATATATGAGGGTGGTGTTTTGACAGCAAAAAAAGAACTGTATTGCAAAGAAATAGATGATATAATAACCCAATTTTCCGGAGTTAACATCCCATCGGAAACTTTAAAGATTTTGGAATTATTCGGGTACGGGATTTTTTATAGGCCCTGCCTCTTCTGGTTTGCCTACAGGCTGCCGCAGATTTACTGGGAAGCCCGGAAAGAGCCCTTAAAGGCACTGGCAGAATATTTTGATACTGATTTTGATACACACAGGGTTTCAAAGCTAAGAAAAAACATAGGGCATATCACATTTGCGCGACTGGAAGAAGAAATAAAAAAACAGAGGCAAAAAGCAGCTATGTATATAGAAGGATTACAAGGCTCGGGAATTAAAGTTATAAGCGAAGCTCCCGGCGATTACGCTACCTACCCCTATTTAACGCTGATTTTTCCTGAAGAAGAGCTGCGCCGTAAAGCAATAAAGACATTCAGGGATTCCGGCCTTGGTGTTTCTCAAATATATGCCCATGCTATCTGCGATTATGATTATCTGGGAGAACTGACAGGAAACGCCGCCTGCCCCAATGCCCGCTCTCTCGCCAAAACCCATATTACCTTAAGCACAAGCACATTTATGACAAATAAAGATATAGACAGAGTAATAAATACAATAAGAAAATTATAGCCCATGATCATATTCTCCCTGAAAGAAGACCACAGAAGTGACCCGGGTATACCGGACTCGAGCTTCTTCCTGAAAGGTAACGAGAATCTGTGTTTTCTTATCCACGGCCTTACCGGCACGCCGAGAGAGATGCACTCTATCGCCCTGCGCCTGAATAGCCTGGGCTATTCCGTAGCCGTGCCGATGCTTGCGGACCATAACCAGAGTATCTCTGTATTAAAAAGAAAAAAATGGCAGGAAATATATTCCTCGCTAAAAAATGAATTCTTGAAATATGAGGCAAATTACTCCAATATCTTCGTCGCCGGATTATCCTTCGGGGCGCTATTGGGATTACAGCTTGCCTATGAGTTCCCGCGCAAAATCAGGGCCCTAAATTGTTTCTCCCCTACCCTGTTTTTTGACGGATGGAGCACGCCAAAATTAAAGATACTGCTACCACTTGTTTACCGGACACCGTTAAAATATTATTTTTATTTTAAAGAAGAATACCCTTACGGCATCAAGAACGAGAAACTCAGGTCAAAGATAGCCGGCTACTATAAAGTAGCGAGGATATTTGATTACAGCAAGGTCCATCTCTACGGATACCCGATAATACCAGTTTCGTCCATGTACCAGAATTATCTCCTGGCAAAACATGTGATATCCATATTAAACAGGGTAAGCGTACCTGTTCAGCTTCTGCAAGCAAAAGAAGACGATGTTACCAGCCCCAGAAACTCCTACTATATCTACAATCACGTCGCCTCCCAGGATAAAAAGATCGTATTCTTCGAGGACTCCTACCATATTATTACCGCAGACCAGGAGCGCGATAAGGTCGCCGAGGCAGCTATATCATTCTTCGAAAAACACAAATAGTTTTAATCAGATAATTTAATCTTAGAGGTGAGTATCCCCGCTTAAGGAAGGAAGTATCAGGATTTCTTGAGCGCCAGGGATAGCGCTTCCTCAAAAAGTTCGCAGGCCAGGTCCATTTCCTGCTCTGTGATATAAAAGGAAGGTGCTATGGTAAATACATTCTTGTAATAACCGCCTATATCCAAAATCAAACCACGTTTCTTATCACCGGTGTTCAATTTTCCGCTTAAGCCAATTTCAGCTATATCATCAGTCAGGCGCTTATTCGGCGTATAACCGTCTTTTTCGCACATCTCTACCCTTATTGCCATGCCCAATCCATCGATATCGCCTATCTGCGGGTATTTCTTCTGGAGTTTCTTTAACCTTGAGATAAAATACCTGCCTTTTCTGGGTACTTCAGTGGAAAAATTTGATTCTGAAATCAGATTCATAACTTCCAGGCCCACTGCCGTGCCGAGTGAATTTGATGAAAAGGTAGAGTGTGTGGAACCGGGAGGGAAAATATCAGGGGCAATTAATTTCTCTTTTGCCCATACTCCGGAAATAGGGTTTAGGCCGTTGGTCAAGGCCTTGCCGAATACTATTATATCGGGCGTAACATTAAAATGCTCCATTGCCCAGAATTTTCCGGTCCTATAGAACCCCATCTGCACCTCATCGTCAATCATGAGTATGTTGTACCTATCAAGGACATCCTTAAGTCCGGTAAAATATTCCTGGGGAGGAATAACGTATCCGCCTGTCCCCTGTATTGCCTCAACATAGAAAGCGGAGCATTCGCATTTATTTGTTTTCTTATTAACTACCGAATGGTATTCTGTCTCGAATAGCTTCTCGAATTGTTTCAGGCAGTATAAATCGCAGAAATCCCTTTTTTTATCGTAAGGGCAGCGGAAGCAATAGGGAAAGGGTATGAATAAAGCCCTGTCACCGAAATGCCCGAAACGTTCACGGTACCTGAAACTGGAGGTTATCGCTGAAGCGGCAAGGGTCCTGCCGTGATAACCGCCCATGAAGGCAAAAACAAGGTTCCTGCCTGTATAATTACGCACTAATTTAAGTGAATCCTCTATGGCCGCAGACCCTCCCACGTTAAAATGCACCCTTCCCTTCTCTTCAAAGGTTATTTCTACGCGCTGGGCGATTTTTGATGCCAGGAGTATTTTTTCCTCGTGAAGATACTGACAGGCAAGCTGAGGCAGCTTATCAATCTGTTTCTTTAAAGCACTGTTTAATCTGCTATTGCCGTATCCGAAATTAACGGCAGAATACCACATCTGCAGGTCCAGGTATTCTGTGCCTTTGCGGTCATACAGATAAATCCCCTCTGACCTGGAAAAAACCTGCGGGGTTTCTGAGTAATGCACGGTATCCCCCCAGGAACAATATTTTGCCTCCAAGCTCAATAATTTATCAGAAACACCTTTTTTCTTTTTCTTTTCTACCTTTTCTAACATGGTATTATCCTTTTAAAATAATCACGTACATCCCTTAAGTCATTTATGGGGATGCAATCTTTCTTTATCCGGCGTAGCTCTTTCGCTAAATTACCCTTGGCAAACACCAAATCAGCAAAAATAGACGGGCATATATCAGACCTGCCGTCCCCTATATAAGTTATAATTTTACCATCAATCGCATTATCCAGCAATGTTTTTTTCTTGCAATGCGCGCATAATAAACAGGTTTCATCACCCTGCAATGGGAAAGATGGTATCAATCTATCGCCCACTAACCTAAGTTTGTTGGAATAAAGCTTGATGCCTTTAATCCTGTTATGGCGCAGTACGCTTTCGATGAATAATGAAAAGCTGTCGCTTAAGATAACAGGGTTTATGCCTTGTTTTTTAAACGCGGATATCAATTTAAGGAAATACCGGTCTACCTTAATCTTAGAGAGATAATCCGACAAACCTTTCCTGGTTATTCTTACTGACTTAAGCTGCTCTATCAGGCACTTCTTAGAACCAATCTTGCCCTCTTTCCAGGCCCTCTCCCAGGCAATCCATTCTTTGTCAACCGAGAAGCGCTTTACGATATCGTCAAAAACATCAAAATGCGTGATGGTATTGTCGAAATCAAAGAAGAATAAATAATCTGATAAGCTGCGCTTGCCGGTAATCATTTTATCCCTTTCTAGTTTCATTATTGCTTTCCTTATTTTATCATATTATAATTATTATTCTCTTTATAGCAATAATATTTTAAGTTATATTGATGTTGCCTTTAAAGGCAAAATAGTTATAATAATATGAAAATATGTTAATGTTAAGAAGGATCCTTACCTCAAACTACTTCTTCGCGGCAACGGCAGCTATTTTCATCATTTCCTTAGCCTGCGCGACAGTCGCAAGAGAAGGCAAAGATTTAAAAGTGGGGCTATTCGGAGTAGAACAGGTTCTTAATAAAAAGAGCCCCTATGATAACCCTACCAACCCCAGTCGGCCTTTATTCCGCTATGCGCCGGCATTTACTATCCTGCAGTATCCATATCTATTAAAAAGCGAGATGACCGCGCCCTTTGAATTTAAAAAGATAGCGCCATCCGTTATTGCCTGGTATCTTACAGTCATCCTTTGCCTTTTTATAAGCGCCTGGCTACTGCCTAAAATCATCCCGGCCGCAGATGATAAAGCGGCATTTGAGAATTTAAAGATAAGCTTTCTTCTTAGCCTGCCGGCAATAGGGTATGAATTGTCTAACGGCCAGAATAAACTGTTTGCCCTCTGCCTTATGCTTATTGCTGTTTATCTGTTTGAAAGAAAAAAGATGTTTTTCTCATCCATCTTCTTCAATCTGGCGCTCACGGTTTATATCCCTTTGGTCTTTTTTGTCCTATATTTTATTTTAAAGAGCAAAGGAAAATATATCATTAGTTTTATTACCGGAGTATTTCTGGTATTTATCCTGCTACCTTCGCTTGTATTGGGGTTAAACTTTAATCTCTTTCTTCTTAAGGAGTGGTTTATGCGCTGCCTGAAACCATTCTTTCTTACAAATACCTATGCGACTTATATTGACTTAAGAAGCAGCAGCCAATCTCTACCGAGCGCCATAGGCAGGATATTTGTGTCGGGCCATACCGGGTCCTTCAACTACCGCATATCCCCTGTATTAATTCACCTTATAATCAGGTTTACAACAACAGCCATTCTCCTTGCCTCATGCTGGGCTACCTGGAAAAATTCAAAAGCAGAGTGCCGTGGCCTACAGTATGCGATCTTCCTTATTTTAGCTTTAATCCTTCCTGCCTACTGCATTTATTATACCTGGGGGTGGCTTTTTGTTGTTTATTTCTCGGCATTCAACTATATGACTTTTAGAGAGAATTCAGAAAAAACAAAGAAACTTTTACTTTTCCTTGTTCCCATATTAGTGATTGCGAGCTGCCTGTTCTCCCTGCGCCCTTTTAACCATCTTTCATTACTATGCTGGACCACTCTCTTATTCTGGGGCGGCCTTGTATCGGTTATACTTAGAAACAACCGCCGGCCCGTACTAATTAAAAAAATACCATGAAAAACGAACTTTCAGTCATACTTATCGCACATGACGAACAAGAGAATATTGACTCCATGCTGGAAGGGCTATTATCTAACTACTCTAATGAAATCCTGGAAATCATCGTGGTAGATGATGCCAGCACGGACAAGACCGCCTCAGTCACGGAATCCTGGCAAAAACGCAACAGCAAAATAAAATTAATCCGCAGGACACCTCCCTGCGGGGTCGGCCGCGCTTTAAAAACAGGCTTTTCCCATGTTAGCGCCGATGCAAAATATCTCCTGACTATGGATAGCGACTTTACGGCGAATATCGGCCAGGTTAGGTTACTGATTCAGGCAATGGATAAAAACTTATGCGACGGAGTTATCGGTTCACGTTTCATTCCAGGCAGCAGCTTATTGAATTACCCTTTCCCAAAAAAACTAATGAACCGGCTCTTTCATATCCTTGTTAGGACAATATTTCATATAAAACAGCATGACTTAACGAATAACTTTAAGCTCTACAAAACGGATATTATCAGGAAAATACCATGGCGCAGCAATGACTTTGCCCTTAATGCCGAAACAGGGATACTTCCGATACTAGCCGGATATCACATAGAAGAAATCCCTGCGGCCTGGGCCGGTAGAAACCATAGTATGGGCAAATCAAAATTCGGCCTCTTCAGGTTTGGAGGCAGCTACATCCGCGTTATCTTCTACGCCTGGCTATTCCTGCTTCAAAAAAGAAAACCTTCCTAAAATCCCGGATGTCCGCTGCCTCCTACTTCCTATCTTATCCCTTATCTATATAATAGCCCTAGTTAGTGATTGTTTTGTTTGTGATTGTTGTGTTTGTGACTTCTTTGTTTGAGGATTGCTTCTTCGGGTGTAATAAATGCTTTTTTGTGCCTTTTTTATTGCCGCTCTTTACTTTTTTACCGGTATCTGTCTTATTTGTGGTGGTGGTAGTTGCATTAACGACAGTAGAGTTTGTCACTTCCGCAAAGCATAGCGAACTCATAAGCATAAATAGTAATACTCCTAACGATAGGCGTTTAAACATTTTATTCTCCTTTTTTAATGAGCACATAACTTACGATCCGCCGCAGGCGGAGAGTAAGTCAATGCGCGAATTAATGCGTGAATTAATGGTTTATATTGTTTGACTGGGTTTTAAGCTGAAATTACGGAAGGTAAAACCGGTGGGGATTTCTCGTGCATCTCCAGGTACACAATACCGGAATCAGAAAGAGATAAACCGGCCTCCTGCAGGAAGAACGCGCTTTTCTCAGAGAGGAAACTTAAGGCAAGGCGCTCATTTACAGAAGAATTATCAACGACGCATAAAAACGCGGGCCCGGATTCATCATCATCGCAGATGTTGCTTAGGTAAGAGGCGAAAGAAACAGCGATTGTTATGATTAAAACTATTTTAAAGAACGCGGTTGTTTTCATAGGTTGAAAATCAAGTCATGTAGTTCCTGGGATAATAATAGCTTTCGCTTCCGGTAGTAAGGACCTTATTGATAATCACGCCGATAACCCTGATTTTGGCTTTTTCCATCAGCTTGACATTTCTTGCCAGGGCCTTTTGCGGGGTCTTGCCGCTTTCGACTACAACGATAATCCCGTCTACCAGGGTTGCCAGGATTGTGGCATCGGTAAGAACGCCTATGGGAGGAGTATCAAAAAAAACAAGGTCAAATTTCTTTCTGGCGGTATTGATAAAATCCTTTATTTTCTCACCATGCAATAACTCCGTTGAATTCCCCGTAGAATGCTTGCTGGCGACTAAAGATAGATTATCAATCTTAGTTTTATGGACTAGCTCCTCATAACTTGCCTGGCCGCCCAGATAATGAGCAAGCCCTTTATTGCCATCTTCCATGTTAAAAATATCGTGTAACCTCGGCCTACGCATATCCGCGTCAACAAGCAGAACCTGTTTTGAACTATGGGCAAAAGTTATCGCCAGGTTACAACTGGTTAAAGTCTTACCTTCCTGCACGCCGATACTTGAAATAACAACGGTCTTTAAGGGCTCTTCTTTACTCTCCATAAAGAGAAGCCGCGTCCTTATGCTGCGATAGGCCTCGGTAGCCGCGTCATTGCCGTTAAACCAGGAATTAATCTCCTTCTTTGTGCCTTCAATAGCAGGAACTTTTCCCAAGAAATGCCATTTCGTAATTGCCTCAACATCCTCGACGTCTTTTACGGTCTTATCTTCATATTCCTGGAATAATGCCAGCCCCACTCCGCCTAATAATCCCACGATTGCCGCCAGCAGGATATTAAGGCGCTTTTTTGGGCTTATCGCAACGGTAGGAACCTCTGCCGGGTCTTGGATACTGATATTATTCGCTTTAAGCGCAGCCAAGGCAAACCTGCCGCCGGTCTGTATATCCTGCTCCATAAGAGTGTAATCCAGGCTTGATTCCTTCACCCTGGCAAGTTTCTTCGCAAGGTCTACCATTTGAGCCCTTACTTCCATCATTGCCGGGTGTTTTTCCTTATACATCTTGCTGTATTCTTCAAGCTTGGATTCTAATTTCAGGTATTCATTCTTAAAAAGGTTCATCAACTCGTTGCGGCTGATATAGTAGAGGTTACGTTTAACAAAAAGGTCAGCCATGCGATTGGCTATCTGTGCGGCAAGCTGCGGGTTTCTGTTTTCAACACTCAGCTTAACAAGCCTGCTGTCGCGCACGGGCTCTACCTTCACTGTCTTTAGAAAAGCTTGAACAGGTTCCTTGGCTCCGGCGTATTCCCGGCTTTTATTTAACTTAAAATCATCAAATACTTTGCGTGCCAGGCTGTAAGAAGTAAGCATCTCTATCTGGCTCTGGTAATATTCTTTATAGGAGAGATAATCCGGTGACTGCAGGGAAACATTACCCGTGGTGGTAAGGACGTTCGGGCTCTCTTCGTCAATCAGGATAGTTACCGTAGCCCTGTAAATCGGCGTCTTTAAGAAACTGCCCACTGTAACGACGATGACCACCGTCCAGAAAAAACGCAGTATCAGCTTCCGCTTACGGGAAAGCATATGGAGTAATTCGCTCCATGAAAAAGAATTTGTTAATTCATCTACGTTCATATAATTTAGAAAAAACTTTCCGGGACGGTGACGATATCTCCGGGCTCAAGGATAACGTCTTCCTGCGTGCGCCCCTTAAGGGTTATATTTTTGACCCTGACCTTGATTGCCTTCTGTTTGCCGTTTTCCGTGCGTAAAACCATTGTCTCATTGATAGCCGCATCTTTGGTGAATCCGCCTGCCAGGGCAATGGCTTCCATAACAGTCATCTTTTTTTCCGCGGCCATATCGTATTTTCCGGGCTTGGTAACCTCTCCTATAACCGTAACCTGGCGGGGATGATACTGTTCAATAAAGACGCTTACCTGGGCATTGACAAGATAGTCCTGTTCAAGGAGTCTCTTTAGGTTCTGCTCCAGCTGTTCAGCGGAGAGGCCCGTAACCTCGACCTTGCCCAAGAGAGGAAAACTGATATACCCATCAGCGCTAACCCTTGTTTTGGTGGTAAGGTCAGGTTGTTGATAGACGGTAATGGCAAGGACATCCGTGGGCTGTATGGCGTAATTGGGGTCCTGGGCAGAAAATGCCCGGCAGAAAAATGCAGCCGTAAATAATAGCAAAAATGAAATTATACGGGTGGATTTATTATTCAAGTTAATGGGTGAGTCAAAACGCAAGGCAGTCCTATCTTTCTAAAACCCGGCAGTAATCTTGAATGTGAATATGTTATCCTCGTAAGCAAAGGTCTGGAAATTGGAATCCGCCTTCTTGAATTCATAGCCGAGTTCCGTAGAAAGCCAGCGGCGTATATCATAATGCAGGTTAAAGCCGGTGCTATAACCGTTATCGCGCCTGATAGCGGTCTTAGTCCCTTCGGTTGTTTCTTTAGGATACATGTTCCTTTGATATTTACCGAATAATTGCCCCAGTAATTTGCTCGTAAAAGCATGCGTGTAGCTTAAGCCGGTGAAATTCGTAGTGTAATAGGTTATATCCTGATATGTAGAATCGTTCACTGTCCTTTCAAGGACAAAATCAAGGACGTCTTGGTTTTGCAACGTATACTTAAACCCGCCCCTGCAGATAAACTTAGAGACCGTTTTATCAAAAAGTATGGGCGACTCCTTAAAATACTGGTACCTGTAACCGGCCTGGAAAGTCGTGGTCAGGTTCTTGTGCAGGTCGCCTTTAAGCCCAAGCAATATATCATCGAAATAATAGTTCGGGCTTTTTGTACTTTCGTGGTCGGAAATGCCATAATCATTCTCAAGGACAACGGCGGTTTTTGGCATAAACCTGTAGGCTATAGATGTATCTATAATCTGCACCACAGAATCCCTGTCCCGATAGGTTACCGTGCCAAAAATCGCGTCATCATTAAAATAGTGGTGGACAATATTGGTGTATCCGGCATTAAAAGCTAATTTATCCGTTTCGTGAAGGACACCAACCCTTAAATTATTATCATCCTGCCTCAGGCGGCTTGTGTTCTCCGAACCGGGCAATTCCGTGTAATGCCTGTAAACCTCGGTTAAAGTAACGCGATAATCGGTAAACCTCAAGTCAATAAGAGCCCTTGCGCGCTGGTCAACGTGGTCGTTTCTATCATGGTGGGTAAATAAGTATTCATCGGCGAGATAATCAAAGCTTAGTTTATGCTCCTTAATGGGTATCTCTAAGCCAAAAGAACCGGCCTCATGATTGATAGCATCGTATTTCCCATCGTCGCTTGAGAGATAAATATTATTGTCACTTTGCACGCCCGTAGATATGGCAGAATGAAAAGTAATATCTCCAATCTTTAAACCCGGACGGTTAGGCAGGTCAGGATTAGTAAGTTCTGAAGGAGGGGTCGTAGTCAGAAGCCTTCTTACCGGCTCTACATACGCGTAAGATAAAACCATGCTGGTTATTAAGAAAAAAATGACGCCTAACGCCTGTAACCCCAATTTCCTTATAATTCTTGCCATCGACATCCACCTTTCCTTAAAAAATTAGTATTATTCATTTAGGCTCTTATACCCTCATCTATGCCAAACATAAGATAATAAGTTAAAAACGGCTTGACGGCCTCTCCGGATCATGTCCTGGAGGATGTGTCGGAGGTGGATTTCTGGGAGGACCGAATTTTTCCGGCCCGCCAAATACATCCTCGATATTACAAAGGGCACTGCACGGGTCGCCTGCGCCAGGCATCTTGAGTAAGCCATTCTGGACAAGATAATGGATCTTTACGTCGCAGCTTCCTGCTTTTTCTTTCGCGCCTGCTACTGCATAAAGGGCATCTGCCGCGCCGCAACAGCTAACTTTATCATTAGCCCCGGCAGTCGTAAAATATGTGATACCTTTCTGGGAAAGGGCGTTAGACAATGCCTGATACTTCTCTTTGTCAGAGGCGCCTGTAGGCGTAATGCCGTACTTACCTCCGAGAAATTCGGCAAATTTCATATTTGTCCAACCGCAATTATTCCTTCCTGAAGCAGGAGTGCCTGCTGGTTGAGGGGCTTTACTGCCCTGGTCTGCCTTTGCAAGAAGAAGTCTAGTCTGGTTAGCGTTCGTAGCCCAGGTAATACCGCCCAGAAGGATCAAAAGGCCTATTACGAGTACGATGATTATTGTCTTTGTCATCTTACACCTCCAATTTTAAGGAAGTATACCATAAATTAGCGGTTTCGTCAATTTAATTTAATCTATTTTTTGTGCGATTTTAACCCTATAAACTCTTTAAAAAAGCTTTAATGGAATAGATAATACGGCTTTCACTTGGATATTACCTGCCTATACCTTTTCTAGCAGGCGCTTATTTTACCGGTTTCACATTGATAGCACGCGGGCCTTTAGGCGAATTCTCAACCTCAAATTCTACTTCTTGTTCCTCTCCCAAACCGTCAAAGGTCGCCTCAATTATGCTCGATTGGTGGAAAAATACCTCTCTGCCGTCTGTATCGCTGATAAAACCAAAACCCCGGTCCTTGACCAATTTCTTAATTTTACCTTTATGCATTTAGTTCCTCCTTGTTAAAAAAATGGCCCGGCTTTGAGAGCCGGGCCAGTATTGCCAGATTACAGCTTTGTTACTTTCGTAGCTTGTTCACCTTTAGGGCCTTTTTCTACCTCGAATTCAACTTCCTGCCCTTCCTCCAGGCTCTTATATCCTTCGCCCTGGATTGCGCTGTGATGCACAAATACATCACTGCCGGACTCAGGTGTAATAAACCCGTAACCTTTCTGGTTCGAAAACCACTTTACTTTACCTTTTACCATTATTTGCTACCTCCTTCCTTTAAAATTTTGTAGCAAATAATGACAGACAAAAAAACCGCAAGGTAGGTATCTCGTTCCTTGCGGTCTGAAGACTTCCAATCCCTTATTTACTACACTGCAGTAAGCTTACCACCTTTTTTCTATATGTCAACTAAAAAAACAGATATTTTTGCTGTGTTTCTTTAATCGTCAAGATGAAGGTCTACATTAGTCGCCAGAATTTCGGCCATCTTTTCCGGAGGACGACTGGAAAAATAATTATCCACGGCAGCATGCGCCATTTCATGGGAGATGACTGAATCATTTATATCCTGTTCCGAGGCATATATAGTATTATGGCTATAGAAGTAGAAGGCCCTACAAACCTCATTGCCCCTGTTTAAATAGCAAAATTCTTCATTCGTTTCTTTACGGTATTTATAGATTTTTATTTTGATATTGACATTCTGGGGATGCATGCCCAAGACATCCTCTACCCGCATAAATAGCATATCCAGGCGATAGGCAAGCTTGGCTTCAATGCCGCTTAAGGCATAGGAAGGCGGGTTTTGAGAGATGGGGATATCCCGGCCGCTTATTCTTCCCAGTACTTTCCTGATATTGACATCGGGCTTATAATAAACGGTAAAATAGGCGCTTTGAAAAGTTAACCAGTTATTCCCTTCGTCATAAACAGCGGGCTTATTATCCTCTGCCTGCGAAAAGCAGCGTTGACCAGGGGAAAAAAGAGCTAATACCGTTATAAAAACGAATATTTTCCTGTTGATAGGCATGCGTTATAAAGATCAGACGCTATATTTAGACAATTTCTTTTCTATTTCCTGCAATTTCCTGCCGGCTATAGCGAGCCCTTCATTACCGCCTTTTGCCCGCAACTCCTCAAGGATTGTTTTCAATTCATTCTTAATCCCCTGGATTTCTAAAACATCATGCCTCAACCCTGCGATCAACAACTCAATCATATTTGCCAGGGCTTGTAACTGATCATTCTTACGCAAATTGAATTTTACCCGCAGGTCTCCTTCCAGCACTTTCCCCAGGTCTTTTTCTATCCGGTATAGCGGCCCGGCTATCTTATGCGACGCATAAAGCGTAACAATAATAGTAGCAAGGCAAACCAAAACCGCAACAACTGCTGTAGTAAGCAGCACAGCCGGCAATATAAAATCCGCCGTACTCTTAATCCTGATGCGCGAATTCTCAAATGCAGTCGTGGCAGTGCCGGAAGAAGCCAGATAAATTATTGCTCCCGAAACCGCGGCACCCAGGATAACCAAAACGCAAAACTTGATGATAAAGGCCCTTTGGAATTCTTTTTTTATGTAATAGTTCTTTCTCTTGTTCTGAATGGCATTCTCCATATCCACCTCTCCCTCTATTGTATGTTACTTTAGCCTGATTTCTTTCAAAAGTTCTTTATCTATACTGACATGGGTCTTCTTTCTAATCTCTAGGCTCCATTTTTCAATAAGCGCCTCTTTCTTTCTTCCGGAAATTACCTGCGCAATGCGCGGCCTTAAATTTTCCAGAGGGCCTATATTGCACACCCGTTCTTCTAACAGCCGCACGACAATCCAGTTACCGTTATACTCAATAGGGATACTGGTTTGCCCGGGCTTTAGGGAAAAAAGAACGCTGCTTATTTTCTGCGGAAGGTCGCTTGAAGCATACCAATCTGCCGGGGATTCCCAGAGAATCTTTCCTTTTAGCACCTGCCTGGCTTCATCAAAATTAGCTTGGGCTTGCGAAAGTTTATCTGCTTCCGGTTTATCGTTAAAAACTACCATCTCTACCAACAAATTGCGCTTCATAAGGGAATATTCTTCAAGGATCTCCTGTTGGCTTACGGTAATACCCTCGGAAAATTCCATTAATTTTCTATTGATCAATGATTTCATAAGCGCCTGTTCCCAATATCCCTCTATCTCCTTCATAAAGGATTTTTCCTTATCCAGGTTCATTTTCTGGGCTTCCTGTAAGAACACTTCCTTCATAATCAGCTCTTCCAGGACCTGTTCTTTCTGTTTTACGGCAGGAAGCGAGGCGTATTTATTAATAAGGAAGGGGTTGGCTTGCTCCTTAAAATCCGCTACTGTAAGCCCGAAAGGGCCTATCCTGGCAAGCACCCGCTCGTCCGCAGAACCGGGCGCTCCGGCTTTATTTCCGCAGCCCAAGCCCAAGATAGATAAAAACATTAAGGTAATCGCTACTGTTTTGTATGTGTGTGACATTCTTTACCTCCGTATTTAGTTCATAGTTCTTAGTTCATTGTTCATGGTAAAATATTTTACTATGAACCATCAACTATGAACCATGAACCAATTAATATGCGCCGCTTCCGGAAATAACCTCTATTATCGTCCTTAAGAATATCTCGAAATCAAGCATTAAAGACCACTCCTCCACGTATTCAAGGTCTGTCTTCATCCATTTCTCAAAGCTTTTTTCACCACGGTGATACGCCTGCCAAAGACAGGTAATCCCGGGCCGCACAGACAGCCGTCTTCTCTCCGAAGCCGTGTATTGCTCAACTTCTACGGGTAACGCGGGCCGTGGGCCCACTAAACTCATCTGTCCGATAAAAACATTAAAAAGCTGCGGTAATTCATCTATACTGTATCTTCTTAAAAAACGGCCAACCTGCGTGATGCGAGGGTCATTCTTTATCTTAAATATAGGGCCCTCTACTTCATTGAGCGAAAGAAGTTTTTTTAATTCCTTCTCCGCCTCCCTGTACATTGAACGGAACTTATACATCGTAAATTTCCTTCCGTGAAGGCTGACGCGCTCCTGCCGGAAAAAAACAGGTCCCGGAGAAGTGAACTTGATTAAAATTGCCACTACCAGAAAAAGCGGGCTAAACACTATAATACCCAAGCCGGAAATGATCACATCCAGCACTCTTTTTACAAAAAGATGCCATTCTTTATCAAAAGTCTTCTCAAGGGCAAGCAGGGGGATACCATCTATATCTGTGGCTGATAACTGTGATTCCCTGGTGTTAAAGAAGTCCACGGCAACTGCAGCAGATATGCCTTCCTCTTCACATACATGGATATAGCGCTCTACCAGGTCCAGGCGGCTGCGCGGAACAACAAAAATCGTCTGGTCAATAGAATTGCTGCGCAGGATCTTGCGTATATCCTCCCCTGTTTCTATGATTTCACACTCTTTAAAATAGTGGTGTTGCGTAATAAGGCACTGCGCGTAATCCACGACTTTAACGATATGGTACCTCCATTCTGGATGAGCGGTAATAGCATCCATAAGCCGGATTGCCCGTTGGCCAGTGCCGACGATAAGAATCCTTATGCGGTTATAATCCTGGCCCAGGAAGTGACGCGTAAAAGAAAGAACAGCTACTTTTTCAAGCATGATAAAAACAGGGGTTATAAACATAAAAATTATGAAGAGAAGCCGGCTGACCAGGTGGAACTTGACTAGGAAAACAATAACGCTGAATGACACCGTAACCAGGACAGCGGATTTTATGAGAATCCAGGCGGTATTGGGAAAAAGCTTGATATGAATTGAACGATACATTCCGCTAAAGAAAAGCGCGGCACACCAGAGAAAGACAAGAATGAGGTAAATGGCAAGATAATAATTGATGTTAAGCTCAATCTGCGGGAAGAAATTGAATGTATACATCCCTGAAAGATGCTCCCGTATAAAAAATGAAACTATAAAAGCAAAAGAAATGACAAAGGCGTCAATAACCATAAAAACCCTAGCAAGGACATTCTCTCTTTCTTTATGCATTTAATCTTCCTTTATCTGCCTGACCAACGCACAGTATATAGAGAATAATAACATATTTGCCGGTATATGGAAATTAAAATCCACCAAGCCGTGAAGGGCGAGGCTTAATATAGCGCAACAGCAACCAACTATTACAAGATTTGCATTATTTTTTAAACCCTGAAGAATTATTATGATTAAAATAAATATCATCAAAAATGGCGCAAGAATCCCCATTTCAGCTGCCATATGCAGATATTCATTATGCGCATAAACTGCTTTTACGTTAAAACCTACCGGACGGTAGCGGTAAAACCCCCTGTCAAAATCTCCTATACCGGTTCCTATAAGCGGACTGTCAGCTATCATCTTTAAAGAAGCCCGCCACGTCTCTAATCTGGTCTGCGCTGAAATATCGCTATTTATCTGAGTTATCCTTTCCGTAGCAATCCCTCCAGCAGGAGCTGTATGTGCCTTTTGGGTATAGAAAAAAACTATTACAAGCGCCAATATAAAAACTAAACCAAAAATACTTTTTTTCTTTAAAACCCCTCTTCTGATAAAAATAATATTCATAACCGTAAGAGAAATTGCCAAGCTAACCCATCCGCCGCGCGACTGCGTAAAAATAAATGCGATAAGCATAACGCATAATGCAAGTGCCAGGATTAGGCGATAATACAAAGAACCTGTCCTGTTTTGTGCCGACATCCCCAGCGCAACGAGAATAGCCAACTCCAGGTATCCTGCAAAGTGGTTATGGTTAACGTAAGAAGCGGCCAAGAACTCTTCGGGGAACCACCAGGAATGCCCTAGCATGCCTATGTATTGCAAAAGCCCGTATATAGATAAGCTAGTGCCTACCACCAACACCAACCCTAACAATCGTCTCTTCATCGAAAGGTCAAAATTATATACGATAAGATAATAAACTCCTGCATAACCTAAGAGTCGTAAAAAGGCGTAAAAACTATCGTGCTTATAAATGGAAAAAATAACCGAGACTGCTGCCAGGATTAAGAATGAAGGGATAAGCCGGTCCAGAAGAGATTTCTTTAAAACGGGTACCGGACCGATAATAGCACTTAATTTCCAGAACCATAGGAATAATAGAAAATAGATAATGAGGAATACCGGAGTTATGGACCACAAACGGACTGCGCCTCGCGCAATAGGAGTAAAAATCATTAATATAGCTATACCAAACAGCAATGTATTTTTATAAATACGCTCACTCATTTTTTGAAATCCTCGCTTCACCTATATAAAGATTGCGGTCTTCCTTCGTTACTGGATCTTCAGCATCATTTAAAAATGTTATGCTCAAAAGTTTTGGTCCGGGATTCGTCTTTATCCTAAAACTGTAATCCTTCCACTCAGAGCTACCGACAAGCGCCTCAGCGATTTCATCCCCATCCACAGCAATAATCATATAAGGGTAAATACCGTCTACAGGAGAACCTTTTGCCTGAATAGTAATAGTTTCTTCTCCTCCAGACGCTTCCAGAATGCCAAAGATAGTGCCGTTCCAATACATATTGCCCGCTTCATATTCATACTTTCCGTTTGCGCTTTTTCCATACCAAACATCAGTTTTAATGACATCCGCCGGAGGATAAGAACCCTTTTTTTTGTTAATAACGTCGATTATCTCCATTATCTTTCTTTTCTCATCTGCTAAGACAATAGGATTTTCTTTCCCTTTATAGGCCTTAATGATTTGACTTTGCTGAAGATAAAACTGATGGAGATTGTTCTGTTCAAGGTAAGATAATAAATCCTCCTGCCCTTTAAGTGTCTCTGGCGCAATACGCTGCATAATAGAGAAATTATTGGTATTAAGCCATGCCCATTTATAAATATGCCACCCCAACCACGGCTCTTCGCTTAAAACAAAAGAAAGCCTTTTCATAGCCAAACTTTTACCTTCTTCGATAAGATATGGCCAAGCCCCCATAAGCCTACAGCCAACTTCGTACGCTGTCTTAGTACCATGGGGGTCATTTTTCAATGCCTGTTTAAAATAACTTAATGTCTTTACAAGATACGTTTTATCCCTGACTTCATCTCTCAAGAAAAGCATCAAATATGCCTTCCCTTCTCCTAAGGCATATTCAGCATTAAGAGAGTCGAGTTTCAAAGAACGGCCATACAGTACAATGGCCTTCTTAAGTAAAAAACCTCCATCGGTTCGATAGGGACTAATATCTATCAGGAAATCAGCAAACCCAGAAGGATGAGAGGCATCAAAAGGATCTATAAGCATTGCTTTTTCAAACTTCTTCTCTGCCTTTTCCCATAGATAATCCACAGCAACCTTCTGCGCCGCATTAAATTGTAGTTCTGCTATTAACGGAGCAATAATAATTGCTGCAAGAAAAACAAAAGCAACTGTTAATAAAACCTTATTGGTTAGCATGCCTGGATTTTTTATTGGCCAAACCCTTCTTATATACTTCATGCGTCTTTTCCGCTATCCGTTCCCAGTAGTATTTTTCCAAAATCAATGAAAGTTGGCAAGATTTTTCTTTTATGACTTAAACCGATGACTGAGATGCCGGTGATTGCTAGATTTTTTTATCACACTAACGTAACTCGGAATTCTATATGGCTATATTACTGCTAGGACCCTGCCAGATCTTCTTTTAATACCGAAGAAAATAGATTCCAAAATCTAGAATCCTGTATAAATATTCTTTTTTGCTTTAGCCTTGCACTTTCTAAGGATTCCACTATGTAGAAGCATAAATTTATGCCTTTTATTCTAAAATATAGTACCTTTTGATACGGCATATAACCTAATAATTTGATTATCCCGGCTGAAACGGTATCTGGTTCAGTAATAGTAAATAAGGTATCTGCTATCGCGTTATCCGATAAATATTTCGATACAAACTTTAAAGCGCGCTTGAAGATATGTCGACCTTGATATTCCGGAGGCACGTAGCTTGTTGCCAGATAAGCCACATTTGAAGGTATTCTCAAGTTTTTTATATTTAGCCAACCTATATCAATATTTAACAGATCAATCCAGAGATATAATTTAATTGTGGTATTATCTTTTGCTAAAAACAGGATATGCCCATCCCTGAGTTTCTTAAGGGCCTCTTCTCTTGTATACCAATAATCCTGATAGTTCTCATCTATATCTTTACTTGAAGCAATCTGTATATTGAAACTATTAACGGAACTAATATCGACATTAACATTTTTTTTATGGAACATGATTATTCTTCGATATTCAAAAATTTTTGTTGAAATCTTTTTTAGTGTACGAAGAAAACCGTTCTCCTTATAATATTTAATCGCTTTATTTATCATGTTTTCTGTCTTCGTTGCTTTATAAATTATCTAAACGCGCCATTTCTTCGTAACTTTCGCCTTCGCGCAGAATACTGTGATCGCCGTTTGAAACCATAATAACGGCAGGGCGCGGAAAAGAAAAATTGTTGGAAAGTGGTACGAAATAAGCCCCTGAATCCATTATCGCAACGACGTCTCCAACATTGAGTTCCGGTAATTTTTTAGCTGAATACAATATATCTCCAACCATACAAATAGGCCCTACGATTCTGTAAATATTTTTATAGCTTGCGTTCATTTTATTTGAAACGAAGATTTCATGATATTCCGATGTTGCCGGCTGGGCTATATTTATACCGGCATTGAGAATAGCGAACTTACATTTGGCATCATCTTCCTTCAAGTCCCCAACATTCGCAAGTAATATTTGCGCACTACCGGTAATTATTCTTCCGGGCTCGAAAATTAAGCTAGGCAATGGCACCTTTAATTTCTCACATTCTATTCTGACCGTCGACACAATCTTTTTTGCGAATATTGCCATATTCGGAGTATTATTGATATCAGGCGGCGAACACGGCCTGTTTAAAATTCGATGGCATCGAGATTCAAATTTACTAAAAACTGCTGTGGTTGACACACCAAAACCTCCCCCTAGATCCAAATATTTAATTCTGATCCCTAATTTGTTTTTTAATTTATCCAAAAAACAAACTGTGTCTTCTATCGCCTTTTTATAGATAAAGGTATTTTTAAACCCGCTGCCAAGATGCATATGAACGGCTTCGATATTCATACATTCTATTTCGCTCAATCTCTCAAAAGCCTTAAATGCTTCACCCGACTGGATAGGTAATCCGAATTGATCAGCCCATCCGACGCTTGTGGATAATCTTACGCCTATATTTACCTGCGTTCGCAGTCTTTCCGCGATATTCCTAATTCTTTCAATTTCATTGAAGGAATTGATATTGATAAGTTTGATTTTGTTTTCGATAGCGACTTTTAAAGCTTGGTCGGATTTATCAGGCCCGTTGTAGATGATCGAACTCGGGTTTACGCCTAATTTAAAAGCAAGCCATAATTCATAAGGCGATATGACCTCAGCTCCCGCGCCACTATCATGAAGAACTTTTAAAATTCCGGGGACTGGATTTGTTTTATATGAATAAAAAACTTCAAAATTAATGTTGTTGGATTTGAAACTCTCACAAAAATCATTGTAATTATCTTGTAATATTTTTTTGTCAACTACATGGATAGGCGTTCCATATTCCTTAGCCAATTCAATACAATCGCAACCACCAATCATTAAGTGTCCATTTTTATTTATCTTTAATCCCCACAAAGAACAATCTAGGCTGAATTTTTTGTTTTTTTCGAATCTATATATGAAATGCCTATGACTAAGATACAGAATCCTTTTTATTACATGTTTTACTGCTCCTAAAACTTTCATAATATATTATCCCTTTCTAAAAGTCTGAGATTATAATACGAATGCGGAGAAATGTTATACAAATTTTCTAAATGAGGTATTTGCGCCAACTGTTTACCCACGCCTAGGCGGAATTATTTATTATTATACCATATTCTATGATATTTTCCATGCTAACAAAAAAATACACATAAAAAGGAAATTACAGCCAATCCTTTATGGGACTGTCAATAAAAATCGGAAACAGGACCTGTAATTCACTTTCTTTTTGACATTCACACATCGCGGGTCTTTTCTGCAAAAAGCTGCGCCCTGTTTTTTTATCAACTAATAACCTCTTCTATCAATGGACCATCTGAACTGGCAGGGAAGATTGCTGGATACCAGGGTAGCATGATCTTAAATAAGAGTGCTGCTCCAGTGACCTACCCACCATAATCATCTAACCAAACTGAATACTTCAAGTTTCTTTTCCATAATCCTTTCAAGCCGTATTTTCCGCTTAGTATTTTAATCTGTACAAATCTTCTTGGAATCTGCTATAATTAGCCTAATGAAAATCAGACATCTGTTTGCAATATTCTTCTTCTTTTTCTTAGCTTCCCTGTGTTTCGGAGAAGACAAAACCGATACAGAATGGTTCCCCTTTGTCATTGGCAAAGAACTTGATGCCAACTCTCCTGCCAATATTGGAAAAATCGTCTTAGACACTCCGGCAGGCAAACATGGGTTCGTTAAGGTACGCTACGGCCATTTTTATTTTGAAGACGGAACACGCGCAAAATTCTGGGGAACAAACCTATGCTTTTCTTCATGTTTTCCAACTAAACAACAAGCCGAAATGACGGCGAATCGCCTTGCTTTCTTCGGTTTTAATGCCGTACGCCTTCACCACATGGATAGGACTTTTGAACCAGAAGGGATATTTAAAGACACCCACCCGGAATCCTCTAACCCGCAGATGAAGAAAACAGGTGTTTTAAGCGAACGACAACTTGAACGCCTTGATTATCTGATTTATCAACTGAAACTCCGCGGGATTTATATTGATATGAATCTGCTTGTCATAAGGCATTTTACAAAAGCTGACAGTGTTATTGCTGCCGAACAATTAAAAATAGCTGGTAAGCCGGTATCCCTCTTTGATCCCAGGCTTATAGAGCTCCAGAAAGAGTATGCGCGTAATCTTCTGACTCACTATAACCCTTATACAAAAATGCGATACTGCGACGACCCGTCTATAGCATTAATTGAGATAACAAATGAAAATTCGTTATTCGACTACTGGAAGATTGACAAATTAAATGGTTTCGCAGGAGGCATTGGAAAAAACTCGATTCCGAATTATTATGTAGTTGAATTAAACAAAAGGTGGAGCGATTGGTTGATGAAGAAATATGGAAAGACAACTTACTTCCATCGTCCAATCTATAAATTCCGAAAACTTTATTCTGAAGAACAAATTGAAGACATAAGATCATTCTATCTGGAACTAGAAAAAAGTTATTTTAAGGAAATGACTGACTTTCTAAAAAAAGAATGCCTCATAAGGGTTCCTATCACAGGGATCGGAGGGCATACAAATATTGAAGATATCGATGCTCAAAAAACATGCGATTTCATCGATACCCATACCTATTGGGATCACCCCGTTTTCCCAGGCAAGATATGGGACGAAGAAAATTTTATTATACACAATAAATCCATGCTTGCCGACCCGGGTTTAGGAATGATACAAGATATCATTGATAATGCTCCGATTAATAAGCCATACACAGTAACGGAATGGAACCAATGCTATCCGAACCAATATGCTTATGAAGCGCCTTTGCTTTTGGCGTCTTTTGCTCTGAAAAATAACTTAGATGCCTTATTCCAATTCAGTTTCAAACACAATCCCTCCACTCCCCCTGCGATAGACAGCATCACCAACTCTCTTGATATTATGGAAAATCCGCAACAGCTGATTCTTTCCTCATTAGGGAGCGCTCTTTTTCTCCGCTCTGATAATATAAATGCTGAAATAGACGACGGGGTGCTTACTATAAATTCTCCTTTACTTCAAGCAGCAGTTGGTAGTATAAAAAATAAACATATTAAGTTAGGCCCAGTAACCATAGAAGCTCAAGAGAATGGAGCAATAGTGCTTCTTAAAAAAGGTGGCGGCTATCTGTTCACAGCCATAGGTGAAGTTAAAAATACGGAAAGCGACTGGAAAAAGAATGGAAAATTTGTTTGGGGAAAAGCACCTGTTTTGCTTAAAAATATTGCTGTAAAAATTACGGCTAAGAATAAAATTAAGATCTATGCGCTTGACAATCAAGGCGCCAGAAAACAAATAATGGATCCCAGCCAATCACAATCACCGTGGTTCGAATTTTTGCTTGAAGAGTAGCCAGAAAAATTCCATATCATCGACCAAATACCTTTTCCAAAGCTTGCCTGGCTCCAGCATCAGCCGCCAAGACCATTCCAAGCCGCACTTTTGCATCCATAGGGGGGCGCGTTTTACCATGCCCGCCACAAATTCAAAAGAAACGCCGATACCGATGGAGACTGGAACATCATATAGATCTTTAAACTTATAGATCCACTTCTCCTGTTTGGGAGAGCCTAAGCCAACAAATAAAATCTCGGGCTTTGCCTCTCTAATCATTCTTATTATCTTTGTATTCTCGATTTCATTATTTTCAAAACCGAAAGGTGGCGAATAACAACCCGTCACCTGGAGATTTCCATGCTTTTTCTTTAAGGTTCCAGCGGCCTGTTGCGCTGCTCCTTCCCGCCCGCCCAGGAAAAAAACCTTATAATCTTTCTCAACAGCAACAGCGCATAGCTTTGGAAATAAATCTGAACCTGATATTTTTTCTTTGAGAGGAGATCCCAGAAATTTTGCCGCCCAAAGCAATGGTTTGCCATCAGCTAAAACAAGCACGGCCCCATTATAAATAAGCCTTAATTCCTCATCTTTCCGCAATCTAACGATATGATCGATGTTAGGCGTAACAATATAGACATTCTCCCGTCTTAAAATAAGCTCTTCTATCCTTTCAATTGTCTCGGAAAAAGAAATATTATCTATTTTTGTACCGCAGATATCTACCCTATCCATACTATCTTATCCCCAGGAGCCCCTTCAGCAGATTGAATACAATTTGCCGTCTTGCCTTATCGGAAATTGAGAAAATATACTCCAACAGATACTTGCTTAATCCAAGAAGATATAATATGATACAGCAGAAGTCGCCGTGTTTTCTCAAAATCGCCTGAGTGCCGTAACTGTAGCGATAAGCCATATATAAAAGGTTATTCTCTCCGATAGTATCGTTGTGGTATATAACCGCTTTCGGTTCATAATAAATACTGTACCCTGCTTTCAATACTCTATAGAGGATATCCTTATCTTCTCCGGCATATGCGATAGAACCCGCTCCAAGATTCTCATCAAAATTTCCGATCTTTGCGAATATATCCGCGCAGAAAGCCATATTTCCACCTGTCCCTATCTTCATGATATTTACAAAACGGAATGCGGTTAGACGGATCAGCCTTGGATTATCTCCCATCTTGTCATAGTCGAGCCTCTTATCGAAATGCTGGCTTCCTTTATCGGTATATTGTTTAATGCGTCCTACGACACTCTTGACATTTTCATCTTTTTTAAAACCACTTAATATATATTCTATCCACCCCTCCCCCGGAATACAATCGTCATCCATGAATGCGATATAATCTGTTGTGCATTTAGATATCGCAAAATTCCGCTTCGTTGATAAACCGCCCATCTTTTCATTAAAATAGTACATATCAGCCAGATTACTGCTTATGGAGATCCCCTCGTTACCCGAATGGACAATAATTAATTTAACATCATTACCGCGAAATTTCTGACACTCCTTGATAGTATCCAATAGCAGGAAATTTTTATTATGTGAACACACGGCTATCGTTAACGTTTTTGCCATATGCTATTCCCCTAAATAACAAATTTTATACAAATTTTCAGTTAGGATACCCCAATCGTAATTTAACACACTCATGAAAGCATTATTCTTAATTTGTGAACGCAAGCGATCGTCTTCTAAAATCCTGCTCATACCTTTCGCGAAATCCTCTGCGCTATCACTGGCTATTACCGCGTTTACGCCATCCTGTAATATATCAAGATGGGCGTCGGTATCGGTCGCCACCACCGGTAGACCTGCCGCAAGATATTCAATAGTCTTTAAGGGAGGCTGAATATTGTAAGAACTTGTCTTAGGTATATACGCCAATCCTACATCAGCGCTCTTCAAAAATGATGGAATCTTTTCATAGGAGACAGCTCCTAGAAAAAATATCTTATTCTTGATAATTTCCGGATCGGCTTTCTTACTTAGCCTTTCAATATCCTTTTTGCTACCTCCAATAAAAAAAAGTTTAATATTTTTATCTCTGTGTTCGGCGATAACGATTTTAAAGGCCTCTATTATATTTTCTAAACGCCTGATCTTATCAAGTTTTCCGACATATACCAATATAAGATCTTTCTTTCCAACGGGAAACTGTTCCCAAACTGACCTATCAGTTCTCGCGTACCGGAACCTTTTTATATTAACCCCCAAAGGAATAACTCTGACTTTTTCCGCCAACTTGCCTTTGAATAACTTATCTTTCATTCGCGCGTTTAAAACATTAATTACATCAAAGAATGCTGATTCCATCACGGCTAAATTATCATATAAAAAACCTTTTAGCCCTCCCTCTTTAGTGACTGACTGAATGTCCAATATCCATTTTTTATGTTGTTTTCTACAAAAAATCGGCAGCAAAGAGACGCCTGGAAAATTAAATACATGGACTATATCAAACCGCTCTTCTCCTAATATTCTTATCATTTTTAATAAAAAAATTATGTGGGTAAGTTTCCTAAACAGAAAATCTCCACACACATCTATTACTTTACAATTAGCGCTGCCAGGCAAATTGTCTTTATGATGACGCACGTATACGGCGACATCATGTCCTTTCCCGCTTAAAATTTGTGAATATTCATAAAGCGGCGTGAGCACGCAATGCGGCGCGTAAAATCCAAAATCTATTAAACATATTTTCATGATATTTGTTCTCTATTGCTGAAATAACCGCCCAATAGCCAAAACATACATCCAAACGCGTCGTAGTAGAAAGAACCATCGTAAAGGATATTAATGGTCAAAACCAGAACTAAAAGACCAAAAAAAACGGCATGGGATTTCATACGGGAATCCTTTGCTCTCCGGTATACCAGTGACGAACATCTCCAAAGCTTAAATACTATTAAAAAGAATAGTAGGGTACCCAAAAAACCTTCTTCCCATAGGATTTTACTCAAAAAAACAAGGTCAATTTTTAAATAAAAATATTTCTCATAATATGCCCCCATCCCGCCGGGGATATTGCTTAGGGATGCATTCCCTATCCCGGTGCCCATCAAAAAATGGAAAGCGTTCTTAGAAATGCTGGCTATGGCAAATGTCACCGCGGAAAGCCTGTTTAAGCCTCCCACGTTCAAATTATAAGAATCTTTGTAAAGATATTGATATAACCAATCCCTGGAAAATAAATCTTTTATATAGAAGCCGGGGACAATAGCGGAATATATGGAGACCAAAGAAAATAACAAAAAGATACCTAACAGAATGATAAAAAATGCTTGGAATGGCTTTTTAACTAAAAAATATTTATAGATATAAATTAGCAATATAGGAAAAAGAAAAAATACTACTTTTGTTTGGTTTATAAAAATAGGGACGAATAATAAAAGAGAAAGTGCGATCGCCTTCCATTTGGCAATGATGCCATTTTCAGCAATAATCAACAAATAGCCTACCATTAAGAGCTGGAATACCGTTAAAATCCCCGAGCCCCCCAATGAAAATAGTCCTCCCACGGCATCAAAATCATGATAAAGAAAGAATTGTCCTATGGCAACGGGCACATTTAACACAGCTACTAAAATCAAAAATCTAAATAGCCCAGTGAGCGATTTTTTATTATTCAGATAAAATCGCGCAACGAAAAAAAGAGGTATATATTTAAAATAATTTCTGAGTCCGCAAAGAAATACGGTTAAAGAAACCCTGTTAACGATTGAAGATACTATGCACAAAAAAATCAAAACAAACAAGAAGATGTCTATTTTACTACCTTTTCTGGATACTTTATGCATCGCGATATCAACGCATACCCTAAAGGCAAGAGTTACGAGAATAAGATCGGTGACCCACAGGATTTTTTTCCCTATAAAAGGGAAATAAACGCTGACCAAAGAACTTAGGATATAGACGTTTATAAGTATAAACCAAAAGGCGATCCGTGGATTCAAAAAAGCAAATATTGATAAAAATAGGCCTAAAAGAATGGCATAGATATAGAGATTACCAAAAAGGATAGAAATAGAAATTATAAATGCTAATAAAATGACAATGTAAATCCGATCTTTAGCAAAATTTGTAAGCATATTTCTCAAAAGAATATTTATCATGTAAAGATTTTGATTACCTAAAAACCTTCTTTATAATGCCAAAGATGGTGAATAAATCCTCCCGTGCGGAAAAAAGCATCAAAATGAAATACGCGATACTACCAAGGGCAATATTAAATAAGAGAAGGTATAAAGCCATTATCTGCCTACATTGCTGTATCAAGGCATGGCTTGCCAGCCAAATAATTCCGATAAGCATGAAATAAATAAGGCTATAGCGCAGGAACATCAAAAGAAAATTCAATAGCTTTGCATTTAACAATTTATTGGCATAATAAAATATAGGAAATGCAATGAGCAAAGAATATAGTAGTATAGATGCCGCTACCCCATTAATACCGAAACGGACACCAAACAATAAAATCACAAATAATAAAATAAGCCTAAGGAAAGCGATCTTCAAATATAGATCCGATTTCCCCTTACTCAGGAAAATAGAGAAAACCGGCGACAACGCTGCCTGGATAAATCCATAGAAACACATTATCTGGATAGGTAAAACAGCGGGCAGCCATTTATCGCCATAAAAAACAGTCACGAATTCTTTGGCAGATACAAAAATTATCGCTAAAAACGGAATAACAACCGCCATAATTATCTTAGTGGTATTTTGATAAGCTTTCTGCATACGTTCATTATCTTCCTGAATAAGGGAAAACGCCGGGAATGTAACATTCGATATTTGTGAGGCTATCTTCGTCTGAGGATGAGAAACAGTATTAAAAGCAAGATTATAAAATCCAAGCTTAATTGCTCCCAAGAATTTACCAACCAAAAGATTGTCTATATTATTTATGATATTGCCCACAATCAATACGCCTGTACAATTGACAGCGTAACTGAACATTTCCTTGAATTTCTTAATATTAAATACAAACAGCGGACGCCATTTATAAAGGACCCAGATCGTTAACGCCCAGGTAAGCTCGCGCACAATAGTTCCCACCACAAAAGACCAAACACCAAATCCTTTAAAAGCTAAAACACATGCGGTGATCCCAAACATTATTTCTGCAAAAATATTTCTGATAGCGATAGGCCGGATATTCAAATCCCTTGTAAGAATGGCTACTTGCATAGAGGCAAGAGGAGTGAATAAAATACCGATTGAAACGATCGGGATTATTTTGGCGACTAAGGGATTGTTAAAGAATCTACCTATGAAAGGAGCGGTAACCAGAGAAAATAAATAAAGCACCATAGCTATGAAACAGATGCACCAAAATGCTGTACTCTTATATTCTTCATCTATATCTTTTTTATATATTAACGTGGCCTGAAAACCCCATTCTCTCAGAGGCGCGATAATTTCGGTAAAGACTAAAACCATGCTGAACAACCCGAAATCCTCCGGACTTAGCAACCTTGCCAAAATTAATATGACAAAGAACTTGATAAACTGCTGGAAGAACTGGGCCACGATATTCCAAATCGCCCCTCTCCCTGTTTTTCTTACTAAATTATCAGTCATGTTTTTCGTCTGATGTAGGAATATTGCAGTATTTTAGAAATTCATCTAAAGATTTAAACATCGGACTGTGACTTTGCTTATATAATTCATAATGATCTGGACTGGATTGGTTCCGGACGTTTATCCCCGCTTTTTCAGCTTCTTCTGCAGTCGAAAATAAAAAGAAAAACTCTTTAAAATCAGATATTTTTGGCACCCTGTTCTTTCTTCTATATATAACCAAGGCATTTATTTTAGCTTCTTCGAGCTGCCTTTCTTTATATTTCTTATATAATTGATCAACAGACATAATCACTTTTGCCGGATTTCCAGCAACGACTGAATTATCAGGAACATCTTTCGTCACAACACTGCCGGCTCCTATTACGCAATTATTCCCTATCTTGACATTCTTCAAAATGATGCTTCGAATGCCTATGAATACATTATTTCCTATAGTAACCGGACCAGCTGAGCCAAATATCTCTCCAGGATGGATTTCTCTTAAAACGCACCAATCGAAACCATGCGTTAAAATTATACAGCCAATGGCAATATTAACTTTATCGCCTATGGTAACAAGTTCCGGTCTCGTTAAATCGACTACAGTCGTACTAGGAGAAAAAAAGATGCATTCCCTGCCAATACTAATGCCTTTTTTTCTTAAATATCTTACATAAGTATCGTTATTGACATATGCCAACTTTAATTCTAAAGAAGTTACTATTTTATTCTTTAACCGGGAAATAATTTTAAATATTCCAGCCATTTTATCCCCCTTGTGGCGCCATCGGTTTTTTCTAAAATATCGGTCAGACCTTTTGCCTATAGCGCGAAATATCAATGCCTGTGAGCTTAAAAATAACGTGCTTTATTATTTTTCTAACCGCGATCTTGATGCATTCGTACATATAGGCAATACTCAAGATCGGGTCATCTGATGATAAAAATGCTTCTGTTGCATTACCTTCGGATAGAGACTTCGACTGGTGCATAAATGAAATATAATACGGCGATGAGCGATCCAGGCCATATCTGGCCCAATAGCCGATCTCGCGCCGTAAATCAAACCATTTAGTTTTATCTATTCGATGCCTTTTTTCATGTCCGATTTTCCCCGCAAAATCTTCGTATTGCCTCAATACAAGATTATTACCGCTAAAGGTTGTAATGCTGATCCATTGATTTGCCCTGGGATTAAATTCTATAAATTTAAACTTACCGTCTCTTTGATCATATTTGAATTCAAGTTCTCCCAGTCCTCTATAGTTTGTTGCATTCACAAATTTTATCGTATAATCTTTGATTACTTCGCAATGCGCAATTTCGCCAAAAGAACATACCCCAAAATCTGCAGGAAGCTGTCTTATTTTTCTTGATACTGTAATATCACTCATATGTCCTTTTTGATCAACATAGAATTTAGTTTCGTAGAAATGTTGGCATCCTCCGGGGATCTCTTCTTGGGCAATAATTTCAAAACCCTCGCCTAGTGCCTTGTGGCATAAAGCTGCCAGTTCTCTTTTATTTAAAACTTCCAATGCTTTTGCGTCTTTATATATATCAGAAAACTCTTCAATCTTGCTTAGGCCGCCTTCTTTGATAATAAAATGAGCCAACGGTTTAACGACGGAGGGGAATGGAAGATCAGCATTACCGATATCTTCTATCGTTGACGGCATAATAGTATCAGGAACCGGAATAGCAAGTTGCTTAGCAATACAAAACATCGTCCATTTATTGAATGCGACATCTATTGTTTTGTCATCAAGATACGGGTAATAGTAATATTGACTCAGTGCTTTCTTATTTAGCAAAATGAGAGCAGTTACTATATCGAGAGCTCCAAAAAATACAGATTTTTCATTTTTCTTGCCTAATGTTATAAGAAAATCAACAAAACCGTTGGGGTCTCTTATAGGATCGGGACATAGAAGAGACTTGAATTTGTTGGAAAAAGCAGCAAAATGTTTTTTATGATTTAAACCGATAATCGGGACACCGGCAAGATATAAACTTTTTATCACGCCAAAGCCACTAGGGGCTTCATATGGATATACAACAGCAGCAGGAATCATATTCTCTCCTAATCGCCAGAAAACATTGTAGTGCAAAAGAACCTAGATCAAGCTACCGATTTATATTTTAGTGCGATGTAATTATCAATTTCTGCTGCTGAAATTCTATAGCCACCGCGGCGGCCCTCTTTATAGGCCCTTATCTTCTTCTTTCTTATAAGGGAACGCAAATATTCCTCGCTTATCCTTAAAAGATTTGCGGCTTCTTTAGTCAATAGTAATCTTTTTTCCACCATAGCTTACCTCACTTAATTGGATATTTGTTTTTTGTTACAATTTAATTTATTTTATTGCAATATATCAACCGCATAAAAAACCAGATTGACCATCTTTTTGTCAATCTGGCCGCAATGGCTAAATTTAACATATATTTATAGGGTTGTCAAGGTAAGGCGAGGTTGCTTATCTAGTGGCTCGTGCTTGGGCGGTATTAGAATAAGCTGAATTACCTGAGCTGTTATAGGCGTATACTTTATAATAATAAGTCGTGCCCGCATTCAAGCTAGAATTAGTGTAGGTAGTTACGTTGGCTGATACAATAGCAACCTGGGTGAATGTAACTTTATTAGTGCTTCGCATAACCTTAAATCCGGATTCATTATTTGATTTATCCTGCCAAGACAACTTAATCCTTTTTGATGAAAGAGCGGCTGCTGTTAAATTTGCAGGAGCACTTGGTGTGGTTACAATACTCGAAGTGGTTCCACTCACAGAAGAGGATTTTGAAGAAACCGCACCATGATTATCCACTGCTTCGACTTGGTAAGAATATGTAGTGCCTGACTGCAGGCCGGTGTCAGAATAGCTGGTTAGCGTAATCGGGGTTGCGTTTAAAGGCGTGGTAGAAGAATTACGATAGATATTGTATGTTACCGTATCGCCCACATCAGGGTCAGTTGATGCAGACCATGTAAGATTAATCTGACCCTGATTTATCGCAGTAGCTTTTAAACCTTGCGGCGTGGCTGGTGGGTCATTAACCGCGGTTACCGTAATCGATACTGTGGCGATATTAGAATCGGCTTTTCCGTCATTGGCTTTAAAGGTAAAGGAATCAGTTCCATTGTAATTAGTATTGGGTGTATAGGTAAGATTTGCACCTGCGCCTGCGCCTGAAAGCGCGCCGTGCGCAGGCTGCGTGACAATAGCAAAAGTTAAGGTATCTCCATCCTGGTCAGAGGCAGTAAGGATAATGGATTGAGCGGTATCTTCAGCAGTAGTAACAGACTGATTATTGGCAATAGGAGGATTATTAGGTTGCGCCAGCGTTGTTGCACTTACAATGGAGGATTTTGATGAAGCTGCGCCATGGTTATCCACTGCCCCCACCTGATAAGAATAGGTGGTGCCTGTAGAGAGCCCTGTATCAGAATAGGTAGTTCCCATAAGTAAAGACGCGTTCAACGGTACGGATGAACCATTACGGTAGATGTTATAGCTTACTGTATCACCCACATCCGGATCATTTGCCACAATCCAAGATAAGTTAACCTGGCTCTGGCTTATGGCAGTTGCTGTCAGGCCTTGCGGCGTGGCCGGTGGATGATTAACAGGAATTATAGTAATATAGATATTAGCAGGGCTTGAATCAGAAGTCCCATCATTTACCTTAAAACTAAAGACATCATTGCCATTATAATTAAGATTAGGCGTATAGATGAGATTGGGCGCAGTGCCACTAAGCGTTCCATGAGCAGGTGGCGTTACTATGCTATAAGTTAAAGGATTGTTCTCCGGATCAGTACCGGTAAGAGTGATAATTAAGGAATTGTCCTCATTTATGGTGAATAATTTCTCATTGGCAACAGGCGGCTGGTTAGCGGCAACAGTATAGGGATAAGCTCCTATATCAACTCCGTTGTATCCTGCTTTTATTGCCGGGGAACCGCTTTGCAAATGATAATCCGCAGTAAGCAACGGATTGGCTGAGATTGAATGTGCATCCTGCCCTGAAGCTGCCTGCCAAGAAGAAAGAGTAATGTAGTTTGTCCCGTCGCCTAATCTCCCTGCTATCGTATCGTTGTAATATTCATTATAGTCAACGGTGAAATTAGCTACATCGCCAGCCTCATAAAACCAAATGCCATATCTTTTAGCTACTGAAAATATGTTATTCCGTATGAAAAAGTTTGTGCAGGTGCCAGAATTACCCCATGTTATCAAATGGACTCCGTAGGTCGGTTCTATCCAAGTCTGGTTATATCCCCAATCATATCCTGAATTTAGTGAAGTATTATTTTCTACATAAATTCCGTCCGTTGAAGCTGTTGCCCCAGCAATGTTGTAATAACTGAAAAAATCATCGCAATTAACCGCTATGTTATTCTTGACATAGATATTTGAGAAAACACATCCGGTATCATCTCCTTCAATGTTTACGCAATACCAGAAAATATTATCAAAATAATTCTTTTCTATCGTTAGATTATTGCAGTTACTATAAATATTTACAGCTTCCCCCACCCTTACCCTATAATCACCCTTGTCATCTCCACCTCCTATATAAGAAAAATGGCAGTTGCGAACAGCGCTGTGGGCGGAACCATAGAAAACAATCCCTAACCAAGCCCCATAGCGAAGATCAAGACCATCAAATATATTGTAATTTACTCCTGTTGCGTCAATAATATTCTGCTTTAAGGCACATTCAATATTCGTGTAATAAGTAGCTGGGTTCCCTATTGAGTAAAGATACAATTTATTAGTGGGGAATTCGTAAAAAAAGTACCCTTGCGTATTACAGGCTGTTTTCGACCTTTGTTTATTGCCTATAATGGCTTCGTTATTAAATATTAAGTTCCCTACATCAACAAGAAGATTTTGCGGAGCAGCTGCAGGCAGGGTATATTCTTTAGGCGGAACAATAAACCCTGCAACGGGAAATGGAGAAGCACCTTTTACAATACGGAACTCGTCTATATATCCATTAAAGAAAGCACCGGGAGCGCCACCATTATTTAAAGCGCCTATATAAAGTGCGTGTGCTACATTGGGAAACGAAAAACCAGTAAGGTCTAGGATAGGTCCGAGTATTTTCCCGCTTTGGAACATAACAAAACTATTATTCTTTCTTACGATAGCAATATGATACCAGGTATTAGCGGATATGGTTGTATTGTATACAACTGTTCCAATATAACCACTCTCAGAGAATTGCCATTGATAAGTCCCAGCGCTATTATGAAGCCCCAGGGAAACTCCATTATAACTATTATCCAACTGGCTAAAAACCGTCATAGAGCTTCCGGTTGCGGGTATCGTAGAAAACCTCACCCAGAAATCTATGCAAAAATCTCCTGAACCAAAGGCAAAATCATCGCTGTCCGGGAAAGAAATATAATCAGAAGTTGCAGAGGCAAGCAGTATAGATGCCGAGCCAAATTCTTTCTGTGCGGTCGAGAGTTGAGCCGAACCACTAAAGGTCGCAGTTCTTCCGTTTGCATCATCCGAAGTGTAATTCGTTGCTCCATTGGTTCCGTTAAAATGACATAATAGTTTTGTCTGTGAGGAAGGGGCCGACCAATCAGGAGACACGCTCCAAAGATTATTTCCTTCATCTACCCAATCGGAAGTTGATATTTTCTGGATACTTCCTAATAACTTCGGTAAATCACCAGTTCCATAAGCCCCATAGGTTATATACCCGCTGCCGGCAGAACCGCTTTGAGGAATTAACTGCTCCCGCCAAATTTCTCCACTTTTGAATAAAACAGAGTCTCCCGGATACAAAACTAGAGTATTAACCTTAGATATGGTTTGTAACGGAGTTGACTCTGACAGGCCGTCATTGGTATCGCTGCCTGCCTGGGAATCAACATAATAAGTAGCTCCCCAGGCAAGAGTGCAGCAACCTAATAATAAGGTAAGGATTATTATTCCTGTAAAGCGCGTTTTCATTTTTCTTCCTATGTTTATGAAAACAAAAAAGCCCTAAAGGTCACCTTTAGGGCTTAAAATACAACAAAAAACCATGGGGGGTACCCATGGCCTCTCTACCCCTTTGGCAGCCCAGCCTCCCCCGCCACCGGCGAGGGACTGAAGCTTTGCGCCCCCAGGTTACCCTGGGTTTGCCTTTGTCAGTTGGTAATAACTAAATTGTCAACCTACATGCATTTGTTCAACAAAAGTATAACATATTCCCGGGCATTTTCAAGGTGGACAATAAAAATATTATTCCCCCTCTCCCGGGCACAAGCGATTCTGTAATTTCGTAAGGACCTTCTTGTATTTTTCATGAATCAGGGCGCGGTCGAAATCCCGGAACCCCTGAAGCATTTTGTCCCTCCTTGAATAATTTGTTACTACTTCAATTTATCTGTAATTTGATATAATACCCCACCTGCGGTCTCGGGCCGCGGCATCATAAATCTTCTGGCGGAAACGGCGACTTGCGTCGATTTATCCGATACCCGCGTTAGCTTTATCGTAACGCTTGAGCCGTCTGCGGTACCGGTAATTATTCCAGCACCCTTATCTGCCCTCTCGACTCTACCCATACTCTGCAGCGCACGCAGGGCTGCCTCATAAACCGTATCAATGGGGAATTCCAGCTTCTGTTGCGCGTTGTCTTTTCCCGTAAGCGTGGTAAATACTGTTATGGGGATAAAACCGACCCCGGTAAGGAGTGCTGCCCCATAAACCGTAGCCCCTTTTATCCCGGCGGCCTTCATCGGCTCTGTTAAAATAATAAGAGCCAATTGCTCGGCGCTAGTTATATTTTTGAAAGATTTCTTAAAGTTAATGTCGTATACTTTTATCTCGGGCTCTGGACCTATGCTAAAATCTTTAGACACGAGCCTGCCTATACCAAGGTTAAGTATATCAATCTGCATCGGCATCTGTTTGGCGGACTTACCTCCTGCTTTCTGCTGGGACACAGCCAGGGAATCCACGTTAAGCTTTCCTTCCTTATTCTTCTCCAGGCCAATCTCCTTTAACTGCACCTCGACTAGAGGAAGATGTAATTTACCTTTAAGTAAAGACGCCAAGTCGTATTTTACGGCTAACTCCGGCATATCTAAAAGTATATTCCTTGTGAAACCTTGAGGATTGTACATCTTAAAATCGGTAATACGCACTGACTGTTTAAGTATCCCCAGGGATAACCAGCCGATAGTTACCTTAGCGCCCGTAACTTTAGAGGCGACCGCAGATACCGCGGATTTAATGATGAAATCCTTGGCAACTAAAAGCACCACTAAGCAGACAATAACTATAAGCACAATAATAAGAAGCGGCTTTTTCATGGGTATCCTCCTTTAATAATTCTCTGCCAGCACCTCATAAAATGACTGCGGGTGCTTACAGGCAGGGCAATCTTGCGGCGGTTGGGCGCCTTCAAAGATATAGCCGCAATTAATACAGTGCCATTTCACCGGAGATTTCTTCTTGAATACCTCTTTGTTTTCAATATTGCTGATTAACTTGCGGTAACGCGCCTCATGAAACCTCTCAACCTTTGCCACCTGCTCAAAAGAGCGCGCTATCTCCGGAAAACCCTCCTCATTGGCAATGCGGCCGAAATCCTGATACAGGGTTGTCCATTCCAGCTTTTCCCCCGCTGCCGCTAATTCAAGGTTACTCTTTGTATCGGAAATCTTGCCTGCCGGATACATGGCGGTAATCTCAACATCTCCGCCTTCAAGGTGTTTAAAGAAAACCTTGGCGTGCTCTTTTTCATTCTCGGAGGTTTCGATAAAGATATTTGCTATCTGTTCGTAACCCTCTTTACGCGCGGCGCTGGCGAAGTAAGTATAGCGGTTACGCGCCTGTGATTCCCCGGCAAATGCCGCAAGAAGGTTTTTCTCGGTTTTTGTGCCTTTGACTGATTTCATATTTCTTTCCTCCTTTTAAAATAAGCCATGCCCTTGGCGTATTGATTTTGGCATACCCCTGGTGCTTATGCCAAAATCACACCGAGCTATGCTCGGTGCTGGCTTATTTTACTCCGCACTATGTGCGGAGCTTTAGTTTACTTAACCAGAGAAACTATGTATTTCTTTACCATCCTTATAGGATGATACGATAACTTTGATTTTCTTAAATTAAGCGCTATTCTACAGGATGCCTTAACTCCCAGTAAGAATCCTCATTTATTTTTTAAGATGGAGTAACCTTGCGTTAATTGCGACAATTACAGTGCTTAAAGACATAAGTAACGCGCCGAAGGCAGGGCTTAATATAATGCCCTGTTTATAGAATAACCCAGCGGCAAGCGGTATGGCAGCCGCGTTATAACCTGTTGCCCAGATAAGATTTTGCACCATTTTATTGTACGTTGCGCGGGCGAGAATTAAAATTGCCACCGTATCAAGCGGATTATTTTTTACGAGAATTATATCTGCGGTCTCTACCGCCACATCCGTTCCGCTTCCTACGGCAATTCCCACATCTGCAGCAGCTAATGCCAAAGCGTCATTTACTCCGTCACCTGCCATGGCAACAACCAGCCCTCTTGACTGTACTTCTTTTACCTTCAGGGCTTTCTCCTTGGGTAGGACCTCTGCGAAATATTCATCGAGGCCCACCTCTTCTGAAACCCATTGCGCAACCCGCCGGTTATCTCCGGTAAGCATCATGCATTTAATTCCCATACTTTTAAGCATACTGATTGCTTTTTTTGATTCAGGACGCACGATATCAGCTAGGGCAATTGCGCCTTGCAATTTTTCATCAATCACAACAAAAACAACGGTCTTGCCCTGCGCAGCAAAAGGTTTGATTTTTTCCTCATCAAAAGAAATATTATTTTCCTTCAAATATACGGTGCTTACTACTTTGACTGCCTTACCGTTGACCCAACCTTCTGCTCCTTTTCCGGTAATCGCCTTAAATCCCTCTACCGGGAAAATGCTTTCGGCCGAAGAAGTAATACCTTTTGCAATAAGATGCTCTGAGCGCGACTCTACTGATGCCGCATATTGAAGAAGTTCATCCTCTTTTATACCTTGCGAGAAAATAACCGTGTCTGTCACTGCGAACTTTCACTGAGTCAGTGTCCCTGTTTTATCAAAGATTATCGCCTGTATTTTGCGTGCTTTCTCAAAGGCAACCCTATTCCTTATCAATAAGCCATTTCTTGCCGCAAGAGAGATAGAAACAGCTACCACAAGAGGTATTGCAAGGCCCAGCGCATGCGGGCAGGTAATAACCATGACGGTTACAGTCCTTTCCAGAGCGAAAGCAAAATCTTTATGAAGTATTGCAAGCCACGCCAGGAGCGTAAATGCCCCCGCCGTTAAAGCAACCACGGTAAGCCAGAACGCAGCGCGGTTTGCCAGGTCCTGAGTATGAGATTTACTCTCCTGTGCCTCTTTAACCAACCTTAGCATCTGCGAAAGAAAAGAATCCTCTCCTACCTTTTGGGCTTTAATCGTTAACGAGCCCTCGCCGTTAATGGAACCGCCGATAACCTGAGCCCCTTTATCCTTTAAGACCGGAGCGGACTCGCCGGTAAGCATTGACTCATCAACCGAACCCTCCCCCTCTATCACTTCTGCGTCAACAGGGATTTTCTCGCCCGGCTTAACAATTACCGTATCTCCGGCCTCTATCTCCCCTAAGGCAACTTCTTTTACGCTGCCGTCAGGCATAATCTTATGCGCGTGAGCAGGGAGAAGTTTTACAAGCTCCTCAAGCGCACTTGATGCGCCCATAACAGACCTCATTTCAATCCAATGGCCCAAGAGCATAATATCTACGAGCGTAACCAGCTCCCAGAAGAAAACCTTGCCGCTTAATCCGAATACGACTGCAGAGCTGTATACATATGCAGTCACAATCGCAACCGCGATAAGGGTCATCATCCCGGGCTGCTTTTGCGCCATTTCATCGTATAGCCCTTTCAGGAAAGGCCATCCGCCGTAGAAGAAAACAAAGGAAGAAAGTATGAAAACGACAAACGTATCTCCGGGAAACCTGATTAGTCCGCCCAGGCCCAGAAAATCCTGAATCATCGGAGAGAGTATAAGTATGGGAATAGTAGCGGCCATGGATATCCAGAAGCGCCTTTTGAAGTCGGCGACCATTTGTGCGTGATGCTCTCTATGCCCAAAACCTGAACTCATATCACAGCAACCGGATTCCTTTTTTCCGCCTGCCTTTGCCTTAAGGAATTTATCCCGACAGTGATTACTGCAGAAAAAGTAACTCCTGCCATCCTGCTCTAACTTTACGGCCTTATTTTCTTCTACTATCATGCCGCATACCGGGTCTCTTGGCATAACCGCATACGCTCCTTAAATTAATATTATATAAATATTTTTGTATTATTGAATTACCTAAATCCACCCTCTCCTGACTTTTTTCTACCCCAGAAGAAGGTGGAATTACATATGGAATCGCTTTGGAAGGATATAAACTGGATTCTTATTTGTATTTATCGGCAATGTCTCCGGCTATGGGCAGCTTAAAAAGCTCTCCCTGATACGCCTTAAACATCAGTAAAACCCAGAGGATTATTTGCGCAATCCACAACAAGGTAGCAATGGTATAGCCGATATAATACATGAAACGGAACATAACACCCAGCACAAGGCTTAAGATAAAAAGGCTGCCGAAGGTAATAATCGACTGCATCGCGTGGAAACGCACGAATTTATTCTCTTTTTCAATCAGGTAAAAAATAATCCCGGTGATGAACCCAAGAAGATAGCTCAATAAACCGGCGACATTCGCCTCGATACCTGTCGAGGTCTTGCCTAAATCCTTCTTTTCCATAACTGCCTCCTTTGTTGTTTGTAATATTATAGTATAAGAAATAAATTAATTCTATCCTTTACTCCTTGGGCGCTTATTGCGCAGTGGCCTTGGTTTTAGTTTTAGGCGGCTGCTGCTGGGCCTGAGCTTCAGCTGCTTGTTGAGGACGGACGATGGTTATATTTTTTATCGTCTCTTCCTGTTTTGCGCCTGCCTGGAACGAAAGCTTTAAAGGAATTACATCTGTCCCGGGTATGCTGCTTACTGCCATAGGGATATTCAGTTGAAGGTCCCCAGGGTTAAAGCTGGCAAAAGTCTGTGAAAATATTTCGGTAGTGCCGGCAAGTATTTTTAGAGTGGCATTGGCAATAGCATGATTAATTCTTACTGCGCAAACAAGGTTTATGGTACTAGTGGTGCCTCTGACTATAGTACCGCTAGGCGTGGTAAAACTTATAATTTTGAAATCCGGCAGCGCAATCGTAGAAAAAGTTACGTTTTTAGTTTCGGTTTTAATCGCATTACCGGTAGTACTATTAGCCAACAAAGAACTGGTGAGCTCAACGGTATAGTTATGTCCGTCGATTAAATGTGTCAAGTCCAAAGTGACCGGAGAAGCCAATACATGCAGATCCTGATTTAGGATTTGAGTGTTCGTAGTTGTGTCTCTTAAAACAAGTTGGTGCTGAAGAATCTTAGAGGTAGAGTTAATATTAAGTTTTGCATTATTACCCGTAATATTATCCACTGTGGCGCTCAAGCCTATAACAGGCTGAGATGTAGTAAAAACCCCTTCTTTGGCCACTACGGTATTGCCGGAATTATCCTGCAGCACGACTTTGTATTTATAAGTTGTGGCAGGGCTCAGGCTGATCAGGTCGAAATAAAATGAGTTTTTGTTTGTTTTTGCCGGCGTCTGATAAAGATAATTTGCGCTTGACTGCTGACCAAACTGCACAAAAGCAGAACAAGTGTTTTGAGTATCAAAAGAGATCGTGGCCTGAGTAGCATATATACCGAGAACGCTTACGTCACCTGAAAGCGCTGGTGGCGTATGCGGCAGGCGTATTTCAACATTTTGCATCTTTGAGCCGCGGGACAGAGTCATAGAAGTTGAAGCATAAGGTGTATAATTATCTTTACTGGCATTTATAGTGAACTGCATTGGGTTTTGGTCATACATTTCTACCACAAAAGAAAAAGCTCCGCTAGAATCCGTATTGGTTTGTGCGATAGTCGGGGTTACGGTCTGGGTTGTGCTTGCTCCAGAACCATGGCCCACATGGTCAGCTGATTGCGAAGTAGTAGATGCGGTGGTTACGGTAGTAGAGGGGCCTAAAAGTTTAACCGATGCTGAGGAGATCCCTGTTTCGGAAGCCGCTTCTTTAACACTTCCGGAAATATAAATCTTCCCGTCAGCTAAAGTAAAGTCTAAAGGAATAATTTGTCCTGCGGTAAGACTGGGGGTGGTTGTAGAAGAACCAAGGTAATTATATTTCTTTGCGGTAATTGTATATGTTCCGGGATTTACCTCTACTGCATACTGGCCGGTTGCGCCTGTAGTAGCAACCACTTGATCCGTGCCATTTAGACATATATTTGCTCCGGAAAGCGCATTATTCTGAGCGTCCTTGATTGTGCCGCCGACAATGGCTGTGGTGGGCTGCGTAACAATGGAGTAAACGCCCTGCTTGGCAACATCACTGGGCTGGCCGGAAACCATGCGATAGGAATAAACCATGTAGTAATAGGTTGTGCCAGGGTTGAGGCCGCTCACCGTTATAGTGTGGCTTGTGGTCTCAGGGTAATAATTCCCCGTATAGACGGAAACAGTATGCTGGGCGCCGCCGGTGGATCCGTTCGGATCAATAGTAGACTCTGTGCTATAGAACATGATTGTGCGGGCATTAAAAGAAGTTGTCCAGTTAACCGTGATACTGTTCGTAGTGGAGGTGGCAGAAACATTACTAATCGTGGGTGCTGTATAATCAGGTGGTGGAGGAGAAGAGCTTCCACCGCCGCCGCCAAAGAGGCCGGATATTTTGTTTTTTGCGCCGCTCCAAGCGGAGGAAGCGCCGCTGGCAACAGCTGAAGCCCCGCTTGAAATCGCAGAGCCAGCGGAGCTGGCAGCACTTGATGCGGTATTATAGGCTGCCGATGCGTAGTTGCTTAAAGTATTGACAATTTCGTTTACCTTAGTGGATACTGTTTGGGCTCCGCTTTGTATCTGTGAAAAACTTACCGGAGAACCCGTAGCAAAGCTCGACGGAGAAATAGAAGGCATATGGCTAATAACGTTGTTGACGGTGCTCGTTACCTGCTGCTGCGCGCTATTATAGGCCTGGGAGGCGGTTGAGTATGCCTGTGAAGCAGCAGAAGATGCTGCAGAAGCTGCCTGACTTGCAGCATCACTAGCAGTCTGATATCCTTGCTGCGCAGTATTAACAGCCACATTGACAGCTTGAGAACCAGTTTCCTGGGCAAAATTCACCGCAGCAGAAGCGCCGCTTGCCACTGCGCCGGCAGCCTCTGAAGTGGCATTGGCAACTGCGGTTGCAGCACCATGCGCGGCCTGGGATAGATTTGCAGCTGCATTCGATGCCGCGACAACTCCGTCGCCTAAGAAATCAGTCGCCTTTACCAATCCTTTGCCGGCAAGGCCTAAGCCCTTATTCAAAGCATCTCCGGCCTTACCCACGCCCTGCAGGAACTTTTGAAAAGCAGCTCCGCCGATCTTTTCAAGCAAATCATTAAGCTCCTTGACCGCATCCTCAAACGGCTTGATAACCGGCTTAATGGTTTCCCATGCGGTCTCAACGCCTTTTAAGCCCTGAGCAATAACCTCATCCCTTACCTTAGCTACCTGGTCTACGTAAGGAGTGAGCTTATCAATAATCGGCTGGATATAAGGAGTAATTAAATCTGCAATCTTGTTCTTATAATTGTTGATTACGTTATTCGCTTTTTCTTTTACGAGGTTTGCCTTTTGTTTGGCAACATTATAATGCTGTGTCGCCTCATCGCCCACGGCATTTTTAGCAGCATCAACTTCCTGGCCTATCTCTGTCAGGAGTTGGTCAATCTCTTTAATGATGGGCTCGACTTGTTTCTTGATGGCGGAAGCGACCTTATTGGCCTCTCCTGTCACCAGGTCTATTGCCGTCTGATAGATTTTTGTTATCGTGCCGGTCAGGTCATACAAAGAAGCTTTGGTATTATCCCTGAATTCCGTCACCTTTTGTCTCAAGGTATCGGCTTTCTCAAGGACTTTGGCTTTAGCGATCTTATAGGCATCCAGATAGTTAGCTGGTATCAGGGATTCTATGTCGCTAAAAATACCTTTGACCCCGTCTATCAACGCGATGACGCCGTCGCAAAGTCCGTCCACAGCCGCTGCAATCGCCTTTTTAGCCACACCAACAGCAACATCTATAACTTCTTTGAGATGGTCCAAAACGCTCTTGACGCGTGAGATGACTTCATCGCTGACAATCTTTTCTATGCCTTTAAAGAAATTCTTGGCGGTGGTGGCTGCGGCGGTAGCATCCTTGATCCATGGGTCGCTCATGCGTGAAAGATTATCCAGGGTCTTATCCGCATCTTCGCCAACGACACTTGCTTCCTGCGAAGCTGTTGCGGCAACTGTATCTTTTAGTTTATTAGCAATGCCCAATCCTTCGGCGATCAATTCACCAAGCGGGCCTTTTAATCTCATAATACCGTTTTCAATGGTGATAGAAACTGTCTTACTCTGTCCGGCGGCGCTTATGGTACCTGAACCCGTAACCCCGCCTATGCCGATTCTTAACTTGGCGTTACCGACGCTTATACCGCATAAACTTACTGCGCTAGGATAAGTTAATTCTACGGTCTGTCCGTCAAAGGAAAAATTTCCGCTTAAGGCCTCATTTATTCCTAAGACGCCGGTGAATCTGCCCGTAGCGGTCCCGCTAATCAGTGATTTGGTTATATCGAGGCTGGTAAACGTAAGGGCGCATTTTGCCAGTCCGCCTAATCCGACGCTAAAACCTGCTGTATCCGCGTGCAATCCGGCTGTTGAAACAGCGAATTTAGCCAGGCTATCAACGGTAATAAGGCCAATCTTTGTCACGCCTGCCAAATCCACCTTTCCATCGTTATAAATATTGCCGCTAATCTTTTGGGAAGATAAACCGGGTATACCCATCTTGCCGCTAAATCCTATGCCTTCGTTATCATTGGCAGGCAGTATGAAGCTGCCTTCTGCGACAGTAAACGGGCCTATACCTATATCGCCGTTTATAGTCGTATAAGATTCATCCTTTTTAAAGACGAGGTCACCCAAAGGTATGGTTATAACATGCGAAATGCCGATCTGGCCTTTCAGGTGCACGCCGTCGTTCTTAACAATAACTTCGGGGGTTTCCAGCGGGAAATGTTTAATAAATAAACCGGCCACTTTTCCGCCTAATTGCGCAATGGTCTGCCCCGAACGCAAGTCTACGCGCACAGGCAGGCTTATAGTATTTATACCTATAAGTTTATTTAGCCCCGGGGGCAGGTTCAAATTACCTTTGCCGTCCAGGACAGCGTTAGTAATAGTCCCGGAAAACCCTGCCAGTGTCCATAAAGATACATAAGCATCGCCGCTAAGTTTTACCGTAGCAGTTGTAGAATTATAAGGTGTTGCCTCAAAAAGAAAGTTCTTAATACCAAGGCTAAGCTCTTCCGGGCCCACTACGCCACCCGTTAAAGGGATCCCTGCCTTTCCGGAAACAGTAAGCGTCTTCGTTTTCCCATCAACGGTAAGGGTAGCTGCGCATGATCCGGGGATCGTTACTGTATCAAACAGCTTTACCTCCTGCGAAAGCCCGGCAGTCAGCAGCTTTTTGGGCATATCTACGGTCATAGTGGTGCCGGCCACATTACATTCAATTACCCCTTCTTTAAATACCCCGGCGTTTAAAGTCAGGCTGATTATACCCTTGGTATTAATGTTAAAGGTCCCGTTTCCTACCTCTATGTCAAAAACCTTTGCTTTCCCGGTTCCGGATAAACCTTCTTCTGATAGCGTAAGGTCTCCGCTTAAATCCACTTTAATGGGAGGGGTAACGGGAGTAGGAGGAATCTCTACGGTTCCCGCCCCTTCAACCTTCATCTCCGGAGGCAATATCGGTGTTTCAAATCCTGCGTTAAGATCCTCAAGCTTAATGTCAATCTCGGTAATTCCGGGTATGCCGGTAACATTGATACCGACTCCGGCTCCGGCTTTAGCTGCGATTTTACTTCTGGAAAGGTCAAAAGTAGCAGTTGCCTGGGCAATTTGGATGGTAAGAGGCCCAATCTTAAAAGCTTCTACAACAACTCCATTAAATTTAATCTGGTTAGTGGCAATAATTAAATCCGTTATCTGGCCGATGTCGCCGAATACAGGAACATGTATAGTAAGCTGGCCGGTAATTTTTTTCTGGTTCGTGTCAATGGTAAGCTGGCCTTTAGCGTTAAGTTTTATATCAAAACTCCAATCCGGTTTTATTTCTCCAGTGGCAAGATAGACACCAGCAGATTGCTGGGTGAATGTACCGGTAAGCTTAACCCCTGCCATAGTAATCTCTTTAATCTCTGTTGCGCCAGTAGAGCTGCTGGCTTTTGTAGTAGTAGTGGTGGTAGTAGTTGTGCCGACTCCGGAGGTAGTTCCGGTACCAGCGGCTTTGGTAGAAGTACTTTTTTGTGTGGACTTGGAAGTGACTTTAGTGGTAGTAGTTGCGGGAGTAGTTGCATTAGTAGTAGCCGTGGTAGTAGCAGCGGTAGTAGTAACTGTGCTAGCTCCGGTGGTAGTTCCGGTACCGGCGGCTTTGGTAGAAGTACTTTTTTTGGTGGACTGGGAAGTGGTTTTATTGGTAGTAGTAGCGGTAGTCGTAGTTGCAGGCGTAGTTACATTGGTAGCAGTAGCAGTGGTAACAGCACTAGTAGTTGCCGTAGTTAAAGTAGTTTTCTTGGCAGTAATGGTTTGGGGCGCAGGTTTTTCTCCTACGCGGAACACCTTTGAGCTCTTGTCTTTAAGTTTCAGCCCTTCGTTGACAACTTCAACTGATAAAGTGTAAGGGCCGTCTTCGGGCTTGCTTGTCAGGTCCCATTTAAAAGAATTGGAGCCCTGTTTCAACTTCTCAATACCCTCGGTGAATTTCTGCTTCTCTGTACCCTTCTTTAATTCCAGGTTCACAACAAAGGGGCTCGCGAAATCTTCTGATGCGCTTACCTCCACCAGGACCATCAACGGAAGGCCGGAAGGCACAGCGCCTTTTTCTTCGGATTCAAGAGTTATCTTTTTGATATCTATTTTAGGTAGCGGAGTTTTTGGCTGCGCCTGTGTCTTCTTGGTTACAGCCTGGGTCGTAGTATTGGCTGCGTAAAGATTAAGCGGAGAAAAAAGGGAAAAAATAAAAAATGCTGCGGCGAGGGCGCATTTTACCATCTTAATACCTCCATATTATCAATACTCCTACTTCTTTTTTACTTTACATCAAACGGTCGTATTTTGAGCCAAGCCGGTATGATTCTACCACTATCTGCTGCTTGATAGTGTCCACATTTATGACCAATGAATACGACCTCAAAGAGGTGCTTTTAAATAAAGACATAGTTGCCCCCCTGCTCCATATCGTCGGTTCACTCCCCAGGCGAGGGCTTAGACCAAAACCGGCAGCGTGTAACGCCGTATGCAATGGCTTACCGTCTTTAGGGACCAAACCCTTGTTTACTATGTAGGTAAAACGGTTCTCCAGAACCTCTCCGTCCCGCTGCGTCTGCGCTGATTTTGATTCGTCAATAATCTTTGCATCACCAAAAAGCCTTTTAAGCACCGGCCTTATAACTGCATCTAAATCCCTTACTTCCGCCGCATTACCTTGAATATCTCTTGAACTGTTAAATGCCCGGTTATCTCCGGCCTGCTGCTTGGCTACCTTCTTCAACATCTGTTCCTGGCGTTTCTGCAGCTTCTCTAGCCCGGCCTGGGACCTGTACTTAGTAGGCTCATCTCCCTCTTTATTCCCACAGCCGCTGTTAACCGATACAAAACAAAAAATAGCCGATAAAGACAAAAGTGCCATAAGGAATCTTCCATATACTCTTTTCACCGCGCACCTCCCCATGTATTAATATTATTTACTGCCCCACCAGTTGCTTATATCCTGCATTGTCTTATTACACATTTCCTTTGCAGACTGGATCATGCTCTCTTTAGTCTGGTTACCCTTTTCCTGGAGCTGCTTCTTTAAGTCTTGAAGTTCTACTTTCCTCTCCTGCATCACTTCGCAAACCTTCTTCGTAATCTCCTTGTTATTTAATCCCTGCGCCTGGGCGTCCTTCACAGTAGATGAAACGAGGTTCTTTGCCTGCTTAAACTTTTCCCCGTTTTTCATCAGCTCATCAAGGGATGCCACTGAACTTTTAAAAGCTGTTTTATCCAGGTCCTTATTGTATAGATCTTGCAGGAATTTCTCTGCCTGGTCTTTATTGACTCCCCTGCTAAGCAGGTCTTTTATTGAACCGGAGGCGCTCTCTATTTTAGCGGTATCCATACCTTTATTACGTAAATCCGTCTTTACCTGCTCAAATAAAGCGTTTGCGTCGGGAAGATCAGCCCCAAATACAGCTACACCCAGAAAACACAGGCCGCATACTAATAGGGCAATAAACAGCCTCTTCATCTGGACTCCTTTCTGATTCAAATTATATATTTATATATACCCGGCGGCCCATGAGATTAGAAACGCTGGACTCTTTACCATAAATAATGGGGAACAAATAGGAAAAATTATCTTGGAAGAAGCTCTTGTGTAAGGTGGGTTGGTTGAAAGTCGCATATAGAGCTATTATACAAAACTATCCCTATTTTACAAGTTAAAATTTAACCCTCGCCTCATACCCTGCAATAGTGGTATAATAAACACATGCAGAATAAAAGCTTTACCGCTTTCCCCTCTACCGAAAGCAACCTGAAAGAATTAATCGCCCGTATTGATATTGAGCGTTTCAGGAAAGAGCGCGTGCCTGCCTGTTCATTCCTATCGAAAAATTGCATTGGAATGTGCTGCAGCCTTCCGGTAGCTGTAACACTGGAAGAAGCAGAGGTATTGACGCGCCTCGTAAAAGATAAAACAAAGGTGTTCAGGAAGATGAGGCTTAAAATACGGGGAGCAGTCATAACAATTGACGCAACAACCCAGAGAATGTGCCTGTCAAAGAAACGCAGAAGTTTCCTGCAGCTCAATAAAATTATTTATAATTTGATGAATAAAGATAAGAAAATGCGCGCGTTTGATTTCAAGGTTTTCCTGGGGTTTATCCGCACCTGCGTATTCAGTATGGCAGACGGCTCCTGCGCCTTACAGCGGTTATCCGAGCAGCAGGGTTTACACAGGTGGTATTATAAACCCTTTAACTGTTGGAAATATCCTTTGAGTATAAACAAGGGATATTTAACCCTTCCGGAAAGATTGGGCAATGCGCAATTTCCCTGCCACGGGGATAAAAATATATCCAGCTATGAAGGATTACGGGAAGAATTGTTGTTCCTAGGTAAGATTATGGAGCGGGATATTCTAAAAGAAATAGAAGCAACAAGATAAATTTAGCGTTTTCTTTCTAAATCATCTGATTTCAACTCCCACCCCAACTCCTGCTCTTTGTTACCAGTTTTATCGAGGTTCTCCATTTTATCGGTTCCTGGATTCGCCTTTTTATTCAAATCCTCACCTTTTCCCAAGTTATCAAATTTAATATTAGTTTTATTGAGATCATCGATTTTCCCGGCTTCCAGCGTAGCATTCTTATTCACTTCTAAGTTCGTAAATTTATCTTTATTCATGTCCGTCATCTTATAGGTCATTGACTCAAGGCTCTCTACTTTTCCGGAAGGCAATTTCTTTTTCCGGTTAGTAAGGTCATTGCCCTTTAAATTGCTGCTTACGGACTCGGCAAAAACCATATTCATAAAACCAAAGAAAAACACAAACGCCGTGATAAAAACACTGGTAATCTTTTTCATCTATCCCTCCTGCCTTTCTTTTATATAACCAAAATATTATAATATCATACGTGCTACGGTGCAACTACTTTATTACTATACTACATAAATCCCGTGAAATCACTTCTTAAACGGGTCGTATTCGGACGGGTATCCAGGATTCACAGGAGGCCTTAATTTATTCGGGAACTCTATATCCGTCTTAATATCAAAATACACCTGTTTTAACAGCTTGAATACTTCATAGGGGTTCTCGACCGCCCAAATGGCCTCGCGGGATGTCCTTGCGGTAAATATGCCCACGCCGGAAATAAAAAAGATATCCCCTGTACCGGTAATCCTTCCTATCAGCCCTATCCTTACCGATACATCAGTTAAATTTGTATAGTCTACGGTGGTAAAGTTTCTGGCGAAGAACCCAGATTTGGTGATAATCCTTTTTGAGGTAATCGCGTATTCTATGTACGGAAAAGAAAAAGTGGCCAACAGCGGAACCATAAAGAAACTCAGGCCTACTAACGTATGAGGGACCAGGATTATCCAGAGAAAAACAGGGGCTCTGCCCAGGATAGCTAATAAATAAAATGGGAGCAGGAAGCTGCACCAAAAAAATCCGATTAACATAACAGGGGAATATTTGAGTATATAGGCGATATACTTGGGCTTGCCGCGCCAAAATATTTTTTCGTCTTTATCCAGTATCTTGTCTATCTCGCTTGCCATAATAGTTTCCTCTTATTACCCTAAATAAACTTCTTATTTACTGACGTGCGGCTTTTATTTTCTGGGACTGTTCTAATAATTTCTGCGATTCTTCCTGCTTGCCGGTTTCTTTATAAAGTTTTGCCATGTTTTCTGAAACAGTCGCGGCCTCAATGCTATTCTCCCCCGAAACCGACTCTGCCGTCGCTAGCGAACGCTTATAATAAGATTCTGCCTCGGCGTATTTTTTCTGCCCCTGGCAAGCTTTCCCCAGGTTATTCAATGATGGCCCGATATAGTACTTGCTAAAGAACGGTATCTCTTCAGCGCAGGTTAATTCCTTTTGAGCGACTATGGATGCCTCATCATATTTATCTTCTTGATAAAGAGTATTGAACTTTTCATTAGATGTTTTCCAAGTGTTATATTTTATATAGGTGTATAAAGCAAATATCAATACGATAACCGCAATAACTTTAATTAATATCTTTATCATTGCTGCCCCCCTTATACCTTCTCATTCTACGCCTACAGAAAAGGTTGTCAATTATTTTCGGGCTGGAGGCATTTTATTTTCCGAAAAGAAGCTTAAAAGGCAAAGAAGCTATTTCTAACGCGCCCTTGGCTCCTGTCTGCGCCGTGCCCCAGGCCGCATTAAAAGTATCAGTGACATTTGAAAAGATGGGCTTTACCGTCAAATTAATCAATTTTACAATCTCGGTGTTTTGTATTGCGTTATAAATAATCAGCTTTATCACTTCATCTTCGCTTTTAAGGTTAAGGAATGCCCGCCGCTTTATACCTATGGTGTATTTATGCGTTTTCTTGGCAGTGCCGGAGTATTCCGTATAATTTACCTCGCCGACAGATAATACCAGGATATCAAAAGAAAAAGGTGTCTCATCCTTACGAGAAACACCCTCCTCTTTAACCGGAATCAATTCTTTAATATTGATCTTGCCTTCCCTGTTTTTAATGACATTTAACCGCGCAAGGTCGAGGCCCACCACATAGATATCGGGATTTTTACGCATAAGCACCTTTACCGGATCCCATATTATGCCGATCAAAGGTATATAAGCAAGCTCCTTTTCCTCGAAACCGGGGGGGTTATGGATGGTTACACCCTCTGCCCTGATAAGAACCATAAGCGGAGAGAACTCCAGCTTCTGTATTGTAATATTAATCCCCAGCTCTTGTTCTATTTCATGCTCAACCAACTCCTTTATCTTGATATGCTTTACCACAATAAAGAGCGTAACCGACAAAATAGCTATGCCAAGAAACACAATCCCTAAAAATAGAATAAGCCTTTTTAGTATTTTCATAATCACTCTCTCCTTCTTCTCATAAGGTTAATCATCTTTCATCCTAATCTTTTATGGAACCTTAAGGAGCTTAACGAAATAACAGTAGTCCCTATGAATAAAAGAGCCAGAATCTGCGGCCAGAGGATATTGATACCGATACCCTTCAGGAATATGCCTCTTAAAATCTCAAGATAATACCTTAAGGGATTTACTAAAGTAATGTACTGGACAATCACGGGCATGCTGGTTATCGGAAACATAAACCCGGAAAGAAGGTTGACCGGAAACAGGAAAAGAAACATTGACATTGCGGCTTCCTGCTGGGTGGAAGAAATCGTAGAAATAAATAACCCCGCTCCCAGAGTAGTCAATAAATAGACGGAGGTTGAGCCGATAAGTAAGAGTATGCTCCCCCTTATCGGCACCTTAAACCACAATACCCCGACACAGGCAACGAAAATAAGGTCAATGAAGCTGATCACGGCAAAGGGCGCGATTTTACCCAGGATAAGCTCAATCGGCTTAATGGGACTGACAATCAATTGTTCCATGGTGCCGATTTCTTTTTCGCGGACTATTGCCATTGCCGTAAGCAGTATCGAGGTAAGGGTAACTATCAACGCGATTACTCCCGGTATATAATAATTCCTCGATTCAAGGTTCTCATTAAACCAGGCGCGGTCACGCAGGTCGACACTAGGAAAAACTGCCTGCTGTTGCAATAATATATTTGCGCGCTCCTGTAAGACAGAATAATTGTATTTCTGGATAATCCTGCTTGCGTAAGATAAAACAATACCTGCCGTGTTTGAATCCGTGCCGTCGATTATGACCTGCATCTGGGCCCCTTTATTCCCCTCTAAATCCTTCGCAAAACCGTGATTAAAACGCAGCAGCACACTTACCTTTGCCTTGTCTATCAGCTCTCTTGCCTGTTTATCGTCATACACATAATTTTTTATGCTGAAATACCTGGAATAAGAAAATGCCCTGATGACGTCGCGGCTTTGAGCCGTATTATCCAAGTCGTAAACTGCCGTCGGGATATTCTTGACGTCGGTAGTAGCGGCGTAGCCGAAGATAAGCACCTGGATCACCGGTGAAATAAAAAGTAGCGTCCTCATCCTCGGGTCTCGGTACACCTGTTTGAACTCTTTAATCAGGATTGTCTGGATACGCTCAAACATCGCTTATTCCTTCCTAGGTAACCTTCTTTTGGAACTTACGGTAAGCCGTCATTACCATAAAGACCGCGAAGGCCAGCAAAAACAGCGCCGGCCTCCATAAGAAAATAATCCCCTCTCCCTTTAAATAAATCCCTTTAAGTATCAGAATGAAATAACGAGGCGGCAGAAAAAAAGTAATCGCCTGTATGATTTTTGGCATATTGTAAATAGGATAGACAAAGCCGGAAAGCAGGAATGTCGGCAGAAACGTAGTAAGAATCGCCAACTGCGTAGCCAAGCGTTGGTTTTTGGCAAAGATAGAAAAATATAGCCCCTGCGCCAATGAACCGGTAAGAAATATGCTGCTTAAGATAAGAAGCAAAAACAGATTCCCTCTTAAAGGGACACCGAAGACAAACTGCGCCATTGCCACGGCAACCAGAAGGTCAAAGAAACCGATGATAAAATAAGGTATGAATTTGCCAAGGATAAGCTCACCGCGGCGCACAGGCGTTGAAATCAACTGCTCCATGGTGCCTCTCTCCCATTCCCTGGCAACGGTAATGGAAGTAAGCTGGGCAGCGATAATCATCATGATTACCGCGATTAATCCGGGGATAATATAATTCCTGCTCTTTAAGTTTTCGTTAAACCAGACCCTAGGCCGCATATCTATGAGCGAAAGGTTTCTCTGGCCCATTTTTGATAAAGAGCCGGCTATCAAGTTTATGTTATACTGCGAGACGACGGAGTTGGCATAACCCATGGCAATAGTAGCGGTGTTAGAATCGCTGCCGTCTACCAACAGCTGTAAAGGCGCGGCCCTGCCTGCCTGAAGATATTTTGAGAAATCCTTCGGTATCACCATGGCCATAAGGACTTTCTTGGTATCTATATAATGTTGCAACTTATCATAGCTATCGACATAACCTGTAATTTTAAAATAACGCGAATTCCTGAAATTCAGGATGAATTCGGAAGAGACCTGCGATTTATCCTGGTTCCAGATAATCATAGGTATATTGTCAACATCAAGGCTCAGGGCAAATCCAAAAATCATTAAAAGTAGCACCGGAATAAAAAGCGCCAGGGCCAAACTCCTGTAATCGCGGATAATCTGGATGAATTCCTTCTTGACTATAGCATTAACCCTTACTAGGTTCACACTTTTCTCCCTGTCCCGCAGCGTCGTAAGATTCGATAAGAGAAACAAAAACATCCTCTAATGACGCGCTTATTTTTTCTACAGAATAATCTTTGGCCCCTTGCTGACTGAATAAGCCGGTAATCTCCAGTGTTGCACGCTCTATATCCTTTACAATCGCGTGCAGCGCCGCTCCGAATAGCGCCACTTCTTTTACCGGTTCTAATTTTTCTATTTTCCCGATCCAATCTTGTGGGTTAGATACCGATACTTTTAAAACACCTTCCTTCATGCATTCCTTTTTTAAATCTCCGGGAGTGCCGATGGCAATAATATCTCCACGGTAAATAAGCGCCAGTCTCCCGCAATTCTCTGCCTCATCCATATAATGAGTGGTGACAAAAACAGTAACGCCCTGTGCTGCCATTGCCTTTATAAGATTCCAGAAGTTATTCCTGGCAATAGGATCTACGCCAGAGGTAGGCTCATCCAGAAAGATTATTTTCGGCTCATGTATAAGCGCGCATCCTAATGCCAATCTCTGCTTCCAGCCTCCTGCCAGAGTGCCGGTCAAATGCGACCGGAACGGCTCAATACCCGCCATCCTGATTATCCACTCTTCGCGCTCCTTGCGCATTTTTTTCGGGATTTTGTAGATACCGCTGTAAAAATCGATATTCTCTTCCACTGTTAGGTCTTCATAAAGGGAAAATTTCTGCGACATATATCCAATATTCTGTTTTATTAACTCCTGTTGCCGGTTAATATCATAACCGCCCACACTGCCGGCTCCTGAGGTAGGCGCCAGGATCCCGCAGAGCATCCTTATGGTCGTGGATTTTCCTGCGCCGTTAGGCCCAAGGAAACCGAAAATCTCTCCCTTTTTTACTTCGAAACTTATCCGGTTAACCGCGGTAAAATCTCCGAACCGCTTCTCTAATTTATCGACCTTGACTGCTATATTATTATTTGAGTCCATAGTCATGTAATGTCGAGATAAAAGCTTCCTCCAGTGTACTTGCCTTGCGTTCCATCCTGATATTAGAGGGAGAATCGCATTTAAGGAGCTTACCCTGATGAATAAGGCCTATTCTTCTGCAACGCTCTGCCTCATCAAGATAAGAAGTGGAAAACAATATCGTTACTTTTTCTTTTAGCAACTGATAAAGTATCTGCCAGAAATCCCTGCGCGAGACAGGGTCAACGCCATTAGTGGGCTCATCCAGCAAAAGGACTTTGGGGGTATGGACAAGCGCGCAGGCAAGCCCTAACTTCTGCTTCATCCCTCCGGAAAGATTACGCGCCAATCTATTCTTAAATGAAGTCAATCCGCTAAAATCTAACAGCCGCTCAATGCGGTTTGCTCTTTCCTTATCATGCACGCCGTAAATATCAGCGTAAAAATCGATATTCTCTTCCACTGTCAGGTCTTCATAAAGGCCGAAACGCTGCGGCATATAGGCGATATGGTCTTTTAAGCTCTCAGATTCCTTTACGATATGCTTGCCGAAAACCCAAGCATCTCCGCCATCCGGCTCCAATATCCCGGCTAACAGGCGCATGGTAGTTGATTTTCCTGCGCCATCCGGTCCGACGAGCCCGAAAATCTCGCCCTCTTCAATCTCAAGGCTCAGATTATCAACGGCAGTAACCTGGCCGAATTTCCTGGTGAGGTTAGTGGCTTTTATGGTAACCATTCTATTCGATGATATAGCCGTCCGCAGGCATACCTGGTTTTAGCTCAAGGGCCGTATTATCCACCTTGATTTTGACCCGGTAGACAAGTTTTACCCGCTCCTCGGTAGTCTGAATCTGCTTAGGAGTGAATTCTGCTTCCTGGGAGATAAAAGAGATATAACCTTTATATGCTTTCTTCGGATACGTGTCGGTTTTTATTTCGGCGGACTGGTTAAGCTTAACCCTTCCTAAATCTGTCTCGTTAATATAAGCGGTGAGCCATATATCATGCAGGTCTACCGCGGTAAAAACAGTAGTGCCTGCCTGTACCACCTCACCGGCCTCAGCGCTTTTTACAAGCACAAAACCGTCAAGTGGAGAAGCCAGGTCAGCAAACCCTAATCTTGTCCTGGCCAACTCCAGCGAAGCTTGCAGCGCCTCTATATTTGCTTTATCCGCATCAGCTTTTGTTACGGATGCATCTCTTTTCTGGGTAGAGATAGCGCCCGCCTTAAGAAGATTTTCTGCGCGCTCGGCATCAACTTTATCCAGGCCATACTGTGCCTGGACAGCTTTTAGAGACGCCTCGGCCTGGTCCTTTATTTTCGTCAATTCATCCGTATCAAGTTTTGCGACGATATCTCCTATCTTTATTACGCTGCCCTCATCCGCGAACAACTGGATGATCTTGCCGCCTACCCGAAACGACAGGCGAACATCCTGTCCCTCGATGTTACCGGAAACCTTTATCTTTTTATTGCCGTCTTTTTCTTTTCCCTGGATATAAAGGAACACCCCCAGGGCTACTGCCGCAAGCGCGATTATTATAAGTACCCTGATCTTCTTTCTCATTTTTTGCCTCCCCCGGCGAAATAATTCCTGCCTATGGATCTGTCAAGAAACGCTCCTGCCATAAGATAATCATATACGGCTTCCGAATAATTTTTTTCTATCTGACTAAGGGTCACCTGCGAATCCAACACATCAAGGTTAGTCCCCTCACCACTATTGAAACTAACCTCGGATATCTTTAACGCTTCTCTCGCCTCTTCGATATCGTCTTTAGTCGCATCGATTATGGAAAACGCCTCTTTAAGGTCAAGGCAGGCTTTTTTGATATCCACTGCGATCTGTTCATTCAGATTTTCTTTATCCAGATGCGCCTGGGCATAGCGCGCCTTTGCCTCCTGGACTTTGGCCTTTGTAGAGAAAGCGTCAAATATCGGGATACTTACGCTAAAACCGATACTCCAGTCATTGTGCCTTTTGTTGAACATATTATCCAGGTTATTAGATCTGTAATTGTAATCCGCCCCGGCATTGACCTGCGGCAAGCCGCCTGCCCTTGCCGTTTGTATCTGCCATTTGTTTATATCTATGCCGAGTAATTTCAAGTTCATCTCGGGCCTATTCATATACGCGTTCTTTAAAAATCCTTCCTCGTCAAGCTGTATCGGAGAAAAAGCCAGTTTCTCTTTTACCTCTATTGAATCCTGCATCTTCAAATAAAGCAGCTTTTTTAAATCGGCCATTATAGAATCTATCGCGTTCTTTGACTTAACCCGCTCCGGAAGTAATTTTGAGACCTGGACTTTTGATTGCAGGAGCTCGAATTTGGAAGCCGAACCTTGCGCAAACTTCTTTTTTACGTCTTCATAATGAGATTGCGCTTGAGCCACCAGTTCGCTGGCGATACGTTCGGTCTCATAAGCAAGGAGCAGTCCGTAATAAAGCCTTTTGGCCTCAAGCACTACATCCAGCTTACGGGAACGCAATGTTTCCTCCTGGACCCTTAAACCCAGCTGGGCCTGTTTAAAGTTGGCGAAATCCGCTCCTCCGTTATAAACAGTCTCGTCTATGGATACGCCGACTTTATTGTCGTTAGTGTAGCCGCTAAAAACACCTTCATCCTTCTTCATGCCCGTTACGGGTATATTCAATACCGCTCCGTCATGCGTGTATCCTGCGTTAAGATTTACTTTCGGCAGGAAGCGGCCGTATGCCGAAAGGATATTTGCCCTGGCAACATTAATCTCCTCCTCCTGGATCTGGATATCCTTATTATTTTTAAAAGCCAGGCTAATGGTATCTTCAAGGGATAATTTATATTGCGCCGGCTCTTTGGGAGTTGCACAGAAAGCGTAAGATATCCCGAGGAAGAAACACAAGACAGTTACCGGCAATTTTGATATCATTCTCATATATTATGCGTTTCTTAAAAGCGTTTTAAAAATAAGCTGTTTTATCGATGATTTAATATCATTTATGGCGATTCCGCTCACCCCGAAATGCATCTTTATAATATTAAACTGCATCATACCCAGGAGGCTTGAAGCAACAATAACGGGGTTTACATTGCTAAGCTCTCCCGAAGCAATACCATCCCTGATTATACCTTCGATGACCTGCTGGTAAGGCAGGATTATTGTCTTTAAAACATACGGGAACGGGACAGTGGCATCCGAGGCCTTTCCGAAAAGTATCTGAAAGATGTTGATTTTACCGGTAAAATACTGGAAATGGAAATCAATCAATTTCTCTAATTTATCCTTTGCGCCACTTGTGTCTTTTAGCTGCGCTCCCAATTGCGCAAGAAACGCATCGGCATTTTCCTTGATTACCGCGAAGAAAAGTTCGTTTTTACCTTTAAAATAATGGTAAATAATCCCCTCTGAGCATTTTGCTTTTCCGGCTATCTCTTTTGTGGTAGCGCTGGCAAAACCTGCCTGCGCGGCAACCAGGAGAGCGGAATTGATTATCTTCTTACGGGTATCAAAACTTGTATCGGCCCTACTCATCAGAAATTCCCTTCCCTTTTTCTATTGAGTGAGTGCTCACTCAATAGAAAATATACCATAGTAACCCGATTTGTCAAGCTAAAACATAAATAAAAAAGGCTATGATTAGTTCTTTTAATCATAGCCTTTAATTTCTACGGCAGCCCCTAATCCGCTGTTATTTTAACCTATAGTGCCGCCCCTCATTACTTACCTGCCTTATTTTTATAATATTCCGCGGGACTCAGCATATAATCTATCAGCTTGCTGCCTGCCCCGTTTTGCTTCAGGTAGGTAATAATCTCTATATTAAGCTTGTAAATAGAGTGCGTCCGCTCTATCTCCGAGATAATAACCTCATCAGGCACTCCCTGCGAAGCCATATTTGCTATACTTGTAAGCGGCAGGTAATTGGGGTTTACGGAAGGAGAAACCTTTTCTGTTTCATAATAATAAACCTTCTCCGGATAAACGTCATAATAATAGTAATACCTGCCTAAAGGCAGATAATATATCTTCCTGTACAGGTAATAATCACTGGGATAGAAACGGTAGTGCCTGTAGAATCTATTGCGGCCATGGTCGCGATCCCTGCCGCGGGGCGAGTCGGCATAGCTTACTCCCATTCTCTGCACAAAGGCAAATAAGCACACAACCGCAAAACTTACTGCCGCTATAAATACTTTTGCTTTCATAATACCCCTCCTTGTCTATCCAACCTAATTCCTTTATTAATATAAACTAAACTTCAATTTATATAAATTGGCTATTTCCTCTTTCTTCTGACTTTTTTCTACCATAAGAAAAAGGCCATGAGCATGCTATTATCATGGCCTTCAATGCCCTATTTCTATTTTTGGCTTATTTTACGATATAACGCTCGATACAGGCAACTAAATCGTCTAGCTTCACGGGCTTGGCGATAAAGGGGTGGCCGCTTATCACAGCGCAGCTTCCTCCGACTTCCTGTTTCGTAACGAGGGCAGTTAAGAATACAATCGGAATATCTTTACATTCATTGTCTCCCTTCAAATTCGTAGCTACTTCAGAACCCTCCGTATCCGGCATCATGATATCCAACAAGATAATAGCGGGCTTAAAAGTTTTTGCCGTAGCTAGCGCCCGCTCCCCGCTATTTTCAACCATCACGGTATAGTTGCCGGTAGATTCAAGATTCAGTTTCACCGCGCGCGTAAAGGCCTCTTCATCGTCTACTAAAAGCACTTTTCTCTTTTCCATGTCTCCCCCCCCTAAAATAAGCCATGCCCCTGGCGCTATACCTTAAAAATCAATTTGACAGTGGCACCCGGCTTACCGGTGTTGTTTAAAATACTAATCTCGCCATTATGCATATCCATGATGTTCTTTACAATCGAAAGACCAAGCCCGGTCCCGCCATTAAAGCGCCGGGTGGTAAAAAATGGCTCGAAAATGTTTTTAAGGTTCTCCAGAGAGATGCCGCTGCCGCTATCGCTTATTTCGACTACTACGCGGTTTACCTCGCCGTATGTCTTTATAAGCAGGTCGCCGCCATCGGGCATTGCCTGGAGCGCATTCATGATAATGTTCACCAGCGCCTGCTCAATCTTATTTTTATCGACACTGACTTCGGGGATTCCCTCTTTAAAATCTTTTATTACCTTCACGCGATGCTTCGTAAAGAGATGCCCCAACAACGCCAGGCTATTTTCAATTATCTCATGGATATTTGCGGGTTTCAATTCCAAATTTGTTACCGAAGAAAAATCAAGCAATCCTTTAATAGTCGAATCCGCTTTCTGCACCGCATTTTCGATATCCTGTATAAGCACAAGGCCATTTTTGTCATCCAGACAGACCTTTCTCTTAAGGTATTCCAGCCCCTGCAAAATAACTGCCAGGGGATTTTTCACTTCGTGCGCCACACCGCTGGCCAGCTTTCCGACAATCTCCATTTTCTCCGCTTGAATCAGGATTGACTGCGTGGTTTGTAATTCAGCGTGGCTTTTAGCAAGGCTCGTATAAAGCCGCTGTATTTCATCAGCCCTTTGTTTCTGGCGCCAGTAAGATATCCCTCCGAGAGAAAACAATACAAAGATAATAAACCCGAAATAAACAATATTATCTCGCGCATTACGATCGATAAAAGTAGAGATTACATTGTAATCCATGGCTACGGCAATAGACCAATTATTACCGCTTACGCTAATCGGCGCAAAAGCAACTACTGTTTTGGGAATAGCGAATCCCCGGGAAAACAAAGAAAAATTAAATACACCTGAACCCTCCCTGCCTTCTTGCATCATTTTTACTAACGCCTGTATTTGTAACCTGCCCTGTGGCGCGACGCCCTGGCTTAATACTTCTACAACATTAGCGCCGATATATCGCGGTACGGGATAACTGATAAGGTTACCCTGGTGTTCAATTAAGAATGTAAAGCGGCGATTTGTTTCGTTAAGAAGCCCTACAAGTTCGCTGATTTTATCTACACGGATAAGCGCGCGGATAAGCCCTATGCATTTGCCGCCTTCACAGACCGGCTGGTCCACGGCAATTTCCTGCATAGCCGAATTAACCCCTAGTATGCCGCTTGTATACATTGTGGGTAGAGTCAATGCGATACTTACGTCCGGCAGCGATGAAAAATCTTTGTTAAGAAGTTTCTTATTGAAGGGACTTACATATTTGACGACCCCGCGCGCATCGATTAGATACAGCGCGCTAACCAACCCCTTTACATCCTTATAAGAATCATCCAAGGCGTAAAATTCTTCTTTTGTCTCTTCGGTATATGTTTGGAATAAATTCTTGCGGATTACTGCTTCCGAGGAGAGGATTTCAAGTTCCTGCTGGATATTAGAAATATATTTGTTGATGCTTTGCGTTTCGGAACGTGCGATAAGCAACAGCTGGTCCCTTGCCTGGTCGATGATCGCCGCCTCAAAATCATTGTGGTTCTTACGTGCAAGGAAACCGATAATCGCAAATACCAAAACTACCCCTATAAAAAGAAAGATTCTTTTAACAGGCATCTTCAATCGCACGGACATACCCTTTCTGTCAGTTTATACCTCTAGCCCTCAATGCCGAATATCTTTCTTACCCCGAGGCCTATAAAGAAGCTTATCGCGGCTATACTCAAACTCAACAGCGCCATTTCAAAAAATCTTCTTCTAAAAGGCAGCCCCTTGGCAACCGATACATAAAAGGTAAAAATCAATATTACTAAAAGCGCGTTTACAATGGTAAAGCCTAGGGAGACAAATATGTTCTTACACAAAAAATAAGGAAAAATCAGGAATAAAACAGTCCCGACATAGGCTATTCCCGTATAGATACTTGCCTTAAGAGGATCTTTTTCTGTTTCTTCGTGCTTTGTTGATATGTATTCGGAACTAGCCATGGACATAGAAGCGGCTAAGCCGGTTATTAAACCCACTATACCTATAAGGCGGTTGTTCTGTAAAGCCAGGGTTAATCCGGCAAGCGCTCCTGTCAGCTCAACCAGGGCGTCATTTAAACCCAGCACTATCGAGCTTACATATTTAAGGCGTTCTTCGTCAATAAGGCTGATGAGTTCCTTTTCGTGTTCTTCTTCATCGCGTATAACTGCCTCTATTTCCGGCGAGATCGCCTTCAGGCGTGCATAAACATCCTGAGCAATGCCTTCCCCTGATTCCATAAGCTTAAGTCCGAAATTAAGCCCTAAGAACCGGCAAATACGGACAAATAAGAAAACCTTCAGTTTATCGGGAGCAGATTCTTCACCGGTTAGCCCTTTAAAAACCTGGTAATGATTAAGCTCTTCACTGGAAATCCTCTCGAGTATTGCGCGGTGTTCATTATTTTTTACCAACCCGGCAAGTTTTTTGTATATTATATGTTCGGTCAGCTCGTTTTTTTGGATTTTTATAACCGACTCTTTGTCCACTCCTGCCCCCCTATGCTTATCTTTAAGATAAAAACCAGCACAAATAATCCTTCAGCAATCAATGAAGCAACTCCCAGTGGCTCAAACCACGCCTCAGGCTCAGCCGGGATTTGAGGTAATCCCACGGTCCTACTTAAACAATAGCTGATAAATGAGGCCGCTACGATGAAAAACCCTAAACCCCACCCCCAGAGCCTGCCGCGATAAATACCATAAGCAGCAACTAACGCGCCTATGCCGTTAGCATAAAAAAGCCAGCCCTTGTAAAGTGCGTCGTGAAAGCTGTCCGGAGCGTCAAGCAAATGAATGAGCCCGGTGCTTAAAATCAACACAACCCCAGCCCAAAAAAGCATTTTTCCTGTCTTCATACGGTTAATCTTCCCCAGGCGACTCCATGGCTTTACGCGCTGCTTCTGAACGTGTTAATTCAAACTTATCAAGCACCTTTGATTGGAATTTCTGCAGGTAAAGGAAAAGCCCCGGCGTAACATAAAGAGTAATGACCTGAGAAAATATCAAACCTCCGATGACGATTAAACCAAGCGGGCGGCGCGATTCTCCGTCGGCCCCGAAACCAAGCGCGATGGGCACAGCGCCCATGATGGCGGACAGACCAGTCATGGTAATAGGGCGGAAGCGCACAAGGCAGGCCTCATAGATCGCTTCAAAATCAGTAACGCCTTTCTTCTGCAGGTTAGCATTGGCAAAATCAACCATCATAATACCGTTTTTGGCAACAATACCCAGGAGCATAAAAAGCCCCACATAGCCATAGAGCGAGAGTTGCTGTCTGAAGAAAAATAACGTAAGTAAGCCGCCGAAGGTAGCCACAGGCAGCGTCGTCAAGATTGTTACGGGATGCACATAATTTTCATAGAGGATACCTAATATAATGTATTTAATAAATATCGCGATGAGAATGAGAATACCCAAACTTGCCACTGCTTCCTTAAATTGCCTAGCCTCTCCCTGGAAAAATCCGTTTACTCCGTAAGGCAGGAATCTCGCTGCCGCCTTTTCAAGATTCTTGGTTGCGGTGCCTATAGGAACACTCGGGTCTATATTAAACGAAAGTGTCGCTGAGTTAAGCTGATTGTAATGCGGGACATCCTGAGGGCCGACCCCCTGATCCCATTCGGCAATGGCGGATAGCGGCACCAGTCCCCCCGTAGTCCTTGAGTGCAGGTAAATATGGGAAAGATTCTCGGGATTCTTCTGAAATTTCTTATCCAATTCTACGATAACGTTGTATATATCGACGTCTGTCTTAAAAGTAGTGACTTTGCCCTGCGCAAATGCCAGGGTCAGGGCTTCTTCGATATCCCCTACGGTTAAGCCGAAGGTGGATGCGCGGTCGCGGTAGATCTGAATATTAAGCTGGGGCATGTTTAATTTAACGCTGTTCTGCACGTCGCGGAACCCCGGAAGCTTTTTTAAGACCTTTTCGAAATCAAGTGCCGTTGCATACAGCTGGTCCTGGTCAGGGCCAGTCAGGACATAAGAATATTTATTGCCGCGCGCAGTACTTTCAGCACCCGTGGATATCCTCAATGAAGGAAGCGGTTGCATAAAGACAAACCCCTGGGTAAGCCCGAAAAATTTAGTGCGTAGCCTTCCGATTACCTGCTGTATCGTCACTTTTCTTTTTTCTCTCGGCTTTAGAACAGAAACTAAGAATCCCGTACTTTGGTCGGCTCCGGGACTGATTCCGGTAATCGTGATAAAGCGGTCGACTGCTGGTTCATCCAACATTATCCGGTCGATAGACCTCTGAAATTGCCGCACTTTTTTCGTAGATGTGCCTAGCGGCACTAATGTCCCTCCTATTATAAAGCCGCTATCCCCTTCAGGAAGCAGTGACTGCGGGAGGGCAAAAAAGAATATCAATGTCCCGGCAAAACAGAGTATCCAGGCAACCAGGGTCGTAACCGGCCTCTTAAGAGTCCATTTCAGAGAGGCGCCATATCCGCTTATGACCTTATTCAGGAATTTATTCATAAATTTCTGCAGGGAAGCTTCTTTTTCTTTTCCCTTCTCCTTCAACATACGCGCGCACATCATCGGGGTTAACGTCAGAGAGATAATTCCTGAACAGAAGACCGCCATGACAACTGTTATGGAAAACTCCCTGAAGATCCTTCCAACTGTACCGCCCATAAAGACAAGAGGGATAAAGATTACAGCCAGCGACAATGTCATGGAGATAACGGTAAAAGTGATCTCGCGCGCGCTTTGTATCGCCGCCTGCAACGGCTTCATGCCCTGCTCGACAAGGCGGACCGTGTTTTCCAGGACGACGATGGCGTCATCTACGACAAACCCGACCGACAGGATCAATCCCATAAGCGACAGGTTATCCAAGCTAAAATGCAGCGCATACATGACCAAAAACGTAGCGATAATCGAAAGCGGCAGACTAACGCTGGGAATGATCGTATCCGAAAGCCGACCTAAAAATAGAAAAATGATTAAAATGACCAGGAAAAGAGCGATTAGAATAGTAAGCTTTACGTCATTAATAGAAGAAACGATAAAATCCGATTTATCATGAAATATAATAAGATGCACTGAACCTGGAATCTCTTTCTGTAATCTCCCAACGACCTCCCTTACGTCACGCGCTAAACTTACGGTGTTAGCGCCGGCTTCACGGGAAACTGCAATCCCAACCGTCCCGCCCCTTACCCCCTCACCTGATTTCACATAATTAATATTGACGACGTCGTTATCGATACTGTCAATACATTTGCCGATATCTCGTAGGCGTATAGGGGCATTGTTGCGGTAGGCAACGATAAGCGGCTCGTAATCTTTGGCTTTAAGCAATTGGCCCTGTGGCTCGATAGCGAATGTGCGCACCTCTCCGTTTAAACTTCCTCCGGGTATAGTAACCGTGCCGTTATTTACAGCTTGTGCCACTTCATTGATGCCAATTTTATAAGCCGCCATCTTATTGGGATCTACCTGAACCCTCACTGCGGTTTTAGCGCCAAAGACCTGCACCTGCGAAACGCCGTCTATCATACTTATCCTCTGTCCGATAACCCTGTTTCCGAAATCGTATAACTGTCCGGGAGTAAGCGTGTCGGTATTAACCATCAGATACATAATAGGCGTGTCACTGGGATTGGTCTTGGTGTAGCTGGGCGGGGCAGGCAGGTCAGTGGGAAGATTGGCGGTTGCGCGCTGAATGGCTGCCTGCACATCAGGGGCAGCGAGGTCAACACTACGATCAAGCAAAAAAGTAAGATAAACCTTGGTCTGACCCTCGGTATTATCCGAGATCATCGTAGTAAGGCCGGGTATCTGCGTAAACTGGTTTTCGAGCGGAGAAGCCACAGTCTTGGCCATGGTCTCTGGGCTTGCGCCTGGATAGGCGACATGAACCGTGATAACCGGATAATCCACTACCGGCAGGTCGCTGACAGGAAGTTTAAGATATGCCGCTATACCGAACAGTAACACAACCACTGTTACCAGTATGGTCATGATGGGCTTGCGTATAAAGGTCTCGGAAATATTCACCTTAAAATGAACTCCTTTATTTATTGGCTTTTTCTTCTGCTATCTTTAGCTCTGCCACATCAACAACGCGCATTCCGGGAGACAACCCCATTTGCCCGGAAGTAACTACTTTTTCTCCCGCCCTTACCCCTTCTTTAATAACGATATTATCCTGCTGACGGTTGCCGGTCTTAACCATGCGCAGGTCTGCTTTATTATCAGGCGAAACCGCAAATAAATAAGAGCCATTCTGGCCAAGTTGCACGGCATCATAAGGCACCTGGACCGCATTACTTTCCATGACCAAAATAAGGCGGACCTTCACAAACTGGCCTGCCCAGAGAGATCTCTCTTTATTAGGGACTATGGCTCGTAAAAGAAATGTCCCGGTATTATTATCTACGGAATTATCAAGCAATGACAGCTCGCCTGAATAGGTCTTATCCGGAGATTCATCGCTATAGATCTCCACTTTCAACTGGCTTTTTTTCATGGCCTCTCTTACTCTATCCAGGTCTGCCTCGGTAACTGTAAAATCAACGTACAACTGGTCAATGGTCTTGATATTCACCAGGACCGGCCCGTCATTTGCCTTGACAATGTTACCCAGGTCAACCTGGCGCTTGCCGCTTAAGCCATCTACAGGAGAACGGATATAGCAGTAATCGAGGTTTATCTTAGCAATATCAACGTTAGCCGCATCCAGCCGCACCTGCGCCTCCGCGCTTGCCAAGTCAGCTGAATATTTATCAAAATCCTGCCTGGAGATCAACTGTTTATTAAAAAGCACTTTATTCCTCTCGAAAGTTACTTTCTTGAGCTTCAAATCAGCCAGGTTCTGGTTCAGGGCAGCGCGTGCCTTATCGAGCGCTGCCTGAAAAGGTGCAGGGTCAATGGTAACAAGCAGGTCGCCCTTCCTGACATCCGAGCCCTCGATAAAATTTATCTCCTTTATCTTGCCGTCAACCTGCGATTTTATATCCACGTCATTTAGCGAATAGAGGTTGCCGAATGATTCAAGATAAACAGGGGCATCTTTTGCGAATGCGACCGCGGTCTCTACCGGCCGTGCTGGAATTTCTGCCGGCGGTTTCTTCCGGAAGAAACCCTTTAAAAGAAAAAATCCCCCGAGAACTAGACAGGCGATAACAACCATCTGCATGCGTTTATTGGGTTTCTTTACAGTATCCATTTAATCCCCCTTAACTCTGTAAGATTTCTGTGCTGAATTTATTTTTATATTCGGCGTGCCGGTAGAATGCGCAAGCCCTGCTACTGCCACAAATACATCCTGCCTGGATTGGATAAACTGGCTGCGCGCCTGAGAAAGATTGCTTTGAGCCTGCAGTAAATCCAGGATGCTTTTTAAACCAGCCTTATAACTTTCAAGCGCCAGGTCATAAGATATCTTTGAGGTGTCAAAGAAAGAACTGCTGTATTTAAGCTTCTGCACCGCGGTAATAAAGTTATAATATTTTACCCAGACGTCAGAACTTGCCTCAAGCTCCGCCTGAATCAGGTTATCCAGGGCGATATTTGCTTCATAATCGGCCTGCTTCTTTTTATTCCAGTTATTAAAACCGTCGAATACATCCCAGTCAACGCTCAGGAATCCTGAGTAATCATGCTCATCATTTTTAACCCCTGCCGGCTTATGGTATCTGGAGGTAGTTTGCTGCGCGTTTAATCCAAGGTTTAAATCAGGCAGCACATCGGAAAGCGCTGCTTTGGCTGCGGCTTTCTTTGAATTTAACTCTGCCCTGATAGCGGATACGTCAGGCCTCTTGCGGATAGATTCTTCAATAAGCCGGCTTACATTATCCTCATCTATATTAGTCGGTAATTCTTTAGCTGGAGCGGCAATATCGATATCGGTATCCGCGGGCACGCCGATAACCAAAGTAAGATTGGCTTTCGCGTTTTTGAGGTTACCTTTGGCGTCTTCGAACTTATAAAGTGAATTTTCATAATTTGCCTTTGCCTGCATAAGGTCCAGCTTAGGCACCAGGCCTACGTCAAACCTCTGCTGGGCAGCATCATAATCTGATTTTGTATTTTCGACATCAAGGCCTGCGGCCTGTACTTGCGACTGCGCGCTGTAATAGTTGTAATATGCCGTCTGCACGTTAAGGATCAGGTCCTGCAGGGACTGGTCATAAAGTGAATTTGCTTCGAGTATTTTCTGGAAGGTTGATTCTACTCTTCCACTACGACCGCCGAAATCAAGAAGAAGATAAGTCAACTCTGCGCTTGGGCCGTAGTAAGTATCATCTATCTTTTTCGGAAGGCTACCGAGAGAAGAGCTGGAGAACTGTTTCTCCTTGGTGATCCTCTCGGAGATGGTAAGCTGCGGGTAAAGCTCGCTTTCTGCCTGTTTTTCCACTGCCCTGGCTACACGCACGTTTTCCCACGATTGGCGCGTCTGGGGATTATTCTTTAGCGCTGTATCGATAAGTTCAGTTAAGGTAAAAGCCTTTTCTGATTTTTTCTTTTGCTTCTGGATGGCTTTCCACGCGGGGTCGGATATTTTTGCGGGTTTGAGCAGCTTTGCTTTTGGTTTTATTTTCTCCGCCTGCTTTTCGACGTTCTTTTTTTCATACGCAAAGTTCTGGGCGAATCTTTTTGCCTGGCCGAGCTTTATCTCCTCTAGCGTAGCCTTTTCTACGGAGAGCGAAGACGGCTTGGGCGGAAGACGAGCCATGTGGCATCCGGCTGTAAATAATGAAAAACCGAGAATAAATATGGGGGCTGTTTTCGGGATTTGCCTGATTTGCATAAAAAGAAAATAAATACTACCCCCCTATTGGCCGAGGGGAAAACTCTTTCAATTCCCAGTTACTAATTATAGAGACGTTACCCGATTATGGCAAGAATTATCTATCTTAGAGAAGAAAACGTTTTCTTAAAACACTTTTCTTGCCTTGATTCCGGGGTTTTATGAGGATACACTTTACATGGGTCTATCGGAGGGGGGAAATGAAATCGAAGAATATCTGCAGTTTCGGGATTATTTTACTACTGACAGCCATTCTAATATCCTATAGTCAACCCGCATTCGCAGGCAGCATATTATCATACCTCGCTCCCGGGATAGGAGGTAAGGGCGGCGGAAATATTACGAAACAACTTAAGCAAGCGATCGTAGGCCATCCCGGCATGACCGCGGGGTTAACTACCGGAGATCCTATAATAGCCGGTCAAGTCCATAATATGGGTACCATGTTAAATCCGCATTCAGATACCAAGGGCACTGATGCCTTTTTCTCGGGGTCATTTATAACAGACCCGGGTGGTTATCACGCAACTACATTTTTATCCGGCTCAAGCGGAGAAAAAAAGAACTTGAAAGGTTTAGTGAATTATACTAGGCGCGTAACAACCGGGACTGCCGCAGGAATAGGCCAAGGAGCAGCCAGGGGATTTCGATTTGGAGGACCGTGGGGAGCAATAGGAGGAGCAGTCACTGAAGGGGCAGTCGGAGGGATGGTTGGTTCCCTTACCGGACAGCAGACGAACAAACTTACCGATGATATGGCGTTGGGAAATGATAACCTTAAGAAACTACCAATTGGCCCAATAGAGGATGTGAGGAATTTCCATGGTGTATCTATGGAGAAAAATCTCCTTGGGGCATATCATCAAAGTTTCGGAAGAAGAATCCTCATCACCTGGGCTAGCATAATAGGCGGAAAGATCGGGGCGCAGCAAGGGGTAAAAGGCATTGAACAGTTCGAGGCAGATGGGTGGACTTTCCCTGCGTGGTTTAAAGCGTTTACATATAAAGGCGCCGGCATACCGCTGCCGAAATAGCTGCATAAAACCTCCCCTTATATTTCCACGCGCACAAATACCAGGAATAATTTAAGGGAATTTTAATTTAAAAGTATTCTTTTATCCTATTTGGAGAGATTTAATACCACCAGATCCAGCCAAATATTCGCACGCCAAGATAATAAACCTTGGCGCATCTCATTCCATCCTTTTTCAGGATGTTATAGAATTCCCGGTCCACTTCTTTACGCTTAACAAATGAGCGGACCTCTTTAGCAAACTGGTAAAATACATCGTGGATTAAGGAAGCGTAATAGGTTTTGCTTTGGCCGGTCTCAAAATTCACAACCGCCTCCCAAGTGCCAAAATACCAATCTTTTATCTTAAACTTCGGGCTACATCCATCCCAGGCATACCCCTTATAATTACTCCCCTTCACTATTACCGTGCCATCTTCGGATAGAGAAAACCACTCATTCTCAAACTTCCGGCCTGTTATGGAAGACTGGTACCTGTAATTTTCTTTTATGCAATAGACATATACACTCATATTGCCTATTATAACAAGAATATCTGATTTTGGGTAGCTTTGATAATTGGAAGGTTAAAAGCGGCGAAATCTATTCGGCCTTGAGCCTTGGCCCTGATGCCGCCTAAAGTCTCTTCGGGGAGCTTCGCGCCCGAGTTCAACAAATTCTTCCGGGGGGATTTCCGGGTGTTTTGATAAAGGCAGGGCAGACCTGATGATCTTTTCAATCTCCTTAACATCGCTGCGCTGGTCAGGGGTAGCAAAGGAAATCGCATGCCCGCGGCTGCCGGCCCTGGCTGTGCGGCCGATGCGGTGCACGTAGTTCTCCGCGTCTTCGGGAAGGTCATAATTAAGGACCAGCTCTATACCGGTTACATCTATGCCCCTGGCAGCGATGTCGGTTGCGACAAGCACCTTATACTTACCTGATTTAAAACCCTCAAGCGCTTCGCGGCGCTGGCTTAAAGTGCGGTTAGAATGCATCTCTGCGGCGCTATATCCCATATTCCGGATTGATATCATAATCTTACGCGCATTATGCTTGGTGCGGGAGAATAGGAGTACTGAACCGTGATATTGCGCCAGTAATTTGCTAAGCAGCTTCGGTTTGGTTTCTTTTTTGACTATGAATAATTCCTGCGTTACATTATCTGCCGTGGTCCCCGAAGGGGCAATCTCAACAGAAACAGGAAGTTTCATATAGGCAGCGGCAATCTGCATGATCTCTTTGGGGATAGTAGCGGAAAACAGCATGGTATGCCTGTTTTTCGGAAGGAAACGCAGGATTTTTGTGATCTGCGGGGCAAAACCCATATCCAGCATGCGGTCAGCTTCATCAAGCACGAGCATAGTTACGGTATTCGGCAGGAAATTCCACTGGCTCATATGATCCAGGAGCCGGCCGGGAGTGGCAATAACGATGCGGGGATTCTTGCGTAGCGCCTGTACCTGGCCAGGCATCGGAGCGCCGCCGATAAGACAGGCGGTCTTCATTCCGAATGCGTAAGCCAGGCCATAAAAGGCCTCATCAATCTGGATAGCAAGTTCTCGCGTAGGCGCAAGGACCAGCCCCACCCCCTCCGTATTCGCAAGGCGCTGCACCATAGGAATGGCAAAGGCGTGGGTCTTGCCGGTGCCGGTCTGCGCGATTCCGATGACATCCTTACCTTGGATAGCCAGGGGGATCGCCTTTTCCTGTATTGGGGTCGGCACCTTGAACTTTATGCGCTCTAGGATATCCAGGATTCTAGGGGCAATGCCCAATCCATAAAAACTTTTAGCGGGATATTTATCCTCGGCGGGCTTACTTATGTTAGGCGCCTTGTGGGTCATCATATCTAGTGATGCATTCTCCTAAGCTCATCGGTGACTTGTCCGAGATGAGCATGGCAGAATATCTCATGATTATAGATACTGAGGATATGCTTACAGTGAGGAAATTTGCATTTCCTGCCCTTGGGCGAAGTTTTAACTTTTTTCATAATACGCTACTTACTCCTTTACGATATGTATACTGACAGCGCGGGGGCCTTTGGGGGAATCTTCGATCTCAAATTCCACCTTCTGCTCTTCATTCAGGGAATCAAACTGCGCGTCTACGAGCCCACTCTGATGAAAAAATACTTCCCTGCCGTCGGTGTCACTGATAAATCCGAATCCTCTTTCGCGTACAACTTTCTTGATCTTTCCTGTATGCATCTGTATCCTCCTTGCCCGCAAGGGCATACTGTCGCAATTCTCCGCCACAGGGCGGATGCCGACCCATCCAATAGGGTCGGGCCGTTTAGCGCCAGGTATTATCAAAGAATTCATCTATGAACAAAAAAAGCCGTAAAGTTTAGTAGTCATGCCCCCTTACGGCTTAAGATTTTCTAATCTTTCACAATTGGGTTTATTATACCATAATTCTCGTTTTTTGCAAACATAATTTTCCGCCCTAATATATCAGCTTCCGGTGGCTTTTATGTGCTCTTTTGCCTTTTGTAATCTCTCGGGGAACGCGTCTTTTTTAAACTGCGAAAGCCACCGCTTCATGATGATCCATCCGCCGAAACGGATCAGGTTATTGCGCCAGGGCCTGTACCATTTTCTCCATCCTACTCTGATATTATGCAAAAAGAAAACCATGGCCGGAAAAGAAAAAATATGTAACCCCAATATGAACATATAGTGAAACTGGTAAAATTTGCCCATGATCTTTCTGCTGGAAAACTGCATTTCTTCGGCAGTAAGAGGCGCGTCCGGTTCAAAAAGCGGAAAATTTCCGTCATAATATTCCCAGCCGATATCCTGGAGCGGGTAAAGCCGTTTCTGCGCCGCAAGCCTGTGCCTTAATTCTGTCCCCGGGAGGGGCCCGGGCAACAAAATCTGTATCGAGTCAATCTTGGCCTTCCTGATAAAATCCTTAAAACGCTTTATCCGTTCTCCTGCCGGCATTTTAAAATCTACACCTTCCTTTAATGGATAGCCGAAGATAAACATGCCGTGTATTAAAAATCCGAATTTATGAAATATTTTTGTCATGGCAAGCATATCTTCCGGCTTTAGATGTTTGTTCATGGCCGTTAGCTCTTCTTCAATAGGCGACTCAAAACCAATAGCCACCGTGCTGATACCGGCTTCTCGCATAGCAGAAAGAAGTTCCGGGTCCTGGGATTTATCCAGCCGTATCTGAACGGCTAAATCGAGCCTTACACCTATATCTTTTTGATAGTCCCGAAGCATCTGGCAGAACCTTATTGTTTCCTCCCGCTGCTGCCCAAAAAGGTCATCAACAACAAAAAAATGCCTGGCATCCTGTGTTTCCACAAGAAAACTGATCTGCTCAAGAAGCCTTTCAGGCGGGGCATACCTGGGCTTTCCTTTTACAGTGCAGAACTCGCAATCCATACCGCAGCCACGTATCCTTTCAACAGGATAGATTTTAATCTTGGCGTAACGCACTAAGGAAAAATCCGGCAAAGGAAACTTCTCAAAATCAGTCAGGCGTTCTCTTTTTGGAGTAAATATAACCTGACCTTTATCTAAATAGGCAATGCATCTGACCTCATTAGCATTTGATTTACCTTCCACAACCATAAGAAGCTCTTTAATCGCTTCCTCTCCTTCTCCGATAACCACATAGTCAATGCCGGAATTCAATGCCTCGGTTATATTATCTTCAATAAAATGCTGCCCTCCGGCAATAGTTACAACCCCTTTCTCTTTATAAAAACGGGCTATTTCGTAAAGCCGGGGTATGGTACTTGTCAAGCCGCCATAAAACCCGACAACATCCGCAGGCCTCTGCTTTTGTAAAAATTCATGGTCAGCCCCAATCGAATTGCTTCTTGGCCCGTACCTGCGCAGGTTATTCTCATCAATAACCTCGACATCCCATCTATCCATTTCTTTCGCGGAGCTGGCGACGCATAACGGCCCCAAAGCCGTAGTTTTATGAGCTATATGAGAATAGATATTAAACGCTGGATACGCCGGGATTATAATCCGTAACCTCAACCTTTTTTTTGGTAAATCTGCCATCGTATTCCTTTCTATATCAGGGTGCAATGAGAATGTCCCCGTTTCCATTCTGCGGCATAAACCTTGTAGCCATCAGCAACTTTAATTATACCTCATTATGGGTAAGTGAGTTAAAGATTATTTGCCTTGGTGAATCTAGCACCCATTGCAAAAGCCTTTTGGCAATCCTTGGGGAATATCTCCTGTCGTCTTTTTAATTTCTCCTCGTGGTTAAATCTGGGCGCGACTACTTTCGAAGGGTCATCGAATTGATAAGTGTCAAAACTTAAAAGCGATTCTGCGGAGCCGAATATCAAATTTAACCGCATTTCATGAGAAGCGAACAGCTGCTGGTAACCAAATTGATTCGCCAGCTCCTCGGGAACTCCCATTGTATAGATAAACCCCGTGGGAATCTTCTTTGGGAAAAGCGAACCCGGCGGATCGGTGTAGGTCAAAAAAGGAAATAACAACCGCTCTAGAAATGATTGCATCTCTCCGGTAATATTCCCTATATAGACTGGTGAACCAAAGATTAGGGCATCGGCTGTCTCAATTTCCTTAAAAATCGGCTTCAAAACGTCTTTGACCACGCACCTGCCATAGCTCTTGCCCCCTTTTTCTTTGCAGGCAAAGCAGCTAATGCATCCTTTATAGTTTAAATCATACAAATGTATGAACTCAGTTTTGGCTCCTTGTGATGATGCGCCTTCAAGGGCTTTTTTAAGCAGCATTGCCGTATTCCATTCTTTCCTCGGACTGCCATTAAATGCCATAATTTTCATAGAATATACCTCCTATAATTGGATTATATAAAGCGGTGGATTATGAGTTACGGTCTTCGTTAATGACGCGGATCAGCTCAAAGAGCCGGCCGTAATCGCGCAGGTTAAACTTCATCACCAGGCGCGGCAGATCCGGGTACTCTTTATCTTTAAGCTCTTCTTCTAAAGCAGGAGAAGGCATAATCCGGCCTTCGGTCAGGATATCTTTGAATTCATTGTTAATGGAGTCTAATGCCTTATCTGAAAGCGGCCTGTTCAGCCGTAACACCGTCATGCCCGCAACATAACGCAGAGAATGATATACCTTATAAAAATCCTCTATATACTTAACCGCTTCATCAGCGCTGTGGGCGACCTGAAAAAGATTGAGGTCCTGTTTATTAATGAAACCGTTGCCGGCTAATTGCTCTTCTATAAAACGGATCCAACCTGCCCAATAGGCAGAGCCTTCTGGCTCCATTAAAATCAATGGACGCGGACGTGATTTCCCGGTCTGCATCAAAGTAAGCGCCTCAAACCCTTCGTCATTAGTGCCGAAACCGCCGGGAAAAAGCAGCGTTGCATCTGTCTCCTTGATGAAAATAAGCTTACGGGTGAAGAAATATTTAAAGTTGATCAGCCGCTCTTTCTCGTCAAGATAGGGATTCGGTTTTTGCTCAAAAGGAAGACGGATATTTAAAGCAAAATCCTTTCCGGGCTCAGCTCCTTTATTACCTGCCTCCATAACCCCGGGTCCCCCGCCGGTTACCACCATATATCCCTTTTTAGTGATCTTCTGCGCAAACTCCTCTGCCATTTTGTATTCTGCCGAGTCCTTCTTCGACCTTGCCGAGCCAAAGATGATCGCCTTTTTTATGTGTCTATACGGAGAGAATATCTTGAAAGAATAACGCAATTCTTTCAGGCAATTATTTATCAGCTTCAGGTCTCCTATGTCGCTGGACTCCATTCCCAGCTTGACACAGGTAGTAAGTATTTCCTGAAGCAGGGATTCGGTAGCGGCAGAAGAGCAGAGCTTGGCAAGCTGGGCTATTGAGTCATCCGTGGCCTTATCAAAAACCTTGTATTCTTTTGGCGTTCTCTTCATTCCCTATCCCTTTAATCCCCGATTTCCCGCACGCTCCTCCTAAGGAGCTTTTTCTCTGCATGGTGCCGCTTTGATTCCAGGATCTTCAATTTTGCCCGGCGGGACCTTCTACGCTTCTGCCGGCGTATCTTCTCGATAAGCTTTTGCTCTCTAGAAAGCTTTCCAAGGATAGCGCTCTCGATCTTTTTAAGCAGGAGCTGCCTGCCGCGATACCGATTCTGGGCCTGTGAACGCTCCTGTTGACATTTAACTTCGATCCCCGTAGGAAGATGACGCAGATACACGCAGGTGGAAACCTTATTGACATTCTGTCCCCCGGGGCCTTGAGAACGGATGAATTTCTCTTCAATATCTTCCTCCCGCACTCCCAGCCGCCCCATCATCTCCCGAAGTGTTTTTTCCTTCTCTATCCCCACCATTAAACTAATCTTCCCCCTCTTCTTTACCACCTATAGCAACAAGGTATCCCCTTGCCCTCTCAGTGAGCTTATAGCGGTTTACTACATCCCAAAATGCCTTACTGTGACCAGGGACTACTAAATGCGCCAATTCGTGGATAATGACATAATCTCTTACCCACTGCGGCAAAGCGCTTATGCGGTGAGAAATACGGATGCATCCGGTGCGGCAATTACAGCAGCCGAACTTGGAGTTCTGGTCAGTGACGTATTCAATGGAGTTGATGTTAAGCTTATTTTCAAAATACCGCAAGTTAATTTCCTTTGCCCTCTGCGCAAGGTTTTCATGCGTGTTCAATTCTTCTTTTAGCTGCTTTCGCTCTATTCTTGCTTTAAGTTCAGCAACAGCCTTCTCTAAACGTCTTTCCGGGATATTTTCCGGCGCCCTGACAATAAGGATATCCTGTACCATCCGCGCGCTCACAGTGCGCCTTCTTTTTCTGCTGCGAACTATTTTAATCGCGTTTATATGCATGCAACCATACCGAATGAAAAATCTCTCACTCACTGTTTAAGCGGGATGTCTTGCTAAATTCTAAATTGGGGGCGTTTCTATTTTTTAAAACTATAAAACAGCCACAAGTTCCGCTACAACGCGAAATTCTAACGCTGGAACATCTTCTAAAACGATATCTTTAAAGTCATTATTGTCTGGAGAAAGAATAATTATTTTATGCCTCCATGTGCCATCATCGAAATATTCCTTTTCGCTTTTATACCGCTTTATTGTAAACTGTCTCGTAGTCTCGGGATCAGAGACTAAACGGCATTCTACAAGAACAACTAGTCCATTTCTAGTTCCTCCCTTGTCAAAACGGAATACGCAATAGCTTCCATCAGGGATGGTCGGTTCCATTGATTTTCCAACTACTTTTGCAACAAACATATCCTTATTCAAAGTTCTGGGAATGTCAGCCTTAATCCAACCCTTCGGTTCTTGCTCAACCTGTGTTTCTTTACCAAAGGACGTTGCAACTGCTTCAAGATCTAAAACCGGAAGATAGTCCTTAAACTTTAGATTTTCTGAGACTTCAGACACTAGCCCTCTTACCTCTTCTTTACTCTCTTTTATAATATCCGAGAACTTCAAGGCACCTTCTTTAGTATCGATCTTAGATCTAAAGTATGCTTCGGTCTCTTTATCCATGAAGTAGATATAAACTCCCTTATGTGCGCGCGACATCAACACTCTATAAACATGCTTAAGATGATCAGTTAACTTTTGGTTCCCTCTTAAAACTTGGCTATCAAAAGAATTCTCAGGAATACTAACCCAACCTTTATCTTTACGCCAAACAAGATCATCCCCAAATATTACACCTATATAGTCAAATTCAAAACCTTGAGCTGTATAAACTGTCCCAACCTGTTCCATTCCACTTTTATCTGTAGCCCATTTCCAAAATTCATCCTTCTTCTCCCATGGCATTTGAAAGTCACCTATTTGGACATCCCTCACTAATGAACCGTCTCGATTCGGTTCACTCCATTTCCAACAAAAACCAGCAACAACTCTAGCTGAATTCTCCTTGTGTCTATTTTTCTCATCAATTGCCTTTTTTAAATTTACAGGGGTATCAAAAATTCTAAACTCCATTTTTGCATCAAAAACATCTATATCGGATTCTCTGATCTTCAGTAGTTTGTCTAACCACTGTAAATAGGCATCTGAACCAGAACAACGAAACTGAGTTCTAAGCTCGAATTCTGCAATATCGTTATTCTTAACACCAAGTTTAGCAGCAGAACTTTTTATTAACTCAACACTACCAATCTCTTTCGGACGGACAATTTGAAACTCATCTATAAAGAAAATTGATAGCTTGGCTGGTCTTATAAGATCTTCTACTTGAGGTTTTTTTGATCGAAACTTAGAAGGCACTCCATAATCATTGCTATCTGACCTAATCCTGTGGGCCTCATCGCATATCAGAACGTCGATTTCATTCTCTTCGTGTTGCGTAAAATTAAAAAAGAATTTGAAGAGATTTGAGGCCCTACGTCCAACAATTTTTCTCAATGTATTTGTAAATGCGGATGAACCAGTGGCATGATATACAACCTTACCTTGGCGCATGAGCTCACCCATAACTTCTAATGCAATTACTGATTTACCAGTCCCCGGGCCACCCTTGACAACAATGATAGATTTTGTACTAGTTTTACTTAATTGCTTAGCTTTACTCATAATCGCGTTATAAGCAGCAATTTGGTCATCAATAAGCGTAAATATTTGCTGTTTATGAATCATATCGCCCGTATGATCCAAAAGCCTTTTAGAAGGTCGAACAGGGCTATTTAAAAAACGATTAAAGACTTCTAGCCCGTCACTATTTTCTAGTCTATCTTGTAAATAAAGACCCAATTCTCTAACATCTTCTTTGAGAAACAATGGAAACGTCTTAGTAAATTTATGGAATTTGGGAAGTGAGAGAATATTTTCTTTTTGTTTAGAATAATTGTGGCAGTATGTACAAGAGTTTAGATGAATAGGGTCGTCATTACTAAAAACGGTTAAGAAATCTTGCAAATCAAAGGAATAACCTTCAACTTGCAAACATGGATGAGCTACTTCTTTTTTCCCATAGAAATCTATTATTATATTGCCCTCATTTTCACAATCATAAACGTGTTCATTAGACCATTGCTTTAACTCCATTAGCACAACTGAATCTTTACTTGCATTATTCTTCCCAAATATCAATACGTCAATACGCCGTGTTGAATATGGCAGTTCATACTCTACTATTACCTTATTATTCGTTAGGGCTGAATACGTGAATGCATTATTTAAGAAATTGAGTGACTGCTGCCAAGAGCGAAATTCTGGCTCTGATGGAATTCTTCTATAATAAGCAAGAAAATTATCTCTTAATATATCCGCAATACGATTATGTATTACGTCTGCCGAAAATTCCTTGATTGAACCTTCGTAAAGCCTCATAATTTGTTGTACTTTGTATGCTTGCCCTTAGCTTTTTCTACTGGATATTTTATTTCATTCTTCTTGAGTTTTTGCTCCATTGCATCGACTAAACTAATTCCTAGATTATCGGCTAATTCAAAAAGATATAAAGCAATATCAGCAATTTCATCTTTAATCTCGGCATGGTTTTGCTTAGCGTATTTCTCCACCTCTTCAGTAGTCTTCCATTGAAAATGCTCTAAAAGCTCAGACGCTTCGAGAATTATTGAAACAGCCATGTTCTTGGGATCATGAAATTGCATCCAATCGCGCTCATCTCTAAATTTCTTAATTTTCTCTGTTATTTGACCAATTTCGCTCATAATCTATACCGCCTTTCTGTTTGTAATCTCTTGCCAACAAAAAACCTTCACTTGCCTTTTGTGTTTATGAGTGGTGGCTCGTGAAGGTTATTTTTCTCCTTCGTGCGGCATTTTGCCGCGTGGATTCTGGTTATTTCACACAACTTTTCCCGCCTTTTGTCAAGCAGGCTTATTCTACCTCCAAAAGCTGCTTATTTCAACCTAAATCGTGTCTAAGGGGGTGGCTGCCAAGACGAAGACCTTGCCGCGCGCAGCGTAAGCGAGCACGGCGAGGTGGATTGGCAGACAGGACCCCCTAAGCAGTTCTATTAGGATAGGAACTAATGAGGACAAGTTTTTCCTGTCTAGTCAGCTTCTTAATCGCGGCTTCGCGTTTAAGTGCCTTAGATCGGCCGGACATAGCCTCCTGATACACAAGCGTAACAGGGAGCTTGTTTTTGGTATAAAAAGCCCCCTTCTTGGCATTATGCGTTTTGATACGGCGAGAGATGTCTGTGGTAATGCCGGTATAGAGGGTTCCATCCCGGCATTTCACGACGTAAAGATACCACGACATATTATTGTGGGGAAATTTGATGAGCTGTCAGAAGCAAAAGCCAGCAAAACCTTTTCTTTTAGCGGCCTTCGTTCTTACGCTTTGAATAACATTCCTTGCAGTATATCGGACGATCGTCTCTCGGTTTAAATGGAACTTCGCACTCTTTTTTGCACTCAGAGCAGATTGCCTTGTGCATTTCTCTTGGTCCGCCGAATCCACCACCACCGCCACCTTGATACCCCATGTTTCCTCCTTGTGTACCGGCGCCTGATTAGCGCCAGGTGTCATTTCTGCTGAATATTCAGCATTAAGTTGAAATTATAGGGCTTTTTAAGAAAACTGCAAGTTTTTTCTTTATTCTAAAGCGGGAGGGTCACTGGGGGCAAGCCCCGGTTCAGGTGCAGCCTCTATCGCTTTTTTCTCCAGTTTTCTTTGTTTCTTTTCCTCTGCCTTCTTTTTCTTGGCCAATTCTTTCTGATACTTTTTAAATGAATAATTATCTCTCACAATACTCTCCTTAAATACGAATTTACGCCAAACTATCCGATAAGTTTGGGCGTTAAGCACAAATTTACACCAATCCATCCAACTCAATTATAGCCTCAATACATTAACATATCAAGAATATTCTAATTCTATAGGGCGTAACTCCGGAGGCAGGATTATTTTAGTGTTTTTTGTTGTAAGATAGCAAAACCAGTGCTATTCTATAAAAAGAAACAAAGTAAAACGGAAAATGGAGAATCGGGATGAAAACATTATTTATTATTTTGTTTTTTTGTGCGGGCATAGCAATAACCCCTGCTCCTAGCCAGGCTCAAGGCTTACTGCTCGATGATTTTGAAGGTGAAATTTCAAGTGGGCCAGGGGGCACGGTAAATTCTAGCGCCGGTGGCGGCTCATCCGTGGAAGTCGCGGCGTCACCCGCTATCAAATACTCAGGCAAACAAGCCCTGAAAATAACCTATAAGGCAGTTCCGCTTGCTCCTAGTTATATCGTGGTAATCCGGAACTCTCATGCAGGTTCTAGTACTAATTGGCTGGCTGAACCTGAAGGAATAATCTGGCAGGATTATAACGCCATTGCTTTTTATACGTATGGCAGCGATTCTAAGACAAGGATCGCCTTTGATATCATAGATAGCGGCTTTGAGGTGTGGCGCTTTATCTTTGAGGATAATTTCATAGGATGGAAACAGGTCATCTGCCCCTTTAACGA